>Ga0210051_1006937_pt1 | contig 10612 bp, 10 predicted proteins | sample CryGey092014_all_FD_185464 | JGI IMG/M metagenome (GOLD analysis project Ga0210051, IMG submission 185464) | Groundwater microbial communities from aquifer - Crystal Geyser CG23_combo_of_CG06-09_8/20/14_all (SPAdes) (version 2) | ecosystem: Environmental > Aquatic > Deep subsurface > Groundwater...
CGGGCTGTGAAGATGAATAATATCCGGCCTGAATTGGTCCAATTGCTTTTTGAATTTCCCGAGGCCGGGCAGAGCAAGGCGATACGCTTTATAGAGGGGAAAAATTATTGAGGGAATTTGGATAACCGGAACAGAACAAGAAGAAGAAGAATAAACATCCTCTGCCCAGCCGGTGATTATAACGGATTCTATATTTTTCTTGCGGGCCTCGTTTATAAGAGCCAAGAGGACGCGCGTTACCCCGTCCTGTTTTTTAAGCGTTCCGATAAAATAAGCTGCTCTCATATTTCGCTGATGACTTTTTATCTCTTCTTCCCGCGCTTCTTTACAATGCCTCTTTTTTTCAGTTTTCTAATAAGACGTTTTTGATTTCTCCAGCCAATACCCATATTGATAAATGATTAATAATAAATAATTATTCTCTATTCAACTCCGGCCGCTATCAGAGTGATTTTTACCTCGTTAGGTTTAAGCTTCCTATCTTCAATCGCTCCGAAAATAACCCGGCTGGCAGAAGAATTCCTGGCAATAATTCTGGCCGCCTGCTGAACTTCAGCCAAGGATAAATTCTTGCCGCCAGTGATATTAAATAAAACTCTTTTTGCTCTCTGAATGCCAAAATCCAGGAACGAGGAATGAATCGCCATCTCCGCCGCTTTTGCGATTTTGTCTTCTCCTTCCGCCCGGCCTACTCCGAAAAGAGCGTTCCCGGAATCGCTCATTATCGCCTTAACGTCGGCAAAGTCCACATTGATGATGCCCGGCCTGACTATTAAATCAGAGATGCCCTGCACCGCCTGTCTCAAAACCTCATCGCAAATCCAGAACGCAGAAAGGATGGTGGTCTTCTCGTTTATTTGGGCAAGCAATTTGTCATTAGGGATAACAAACAAAGTATCCACCCTGTCTTTTATCTTCCTCTGCCCCATTTTGGCAATGGCTCTTCTTTGGTCTCCTTCAAAAGAAAAAGGCAAAGTAACTGCTCCGATTGTCAGGGCCCCTGTTTTTTGAGCGATTTCCGCCACCAAAGGAGCGGCCCCTGTGCCGGTCCCTCCTCCTAATCCGCAAACAACAAAAACAATATCGCTGTCTTTAAGCGCTTCTTCTATCAATTCCTTGCTCTCTTCCGCCGCTTCCTTCCCGATTCTCGGATTCATCCCTGCTCCCAATCCGCGAGTCAAATTTCTGCCTATTTGAATCTTCTTGTGCGCTTTGACCTTTTTGATATCCTGCGCATCGCAGTTAAGGGCGATCAATTCTACCCCCTGTATTCTGTGTTTAGCCATCCTTGAAACAGCGTTTCCTCCGGAACCGCCCACCCCAACTACTTTTATTTTCGCTCCTGTTCTCATTGTTAAAAATCAGGGGATGAAAATCCTGAACATTCTTTTAATTGTCAAGCCGAAGCCGCTGCTTAAAAAAGAACTCTCTGTTCCCCCTTCTCCCAAGCCGGCTGAGGCTAATCCGCACAAAACGCTGGAACTAAGGTCGTCATCCAGTCCGAAGAAATTTCTGATGACTCCTTTCCTGGCCGGAAGCTTCAATTCACTTTTCACAAAATTTATTATCCCGGGCAATTTGGATCCGCCGCCAGTTAAAATAACTCCGGCCGGGAGCCCTTCCTGCTTGCCGGCTATTTTCAATTCTTTGTTTATTAAATTAAATATCTCCGCCACTCTCGCCCGGCCCGCCTTAATCATCTTTTTGGTATCAAAGACAAACTCTTCTTCTTTATTTATGCTGATTTTTTCTTTTTTCGTTTTATTTTGAAAAATATACGCCCCGAACTTCTTTTTGATTTCTTCGGCAACGGCTATGTCCGCCTGCAGGGCAATGGCAATATCTCTGGTGATATGAGCGGAACCGACCGGCAAACATGCCAAATGAATCAAGTTCCCATCTTCAAAAACCGCCAAGCCGGTTGTTTCAGCGCCAAAATCTATTACTGCTGTCCCTAATTCTTTTTGCTGGGGGCTTAAAAGAGCATTTGCCGAGGCCAGGGGAGAAGGAATCACTTCAGCAATCCTTTCCGCCCCCGAAGCCATCACAGTTTCAGCCAGCTTGTTCAAATAAGGCGAGAAAACACAGACCGCCAAAGCGTTTGTCTCCAATTTAATCCCTTTCATCCCGATAACATCTTTGAGCCCGTCTTCGCTGTCAACAATGAACTCTTTGGGAAAAACGTCTAAAATTTCCTGATTAGAAGTAAGTTCGGAAAGGACATCTGCTTTCGCTTCTTCAACTACCCTCTCAACATCGTCTGGCGAAACTTTCTGGTCTGCCCGGGAAATAGCTACAGCGCCGTGCCCGAACCTTGATTTTATATGCGCCCCTCCAATATTGATAAAGACATCCCTGATGCGATAAGGCCTCACTTCAGCGTTAAGCTTAGTCAAAACCTGATTCACCTTATCAGAAACAACATCGCTATCTATCACCACCCCTCTTTTTATGCCGTCGGAAACCACGCTGGCAACCGAAAGGACCGCGGCCACTTCTCCTTCTTTTTTTCTTTGGGCAACCATGCCCTTGATATATCCGGAGCCGATGTCTATTGCACCTACTATATTATGAGTCCGAACCATATCCTTGTTCTCTTAAAAAAGTTAAATATTTCTGCTCTTTGGCCCGCATAATCCTCGCTTCTTTTGGGTTATCGTGGTCATGGCCCAAAAGATGCAGGAGCCCGTGGATAAAAATACGAACCAAACCGGCCTCTCCGCTAAGACGAACTTCTGCGGGGCAAATCACTATTTCTCCCAAGTTCTTTGACAAACCAAGCAGTTTCTCCGGAAAATTGTCATTGGCAAAAGACAACACATCTGTCGGTCCATTCTTGCCCCGGTAAATCCGATTTAATTCTGAAATTTCTGGCTTGCCCACAATGGCCACTGATACTTGCAAGCCCTTTTCCGCACTCTCTGTTTTTAAGATTTCCTCTCCGACTGCTTTCCATAATCCCTCATTTATGGACGCATTAACAAGATTATTAATTTCAATCATAACAGGGACTATCGGGTCAATAATTCTCTGATAATTGAATTCACTCTCGCCCCATCTGCCCGGCCTTGGATTTTCGCCATCAAGACGCTCATTACTCTGCCCATATCCTTGATTGATTCTGCTTTCACCTCCTTTATTGCTTCTTCTGCCAACTTCCTGATTTCTTCTTCGGGCATCTGTTCGGGTAAATACTGATTCAAAATTTCCATTTCCTCTTTCTCTTTGTCTGCCAGCTCCTGCCTTCCTCCTGTTTCAAACTGCTCAATGGACTCTTTGGACCTTTTCACCATTGAGGAAATTGCCTGTATCGTTTCCTGGTCGGTAAGCCGGCTTTTCTTCTCAAGGTCTGCTTCGTCTTTAGCATCCTTGATGGTCATTCTCTTCTCTTTCTCCCTTTTTATAATACTGTCCAGGACAAGGCGAAGAATTGAAACCTTTCTCTCTTGCTTGGCCCGGAGAGATTCATGCAAATCATTTTGAACTTTTTCCCTTAAGTCCATAGGGTTAGAGCTTGCCCATTTTTTCCATTTTCCGGTATCGCTCTTTTGCCGCTTGTTTCCTAAGAGCGGCTTCTCTTTTGAGCTTCTGGCTCATCGGGCGGCTGACATATCGAGAGACCTTTGCCCTATAAACCAATCCGCTTCTGCGGAGCGCCCTTACAAACCGGCCCACTAACTGCCGGCTGTTTTCTCTTTCATCTTTTTCAATAAAAAGACCAGACATAATTGATTTACTGTTGTTTTAATTTTTTCTTTAATTCTCCGGCGACCTTATCTGTTCTAACTGTTGTCTGCCTGCCATTAACCATATCCCTAATAATGACCATATCTCTGCTTGCCTCTTCCTCGCCGATAATCAGAGAGTGTGAGGCCTTCAACTTGTCCGCATTCTTGAGTTGGGCAGACAGGGAATCCTTATCCAGCGACGCTGCCACCAGGATGCCTGCTTTCCTGAAATCTTCCATCAGTTTCAATGATTTAATCTTGGCGGCATCTCCCAATTGAGCCAGAAACACGCGCGGTGGCTGGACCTCTGCCGTAACAAGCCTTCTTTCTTTCATTATAGAGATGATTCTCTCAACTCCTGCCGCTCCTCCGCAAGCCGGTATGTTTTTTCTGGAAAAAAGTTTAACGAGATTATCATATCTCCCTCCTCCGACTAAACTCCCTATTTGGCGGCCAAGCTCATCCTCGGCAATAATCTCAAAGACCGTTCTCGTGTAATAATCCAGCCCCCTCACCAAACAGGGGTTCAGATTATAGGGCAGACCCAACTCGTCTAAAAATTCTAAAACCTTTTTAAAGTGATTATGGCATTCTTTGCAAAGGTGGTCAATGATTTGGGGAGCGCCCGCGGCTATCTGCTTGCACCTCTCCTGCTTGCAATCCATTATTCTCAAAGGATTTGTTTTAAGCCGTCTTTTGCAGTCAGGGCAAAGGCGGCTTTCATTCTTTTTCAAATATCTCACCAGAAGTTTTTTGTAATCCCCGATGCATTCTTTGTCTCCGATGCTGTTAAGCTCAATAATCAACTTTTTAATGCCCAAGGATTGCAGAATGTTGTAAAAAATATAGATGATTTCTACGTCCACTATCGGGTGCCTTGAGCCAAAGGCCTCAAGGTTTAATTGGTAAAATTGACGATACCGTCCGGCTTGGGGCTTTTCGTGCCTAAAAACCGGACCAAAAGAAAACATTTTAACCGGCTGGGGCAAACTAATCATGCCCTGTTCCAGATAAGCTCTTGCTAAGGAAGGCGTAAATTCGGGCCTTAAGGTCAAGGAATCTCCGCCTTTGGTTTTAAGCGAATACATTTGCTTTTCCACTATTTCCGTGGCCTCGCCTGTTCCTTTTTCAAATAATTCGGTTGATTCCAGAATCGGCGGGGTTATTTCCTTAAATCCGTAAAACGAAGCAATCTTCTCCCCAACCTCGTAAACCTTCCGGTAAAACGGCTGGTCTTCCGGAAGGATATCAAACATTCCCTGGGGCACCTGGATTTTATTGCTTCTCTGTTTGCCTGTCATCTTTTATTTGCCGGCAAAAACGCTCAATGGCCATAAGCGAAAAGCGCTCCTGCCAATAATCAAATCCCGTTTCAGCGGACCGAATGACCTTGAGTCCAAGGAAACGTTGCGGTTGTCTCCTAAAACAAAATACTCGTCCTCTCCGAGGGTTGTCTCAACATAACCCGCGGTCTTGGTTTTCTCGGACAGATATTCCGACTCGTCCAAGATATAAAAATTTTCCTCCTCGCTTTTTACGAAAACCTGACCGTCAAAAATTTTTATCGTTTCTTCGGGCAACCCTACCACCCTTTTTATCAATCTCTTGCTTGTATCATTGGGACTGTAAAAAATTATTACATCCCCCCGGTGCGGCTGGCCCAAACGATAAGAAATTTCATCAACAATGAGATAATCATAATCATGGAAATTTGGCTCCATGCTGGCGCCGCTGACGAAAAACGGCTGAAAAACAAAAACCCTGATTGGAATAACTATTATCAAGGCGATAATGCTTATCTTTATTATCTCCCAAATAAAAAGAATTAGTTTTTTCATTATTTGCCCGCGGTTTAGCGATAATTTAATAATTATAGACCGAAAACCCCCAAAGGTCAACCAAGATTACTCCCTGAATACTCCTTCAACTATTGCCTTGAATTATTAAGAGACCCGGACTCGTAGTGAGAATCCCTATGTCTGGCGAGGATTCCGGCGTTTAGCAAAAATTACGAGACCCGGTCTCGTAATTTCAGTTAGGGGTCGCGCCTTAACAAAACCCAACGAACCCATTGCTTGTTTTTTTGAATTAAGTATATATAAGGATATAATGGAAGAATGATTTTAATAATCGGGCTCGGAAATCCGGGCTTAAAATTTAAAAATACCCGGCACAACATCGGGTTTGAAGTTTTAGACCAAATAAGCAAAAATAGCGATTTTTCTGTCTGGGTGAATAAAAAACGTTTAAGGGCGAAGGTTTGCGTAGGCAGGCATAATAATGAAAAAATTATTTTGGCAAAGCCCCAAACATTTATGAATAATTCCGGGGAGGCAGTCGCCTTGCTTCTCTCTTTCTATAAGGTGTCTATCGGAGCTCTTTGGGTTATCCGGGACGATATTGACCTGGAATTCGGGGAAATAAAAATCAAAGAGGATTCTGGCTCTGGCGGACACAAAGGAATCGAATCAATAATCTCATCTCTTGGGGCTAAAAAATTCAAACAGCTGAAAATCGGCGCGCTAAATGGGGCAAAAGGAAAAATAGATGCCAAAAAATTCGTTTTGCAAAAATTCACCAAAAAAGAACTGAAACAACTAACAGAAATAAAAGAAGAAGCAATAAATTCTCTATTCTCCTCTTTATAAAAATATCGCCCTTCTGATGGAAGAAATAAAAACTATCAGCATAGACCACTCCCTTTATCCCAAACTTTTGAAAGAAATAATTGACCCGCCAAGGGTCTTGTATTATAAGGGAAGTTTAGATTTTGGCAGCGATATTATAGTGGCTATTGTGGGCACGAGAAGGTGCTCTGACTACGGCAAACAGGCCGTTGCCGGCATTGCCTCCGGCCTTGCCCAAGCCGGATTAACGATTGTAAGCGGAATGGCGAAAGGCGTTGATTCCATTGCCCACCAAACCGCTTTGGACTATAATTCCAGAACAATCGCTGTGCTGGGAACAGGGCTTGATGAAGCGAGCATTTATCCTCCGGAAAACCTCGGCTTATCCAGAAAAATCATTGAAAACAAAGGAGCTATTATTTCAGAATATCCCTCGGGGGTAAAGGCCAATAAGTGGAATTTCCCCCAAAGAAACAGGATAATTTCCGGAATCAGCCGGGCAGTGATAGTCATAGAAGCCAAAGAACGTTCAGGCGCCTTGATTACCGCCGGCCACGCTCTTAAGCAAAAAAGAATGGTTTTCGCCCTGCCCGGCTCAATTTATTCCCTGAATTCCAAGGGATGCCATCATCTTATCAAGCAGGGAGCAAAATTGATTGACAGCAGCCAAGATATTTTTGAAGCGTTCGGAATTGCACCAAAGATGGCCAGACAAAACGCTAAGGCCGGAACAGCTGAAGAAATTCAGATATTAGAAATCATAGGGAATGAGGCCCTGCATATCAATAAAATAATTGAGGCAACCGGATTGCCCCCGGCAAAGATAAACGCCTGCTTGATTAATCTGGAAATGGCCGGGATAATAAAAAATCTTGGGAGCAACGTATTCATCATAAAAAACGAATGGCAAAATTAGTTATTGTAGAAAGCCCTACCAAAGCAAGGACTCTCGGCAATTTTTTAGGCAAGGAGTACGAACTCGCTGCCAGCTTTGGCCATATCAGGGATTTGCCCAAGTCCAATCTTGGTATAGATATTGAAAATAATTTCACCCCCCAGTACATTATCCCGACTAAATCAAGAAAAACCGTCAATTCTTTGAAAAAACTGGTCAGCGGTTCGTCAGAAACCATATTGGCCACTGACGAGGACAGGGAAGGCGAGGCGATTGCTTATCATCTTAAAGAAATTTTGGGGCTGAAAAATTACCAAAGAATCGTTTTTCATGAAATAACCGAAAGAGCGGTTAAAGAGGCCTTGAAAAATCCCCGCCAGCTTTATGAGAGCGTAGTGGATGCGCAAACAGCAAGAAGGGTTTTAGACAGAATCGTTGGTTATAAATTGTCCCCTCTTTTATGGAAAAAAGTCGCTCGCGGACTTTCCGCCGGCAGGGTTCAGTCAGCGGCAGTCCGTTTGATTGTGGAAAGAGAAAGAGAAATTGAAAAATTCAAGGCAGAAGAATACTGGAGCGTTATCGCTTCGCTCAAAACAAAAAACGAAAAAGGCAAAGCGCAAAATAATAATGGAAAAACAGAAAATGAATTTGAGGCCGGCTTGATTAAAAAAGATGATAAAATAATTCCTAAACTAGGGATTAAGACGCAAAAAGAAGCAGAAGAAATCGTAAATGATTTAAAGGGCGCTGTTTTTGAAGTCAAAACAATTGAGAAAAAATCAGTCAAAAGAAATCCTTTGCCTCCTTTCACAACAAGCACCCTTCAACAAACTGCCGGCCAAAAATTGGGAATAAGCTCCCAAAAAACAATGTCATTGGCCCAGAATCTTTATGAAAGAGGGCTTATTACGTATCATCGGACTGATTCTCTCAATCTTTCCTCTGAATCGGTTTTCGCGGCGAAAGAATACATTATCGAAAATCTCGGAGAACGATACTGGCCCGGCTTTCCGCGAAAATACAAAACAAAAAGCAAAGGAGCCCAGGAAGCGCACGAGGCAATCAGGCCGTCCAATCCGCAGAACAACCATAAAAAAATCAACTTGGAAAGGCCGCAGGCAAGACTTTATGGCTTGATATGGTCAAGGTTTATGGCCAGCCAAATGAGTGAAGCGGTCTTTGATTCCACTGATGTCAAAATCAAGGCAGAAACACTAAGGGGCCAAAACCCCGACAGCCAATATCTCCTTCAGGCCAAGGGGCAGACGTTAAAATTTGACGGATTTCTCAAAATTTATCCGCTGCAATTCGGCGAGAACGAAATTCCCGAGATGGAAGAAAAAGAAACTTTGGATTTAATAAAATTGACGCCTTCCCAGCACTTTACCCAACCGCCTTCCCGCTATAACGAACCGTCCCTGATTAAAACGCTGGAACTGAATGGGATCGGCCGACCATCCACTTATGCTCCGATTATTTCAACCATCCAAAAAAGAAACTATGTTTTCAAAAACGAACAGAAAAGATTCCAGCCATCAGAGATCGGGACAGTGGTGAACGATTTGCTGGTCAAGCACTTCCCTGAAATCGTGGACATTAAATTTACCGCTAAAATGGAGGCGGATTTGGATGGAGTTGCAGAAGGCAAAGAAAAATGGCAGAAAGTGGTGGGGGATTTTTACTATCCGTTCGCCGAGACATTGTCCAAAAAAGAAAAAGAGCTTTCCAAGCAGGAAATCGCGGAGGAAAAAACCGACAAAATCTGCCCGACTTGCGGGGCGGAAATGATAATAAAGCTGGGAAGATTCGGGAAATTTTATGCCTGCACTAATTTTCCAAAATGCCGATATACGGAATCATTGAAAGATAATAAATTAGGAATACCCTGCCCAAAATGCGGGCAGGGAGAAATTACCGAAAAACGGACTAAAAGAGGAAAAATATTTTACGGGTGCGATAAATTTCCGAAATGCGACTTTGCTCTGTGGGACAAGCCGACCGGAGAAAAATGCGAAAAATGCGGAGCCCTGATGGTAATAACAAAAAGAAGGCAAACAAAATGCTCCAATAAAGAGTGCGAGAAAAACGTCAAGAAGGTTGAAAAATAGCATTAGATTTGGTAAACAGATAAGTTAAGTGCGCCGGGGTGGTGAAACTGGCAAACACGATGGATTCAAAATCCATTGCCCGCAAGGGCTTGAGGGTTCAACTCCCTCCCCCGGCACATTCGCTCCGCTTAAATTAAAAATTAAATATTTGGAAACCTTGTTTTGGAAACCTGGTTTCCAAAACAATTATAACGCGCGGGAGATGACTTCTTCGGCTAACTGTTTGAAGGCGCGGGAGGCGCGGGAATTGGGAGCGGATTTCAAAATCGGCTCCTTTGATTCCGTTACTTGAGACAGAATGGCGGTTCTGGGAATAACGGCATTGTAGATATATCCGGAAAATTCATTTTTCATTGCCTTGGAAACAGTCCTTGAAATCCTGCTTCTCCAGCCATACATTGTCAGAACCGCGCTGATTTCTTTTTCTTTTAATTGTCCGATGGAGCGAATCATTGAAGTCAGCTGATGGGCGCTTCTCAAAGCCAGATACTCCGACTGAATGGGAATCATAATTTCATCAGCCGCGTAAAGCGCGTTAAGGGTAAGCATATTGAAATCCGGGCAAGTGTCTATTATCACGAAATCGTAATCCTCTTCCATTTTTTCAATCGCTTCCTTAAGCCGTCCTTCCGGCTTGCGGAGTTGCCTGATTTTTCCAATGACGGAGATTAATTCCGGAAAAGAGGGCATAATATCAAAAGCAAAATACGGCGTGCTTTTCACCGCCAGTTTCGGCCTGACTTTTTGCAGTAAAACATCACCCACATAATTGGGGCTGCTTTTGATTCCCAAAGAAAAAGTGGCGTCTCCCTGCGGAGTCATATCAATAAGCAGAACTCTTTTCCCGAGCGCGGACAGAAACATCGAAAGATTGACAGCCACATTGGTCTTGCCTGTTCCGCCTTTCAAATTTGCTAAAGCAATAATTTTCGGCATTATTTCAGATTAGTATATTTCCCCTAAAAACACAACAAAGTTTGACTTTGTAGAAATTTTATGTTAGTATCCAGATTACTCTCGCCTTTCTAGTATACATTTCGCCTATCGTATCGCATAGCAGACCCCAAAAGGGTCCCGGAGGGAGAGAAAAATGAGAAAGGTCCTACTGGTCGGCGTGCCCATAGAGGTGCGCGAACAAGTAGAAAGGGTTCGCCCCAGCGATTGCGAGATTGCTGTGAGTGAGACCTGCAAGGCCGGGCTGAATCAATTCCAGCAGGAACGCTCGGACATTGTGCTCGTCAATGCGCGCATGTC
>Ga0210051_1006940_pt1 | contig 10609 bp, 10 predicted proteins | sample CryGey092014_all_FD_185464 | JGI IMG/M metagenome (GOLD analysis project Ga0210051, IMG submission 185464) | Groundwater microbial communities from aquifer - Crystal Geyser CG23_combo_of_CG06-09_8/20/14_all (SPAdes) (version 2) | ecosystem: Environmental > Aquatic > Deep subsurface > Groundwater...
TTAAAAAAGATTTAAATTTATCAGTAAACATTATTACTAGTCTTTGCCATATTCTAAACATAGTATTGCCTCTTTAAAATTATTAATCTCAAATAAGTCATTGAGTTTTTTATTCTAATCTTTTTGTACTCTCAGCAATCTTCCAAACAGCATGTTCTTTCCTACTATAAAAATCCATCACACCAAGTAATCTAGCATAAGCCTCAAGCATCACTGCCCCAAAAGCCCAAATTAGATGTTTTGGTTTTATATCTAAATTTACTATTAAATTTTTCAAAATATTGAAATTGCTGATTGTTGGAACCTCATAATGGGATTTCTTTTTCAGTTCTAGATGCCCGCAATAAATCCTCCTTCTCTGTTTAAGGAAGTCTTTGACTGTAGCTGGGCCTTTATTAAATACAACAGCATCAGGCACATATTTTGCTAAAAGGCCTTTTTTTTGAATTAACATAGCAATGTATTCTTCGTCAACTGCTGTACCTGGAATCTTGTTAATAATGTTTTTAAAGGCAATTAACTCTCCAAACTTAGGGTTTTTCAATGAAATCCTGTGATGCAAGGACCATAAAAGATTAATAGTAAAACCTAGAAAAGAATTCTTCTTGTTTAATGGGGTTGGGTGGGAAGCACAAATCCCAATATTTTTCTTTAAAAGGGGAAGGCAAAGCTTTTCTATACAATCCTTTTTTGGTATAGTATCAGCGCTTTCAAGAACAAGAATCTTTGATTTTGCAACATTAAGGAAAGTGTTTATTGCTTTTGCTTTCCCAAGTCTTCTATTTCTTGAAATCAATTTAATTCTTTTGTTTTTTCTAGCAAACCTTCTTATAATTTTATTTGTTTCATCTGTGCTTCCATCTGAAACAATAATAATTTCCTTAATTCTAACTTTTTTAAGTTTTTGATTTAAAAGAGCTTTCAATAACCTGCTAATATTTTTTTCCTCATTAAAAGCCATTATTCCAACTGAGATATCCATACATATTTAAAAACACTATATATTTAAATAGTTTGTTAAAACATAAATATCTAAGAAGTTAAATTAAAAATGGCATTACTAAACAGAAAAGAATTCAAAATATTTTTAACATTCTTTATTATTTATTTGTGCTTTGCTAAGTTTCAATACTTTGATGATGATGTAAAGCTTGATTTAACTAGGACCATTATTGATGAGCATTGTTTTGAGATAGACTCTTATGTGGAAAACACAGGAGGGGACAGGATTTATTATAATGGCCATTATTATTCTGATAAAGCACCCGGTGCCTCTTTCTTAACTATTCCTGTTTATGCTGTTTTCAAACTATTTTTTGGAATGCCCGACACTAATTTTAAATTATATCTTTTAGAGTTCGTGATAATAGCCTTCAGCTCTGTTTTATTCTCTGCTCTTTTAGTTGTCTTGATGTATAAAACCTCAAGATTCTTCTTAAAAAAGGAGTCTCAAAGGATACTGATTACTATTATTTTTGGTTTAGGGACTATGATTTTTGTATATTCGACAATTTACTATCAGCATGCTATGGCGACATTTTTTGCATTTTTGTGTTTTTACTTAATTTTCATGATAAAACAAGAAAAAAAAGGTAATTATTATTTTCTTGCTGGTTTATCTGCAGGAATAGCATTTATAATAGATTATATAACTATAACAATAATCATAGCTTGCTTTATTTTTATTATTTTCAGAAAGAAGTGGAAAGGCTTTTTATTGTTTTTTCTTGGTTTTTCAATATTTATTTTTGTTTTGTTAATTTATAATAATTCAACCTTTAGTACTCCTTTCACATTATCCTATTACTATACTGACCTAAAACCAAGTGATAATAGGATAAATAAGTATGATGAAGATTTAGTGGAATTATGGAAACAAGAAAATGAAATAATAGAATATATAAATTTTGAGCCTTTAATCAAAAAAAATCAGTTTGTATGTGTTTATGCTTTAACATATGTTAATTCTCCTGAAAAAAGATTAGTCCAAATAAGAACTGGTAGTAGTGGTAATATAAAAATTTGGTTAAATAATAAGGTAATAATAAAAGAAGAAGGTTTTAAAAGAGCAATAATAAATCAGGATATCAAAACTGCAGAATTAAATGCTGGATGGAATAAATTTCTGATTAAGGAATGTAAGTATATGGATGATTATTTTGAGTTATTCTTTGTAATAACTAATGATAAAGGTAAAATTTATCATGATTTAGAATATAATGCCTTGGTTAATAATTCCAAGAACTTTTCAGAAGAAAAATACAAAAACAACAAAACTAAATGGCTAATAATTGGGCCTTTCGATTATATTGATGAAAATTATATATTCAAAAAGAAGGATTACTTTCCAAAGGTTAGTGATAAAGCAAATCCCCCTGAATATGAAATTATTTTGAATAAAAGTTATAATGGTAAGAATGGTTTGGTTAAATGGCAACTTTTATCATTTGACAACCAGAAAAAAACAAAAAAGAGTTATTTAGAACAATTTTTTAATGAAATTCCTCTTCCACATCATATCTATCATTTTTTGGTTAGGTTGTTATTCTATCCTTATAGGGGCCTATTTTTCTATAATCCTATCTTAATCTTATCTTTAATAGGATTATTTTTTATGTATAAAAAAAATAAAGAAATGGTCATTTTTATTGTTTTCTCTTTCATACTTCTTTTTTTGGCAATAATATTATCAACTTGGATGTGGTGGCAGGGCTCTTCATTTGGCCCAAGATTTTCATTATTAATTATACCCTTCCTCATATTACCCTTAATGTTGTTTATTAGGAAGCTCAATAAAAACATATTATTAATTATTCTGTTTATATGTATATTCATAAATTTGTTAGGAATGCAGGAATTTGAACAATCAATCACAGTTTCAAAATGGGATAGAGCAAACTCAATTGGAGAAGTAGCTAGGAATACTATGACAGAATATCAAGATAAAATATATTCAATGAAACCATTAGGAAACCCCCTCTTCACCTACTACATGCCTCTCTTTTTTAGGTATGGCCCGCGCAGCATCCTAATAGAGCAGATTCTTGGTTTCAGGCTGTTTCCTTTCCTTAATGTTATTGTGCTCATGATTATTGTTTTATTTATTTGGAGAAAAGAACTGATAAGAAAAATCAAAAAAGATTTTAAGGTAGGCAAGACAAGTAAAAAATAAGGAATGTATTAACTCAGAAATATTTCCAGACACTACACAACTACATCTTCTATGTGGCTTAATACTTCTTTTTTTACCTGTGAATATGGAATGATCCTTGGCACCAAATATTTTAAATCCCTGCTATACTCTATTTCTGTTGTGAAATCTTTTTTATTTAATTTTCCTTTTTTTAGTTTCTTTTTCAGTAAATTTTTATCCAATTCAGCACCTGCATTTAATAAGAACCATGCATCATAAATATCTCTTCCTTTATTTCTCTGAAACATTGAGATGACCTTTTCGCAGAGAATTTCTTTTATGTCCATCATCTTTACAGCAAATCTTTCTTTTGTTTCAGGGTATTCAGATTCTATTACCTTCCATACTGGCTTGTTTAATGTGCCTATTCGTGTTCCTGCATCTATCCTAAATTTATTTCTGGTTTGATTAGTGCCATTATAAAGCGGACCTTGAAATATAATTTCGCAGCTAAATGATTCCTCAAAAAGCTCTTTCTTCAAAAAGCTGTTTTTTATACCTATTTTTTCAATTTCTTTTAATACTAATTCTACCTGCCTCTGAAACTCTTTTGGGCTGATTGCAATATTGAAATCCAAATCTTCTGAAAATCTATTAAGGTTTTTTGCAAATCTTATAGCTGTTCCGCCTTTAAACACAGCATCTTCAAATTTCCTGTAATAAATGTACAAAAATAACTTTAGCAAGTATTCTTTTTCCTGTTGGTAGAGGTTTAACTCAGATTTTTTTGTAATTTCTATCAGCTCTTTTTTGGTTATCATATTATTGCCTCCTCTTCCATATTATCATTTATTATAATATGCCATTTTTTGTTTTTTAACTGGTTTATAGGTTTTTCATTGTTTAGTTTGACATAAGTATTTGGCAATGGCACTTTAATGCTTTTCAGGTTTAATTCTTCAAGAACATACCCCACTTTTGCATTTAATGCACTATTATTAAATTTAAGCAGATAATCCAAGAATGTTTTTTTGTTTAATTTATCCCATGCATTTTTTAAACATTTTATTACTTCATGGAATCCTCCTGCTTTTTCAGGATATGCCAGAGAGTCTATTATGCCCTTTTCTTTTTCTGCAATTGTGAAGTGGTTTATCTTTTTATACCCGAAGAATCTTTCTTTTTTAAACTGTGTTGGCACGATTTTATAGTTATTTATTGCAATTGTTTTATATTGCTTAGGAGTCACTACCTGTATGACTCTTGGCTGCTGTTCTGTAAATCCGTAATAACTTAATGCACTCCAAAAACTGATGTATGATGGGCTTACTGTTTCTACTGCTAGCTGGAATATATGCTCATCAATTGTTTCTGTTATTATGTAGATATTTCTCTTTACATTTGATACAATCTTTTTATTTTTCAACTGTTGTAAGATATTCTGAACTCTTTGTTTTTTCCATGATAGTAAGTATGCGAGTTCTTTTGGTGTAAAAACTGTTAGTTTTTCATTTTTTATTCTCTCCAGCAATAAATATTCTGTTTTTGATATACTATAATTTGACGTATATTGTTTTAGTTTTTTCATAATAACATAAGTTAAATTATAACTTATATTTAAAGGTATTGGTTTTGAGATCCTATACTCAAGCATTAAATTTATCTGAGGAACTAAAATTAAAAAGGATTTTAAAGCAGGCAATGCAGGCAAAAAATAAAAAACGTATCAACTCAAGAATAGAAAAATATTAATATACAGGAAATAAAAAAATAAAAAGAATATATATAACTCTTAAAAAAACAAAAGATTTATATATTAATATACATATTTGGGTATTAACATTAAGATAAAAGAGGTTTTAAATGGCAAAAGACATTCCAAAGGCAACAATCGCTGTTTTGCTTGTTCTTACAATTCTGGTTTCAATAATAGGCACATGGACTGTTCTGGAATCTATCAGCATAAAAGAGGCAACCCCTGCTGAAAAAACAGTTCAAGCAACCGACGGCAGTATTAAATTTGTTACAGAAGAAAAACTTGAACCAGTAGAAACAAATGCAAAGATTATGTTTGAAATAAAATAAGGAAGATAAAAAATGGAAGAAATATCAAATAAAACATTGGCAATCTTGCTGATTGCAGCAATAGTTATTTCATTAGGAGGAACATTAATCAGCTTAAACAGACTTGCCAGGATAAGAATACCAATGATAACCGGCTTATATGGTGAACCATATGAGGCTGAAATAGCGCTTACTATAACAGCATTGGTGCAGGTTAATTTTACAACAGATACAATTAACTGGGGCTCAGGCACAGTTAAAACAGGTTATGATTTTTGTGTGTTAAACAGTTATGATTCAAGCATAGGTGCAAACTGCACAGACTTTACTCCACAAACAGCAGGCCTTGTCCTGGAGAATATTGGAAACAAAAATGTAACACTTAACATAACCATGCAAAAAAATGCAGCTGATTTTATTTATCCCACTGGTGCAGTATGTCAATGGAATGTAAGCAATCTAGACCCAGGCTCATGCCCAGGTATAGCTCTGACACCCGGTGCTTGGCAAACCTGCGCAGCAACAGCAGTAGTAGTATGCAACAGCACTGGAGGCGGGTTCCTTGCTGATGATGCCTCAGATACATTAAATTTTGATGTGCTTGTTCAGATACCAAGCGCTGCAGTAGGATCTAAATCAAATGTAATGACTGCATCAGCTGCGGCAATTTAAAAATATTTTTTCTTTTTTATAATGTATGATGGCAATCAAACCAAAGAGAACAGCATTATTTGTTTCTTTGTTAGTCTTGAGCCTTATTCTTATTAAGCCAGTATATGCAGTAGGCATATATTTCCCAAATGACAATGAAATAGATTTCAAGCCAGGGCTTGAAAAAACATTTAATTTTGCAGTTACACCATCAAATATGGATGTTAAGCTGTCTGTTTCAGGATATCTGTCAGAATATGTGACATTAAGCAAGACTCTTATCAGGTTTAATAGCACTGACAGGGCATTTAAGGTTATGATTAAGCTGCCAGAAAAGATTGAAAATCCAGGGCACCACAAGCTCTGGATTGCAGCAGAAGAGGTAATTGATGAGTCAAAAATAGGCGGTAATATTGGAACATCATGCAATGCCATGGTTTACATCCTTATACATGTTCTTAATCCTGGAAAATATGTTGAGATGAGCCTTAGTGCTCCAGATGTTGAAATTAATGAGCCAGTTAATTTTGCTGTTAATGTAAAAAGTTTTGGAGAAGAGGATATAAACAGCATAAAGGCAGCAATAGATGTTTACAGCCCTAATAATGAAAAGCTTGCTACAGTTTATACAGATGATAAGCCATTAAAGTCCAATACAGAGGAAACATTGTATGCACAGCTTGATACAAAAGGATATTCAGCAGGAACATACAGGGCTGTTGCAGAGTTAAATTATGACGGCAAAACAAAACAAGATGAAAAAAAATTTAAGATAGGAGAACTTAACATTAAGATAATCAATTATACAAAAGAGTTTGAGAAAGATAAAATAAACAAGTTTGATATCGAGATAGAGAGCGGCTGGGGCAACAAGATTGAAGATGTTTATAGTAAGATCAAGATAGATGATGAGGTTATAGAGACACCAAGAACAGGGCTATCCCCCTGGGAAAAAAAGACAATAACAGCTTATTGGGACACAAATAATGTTGAAACTGGCTTTTATGATGCTGAGATGACTATTTATTATAATGATAAGACAACAGTAGAAACAGGCAGGGTTAGTGTTGTTGAGAAAAAAGAGGCATTAGTTGAAAAGCCAGGAGTAATGGGGCTCAGCATGACCACAATGTTGATATTGATTATTATACTGCTTATTATCATAGACATCATCTGGATTTTTAAAAAAAGAGGGAGTGAAAGAAAGCAAAAGAGAAGAAAGAAGTGATTACAGTGAGAAAGAACTGTTTTTTTATCCTGTTGTTTGTTATTGCAACAATAAGTATAACAGCTACAATCCTTTTTTACTCATTCTACATAATAGCAGATGTAAGGGAATTCAACATGAGCCTTATTGTGGGGGACCATGCTGGCTTTGATGTTGATACTGAAAAATTAGCATTTGGTATGATTATGCCTGCAGGTAGTTCATCCACAAGGTATGTTTTTTTGTCAAATAAAAAAGATTATCCATTAAAGGTTTATATTAATTTTTATGGTGATTTTGCAGAATGGGTCTCTGTATCAGAAGATTACTTTGTTCTCCAGCCAGGTGAAGAAAAGAAGTTGTCATTCACAGCCTCTGCCCCAAGAGATGCAGCTTACGGCAACTATACTGGCAAGGCAAGGTTTGTTTTTAAGAGAATATAATGTGTTCATTACTAATGCGCAGTTCTGTTCATTACTAATGAAAAGATTTATATATTAGTAATGCACACCTTGCATTATGATATTAAAAAATACATTAAAAAGTATAGTTAGTTCTCAAAGAGCAGAATTTTCTTTAGAAGATTTGGGAGTAAAAAGGGAAAAACTCAATGCAATAGACCTTGATATACCTTATGCAGTAATTCTATCTGGAATAAGGCGATGTGGAAAAAGCACATTACTAAGGCAATTAATAAAGAAAACAGGAAAATACAATTATTTTAATTTTGAGGATCCAAGAGCATTAAATTTTGAAGTAAGTGATTTTGAAAAGCTTAATACTATTTTTAGGGAAGAATATGGGCATTGTGAATATTATTTCTTTGATGAGGTTCAAAATGTTAAAAAATGGGAACTTTTGGTAAGAGTTCTGCTGGATAAAAAAAAGAAAGTTATTGTTACAGGGTCCAATGCATCTTTATTAACTAAAGAACTTGGCACTAAGCTGACTGGAAGGCATTTGTCATATGAACTGTTTCCATTTTCATATAGAGAAATGCTAAAACTAACAAATAAGAATGCAGGGGAAGATTCATTTAAATATTATCTTATGAAAGGAGGATTTCCTGAATATCTTAAATATGAAAAAACAGAGATTCTTCAAGAGTTATTGAATGATATTATTGTAAGAGATGTTGTTGTAAGGCATAAGCTAAGAAACCCAAAAATAATAAAAGAAATGGCACTTTACCTGTTAACTAATGTTGGAAAGGAATTTTCATATAATAGTTTAAAAAAACTATTTAATCTGGGTTCAACAAATAGTGCAACAGCATTTGTCTCATATTTTGAGGATAGTTATCTTTTATTTACTGTTTCTAAATTTGACTACTCTCTTAAGAAACAATTGGTAAACCCAAAAAAGGTTTATTCAATTGATACTGGCCTATCAAGAGCACACTCAGTTTCATTTTCTTCAGATATTGGAAGAATGTTTGAAAACCTTGTTTTTTTGCATTTAAGAAAAAAATATAGAGAGATATTTTATTTTAAAGAGAAAGGTGAATGTGACTTTATTGTCAAGGAAGGCGTGAAAATAACTAAAGCAATTCAGGTTTGTTATGGTTTAGATGAAGATAATAAAAAAAGAGAGATTAATGGACTGATTGAAGCTATGGATAAATTTAAGCTTAAAGAGGGTTTGATAGTTAGTTATAAGCAGGAAGATGAATTCAAAATAGATAATAAAACAGTAGTTGTCAAGCCTATGTGGAAATGGTTATTGGAGCAAAATTAAAGAGAGAAGAAAGATTAAATCATCAAGATTAAACTAATTCTGAAAACAAAATTAGCAATGAATGTTAACTCTCAAAACCTGTTGGTTGATAATCAACAACAAAAGATTTATATATGAGTTATGTTGATAATAAACAATAGATGTTTTCAGAAATCAAGAAAGAGATAAAGCAATTAAGGGAAATCTGCAGGGAAAAAGAGGTTATTGATATAGTTCTGTTGGGGTATAGTGGAAAAGAAAAAGCCAGCAAGATTGGTTTGGCAATAGTTTTTAAGGAGAATAACAACCACACTAAAAACATTCTTCTTAAATTAAAGGGAATTTTTAATAAAAAAAAAGTGAAAGCAGATATTATATCCTTGCTTGCTGATGATTTATTTAAAGATCCGCTCTATCTGGAGTTAGTTCAAAACGGATTCAGCATAAAAAATAACAATCTCATTAGTAAAACACTTAATGCAGAAACCCTTGTTTTATTGACATATGATTTAAAGACGCTTGACCATTCTAAAAAAACCCTTTTTGGTTATGCATTGAAGGGAAGGAAAGGCCAGAAAGGCTTCTTGGACTATTTAAAAGGGAATGCTGTGGGAAGAAACAATGTTCTGATTCCAATAAATAAATTAGATGAACTAAAAGAGTTTTTTGAAACATGGCAGGTTAAATATTCTATTCAAAAATTCATGAGGATAAATGAATAATAATAAAATAAAAAAACAAAGAGAAAATGGCTGGATAGAAATAAAGGGCAAAAAGCGTCTCTCAAATAATATAATTGCTTTATTGTTAATATTGTTCATGCTGACATCTGTATGGTTTAACTGGATTATTTATAAAAATACAGTCATACCATCTAAAATAACTGGCAAGGCTTCTGATACAGCACTAATCACCTTTTGCATAGGAAAACCTCCACCAACAGTAGTGGTTATTTATCCAGATGGAAATGAGGTTATAAGCGGAACAATAGATGTTAATGCAACTGCAAGCAAAAGAAATGATGATGAGGACATCAATGTATCCTTCTATTATGCAGATGAGATAGTAGGCATCTGGGCATTTATTGGAAAGGATACAGATGAGAGTGATATTTATTATAATCATAGCTGGGACACTACAAATGTAAGCGATGGAAACTGCATTTACAAAATATTTGCTCAGGCATACAGCAATGAATCTGTATGCGGGGGCATCTTTGGCAGTGACGGCTCTAACTCTGCTTTCTCAATCAATCACATTGATGTTGAGCCGAGATGGGATAATTTCAAGAACAACCTAACAACTAATTTCTCAGAATTTGCAGACCCTCTAACATTAGGTGATTGGACAGCAATAGAAAATGCAACCATTGGCATTCTAAATAAAGGGTTAATAAATTTTTCATCTCAAACAATAAACTTTGATGATGCTGACCTTGATTCAAATATTAACATATCTTATAATTATATTAGCCTTGATCCATCTGCTGATGCACTGCCATGCTTAAACAGGCCGGCAATTTTAACATTATACAGCCTGAGTTTTATACAACCAAAGGTCTTGGCAGATGGTGAAAATTGTTCAAGCTCTCAATGCACAATAATAAGTTACTCCAACGGCGACTTGGTATTTAGTGTAGCAGATTTTGACTATGCATATTCTGCTGCTGAAAATGCAACTTTAAATTTAGATATATGGGACCAGACAGATAGTGTTATAAAATATTTAAATCAAGATGTAATATTTTTTGCTAATTTGAGTGATACAGCTTATGGCAATTCAATTAATGGGACATCAGTATATTGCAACATCAGATTTAATCTAACAGATAGTTACAC
>Ga0210051_1006941_pt1 | contig 10608 bp, 21 predicted proteins | sample CryGey092014_all_FD_185464 | JGI IMG/M metagenome (GOLD analysis project Ga0210051, IMG submission 185464) | Groundwater microbial communities from aquifer - Crystal Geyser CG23_combo_of_CG06-09_8/20/14_all (SPAdes) (version 2) | ecosystem: Environmental > Aquatic > Deep subsurface > Groundwater...
GCACGACTTTGTTAAAAATGAATTTTTCACAAATTCATAGTCAAAGGATTAAATATTCTTAACATACTTGTGTACAATAAGTTACAATAATAAAATATTAAAAAATAGTCAAAAATTAACATAGTAGTGTAGAAGGACAGATGCTTCAGTTTCAAGGTAGAAACATAACCAGCGAATTTGATTTATTGAGGGTAAAGGTTCAGGCAATTGATTTTATTAAACCCATCAAATTTCAGAATTCAGACCTTGAGAAATTAGCAGATTTAGTATTTGAATTAGCTAAAGAGTTAATCTTCAATCAGGTTGATGCCTACCTCTGCTTAAACTGCTATAAACTGGAGCGCAAAATTGGCTTAGAGGTGTATGTATATAACAAAAATATGTCTCTAGAAAAAGCGCAAGAAGCCTTAAATAATAACTGTAATCTAAGCAAAAAGGGCATCTCCTTAGACCCTTACTTAAAAGGTATTAGGAAGGTCTCTCCTTTAGGATTAGACCCTTCCTTTAAGAGGTTTAGGAAGGTCTATCCTTTAGGATTAGATAAAAATTCAGGTTTCTTAGATAAATTTGAGTTAAAGAAGGAAACAAAATCAGGCATTGAAATCAATATTCTCAAGTGGTCAAAATTATAGAAGAACCTACAAGCCAGAAGGCCGTGGTTTGGCTTCCTATAGCCAAAGCCACAAGCCAGAAGGCCGTGGTTTGGCTTCCTATAGCCAAAGCCACAAGCCAGAAGGCCGTGGTTTGGCTTCCGTCACCCGGCCTTATTGGAGAGGCCGGTGCGCGCCTCTGCGCAGTAGCCAAAGCCACAAGCCAGAAGAAAAAAGCAGGACAGGTAACCTTTGAAGGGGATAAAGTAAGTATTAGCTTAAACTATAGCTTATGCACTAATTGCGGCCTCTGTATAAGCAATTGTCCGCATAAGGTCTTGATTTGGCAGGAGAAAACATTTAAGGGGAATAATAAAATAGATATTGTTCAGATTAGCGATTTATCTAAATGTAACGCCTGCGGCAGATGCCAGGAGATTTGTAAATTTAGAGCAATTGTTATTAAATAAATCCCGCACCTTTTTGGGGTAACCCCTGCTAAAAACGAACTTCTATATGATGTAACCCACGCCGCAAGCAGTGGGATATTAAAAAGGTGCGGGATAAAAGAACATAAATTTGTGCGAAAAGAATCAAATGCAAATTCTAAATTCACCCCGCACCTGCTCGGCAGGTCTGCGGGGTTCACCTGCGAGTCGTGCCTTAAAAAAGTCGGAATGGTTATAAGACAATACGGCACAGGCAGATGGTTATGTTATGACTGTCATTTTAAAAGAGAAATCCCTAAAGGCACAAGAGAAACTTTGATAAGGAGTGATACCAAAAATGTTTAAAGTAGGCGATAAGGTAATCCATAGTTCTTACGGCCTCTGTGAGATTGCGGCAATTGAAGCTCAAAATACTTACTACGGCAAGCAGGACTGTTACATTATCTATATGCAAAAAATGAAAGTAATGATTCCTGTTGCTCATGCTTTAGATTTACGTTATCCCATCAAGAAAGAGGAAGTCGCAAAAGTTTTAGACGTGCTTGGTAAACCTGATGAATTGCCAGATGAATTACCTTATAAAGAGCGGATAAAAGTATATACTGAAAAACTGATAAGTAATGATATTTTAAAAGTTGCCGAAGTCTTAAGAAACTTAGCTTTTTTAGATACTATAGATAAATTGAAAGGACCGGAAAAGAATCTGTTTGAACGTATCAATAAGATATTATCTGATGAAATTTCTTTTGTGCAAAATATCAATAAACAGGAGGCGCAGAGGCTTATTGGCAGGCATCTTAAAAAGATTAGAGAGAGTGCAAAATGCCACAAGAGATAATATTAAGGGTAGGCGATACGATAGAATATTCCAATGGTCAAAAGGGGTTAATCGAAAAAATCAGGATAATTTCAAGCGGTAAGCTTGTTGAGGAATATGAATACGATGGCGATGGCCACGATTTAGTATTAACTTTACACTGTAACAATAGCATAACCAACCTTTGGGTCAAAGATACGCGTATTCATAAAGTGCCGGGGGAAAAGAAAGGATAAGGCAATGTCTGCTTTTATACGCACTATCCAAGGCAAAATTTTTGGCATCGACCATAACAAGAAACATTTTTCTTTGGCTATAGAAGAAATTTTGAGCGGAGTAGCCCAGAAAAAACAGATAGATTTCTTGCTGGATCCCAATGTAAGAATTACGAATATTTCTAATCAGCCAATGAAACTTGTGGGTTTGAAAGCTGACGATAAAGTAGAAGTCGGTTATACAAGGGATAAATCCCAAAAGACTGCCTTATTTATTAAAGTTATAGGCTAATACAGATGGAAACCTTTGACTTAGGAATTGCCTGGGACCGTCAAGAGGATAACGAGTTTGTGGAAGGGCTAAATAATTATGCCCTCAAAGAGGGGTTAAAACCTTATTTGCTACATGGATATAATTTCTATACCTCTTTAAAGGATATTAGCGAGGGCAATATTCATTTTCGTCTCTTTCTTAACCGTACCACAGAAGACGATTCCGTATTTAGCGGTTTGCCAAATTTCTTAAAGCGGAAAGGCATTGTTTTTATCAACCATCCAGATAGGGCAAAAGAATCAGCAGATAAATTTAAAATGCATTTGAAATTTAACAGCCACGATATACCTATACCCAAAACAGTCTTACTAGGATCGCAGGACGATAAGCAAAGCTTAGAATTTAAAATAAAATATGTTTCTAAACCTTTTGTGCTTAAACCAGCAAATGGTTTATGTGGCGATGGCGTAATTTTAGATGCACAATCTTTAGATGATGTCATAAAATTAAAAGAGCAGCATGGAGATATAAAATATATTGCCCAAGAAAAGATTAATCCTGTAAATCTAGAAAACAGGCCTGCTTGGTTTAGGGTTTTCTATTGCCTTGGAAAGATAAACCCATGCTGGTGGAATCCATTAACCCGCATCTATGACATACTTACAATAAAGGAGATATATAGATTTGGACTTTATGATATGTGGCGGCTCACCAAAATGATCCATACTGTAAGCGGTTTAGACCTTTTTTCTGTAGAAATGGCCTTACGAAGCAATGAGAAATTTATTGTAGTTGATTATGTCAATGACCAACCAGATATGCGTAAGAAGTCTAAATTCAATGACGGTTTACCCGATGAGATAGTAGATAAGATTATCGGGAATATCATAGCTTTTGTAAAACAAAAATAGGTAAACCCCGTTAGAAAAAGGTCGCCGAAAGCGACCGTTAGCCGTCTTTTTAATAGTTTTTCTAACGGGGTAAAAGATAAAAACCGAAAATGGGTTATAGAATTCTCGATGTAAAAGTAGCAAAGGTTGACCCTGAAAGAAATAAATTAGTTATAAAAAGGAAAAAAGTCAGAGCAGGAAAGATAAAGTACCTAAAAAATAGTTTTATAGTTGATGCCTCTACTCTGATTACCGCCAATGATAACCGCACCATTACGCTTTCAGAAATAAAGGTTGGCAACAGAATAACGATCGATTTTCTAAAAACCAAAGATAAAAAATTGTTGGCAAAAGGAATAAGTGTTCTCAAACTAAGGGATATTAATATCCTACTCAAACGCCCAGAAACTACGAAGTGAACAAGAAAAAAGATGGATATGGCCATATTATGCCTCTTTCTAAGATTAAACCGGGCAGCAGTGTTAGAGTTGATTATGTGAAAGAAAAAGATGGCGGATTTGTTGCTTCAAATATTGTAGTAACAGTCAAATCACAAGGAAGGAAGTGAGGGGGGATGGTTAAAGTAATGAAGGTCGCGTTAGTGTGTTTAGCAGTGGTCGCGTTGGTGGGGGTGGCGGTGCCGGTTTTTGCTCAAGAAAAAGCACAAACCGCACAGGTTACCTCGGTTTCAGGCGAAGTGGTTTCCGTGAACCTGGTAAAATCCGAAGTTGTGGTAAAGCAGCTGAAGGATGCGGTTACCAGCACATACGGGAATACTACCTTTGCAGTAGCGCCTGAAACAAAAATCGCCGAAGGAGATGCTACCTTGAAGCTTTCTGATTTGAAAGCCGGTGATAAAGTAACCGTTGAATATACCACCGACGTCTTAGGAAAGCAAAAAGTAGAAAGCATTGCTGTAGAAACCAAGGAGGTAGCACCGGTTAAATAAAAGAATAAAATAGTGGCGGCTAGCGCAAGTTTTACTTTATTAAGTTAGCCGCCGCTATTATCTAAAAGAGAAAGGCAGGCTTTTGATGAGGGATAGATGGTGGGCACTCGTACCTATAACTTTTTTACTTGTTGGCTGTTCTACAGTTTCGAGTAAAAGACTAAATAGTTTAGAAACGAAAGTAAGCACATTAGAGGCGAGAGTTGATTCGGTTGAGCAAAGGCAATCTGCTATAGAAGGGTAGACTGGCGAGTCGCGGGAGTCAGTGGGATATCTAAAAGGAAAAGTAGATTCGCGCGGGCCTTCTACTGTAGTTGTTACTGGTGCGCAAGGTAATGAAGGATATCTTTATAAATCTGGCAAGAAGTCCTTAACCCATAAGGATATCCAACTTGCCTTAAAGAACGCCGGCTTTTACAACGGAACTATTGATGGCAAGATCGGGAAAAATACCAAAAGGGCGATTAGGGAATTCCAAAAAGCCAATGGCTTAAAGGCTGATGGCGTTGTCGGCCCAAAGACAAAGGATTTGCTTCTACAATACTTAACACAAGAGGTAAAATAAAAGTAGTTTAAAGAGATTCTTCATGAATATTGCCCTCGTTATTTTTGTCTTAACCTATATCATTATTGGCATACAAAACATCCCCAAGCTGCATATCAATCGACCGGCAGGTGCGCTTTTGGGTGCTGTGGCGATGGTTTTGTTCGGTGTCATCAGCCTTAAAGAGGCGTATGCGGCCATTGATTTGGACACCATTTTATTTATCTTGGTTTAAAATTTTTGATATCTTATGGATCACGACTTTGTTAAAAATGCATTTTTCCTCAGACAGTCAAAGGATAAAGTTTTCTTAACTTATTGCTAAACAATGACTTATCTTTTTAATAATAGTAAAATAAGGTCAAAAATTAACATAGTAGTGATGGATAAGAGAGTGAAAATGAGACTGCGTGAAGATTTTTTAAGGTTTATTAAGTCGCAAAGCATATTGGGTGTGGCGATAGGTATACTTATTGGACAGGTTTTTGCAAAATTTATAAATAGTATTATTGAAGGTTTGGTAATGCCTATACTAGAACTATTCTTTCATGGTACCCAATGGCAGCATATAACCATAAATTTAGGCCGAGTTCGTCTTAATATAGGAATTGTAATTGCCTCAATGCTTGATTTTCTCATAGTCAGTATAGTTGTTTTTCTATTAATAAAATTCATCTTAAAAGAAGAAGATAAGTTTATTGGGTCTTCCAATAAATAAAAGAGGCATAAAGTGAAAAAGATACTTCAGAAGAAAACTGTTTTATCCACAATAATTTTTATCCTTTTTCTTAGCGGAATTTTTGGCTGTGCCCTAGATAAAACATCCCGGCGTAAAGCAGAGTTAGGGGAATTACAAAAAAAATTCTCTTGGTGGCCAACAGATGCCAAGCCCAGCCCGGTAAAAGACGAGGAGCGCGGGGGATACTGGTGGTGGCCAAACCAACCCGGTAAAGTTATGCCTTGGGGAAACCGAGGCTATGTTTATGTATATAAAATCATCTTCGATTATAAGCGAGATGAGCTCCCGCCGCCCAAGCCAAAAGAACTGAGGCCTTCTTTACTGATAAAGAAGATAATCAAGAATATTAAGATTTACTTTGACTACAATAAAGCTGATTTACGGGATGATGCCGCAAAGATACTGGAGAATGCTGTAAGCACTCTTAATAAAAATCTAGAGACAAGCATCCTTATAACCGGAAACTGTGATATCCGTGGCTCAGAAACATATAATGAGAAATTAGGAAAACGCCGAGGGGATGCGGTTAAGAAATTTATGCTTGATAACGGCATACCAGAAGATAGGATTCGTATTATAAGCCGCGGAAAACTAGATGCAGTTGCCCCTATTACTGATTTGGTAGGTATGCAGAAGGATAGAAACGCCCAGTTTATGATTGCTGAGGTTGAAGAGGTAATGATTCCTGCGCCAGATCTTCCTCAAATACAGCAGGAAGCCAAGCCAGTAGAGGAAGGTAAGTATATTATTGAAAAGGAAGAGCATGTTGAGTCAGCCGTAAAAGTTTCGCAGAAAGAATATCTTATTAAGAAAGGCGATTCACTTTGGAAGATAGCTGAGAAAGAACTCGGGAGCGGCCATCGCTGGAAGTATCTCTATGAATTAAACAAAGACAAAATCAAAAATCCTAATAAACTTAAGGCGGGTCAGAAAATAACTATACCTATTGAGAGGGTTGCTCAAAACAGGCCAAAATAAGCAGTGGCTGATAAAGTTTATCGTCGGAGATTGCAGGTGATTGTTCCAAAAGTTAGGTTTGTTAATCTACGAAATTTTATCGACGGAGAAAGTGGAGGTGAAATTGAAAGAGAGAATTGAAATTCTCCGACGAGAAAATAGTTTTGAGCAAGGCTCCTATTGAGTGAAAGGGGGTGAGTGAGATGGCATTTGGCAATTTTTCTAAAGTTACAACCAGCCGGAGTTTTCCAAAGGTTAGTGAGGCTAAAACGCAGCAAATGATTAGGAAAATGGCTTACCACATATGGGAAAGGAAAGGAAAACCTTCTGGTAAAGATTGGGAGAATTGGCTTCAGGCAGAAAAACAAATTCGTGCAAAATCCAAGTAAATCCCATTAGAGATAGGTCGCCTTTAGGCGACCGTAAATTAGTCTTACTTTGTTGTATCTCTAACGGGGTAAAGGAGGTGAATGAAAATGGCAAGAAAGAAAAAAGCTCCGGTTACACCGGTGACACCACAGAAGACAGAAAACCAACCCACTCAGGCTCCCACCCAGACCCCCCAAGCTCCATCTGGGGGTCAGCCTTCTACTCCTTTAGGCGTCCCATCTACGCCCCAAAAATCTTAAATGAACGGGGTATTCCTTAAGTATGGGATGGCAAAGTAAACCTTGGTGCTGTCCCATACTTTATTTATCTAGAGAGAAAGGATAAAGTTAAGTATGACAGAGGGGGTAAAACACAGGGATATAAAACTGCCAGATTTGCTCAAGGACAAATACATTGAGCTGGATTTGAAGGAAAAAGAAAAAACTAAGTTAATTGCTGAATTAGTAGATATAGTTGTTAAGTCTAGCCGAATAAAGGACGGAGTTCTATTTAAAGCTATTTTAAAACGGGAGAAATTAGGCTCAACTGCTATCGGTAATGGCATAGCCATACCCCACGTTAAAATTAAAGGAGTTAAAAAGCCATTGCTTATCTTAGGTAGGTCAGCCGAAGGCGTTAATTTTGATGCCTTGGATGGAGAAAAGACTTACCTATTTTTTATGCTCATTTCACCTCAAGAAGAAATCGGCCTTCATCTTAAAATCTTAGCCAAGATTTCGCATTTAGTAAAAGATAAATTTGTAGTAGAACGCTTAAAAAAGGTAAAGGACAAACACGAGATTTTTGAGATAATTTCTGGTTTTGAGCGATACTTTAAATAAAAAATACGGGAGGTAGCGAATATGAAAGTAGGCATAAGCTTAGAGGATAAAAATGGATTATATAGTAATGTTTGCAAGCACTTTCAAGAAAGCAGCTATTTTTTTATTTTAGATATTGATAAAAATAAAATTATAAGTAGCAGGATTGTTCCGAATTATGTCCAGCATAATGGCAAAGAAAGTAAGGTTGCCGATGAGATGTTGAAATATAGAATAACCCATATAATCACAGGAAGTATGGGGGTAGCTGCGCAGAAGAGATTTTCACAATCTAGCGTTCAGGTATTCAGATATTCGGGCAACGTAAAAGATGCTATTGATAATTTTTTAAAAAAGAATGTAGAACTTGCTAAAAAAATCGTGCCTTCTAATATGCAATCGACCACTCTCCTTTCCTAACCAATTAAATCCCCACAAGTTATAAAACCAACCAGGCCTCTTTAGTTATACAAAGCAATTTCTCTAACTTCCCCTCATAAGGGAGGGGGTAACGATCTATGGTATCATTTCCACCAGATTTTTAATAGAGAGCTCTGAAAAAGTCTAAAAATAGGCAGAGCTCTCTTGATTACAGCGATTAAATTTAGATTACAGCGATTTATTGTCGTCGGAATAATCTGTGTAATCTTTTTATAATCTCTGAAATCAGAGGTCTCTGATGTAGTTTTTGGGAGTTTTTCAGAGACCTCTAATAAAGAGATTGACAAAAAATATGAATCAGATAAAATAGAAATGGCGTAAGCGAAAGGGATAATTCTTTTTTATGAATAAGATTCCACAAAAGCCACAACTACATAAATTATACCTTGAGATTAAGTCGAGACTTGGAATTCAAGTCACTACAACTTTGGCTTATTGGAATGTGATTACCAAGATTAAGCACCCTACGGTAAAAGGCAAGGAGCCAGAAGTTAAGCAAACATTAGGTGAGCCGGATGAAATTCGTGTAAGCAGAAAAGATAAAGCGGTGTTATTGTTTTATAGAGATTGCTGAAAAAGTCTTAAACAATACAGCAATCTCTGATTAGACCCTTCCTTAAAGGATAGGAAGGTCTACCCCTGTGGGGTTAAAAGATTAAAAACAGATTACACAGATTAAATTATCGTCGAGAAAAATCTGTGTAATCTTGTTAAATCTGTGTAATCAGAGGTCGCTGTGGCATTTTAGGAGTTTTTCAGCGACCTCTTATAAGCTATTTGACAAGCGGCATTTGTGCGTAGTGGTAAGATTTTTTAAAAAAAGAGGCTTTATTGTGACCGCTTATTGGACAAAAAAAATTAAGGAGGGAGAATTAAAATGGAAAAGGTAAGATTATATTATGACTCAAAAGGAAACACTTTAAATATTTGGTTTGATAATCCTCAAAAAGAGTATATCTGTGAAGAGACTGGCGAAGAGGTAATTTTAGTTAAGGATAAGAAAGGAAAGGTAATTGGCTTTGAAAAGTTGAATTTTCTTATGCATCCTAAAGAAGTAGTCAAAACTATACCTGTGGAAGTCTTGGTGAGTTAGATATGCTTCCCTTTCATAATAGAAATGCTCCCGCAGAAACTCTTGCTATTTTTCACACCTTTTGCTTAAAATAGTTCACAATACGGAGAAAGATAAGATTTTATACGCGTATAAAAATTGACCCAATATGGTACGATAACGAATGGGCGTATTCCTGCCGGGTAGTAGATTTGTGCGAATATATCGTTAAGCGCGGCATATAGTTACGTATTATTTATCGCAGAATAATTGCAATGAAAAATTCAGAATACATTGTCTGGTATGCTGATTTGGATAAGCTGGATTTAAGCGACCCGTGGGTTAAAAAATGGTGGCTTCAACAAGTGTTAACTCATGGAAGGTTAGAAGATATAAAAAAATTAGATTTTGATGAAGTAAGAAAGATATTATCTTCTCTACATTTGGATTCTAAAATAAAATCGCTGTGGGAGGACTATTTCAGACATCAAGATGCAGATATTGACACGCCTACAAGAAGAAGTGCTTAGGATTTTTGCCCAGACTCAAGAGTCAGGGTTTTTCTATCTAACTGGCGGAACGGCATTGGCAGGTTTTTATCTGCAGCATAGATTCTCTAAAGATTTAGGCCTCTTTACAAAAGAAGAAGAGGTAATTGGATATATAGGAGACCGACTTCAGGCTAATCTTGAGGCTAAGGGAATTCAGGCAAGAACGATAAGAAGACTTAAAAGTTTTTACGAAATATTAGCTTCCCAAGAAGAGATGGTTGTACCTATACATCTTGCCCTGGATAGCCCATTCAGATTTGAGGAAACCAAAGAGAAATTTTTGGGAGTTAGAATCGACAGCCTTATTGATATCGCCACAAACAAATTCTTAACCGTCTTTAGCAGATCCGAACCCAGGGATTTCGTGGATGTATTCTTTTTGATAAAAGAAAAATTTTCTTTAGCCGAACTCATAGAGAAAAGCAAGCTTAAGGATCCAGGTTTAGATGAATACTATCTTGCTATTGCTTTCCATCGAGTGGAAGAATTTCCTGAAGATATATCAAAGTTTCCTGTAAGTATGGTTAAGCCACTGGACATCAAAGAAATGAAGGATTATTTTATAAGTCAGGCCTTATTCCTTTTGGATAAAGCTAAAGAAAAGGATGAATAACAAAAACGAAACATTATTAGAAGTAACTATAGACAAGAGCCACATCGTCACTATTGGCGAGAGGCTGTATGGCGAGTCTGTAGAGCTTATCCGGGAACTTATTAACAATGCTTATGATGCTGACGCTACTTGTGTCAAGGTTACCATAAATGAGGATTCTATAATCGTGGAAGATGACGGCTCAGGTATGGATCTGGATGGGCTAAAACAGTATTTTAATATCGGCTCCACCTTAAAAAGAAAGAGCCCAAAGTCGCCTAAATTCGCTAGGGAGCGCATCGGAGAGTTTGGTATAGGAAAGTTTGCCTCGCTTTCTGCTTGTGCGCATTTTGAGGTCT
>Ga0210051_1006943_pt1 | contig 10607 bp, 11 predicted proteins | sample CryGey092014_all_FD_185464 | JGI IMG/M metagenome (GOLD analysis project Ga0210051, IMG submission 185464) | Groundwater microbial communities from aquifer - Crystal Geyser CG23_combo_of_CG06-09_8/20/14_all (SPAdes) (version 2) | ecosystem: Environmental > Aquatic > Deep subsurface > Groundwater...
CGTGGTGTTGCTTCCAAGTTGTTCTTTGTTTCTCAAAGAAACTTGAAGTCTTATTTCAGAATCAAACTCGAGTAATTTCATATTTATGATGGCATAATAGCCGCCACTCGTTTCTCCTTGAGTTCCAGGATTTACTTTCTTTTCTGGTTCAACGCCTTCTCTGCTTATTTCATTCAAAACCTCATCAACGAGGTTATTTATTTCTGGTACAGAAATATCGTATGCTGAAAAATCCAAATCTTCAGAAAATCTAGGACTCTTAAATACTATCCGTAAAGCAGTACCTCCCTTAAAAAGTAACCGTTCAGCCCGTGCTCCTCGATAAAGATACGATAAAAAAAGGTGCTGGCAATACTCCCTTGCAATGTTTTGCTCTGATGTTTGATATTTTGTACTAAATTCGGTTATCGATTGGCGAGTCATCATATATTTATTTTTTTTATTAGCTCTATTAGCCCTTTATTTTTTCTCAAGTTTTTAACAAAAAAATTAACATATTGTCCCAACTTTCTTTTATTTATTTTGGTCACATCCAGCCTCTCGTTTAGTGGCTTTTTCTTTAAGGAGAGTAAGTATAAATAATCCAAGAGCGCCTTTTCCTTATCTGCCATTAAAACCGTGCTATTTCGTATCTTAATAAGCTTATACCCAAAAAATAATCTTTTTTTAATTTGATAAAATTTGTACAGTTGGTGTTGTATATCGAATTCTTTCGTTGATCTTGTTGTTGCAGAGGTTACGGTATACACAATTTCTGGAATCACGCGATGATACGATAGCGCGGTCTCAAAAGATATGTACGAAGGTCGCAATAAATAATTCGCAATTTCAAATTTAATAGGGGGGTTGGAGGAATAAATATACGCCCCTCTTTTTATCCTTAAAAAAATACCTCTTTTAGAGTTGTAACTCAAAAATGCCCTCGCTGTTTTGTCTTTGACCTTAAAAATTCTAGCAAAATCCTTAACCGAAAATAAACCGAATCTACGTCTGATTAGCTCTTTCTGGACACTAATGACTTTGAGTTTGTCCATACATTTCTTATTAACTTAAGGTCATTATATCACATTCTAACAAAAATTGCAAGGTTCCTAATATAACACAAAAACTAGATGTGACTATTTTGAAGGCGTTAAATCCAAAAAACCTAGATTGCTGTGAAAACCAAGCTTTTTAAACAGCTTTGTCATTCTTAAAAGTCGTCTTCTGCCAATCATCAAGTGCCAATTGAGCCAAACTATAGAGATCATCAATAATTCGTCTTGCCTCTTCGTCAGACAAATGGTTTAAGCTCAGGTCAATTTCTCTACACTGTTCAAGTGTGAGCATAAATTACCTCTCGTTTGGTCTATCACCCCAACCTTCATTTGGCCTTAACATTGCCCTTCGTTTTTCTCTTAAGCGTTGTCTTTTTAAGCCAACCACATCAATCGCGCCACACTTTGGGCATTTGGATTTGCAGACAGCACAATACTGTTCGCCGCAATTTTTACAAATTATGAGTTCGTCAGTGTGTGGCATTTGAGCTATCTATCGTTTATTAGTCATAATGATGGCGGTTTTGGGGCTTGCGGTCGCCTGCCACAGGCAGCCGTCCTCGCCCTTCGAGCCCCGACTTATTCGTCACAACAGAAAAAAATTCCTCCACCACTTCGGGTGCAAAAATTTTCCCTGGGGTGGCATAGTGGATAGTTTCAGAACTGTAGATTGGAAGAATGTTTTAAGCAATATCTCTATCCTTAAGGCACTTCAGACAGCACATCTGGCAACATAATCCGTTTCTTGTATAATCAATATATGATTAGAGAGCAAGATATAATAGATTTACAAAATTACTACTATGCAGGCTTTGCCTATCAGAATAGGCAAAGTTTAAGTCTTATTTTGGAAAGCAATATTGATAAGGATGTCTTCGGGGGCAAGCTTAATACTCTTAACTTCAGTAATGAACCCTTTGTCCTTGGCGAAATTCAAGGACTTGGATTCTCCTTGAGCAAATAATTCTTGGATTTCATCTTTTGAAATACTGGTATTATCAGCGATGATACCAGCAATTTTGTTTTGATCTTCGGCGAGGCTACTTTTAATCTCTCCAATTTTGCTTAGGTTGACAGCAGTCCTTTGTGGAAACTGCATCTCAACCCCGTGAAATAAAAATGTTGTATTTGGTGAAGCATACCGTTCATCGCCTGCAAGAAATACAACAGTGCCAATAGAGTCAATGGAACTCATATTATGCATTACAATTTTGGGAGGGATTGCTTTCAAAAAGTTATATAAAGCTATACCCGCATTGACTTGGCCTCCTGGTGAAGCAAATAAGAAATATAAAGTTTTTGGCTTAAACTGCCCAAGTACTTGCGTGCAAACGCCCATTAGCATTCGTACCCTATCCATATCTATGCCATCAAAGTAGTTTATGTAAACTACTTCCTTTTGCTGTAGGACTGGTTGTACTTGTCCGTTCATTGTTGAATTATATCAAAATGTAAACTAAAGTAAAGTGTGATGGAAAATGCCAAAAAGATTAAAAAACCCGATACGCTGGCGCAGGCCCGCAAAGTTTTAGGCCTGCCTAACTTAAAAGACAAAGCGATTTGTTTTATTAGCAGCTGGGAAAGAACGAAGATCACGCCCTATATGCCAGCCGAAGATGATGAAAAAGAATATATTTTCCAAGAACTTGCTTTATTTGAGTTAGCGAGACATGGGATGCAAAAAGACGGAGATTTGTCGTTCGTTGCCTTTAGGGAGTTTGAGGATACGGATGATGACGATATTGATTACGCAGAAATAAAAAAAACGAAAAAGAAACACCCCGTTTTGTCGCCAAAGAAAAAAGATTTTTTATCAGAGATTAACTACGAACCTCTGTTATCAAAATTTATGACCAAAAAATCTATCGCCTATTTCCGCCTTCAACAAAGAGAGGAAGATTTGGTCGGGCACCATATAAGCATCTTGCCCACATCGGCCGACTATGACTACATAAAATACCTAAAAGAGGTCGATAAACTGGTTGAATGGCATCGCATCAATATCCTCTGCGTTGATTACAAGCATTTCCCATATTTTATTCTGACACATTTCTTAAAATATGTATCTGCGTTCCATAACAATAAGAAACTCGAAGTTTCCAAAGAATTAAAACCGCTTTACCAGTTATTCAAATCTTCATCCCCCGATGTGAAGATGATCGCTTATCATTGGTTGGGAGTTTATATTGACCGAGCTTTTAATGGGACACTTAAGATAGGTGATTGGGATCAAATTGAATTTTTATCAATGAACCATCTCCAAAATATGATTCTGCCGTCTTTTTGGAGTGAAGTCCGACAGGGGGGATATTTATGTAAGGGCAATGCCCAAAAAGCAAACGAGGTGCAACCAGGGAAACAAGAAAATGTTCGCGTATTCTACTCGCTGGAATCGCTTCTCTTTTTTGAGTTGCGGAATTGCCTCAAAAGAATTAAAAGGTGTGCCAATTGTGGCGCAATTATTGGGCTTAGCAATCCGAAATATAAGGGTAAGTATTGCTCGCCGAAATCGGAAAATTATGCCACCTGCTCTGCTGAACGCAACAGAAAACGCCAAAGTAGACATTATAACCTAACAAAAAACTAACAAGATAACACAGATCGGGATTACTTCGATAACCTGATGATAAGTATCAGGTTTTTTATGTACCAACAAAAATACGACAAAAGAAAAGAGCCAACTATCCCGCAAGAAAAAGTGGACGAGATATTCACGGATTTTGAATCACGAAGCAATATTGTAGGGTTATTTGACCTTCTACTCAAAATTGATCGGCATAATAATCCTAAGCTATATCAAGAAGAAAACCATGATTGACACTATAATTCTTTCAATCCCAAAAACAAAAGTTATGTCGCTGGATTTTACAGATGACAAAATACAGCCTTGGAGCTTGCAAGCAAGCACAAACGTATACGACAAATATGTAAAGAATCCATACAGAAAGGGCGCAAAACAAAGTGAGTATTATCCTCGATTAACGGAAACCAGACGTAAGGGAGAAAATGGGGAATGGACATCAACAATTAAAATAGAATTTTCCGCCCCTAAACTGCTCTACCAAAACAATCTTGATGAGCTAATAGAAGACCAATTTGAACAAGTTATTAAAACTTTAAGCGAACAGACCACAAAACTGAGCAACACAAACACTTTTGCCAACATTTTTTCCTCCTTCTAAGGGTTGTTTGGCTTTTGTTAAGGTTCTTTTTGTATTTCTATTAAGTTAGAACAAAAACTTGAAATCTGAAATAACAGAATCTGCATTATCACCACTTGAGTAGGTTGAAATTACATACACATTACTGTCATGCTCAAAAATATAGTAATTGATGTAATAGTTATCACCAAATAATACTTTTGCTTTTTGCACATTTACTGAGTCTACGATTGAATCCACCCACACAACAGTTTTACCCTTATTCTGATTTGCTAAATATGTCTTGATATTCCCCAAAGTATCATCAACTATGTCGATTTGTATATACGGATTTCCGCTAGGAACTGGAACCACAATATTACTAACAATTTTACTGTTGTAGGTTAAAGAATTGACGTCGGTATAATCTTGTACATTAAAATTGTCTGGATATTCAAAAGAGTAGTTATATTGATCATTTGAGTAGGTTTTGCGGTTTGAGGTTGAGCTATTCGTAATAGATGAACTATTTGTGTTTGTTTGAGAATTGGTATTTGTAAAACCAGAATTAGTATTCTGATTGGTGGTGGTATTAGTATTTGCCACCGCATTGGTATTAGTCCCCATATTCGTGTTCGCTACAGTATTTGTATTCTCATTACTGTTGGTATTAAAATAATCACCAAAGTAAAGAAAGGCAGTTGCGGCGATTACAACAACCACCACAAGGATAACCCAGAGAGCTGAATTCCCTTTCTTAGGCGTATTTTGGGGCATGTTTTCTTCCATAAGGATTTGATTAAGAAATAAATGTTAACGGATAAAAGCTTCTCGCTCACCCGTTAAGAATATCATATTACGGTGTTATTTTTCACCCCAAGCATACTGTTATTAGTCTAATAAGTCAAACCCCAGTGCCTTGCGGCACAAGCTACACTCCTCCTTCGAAGCCGGGGTCTTTAAAAACCTAAAGCAGTTTAGGTTTGAAACGTATCCTTCAACTCCCTCCTTCTTTTAACCAACAACAGAAAAAATTCTTCCACCACTTCGGGTGCAAAAATTTTCCCTGGGGTGGGCGATGGGGCTCGAACCCACAACCACTGGTACCACAAACCAGTGCTCTACCATTGAGCTACGCCCACCAGAATCGGTGAATAATATTATTACATAGAAAAGGACACAAACCAGTGCTCTTCCGGTGCAGCGATGCATGCTCCCAAAGGTCGCATCCACCGATCGCTCGCTTCGTCGCTCAAGCTCCTTACTCACTTCTGCCCGTCTCGCCTCCATTATAATATAAAGGGACTCGACCCATTGAGCTACGCCCACCAGAACATATTCACCCTAGCTACTTTTGACGAATTAATCAAGCCCTGCTAAGGTCAACAAAATACATGACACCAGCTATGGAGGATTGCTCTCATGTTATCGTTCCTTGAACGCGCATATTATCATTTGTCAGCGCCATTCTATATGATCGGGCTGTTCGTGCTTGCCTGCCTGCTGTTTCTCTATATTGAAAGTAAAAGGAAAAAACGGCACAAAAGAAAGCTGAGCACCATCATAAGCGAGCCTATGAAGGTTGTTGCGTGGGGAAAAATATCCAGAAAACTACCACTGTATTACTGCCCGACGTGCTTTCTGCTGATGTCGTTCCCCTGCAATTGCCCGAACCACGACTATCCAGTCCCTGTGGTAGAAGGTTCATATGGCATGCTCAACACGTACGCTGAAAAGCAACGACTTACATGCACGGAAAAACCTGACGATGATCCAAGATTACGCACTTAAAAAAACAACCTCACGTACCGCTGTGCGTGAGGTTGCTTCATATTACCGCGCAGTATTAAAATAACTCGTCTTTCTTTTCCCTCTGAAAAACAATCCAATCTTCGATGACTTCCATAAACATTTTAAAAGGGGCTTCAATTATGAAATCCAACACAAACAAGAATAGATTCACTTTTGGTGTTTTTGCGGCTACCCACTGACCGACGCGTAAAATTGGCAAGGACACAAAATCTATAAGTGCTGAAAAAATACTATCCTTTTGATCAATAATGACCAATTCTTTTACTTGTGAACGCAACTTCATACCAAAGAAACTGATAATTGAAAGGAAGAATACAAACAATATACCACTGACAACACTAAATTTCATTAAATACAACGAGTAAATAATCGCACCAAACGTCACGATAAACATAATAGAGTAAAACACTTTAAAAATCGCTTCTGTAACAGGACTCCGACCAAACATTTTTTTCTTCTTATAGACAAAACCAGTGCTTGGATTTTGGTGAACAATTTTTTGCAACAGCTCAACGATTTTGTCTGTGTTTTTAGTGGATGGTACGCGGATCGAAACTGCAATAACAAACATTAGGAGTGGGTGAAAGGCGATATTAATCATCAATGGCGTGTAATATCTTGTTGTAGTAAAATATAACTCATAGGGAAGCTCCAATAGTAGTGCGAGCAACATTTTTGTAAAAAAAACATAAATAATGGTTCGAACATAGCTCCGACGTAGGCGTATGTTTGCTTTCTTATATCGAACTGCGCAGGCGATTCTGATTTCACGTTCAAATTCCTCTTGATCATGAATTAAAAACTGAAAATTCTGACCGTGCTTTTCCAAGAGGTCACCTAAAATCACAAACAAAACAGAAAAACGTTTCACAAAACGGAACAAACGATCGCCAAGTGGATGGTTTACTTGTCGCTCGATAACGTCTTTTAAAACGTTAAAATTCTGCGTGAAATATTCTATCGCTCGCGGGTCGCTTTCAAGCCAGCCAGGAAGATAAAAATTGAGTAAATGATATCTAATAATTGGCCAATCTGATTTTATGAGCGCACGATGGATAGCAATATACACTTGTACATCACGTTCCGTTGGATCGCTTATGTCGTTGCTAGGTCAACATCTTTACGCAGTACAGCATACATACCCTCAACAAGCGCATCCTGTTTTGTTTGTGGAACTAGTTTATGCTCGATCTCAGTCGCGCAAATAGACAAAATCCAATTAACGGCGGCTCGGCGTTGTTTAGTTAGACGATTCGGCGCAACAGCAAGAAGTGTTCGTAAGTATTTTTCAATAATTATATCTAGTTCGCCAATAACCCGCTCTGGGAGCATATTGTTGGGAAGATATCCTGCTCGAATTAATTCTTCAACAAGCAAGAGACCGAAATGCCGTTTTTTATCTTCCGTGTATAGTCGACGTTTAAGCATTCGCTCAATCGCATTTTTGCGAATGAGGTGCTCGTCTTTATAGTCAATGACGTTGCGAATTTTTTCGTATACAAAGGCCAGACGACTAATTGTCATCTGTACTTTCACCTTTGGCTCTTGCGGGTGCGCAGGCGCTTGGTCTGGCTGTCTCCAATACGCTTCGAGTAAACGGATAATCGGCTGTGATGCATTCATATGGTTTCTAGACCGTACCAAATTGATACTAAAAAATCAAGTAGGCGTAACAGCGGGCCCCACTTGACTTTTTATCAAATTCAGATATAATTTCTGGTTATAAATCAAAAACACAAAGGAGTTCATTGTCATGGGACACAAAACCCTACAATGCTTCATGGTTATGTGTCAGGGCAATCCATACCGGCCGTTTGGCCTTATTGTGACCATTCATGCCGTAAGCCGAAAACATGCGACCCGTCTGTTAAAAGACAAATCGCAACGATTTTCATTTAGTGTGTTTCCTCGGTTGTACGTAAAAGAAAATCCGAACTGTTCACCTTATAAAATTATGCAAGGTGACCACTGCTACTATCACCTTATCGCAAAACCGAGGTACGACACAACTCCTCTAGGGAGTATGACGCCAAACAGTCCGGAATGGTCGCGCCGTATTGACCGAGAACCTGATTTTATAACACCAAGTCGCGAAGCGCTCATTGAGCATCTTCGCCAACGAAAGGATGTAGGCGATCCTGAATAACAGACGGAAGAACTTTTCCGTCTGTTTTCTATTCCACTCTACAAACTTCAATCATCCATCCTGTGTATTTCTTTTTTAGTCGGGTATTACGCCATCGAGAGAGGAACTGAGAACGTGAAAGATGAAAATGTTTACCTCGTGATGGATCACTCAAATAAACACTTTGCGGCGTGACTCCTTTTACAACCGCATAATGATCTTCTTCATACTTGGGAACCTGATAATTAACGATGACTGGATGCCCTCGCTTGAGTGCGTCCATAATATCACTAAGAGTGCCAAAGCGTACTTCTCGAGATTGTAGCCCGACCGATGCCAGCAACACTGTCATATTTTTTCTACTTGTCCCATGAGTCTTTGTGACAAGTACGCAGCTCTCTAGTGAACGCTCTGAAATGGATTTCCCAAAAAATTCAGCAATAGCACGAATACTGGCTGGACCACAGGTATATCTTTTTTTTCTGAAAATGATGCGGTAGATGTAATTGCATATTAAACTGACCTAAAAATAACCCAAATGTTTGTTGTAGAGATGTAAAAAATTAAATAAATTTTTTACTAAACTGCCCTCGGCAGGAATCGAACCCGCATTACAAGATCCGGAATCTTGCGTCCTATCCATTGAACGACGGGGGCGTAAAGTCACACGCTATGCTGAGAGTTTTTGCAACATCTCTTTCCCTCGCTCAAATAACTCCTCAGCTTCTTCTTTTTCTTTTGCATCAGCAATGACACGATACACCCCTGCCTCTGTTTTGGACATGCGGAATGTGACGAACTGTCGTGGCCCAGGAATACACTTAACTCCACCATCATCTCCGAAGACAAGTACGTGTTCGCATTCCTTCTTCATGGCTTTAATAAGTTTTTCGCGAACCGCAAGAGCTTTTAATGGATCAACCGATACTTTTCCAGCGATTGTAGTATAGCGAGGCAGATCAAGCAAAGCCTCGTCCATTGTTTTTTTCGATTCAGCCAGATAACGCAGAATAACGGCAAGTGTCATGAGCCCATCACGTCCAGCCATCGGAGGAATAATGCCTCCAGCTGAAGATCCTTCTCCACCAACTGGACTTTCAACCTCTTGCATACGCTTCACAACATTTATTTCACCTACATCAACCTCTTCAAGTTTTGCTTTATGGGAATCAACAACCTCTTTCACCAAATTACTAGTTGCATTATTTGTAACCACAATCACCTTATTTGGTTGCGGTACTGTAGATAAAACCGCTTTCACCACAAGACCAAGCACATATTGACCAGAAACAAATGGGGTTCCACGTTCCGTAAAAGCGGATGTTTTCGGCATCACAAATTCCATACGATCGGCATCACAATCAAAAGCAATGGCAAAATCTTCCTTTCCAATATCTAGCATATCTACGATGGGCGCAAGAGATTCTGCTTTTGGTTCGATGGTCCGCCAAAATTTTCCTTCCTCAGCGCCTTTAAACGTAATCTGAATGTTAAGGTGGTCAAAAAAATCTTTCAAATACGGAATAGCCGCCCCACCATTTGCGTCCACAAAAATATGCAGTTGGCGTTTAGTTAGTTCACCTTTGGCTTCGTCGCCAATAGTACGGAGCAACAACATAACATATTCCTGTCGCAAACGACGCGACACATCCAAAACAGAATCTACATCAATCAGGTCTGTGCCAAGAACCACCTTTCGCGAATCATTCATAAGTTGTTCAGCTTCTTCTGGGTGAAGGAGTGCGCCATCTGTACGCATAAATTTTAGCCCATTCCATTCTGGTTCATTGTGTGATGCCGTTATCATTACCGCCCCGCCCGTTTTAAAAACATCCGGGGTAAGATGCATTGCGGCAGTTGACGCAACCTTGCAGTCATACACATCTGTAAGGCCGGCACGTAAAAACTCTTCTACCATCCATTTGGCAAGAATTTCTGATGATGGTCGTGTGTCATATCCAATCGCAATACCATTCTCTTTCTGCGCAAGAATACGTTGCGCAAATACGTACGCATAACGTCTCACAACATCTTCTGTGAGATCTTGTTTGTATATACCACGAACTCCTGAGAGTGATTCTACTAACATAAATAATTATTTTACTTTTCTATCTGTAAGAAACTCGGAAAGAATCTGCACATCTTCGGGTTTTCCAAAATCAAGCCAATAATCTTGCAACAATGTCACTTTCACTTTTTTATTCTTGGCAAGGTCAGTGAGCGCATCGACAAGATAATATTCTCCATTTTCTGGATTTGGTTGGACGCGTTCAAGCGCAGAAAAAATCTCAGGCGTAAATTTCATCAAACCAGTATTGATAATATGAGACCCGACGTCCGTTTTTGGTTTCTCAATAATTCGATTCAGAAACATATCTTGCGTATAGATCAGTACACCGTACTTTGATGGATCATCTTGGTGTAACCCAGCCACATAATGAAAATCGTCTTCTCTGGTGAATTTTTGAAGATCCCTGACTGAATATAAATTAT
>Ga0210051_1006944_pt1 | contig 10606 bp, 9 predicted proteins | sample CryGey092014_all_FD_185464 | JGI IMG/M metagenome (GOLD analysis project Ga0210051, IMG submission 185464) | Groundwater microbial communities from aquifer - Crystal Geyser CG23_combo_of_CG06-09_8/20/14_all (SPAdes) (version 2) | ecosystem: Environmental > Aquatic > Deep subsurface > Groundwater ...
CGTAGGATAAGCACAAAACAGCGGTTATGTCAAATCGGATAATGACAAAAGCTCAATAATATCAATAGGTTAGGCGCAGTTTTATATGGCATTAGACACGTTTTTATTTCCTGGCATATCCCCCCCCATATGTCTGTTTGTATTCGTGCAGCCACGTCCAAATAACGCCACATGAGACCCTATCTGGCGCAAAGGTTGTGATTACATGAAAACTGGCAAAAATCGAGTTTTTTTGAAAAAAGTTGAAATTTTTCTTTTTCTTATATCGGAGTTCCGGTAAATCTTGGGTTCATCTCCCAAAGAGTTGGTCGATGAAAAGGATTCAAGGGGTCAAGGATTCGAGTGAAATGCTTAAAAATTGAGGCTGTACCACCTTGACAAAGAAAGGTAAATATGGCTTAATCTAAAAGGCAAGTAACTAATCAGATAGGCACAAAGGCACAGAGCACCAAAGGCACAAAGTCGAGAGCTTTAAAGAAGTACCCCTGAGAGCGAATTCATAGATTTTTTGGGAACCCACCTTGCGAGCGTAATGCAGAAAATTCACATGTTTGAGCCCGAAGGGCGAGTTTGTGAATTTTCAATGAAGCGAGCTTAGATGGGTCAAAAAATGGATGCTCAAGCGAAAAGGGGTGCTTTTTTAAAGCTCTCAGATTATTAATCTAGTGCTTTGACTCATAAATAACTTTACCAAAAATGTCTCCCCTCCCTTGGTGGGAGGGGATTAAGGGGAGGGGGCAACATAGCAATTCTTCACCCCCACCCTGCCCCTCCCCCATCAAGGGGGAGGGAATATTTATAGTAATTCATAGTAAAGGTATTAAAGGGACATTCCACTAGTTCATGCTGAAAAGGAAACCCATGGTAACAGAATTCCTTCCACTGGTCAGCAAATTAACCCGTTATCTTGGAAATGAAATCAACTCCGTTCATAAGGATTTAAAAGATGTAGACCTGACTTTCGCCCTGGCATTCCCGGACGTTTACGAGATCGGCATGTCGTATGTAGGGTTTCAGATCCTCTATGACATCCTTAATAAAAGAGAGGATATTGCTGCTGAGAGGGTTTACACTCCATGGGTAGACATGGAAAATCTTTTAAGGACAAAAGGGATTCCTCTCTCCTCTCTTGAATCTTCTCTCCCCTTAAAAGACTTTGATATCGTCGGATTTACCCTTCCATACGAGCTCTGTTACACCAATATCCTAAACATGCTGGACCTCTCCGGGATACCTTTTATGGCAAAGGATCGGGATAAAAGCTGGCCGTTGATCGTGGCTGGAGGCTCCTGTGCCTTCAATCCCGAACCGGTAGCCGATTTTTTCGATGCCATAGTCCTTGGTGATGGGGAAGAGGTCATCCTGGAAGTCTGTGATTGCGTTAAAGATTGGAGAAAGAACGGCGGAGAAAAAGAAGACCTGTATAGAAATCTATCAAATATTCAAGGAATCTATATCCCTTCATTCTTCGATATAAGGTACCGCACCAATGGAACAATTGAGGAGATTGTACCTCTCAGAGAAAATTATTCGACTATAAAAAAAAGGGCGGTTTCTGATCTCAATAAGGTAGACTATCCTACTAAACTAATCATCCCTTTCATGAAGATTATTCACGATCGAGCAAGTCTGGAGATTGCCAGGGGTTGCACCAAAGGCTGTCGTTTCTGTCAAGCAGGGATGACGTATCGTCCTGTTCGAGAAAGATCCCCAGAAACGATTAAAAAGATAACAAAAAGAGCAATAGAGCAAACCGGACACGAAGAGATATCCTTGCTCTCCCTAAATACTGGTGATTATTCCTGTATCTCTGATCTCATGGCAGATTTAATGGGCAGATATTCAGAGGAGAATATAGCTGTGTCCCTTCCCTCTTTGAGGCCTGAAACTCTTACCCCAAGACTAATCGAGGAGATAAAGAGGGTACGAAAGACTGGAATTACTATTGCCCCTGAAGCTGGTACACAGAGATTAAGGGATACCATTAATAAAGGAATTACAGAGGAAGAGATTCTGGCTACAACCAAAAACGTGTTTGCCGCCGGGTGGAAATCTATCAAACTCTATTTTATGATTGGGCTGCCTACCGAGAAAGAGGAGGATGTTGAGGGAATAGTTGAGCTCTCCAGAAAAATACTTTCATGTGGGAAAGGCCTAAACTCCCCCAAGAATATAAATGTTAGCGTCTCTACATTCGTGCCTAAACCTCAAACACCATTCCAGTGGGAGTCCCAGATTAGTCTTGAAGAAATCATAGAAAAACACAACCTTCTAAAAAGCAAACTGAGCGGGAACAGACTAAGCCTGAAATGGCAGGACCCCAAATTGAGCATCTTAGAGGGGATCTTTTCCAAAGGGAATAGAAGGCTAAGTGAGGTTTTAATCAATGCTCAAAGGTATGGTTGTCGTCTTGATGGCTGGACCGAACATTTCAAATATGACTTATGGGAAAAAGCCTTTATGGACGCCGGATTGGATATGGATTTCTATAACAGGCGAAAGCTTAGCTATGATGAAGCCCTTCCCTGGGACCACCTGGACTGCCTGGTTAGTAAGGAGTTCCTTGCAAGTGAAAGGGAGAGAGGACTAAATGCAGTATTAACTCCGGATTGCCGGACTGAAGGTTGTACCAATTGCGGAGTTTGCGACAATAAAAACCTCAAACTGGCAATATCCGGTCCCGTGCTCCAGGGAAAGCCGTCAGAATACCTGAACCGGCAACAGGCAGCGAGGTCGTATCGAAAATACAGATTACAGTTTTCTAAACTCGACGATGCGAGATTTTTGAGTCACCTGGAACTGATCAATGTTTTCTCAAGAGCTGTAAGAAGGGCAAAAATCCCTGTGAGATATTCAAAAGGTTTTCATCCACTGCCCAGGATAATATTTGGAGGAGCCTTACCTGTTGGTATTGAGAGCTTATCAGAGTACGTTGATATAGAAATCGAAGGATACAGAGGTCCTGACGAGCTTAAGGACAAACTAGATAAAGAGCTTCCTCCAGGATTGAGGATTTTGAATTGTTGGGAAATTCCCTTGAAATCGAATACATTATCTGATAATATTAGAAAAATAAAATACATAGTCTTTCCAGATAAACAAATAAAGACCCTTTCCCCTGATTGCGATAACCTGAAGGAGGCTGTTGCCTCTTTTTTAAACAAGGACAGTCTCTTCGTGTTACAGAAAAAAAGGGGGGGGATACGAAAGGTTGATCTTCGGTTCATGGTGGAAGATGTCAAGTTGAGAGATGACCTGTCATTTGAGATCAGTTTTAAACCTGGAATGGCAAAGGATATAAAGCCTTTTAAGTTAGTAGAGCATATTTTAAACCTGGAGGACAACCAGGTAAAGCTCTTAAGAATCCTGAGGGCAGAAGCAGGTTGAAGTCGTAAAAAGTCAAAAATCAGACGGCACAGTAAAAAGCTCGAGATGCAAGGCGCGCAAATCCAAAGGAATGAGGCGTACTTACCCTGTACGCCACAATGACTGAGGATGCAGCGGAACGCCGCAGATGGACTTTTTACGAAGCCGTCAAGCAGGATTGGAAAAATAACCTGAAATGCCAGTAGAGTTAATCATAAACGTCAATTTGCAGGAGACCAGGGTTGCCCTTTTAGAAAACGGGGTCTTGGTTGAACTTTATATCGAATATCGTGCAGAAAAGGGAACTACAGGGAATATATATAAAGGAAAGGTAGTCAGGGTCCTGCCAGGGATGCAGGCAGCATTTATAGATATAGGTTTAGACAAGGCCGCCTTCCTTTACGTTTCAGATGTCTGTTCTGATCTGGAAGAATTTGAAGAAATGCTCCACATTCCAAATGGTGAGACAGGGATTGATTTAGAAAATGGTCTTTGGGCTGCTATCAATCGACCTCTTCAAATTGAAGACATGCTGTATGAGGGGCAGGAAATACTGGTACAGGTTACTAAGGAGCCCATCGGTTCTAAAGGGGCTCGAGTATCATCCCACATATCCCTTCCAGGCCGTTATTTAGTACTTATGCCTACTGTTGACCATGTGGGGGTATCCCGTCGAATTGAAAATGAAAAAGAGAGAGCCCGACTGAGGGAAATTGTACAAAAAAACAAACCGGCGGGGTTCGGTTCCATTGTTCGAACTGCCAGTGAGGGAAAAAATGAAAAGGATTTAGTTGCAGACATGGACTTTCTGCTTAAGCTCTGGCATAACATTCTGGAGAAAAAAAACAATGCCCCTGCCTACAGTCTTATCCACAAGGATTTAGACATGATTATGAGAATAATACGTGACCTGTTTACTGAGGATGTGGATAGGCTGATTGTAGATTCTCCCGAGGAATACCAAAAGATACTGGAATTTGTTGAAACCTTTATGCCCCAGTTGAAGCACTCTATAGAACTCTATGAAAACAATGAACCTATCTTTGATGCATATGGAATAGAGGTTGAAATTGGAAGGGCATTAGGTAACAAGGTATGGTTAAAGTCTGGAGGCTATATAGTGATTGAAGAAACCGAGGCTCTGGTTGCTATCGATGTTAATACAGGAAAATACGTGGGCAGCAGAAACCCTGAAGATACCATATTAAAAACAAACCTGGAGGCAGTTAAAGAGATTGCATACCAGTTGAGGCTTAGAAATATCGGTGGAATAATTATCATTGATTTTATAGATATGAAGAAGGAGAGCAGTAAGGAAAAGGTCTTTCAATCCTTAAGGGAAGCCCTTAAAAAGGATAGGGCAAAAACCAACATCCTTAAAATCTCTGAACTGGGACTGATAGAAATGACCAGGAAAAGAACCAGGGACAATCTCAGTGGTCTTTTATGCGAATCCTGTTACTATTGTGAGGGTAAAGGGTTTATAAAATCCAAAACAACTGTGTTGAATGAGGTTCTTAGGGAAATCAAAAGAGAAATAAGAGAGACTCCAGGAAACACTGTATGTGTCTTTGTAAACCCCGACGTTGCAAACTTACTGTTGGAGGAGGAAAGAGCTGAAATTGACGAATTAGAAAGAAAATCTAGAAAAAGGATTGTTATAACTGTGAGAGATGATTTTCATCAGGAACAATTTGAAGTTGACAGGCAGGCATTTAATTCTTGACAGGTTATGAAAAATACTTTATTTAAAGGGGCAATGGGAGGTACGACAGGATGTATGCAGTTGTAAAAACGGGTGGGAAACAGTACAAAGTTTCTGAAGGAGACCTTTTAAGGGTTGAGAAGCTAGGTGGAGAGACAGGGGATGTAGTAGAGTTGAAAGAAGTCCTAATGGTAGCCAATGGAGATCAAATAGAGGTAGGAACCCCTGTTCTGACCAATGCCTGTGTTGTAGGAGAAATAGTCAAACATGGGAAAGCAAAAAAGATAATCGTCTTTAAATCCAAAAAAAGGAAGGGATACCGTAAAAAGCAGGGACATCGTCAACTCTATACTAATTTAAGGATAAAAGAAATAAAGATGTAGATTATAAGAATTCAGGAGACAGAAGTCAGAATCCAGAAGAAAATTATTTCCATTCTGACTACTGACTTCTGAATTCTGGCTTCACAAGTTTGTTGCGAAGCAACTAACTTGTACACATAGGAGGACACATCATGGCACATAAAAAAGCAGGGGGAAGCTCCGGTAATGGAAGGGATAGTGTTGGACAAAGGCTAGGGGTCAAAAGGTTCGGTGGTCAAAAGGTAAGTGCCGGCAGTATCTTAGTCCGTCAGAGAGGCACTAAGATACACCCTGGTATAAACGTTGGATTGGGAAAGGATCACACCTTATTTGCTAAAATAGATGGCATAGTGAAATACGAAAGAATGGGGAAAGACAGGAAGAGAGTTAGCATCTATGCAAACTGATTGGGTATCTCGAAAGTTGTGAAATTTGTAGATGAAGTAAAGATATTTGTTAAATCCGGTGACGGGGGGAGGGGTTGTGTAAGTTTCAGACGTGAAAAGTTTGTTCCAAAGGGAGGACCAGACGGAGGGGATGGCGGCAAAGGCGGAGATATAATACTGGAAGCTTCCACCCGACTTTCAACCCTCTTAGACCTTCAGTACCAACAACACTACATGGCAAAGCGAGGCGGGCACGGAAAGGGAAAGAATCAGCAGGGCAGAAATGCACCTGATTTAATAATCACTGTTCCTGTAGGCACTCTGATTAAAGATGAATATAATACAGTCATAAAGGATATTGCCTCAGAAGGAGAAAGGGTAACAGCAGCAAAAGGTGGAAAAGGTGGAAAAGGGAATGCAAGATTTGCTACATCGACCAGCCGGACTCCTCGTTATGCCGAAGATGGAGAAGCAGGGAAAGGAAAGTGGCTAAAACTCGAGCTTAAGCTGCTTGCAGATATTGGTATTATTGGCCTTCCTAACACTGGTAAATCCACCTTAATATCAAAGATTTCAGCGGCAAAACCCAAAATTGCTGAATATCCATTTACTACCTTAATCCCAACCCTTGGTGTAGTGAGCTATGGGGATTATAAGAGTTTCGTTATAGCAGATATCCCTGGACTGATAAAGGGTGCTCACCTGGGGGCCGGACTGGGCACAAGGTTTCTCAGACATATTGAGAAAAACAGTCTTCTCCTTCACCTAATCGACATTTCAGAAGCCAACCACAGAGATTTAATAGGCGATTTCAACACCATTAATAATGAGTTGGCTCTATACAGCCCATCTCTGGCCAAAAAACCCCAAATAATAGCAATAAATAAGATGGACATCTCGGAGTCTAAAGATAATTTCCCCATGGTTAAAGAAAGATTTAAGGGATTAGGAATGGAAATTTTCCCTATATCCGCAATAACCGGGAAGGGAATTAAGCCTTTGATTGATCATATTGTGAAAAGGCTTTTGGAGATAAAAGAAGAGAGAGAGAACTAAGAGATGACCCAAGAACGTCTCAGAAGGGATACCCTCAAAGATGTAAAAAGGATAGTGATAAAGATAGGGAGCGGTGTTTTAACTTCTGATGACGGTGGATTGGACTCAAAGATATTCAAAGGATTGGCAAGAGAAATATCCCTTCTAAATAGAAACGGCTATTATCCAATTATCGTCTCCTCAGGCGCTATTGCCGCTGGTATGCAGAAGTTGGGACTTGTCCAAAGACCAAAAAATATTCCGCAGAAACAGGCAGCTGCAGCCGTAGGACAGTCTACCCTGATGTGGAATTACGAAAGATCCTTTGCTGAATATGATCAAAAGGTAGCACAGGTACTCCTTACCCATGATGATCTCAGTAACCGTCAGAGATACTTAAACGCCCGTAATACCCTTTCAACCCTGTCAGATTACGGTATTATTCCCATAATAAATGAAAATGATTCGGTTGCTGTAGAGGAGATAAAATTTGGAGACAATGATAATCTCTCTGCTCTGACTACAAACCTGGTCGGAGCCGACTTACTTATAATACTTACCGACATCAACGGACTATACGATGAGGACCCCTGTCAGAAAGAGGATGCCCGACTTATTTCCGTTGTAAAAGAGATCAACCACGAAATAGAAAAGATTGCAGGAGACACCACCAGCCCAATCAGTATTGGTGGAATGATTACGAAAGTGCAAGCTGCTAAAAAAGCCGCTATCCTTGGAGTCCCTACTATATTGGCCAATGGTAAGCTGGATGGGATTATAGACAAGATCATTATTGGGGAAGACGTTGGCACCCTGTTTTTACCAAAAGAGACTAGAATGACCAGCCGTAAGCACTGGATCGCCTTTACCCTGAAACCCAAGGGAGAGATTCTTGTAGATGACGGAGCCAAAAAGGCTATTGTTAATAAAGGGAAAAGTCTCCTTCCCTCAGGGGTATTGACAATAAAGGGGAAGTTTGGGACGGGTGATTCAGTTAACTTAGTATGTCCTGACAGATTCGAGTTTGCAAGAGGTTTGGTAAATTATAGCTCTTCAGAAATAACAAAGATAAAGGGGCTTAAAACCGGTGAGATAGAGAGTAAACTCGGTTACAAATACTATGACGAGATAATCCATAGGGATGATTTGGTAGTTTTATAGTCGTGAATCGTAAGTCGTTAGTCGTAAATCGTAAATCGTAAATCGTAAATCGTAAATCGAGAATCATAAATAGGTTTTATTCCATTTACGACTAACGATTCACGATTCACGAGATAATAGGAGTCCAATATGTCCATAGAAAAACAGGTTTTGAAGATAGCGAAGGATAGTAAAGCAGCATCTAAGGAGCTAAGTAACCTCTCGTCCAGGAAAAAGAATGATGTCCTGATAAAGATGAGTAATGAACTCTTAAACCATGCTCAGCTCCTAAAGCAGGAGAATGAAAAGGACATGGAGAATGCAAAGGAAAAGGGTCTATCAGATGCCTTCATAGATAGATTAACCCTCAGTGATTCTACTGTACAGGCTATGGCAGAAGGGCTTCGGGACGTTGCGGCGCTTCCTGATCCAGTGGGAGAGGTAACCAGGATGTGGAGGCGACCGAACAACCTGCTGGTAGGAAAGGTTCGAATTCCTCTTGGGGTAATAGGGATAATCTATGAATCCCGTCCCAATGTTACCGCTGATGCAGCCGGCTTATGTCTGAAGTCCGGTAATGCCGTAATCCTCCGGGGGGGATCAGAGGCCATAAATTCAAACCTGGCCATTGCCAACATACTGCAAGATGTCATACAAAAAGAGGGTATACCAAAGGAGGCAATTCAGGTTATCCCGATAACAGATAGGGCTGCCGTAAATGAGATGTTAAAATTAGAGGATTATATTGACGTGATAATCCCCAGGGGCGGCGAAGAACTCATCAGATTCGTGGTCCAAAACTCCAGAATACCTGTCATAAAACATTACAAGGGGGTATGCCACATCTTTGTGGATGAGAGTGCTGACTTTAACATGGCTGAAGACATAGTTATAAACGCAAAGGTTCAGCGCCCGGGAGTCTGCAATGCACTGGAGACCCTTTTGGTTCATAAGGATATTGCCTATGATTTCCTTCCATCTATGATCCAAAAGTTACAAGACAGAGGAGTAGAAATCCGAGGCTGCCCCAGGGTTCTGCAGACCATTCCATCAGTTAAACAGGCAAATGAGGAAGACTGGTATGAAGAATATCTGGGTCTAATCCTTTCTGTAAAAGTGGTAAATGACCTGAATGAGGCAATCAACCATATTACCAGGTATGGATCATTGCATACAGAGGCTATCGTTACATCCAACTATGAGAATTCTCAAAGGTTTTTGAAGGAAGTCAACTCATCGGTGGTGCTGGTCAATGCCTCCACCAGATTCAATGATGGCAACCAGTTAGGCCTGGGGGCAGAAATCGGGATAAGCACCACCAAACTCCATGCCTTCGGTCCTATGGGGCTGGAAGAGCTTACTACCTGTAAATTTATCGTATATGGTAATGGACAGATAAGGTCTTAGATAGACGTTCACCGTTTACCGACGAATGACGGACAACGGCAAACAAAATGTACGGCATTAAAATGGAGGATTATTTGCGGGTTGGCCTATTTGGGGGGACATTTAATCCGATACATTTAGGACATCTCCGGTCCGCTGAAGAGATTCGAGAGCTCTTTAACCTTCAGCGGGTCATCTTCATACCTTCAGCAAACCCTCCCCATAAGCAAGGAAAGGACATAATATCTCCTATCCATCGCATGGAGATGGTCAATCTCGCTATTGAAGAAAACCAAAACTTTTCTGTCTCTGATATTGAGATAAAGAGACCCGGCAAATCCTATTCCATCGAGACTATTGATCACATAAGAAAAATACACGGTTCAGATTTGGCCTTGTTTTTTATTATGGGGATAGATGCGTTTACTGAAATATCTACATGGAAGGATTACATAAATCTCTTCTCCTGTTGCAATTTTGTGGTTACTACCCGACCAGGATACAGCTTAATTAATCTGGGAACCGTTCTTCCTGCTGATGTGGCAGAAGATTTTTCCTATCTGCCTGAAGAGGACAGGTTTATTCATGCCTCGAATTTCTCTCTATGCTTCCGGGACATTACCCATCTGGACATATCTTCAAGTGTTGTCAGAAAGAAAATCAAAGAAAATAGATCAACCCGTTATCTTCTTCCTGAAAAGGTAATAGAGTACATTAAACAGCACGGATTATATAAGGACTCTTAAGGGGTGGTGTCGGCTGTCCGTTGCCAGTAGATCGTTTCATAAATACATATACAATACTGTCATTTCCAGCCCTTCGTTACTTGTCATTTCGAGCGTAGCGAGAAATCTTAATGAACAAAACCGCCACTTCATCTAAGGTGGAATAAACGAAATGGTTTGGTTATGAATGAGTTGGTGTACATACATACAGGAGGTGAACTAATGAATATAGTTCGAGAAAGCAACTTCAAGATTGGCTGTTTTCATGGCAAGTTAAACCCTCAAAAAAATGATAGTGAGGCAATAATCCGGAATGATATTTACCATACTGGCATGGTTAAAATTGAGGAAACTAAAAAAAGAGCAATTCCTATTAGAGCCTGTTCAATACTATTTTAGCTTAATAATTACTGATAGTTACAAAGCTGAAAAAATGAATTTAACTCAAATTTACTGCATTTCCGAGGGGACAACCTCCGGAAAGCCAATGTTTTGAAAAAA
>Ga0210051_1006946_pt1 | contig 10604 bp, 9 predicted proteins | sample CryGey092014_all_FD_185464 | JGI IMG/M metagenome (GOLD analysis project Ga0210051, IMG submission 185464) | Groundwater microbial communities from aquifer - Crystal Geyser CG23_combo_of_CG06-09_8/20/14_all (SPAdes) (version 2) | ecosystem: Environmental > Aquatic > Deep subsurface > Groundwater ...
TCCATGTTCCACCATTTTAATCACCTACTTAATTCACCACCGCTTCAGAATTAATATTTAGAAGCAAATCAGTTGCGTTCTTCGCAACACCTATCAACTGAACAATTGTTCCCACATCACTAGGTTTAGTATTAGTTAAAGTTCCATCCGTTCCAAGATATATTCTCTGACCATAGGTCCATCCACCAGTCACAGCATCTGAAAGAACTCCATCTGTAACCACGGTAACAATATCCGTATTTCGATCGTATTCAAATACTAAACCAATTGCAGGATACGCTGTTGAACCGGAAGCAGAGCTTGCCCTATTTACTTCATTGTTTCCTGATAAATGAACAACATCTCCAATCCCAAGATCCACACCGGGATGTTCATCAAATTTTATAAAATTTCCTTCCTGTAAATATTTCATGTTTATCACAATCCCGCCATTTTCAGCAACTCATCTTCTGATATTTCACTCGAAGTTGCCACTGCTCCTTTCCCAAAATCTTTTGTTTTTGGTGTCGGAACGCTTTCTATGGTTTCCTTTATTGTTTGTAACTTGTTTATATCTGCATCTTTGAGTTTTTCTTCAAAATTTTCAAAACCCATAGTTTTTGCCTTCGCCTGAACCTCAGACATCAGTTTTTCCTTTTCAATATTTTCTATTTTTGTTTTGTAATCATTGTATTCTTTTTCTATCGACTCAAGTTTCTTCTGAAGTTCTTCCTTTTCCTCATCCTCAACCTTTGGGCACACTTCTTCTTCTTTTTTCTTTTTCTTTTTCTTGAGTTCCTCAATTTCCTTGATCAAATTTTCTATTGAACCTTTGATATCAGGATATGCATAGGGTGAAGTTAGTTTAGATCCCTTTGGGACCATTAAAACACCCCTGGGTCCAATTTCCAGATGATCAATCTGTGTCCAAGTATAACCCATTGGTTTATCAGATGGTAAAGGATAAGTTTTTGCATCCGTTATTTCGGACACATCTCCCAATGTTACTATTTCTGTTTCCTCATCCATTTTCATCTCACCTCGATTTTTGTTTCCTTACAAGCAGGACCTATCACCAATGAAACATTGATGAATTCAATCCTTTTTGCAATTTTTTCATTCGGATTTTTTAAAACTTTCATCCGAACCGAACACCCCTTTATTAGTTTTTGTTTTATTTTTTTCGCTATTTCATTATCATAGATTATTCCATCGAAATAGAGGGCGTTCTTTCTAAAGAAGACATTTGTTGTTCGTCCTACAATGTTACGAACTGAAACATCTTCAGCATGGTCTATAGTGATTTCTCTATTATAAAGACTTCGTTTCGCATTTTTTATCACTTCTGGTGAATAATAAACACTATTTAATACTCCAGCTTTGATTGCACAACCATGTATTTTTATTTTTCCAAATTTTTTCCCGTCTAAGTTTTTTGAAAAATTCCAAATGTCGGATTTATCTTCTCTTAATGCACCAAATAATCCTTTTAATTTTTTACCATAAAAATTAAATTTTTTAAGATTTTCAGATTCTTCTAAAATTTCTACTTCCCCCCAATCTAATGCTTCAACAAATGCCGGGGTGTTTTTTGTGGGATTCCAATAATGCCCCGGTTCGAAACGTTCAATCCCCTTTTTCCCAACCTCCATTGAGGATTTATTTTTACAAATTTTAAGAATCCCTGCCACGTTCTTATTTTCAATTGGATTTTTATTAAAAATAAAATGAACCAGAGAGGATTTACCAACATCAATTCTTAATTCCCACTCCTCCGAAGAAACCCCCCAACGAATCACATGCTGACCTTTAAAATAATGTTTATGAAGAATAAAGGGAAACATTTTTTTATTCTCTTTTTCTTTAACATCCTCATCTGATAATTTCACTTCATGTTTCTTTATTAAAGATACAAGTTCATCACGTATTTCTTTTCTTTTTGATGATTCATTAATTTTCCAATAATGATATTTTTCAGGGATTTTTTTCCTAACCAAGGATGGAAGAGAAGAGATGCCTTTTTGTGGCATCCAACCAGTTTTAACAGCCCTTCTACTCAAAACATATGGGGGTTCATCAGGAGATTTAATAAACATAAACCATACAAACTCCCCTTTACCAGTTTTCGGTATCTTCTCCTCTGCAAATTTTTTTTCCAAGTACTCAACTGGAACCCAAGCAGAAACATCTCCATCTTTTTCCCCAATTATAAATATTTCAGGATATTTTTCTTCACCAAATATTTTATTTTCCTGTTTGGGGGGTTTGATTTTCCAAATATTTTTCAATAAACGGAAAATGATAGTCCCTTTTAATTTTCCTCCTGAGAGGAAGTATTCTCTATAATAGGATTTTGCACACCCCCATTCAACTCTTCCTTTATCAAGAATATTAAAAACACCGGGAAAATTTCTACTGCTACCGGGTTTGCCAATTGGTTGAACTCCTTCGAATACTAACCAATCCTTTCCTTTTGCTACTGCTTTTGTTTCAGCAAGAAGTTTTACATCAACAGGTTTTCCAAATTTACTCAGGGTTTTCCTCATTTTTCCTTTTTTCCAATCAATTTTAAATATTGGTTTGGCATCCCATTTTTTTGCATCAGATAAGGTCAAAACAGGGGATGTGATTTCTCCCTCAATGGCATCATCTATTGTCCAACCAATACAATGATCATCGGTTCCGAATCTCAAATCCGTGTGTACAGATTTTCTAACATGATGATGTTGAGCAACATAATTATAAGTTTTATTTTCATCTGGAATTTCCATGTAGGGATCTCTTAACATTTCTTCTTCTATTTCCTCAACTAGAATACCTTCGGGTTTAACAACTATTTCTTCATACTTTGGTAATTTTTTTTCCATAATTCTTCCAGTTGTTTTCTCAACCAAAACTGATGCCACTTTCACAGTCGAAAAAGGCTCTCCAATTTTTTCATCATCAGTACAGCGTGGACTCCACCATTCAAACCAAATCAGTTTTTTTTCAGGATCAAAATATTTTGATATATCTGTAAAAATAACTCTAATTTTTTCACCAATGTTTTTGTCTATGTTTGTATTGAAAGTTTTTCCAACAAAAACATCATTATTTTTTTCATCCTTTATTGCACAATAATAAAAATAAGTTTTTTCCGTCCCTTCGACTTTATGTTTACCAATAACTTTCACAATTAATGAAAACTCATTTTTATATTTTACAAAACCTTTATCGGGTCTACGTGAAAGATTGTAAGAAAAATTAGCGACTTTAACAATAGCTCCTTCAGCATAATCTTTTTTACTCATTTTTTTAACAAGTGTTTTAAACTCATTTTCATTTTTTGTAAAATGATGAGGATTTACCCATAAATTGTCATTTTCTTTAAATGAAGAATAAATTTTTTGTCTTTCTGAATAATTAAGATTGTGAATATCTTTGCCGTTGAACCATAAGATATCGTACAAGGCAAGGCGAATATTTTTTTCTCTCAGATTTAGTTCTTTTGAGTGTAAGATACCATTGCTTTCCGCTCTCGGCATTCGTTTACCGTCTTCCCACAATTCGGTCTCTGCTAATATAATAAAATCATTCTTCTCTTTCTGAAGAGAATTTACAATGGATGGTAAATTTTGAGTAACCTCACCACCATCCTCTAACCATATTCTAACTTTATCACCGAGTTTATGAATCTGTGCGGTTTGTCCATCTGCTTTTCGTTCAATATACACTCCTTTCTCTGTCCAATCAAGGTTATTCTCAGTAAAAATTTTAAAAAAACCATCAATGGTGTAGAATTCTTCTATTGTACGACCATGCATGGGTTTCATTTGATAAAAAAACCTAAAAGGAACAACTTTATCCTCCTTTGATGATTTTTGAGCATCAGAAATAATATCTGTTTTCTCAGTTCTAATTTTTGGTTCATCTAAACTTTCTTCTTTTTTTTCTAAATCTTCACAGGTGGAAATAATCGGAGTTTCAATCTCCTTCAACCCCATCTGATGAACCTTCTCATCCCCACTCGGAACCAGCATCAGATGATACTTGTGTTTGTGATTTGTAAAGGGGGATTTGAAATCCTTATCATCGGAATAATGAAAACTTAATCTGTTTGCAATTTCTCTATCCTTGATTGCCCTATACAATCTAAACAAAACAGGAGTATTCAAAAATGATTCCCTCGGCATATCTAATAAAACATCAATATCACCAGTAGTCCCATCCTTTTCATAATTACATTCGCCTCCCACAATAGTAATAAAATTCTCAATCAGCATCGCCGATTTATCCCAATCATGCTCAAAATCTTCCAGTTTAATATTTTTACCTTTGAAATGATCATCTGAAGGGGTTACTTCTAAAAATTTTCCCATTTTTTCCCCAGTGGAAATGTTTGTTTCGTTATCCAAATTTTTATAATCTTTTATTTCCGAATCTTTTTTAATTTTTTTCATTGTTTTTTCAAAAAGCTCCTTGGAATATTTTTTCATTTTTTCTGGATGAAAAACTGTAATCTGCCCCTTCCTTCCTTCTTTATTTCTTTTTAAAAGTTCACGAATAATTTTTTTACAAACTTCTTCGATTTCTTCAAAAGAAAACTTTATTTCCTTCCCTTCTTTTTTACTTGAATACCAAGCCATAGCAATCCGCATGTCATCATGCAAAACTTTGATGGGCAGCATCGCGGGATAGTAATCTTTGATTTCTTTAATTAGTTTTTCCTCAAACTCAACCCTCCCAAATGGAGGAGTTGTCTGTTTCATTTTCACTTTTTTAGGAACCTGCCACATTCGAGCAATGAAAGGATAAGAATAAAAAATTTTAGTTGAACCCCATTGGGATTTCCTTTCCGAATCAATAATTTGATGTTTCAATCTTAGTTTTTTAAACTCATCGAGAGTTATTTTTTTCGGGTTTTTTAAAATAATTGTACCCCAACACCAACTCCCAGAAACAAGAAACATTTCTTTCCCAACCATGTTTTTAAAAAATTTTTTTTGCACAATCAAAGTTTTTTCCCCTCTTGAAATCATTTGACCATGAGGGGGTATTAAATAAATACTCTGTGTTTCCGAAAAAAGTGAATCAATAAATACATCTTCAGGAGTTGCAAAATTTTTTTCAAAAATATTACAAGAAGGGCAAACTGGTTCCATTTTTGACAATATCGAAATTTCCTTAGGTTGGATATCTGTCATTATTATCTCATTGAGATACGGGATATCACAACTAGAGAAACTCAAAGACACATTTTTTATTTTACCATCCTTTATTTTTGAAAGAATTTTCTTCTGAGTTTCCGTTTCTGATAAAAGATTTAACCTTAACAGAATTTTATCCTGAGTAAAAAAGGAATCTGAAACTGTACCTAAAAAGTCATCATCTGTTCTTTCATGATCCAAATAAATCGGAATACCAATAAATCTTTTTCTTGAATAATCTAATTCTTCCCGGTATGTTTTAAATATTTTTTCCTGATATTTAATTGGTTCTGTTGTAAGGGCTATGACCTGAACCCATTTCTCATTTTCATCTATCCGAATAGGAAATTCTTTTGCCAATTTATTCCCCACTCTTCCGCTCACCAGTTAAATTTCCCCCGATACCTTTTTTTGCAACAGGTCCTTTGGACTCAATCGGAATTTTAATCTTTTCCTCGGGGGAAATTTTTTCTTGATTTTTTCTTTTTGATAACCCCCTCTCCAACCTAATCTCATTCACATCCTTAATTGTGGTTTGAACATCAATTAAATCCTTTTTCGCCCTCACCCATTCCTCATTAAGATTCAGGGGTCTAAACTTAATTTTAACACTTGCATCATTCGACACAAGTTGCGGAATCAATTGAGTATTCAAAGATTGCTCAACTGATCGCTGTAAAAATTGAATATAGGATTCAAAAATTTCAAATGACCGAATATTAGTAGAATCACCAAAAATAATTGGGTAGAGCGGGATATTCATGCCAATCCCAATATTTCCAATAACATATTTCAAATATGGAATAAATTCATTTGCTTTCCCCTCACCATGTTTCAATACATCAATTTGAATATCTGAAGAATAAACAATGTCCTCTCCAATTTTTAGTTTTGAAAAATATTCTCTAACCTCTTTTAATTTTGTTTCACTAAAAGGATTTTCTTCCGAACCACATTTAACCAATAATCGTTCTCCAGCATACTTATTAAGCATGGCACCAACATCTCTTTCCCCCTGATCCTTTAAATAACTAACCAAATAAGTAACACATTCAATATCCGAAATCCCATAAGGATTATCAGAAAGAGAATTATTTTTCAGGATTATTATTTCTTCCGGTTTAAATTCAATAAAGTCTTCCGCACTTTTATTTATAGGTTTTTGAATAATTTGTAAAATTTGACCATGAGCATCAGTCTCAATATACATGGTTCTCGCATCCCTCGGAATCAGATTTGTTTTTGTAAACTCCAAAAACCCTGTTCCAAAAATTTTGGAATCCTTTAACCAAGAATAACCAATGTTTTGAAAATTTATATCATTAAAAAATTTCTCAACTTTTTCTTTTTCTTTCTCATTAGATGAAACAAAATCCCAATTACTTTTAAAAACCCATCTGCATGGTAAATCAATATTGAATCTCACAATTGGATCAGTGATATATATTTTTTGATAATAATCTAAATCACCAATATGCTCAAGCCCTTTTTCAAACTGATAGGGTAGTCTCGCAGCAGCAAACTGTGCTATTCCTTTACCCGTTGGTTTTTGTTTTTTCCCAAACATTTTAAAAAATGGCAAAGTTCAAACCCCCAAAATATCTTTATTACTTAAAGTGTTTCTAACTATATATACTTTTCTATCCATTTACTTTTCCTCCATCTTTTAAAATCTTATACGAAGTAATCCTTCTTCGATATGGACCAAACCACTCATACCTCCGCTCTCTCGGATTACCTAAATCCTTCATCAATCTACCCATCTCATGAGAAGAAATAAAAGCTCCTAACTCACTTAATTTTTCCCGAATAAAATCAATAGGAAGAACCTCTGGTTTTTCCGTGTTCAGATGAGTGGATAAAAAACTAAAAACCTTTTTTTTCAACATTTTATTCATAATATCCCTCTTTCCACTGTTTAAAATTTTTTTCAAAATCAACTCTCTTGGAAGAAAAAATTTTGAGTGGTAAAACACTAACATGCCCCTCCTGTCTCGGCATTGGAAGAATTTTTACCCCCGCCATCATCCAACAATCTGGGAAATCATCATGTCTACGGGGTAAACAAACAATTCTCATATTTGCATTTTTGATTTCATAGGATAAATCAAACAATTGATCCATTCCTTTCTCAACCAACCTTGCAGATTTAATCTGACCAGCCTCTACCAAAAATTTGGGGTTGGGAAAAATCATCCTTCCCTGTTGAAGATATTCTCGAAAATCAATGTATGATTGGGTTTTATCATTCAAACCACCAGTTGTGAATTTAAAAGGAACCACCACAATTTCATTTCCCAATAATTCTTTTTTGAGATCATCAAACTGTCCCAGCCCCATCCCTGTTGCATCAATAATGATTTTTTTTACATAATATTTTTTCGCCATCCCAATTATTCGACTTCTCTGAGCAGGATAAGGCAAAGCATCCTCTTTTGGAATTATTTCCTCAATATCTTTCAACTTAACCTTACTCACACCCCCATCAATTATTTTTTCAAAACAGGAAATCACTGTTGAGTTTTTCATTCTTCCAAAATCAACAGAAATATAATTCTCCCCATCAGTATTTCTATCAAGGGAATAATTTTCAAAAATTTTATCCTTAACACTATTATAGGAAATAAATCTTCCAGCCTGTTCTAAAAATTTACAATTAAACTCAACATCAAACTGTTCCGGGTTTGATGCCCACTGTTCTTTTTTTTGTAAAATAAAATCCTCAGAGTATGCGGGCTCATACGCATCCCCCTTAACCAGAGCATCCTTATAGGTAAAAAACAAACGAGTGAAATTACCATAAGCCTCATCATACAAGTACCTATAAAAATGATTATCCTTAGAAAAAGGAGTACCAATATTAACAAAAGGCGGTTTATGTCGAATCGTCATCGGTTCAACATTTGAAATAAAAATATCATCACCAATATATGGGGATTCATCAACAACGAGGAAAGTAGCATGTTGACCACGAACCGATTGCCCCTTATTAGTCCTTGAAACAGAACGGGGTTTCAAAACAGAACCATCCGTTAAACGCAAAACTGGAACATTGTCAAAACGAATGTGCCTAATCAATCTGCTCATCTCTGGAGCAGATTCAAAAAAACCAAGAACATAAGAAAAAATTTTCTTAGTCTGATCAATAAAGGGGGCAAGGATAAAAACCTCTTCACCAGAACGATAAAAATAAAGCCAAATAGTTACAGCAATCGAAAGAGCAAAACTTTTCCCAGAACCCCGTGGAGCAACAATCACAACCCCTTGCTCTCCCTCCTTTTTTTTCAAACATGAAACAACCATTGATTGCTGCATTGGAGTCAATTTAATAGGACGGGACTTCTCATCCCTAAGGAAAAAATAACAAAAATTGGTAACAACTTTTAATATGTTTTCTTCTGAACCGTTGCGAATTTTATCAAAATCCTTCCTCAATTTCTCAGCTTTTGTTGCTGTCATTTTATAAAACCATCATATCATTTTGCATTTTTTTCTGGGAAAACTCTCGTTTCCTTTTATTTATATCATCCCAAATTTTTTTCATCAACTCATATTTTTCCTCAACCGATGTTTCAAAACCCTCAATAACAATTTCATCCTCATCAAGTTTAACATCCAGAGAAGAATTCAGATTCTTTTTGGGAAACTCGATCTCATATATTCCTTTTTCCAAATTAAATCTAGCTTTACCCCCACATTTCTCCAATTTTTCAAAAATTTCAGCAAGTGTTTTTTTATTCATTCAATGGCACCTCATCAACAATTTTTTGAAACTCTTTTTCTCTCTCCTCATCATTATCCAGAGACCTCAGATTCAATATTTTAAAACCTGTCTGAATCCTCCTAATAACTTTATCTCTTAGTTTAGCAATTTCAAACCGCTCCTTCATTTCAACATCCGGTTTTTGAAGAAGCTCATAATATTCTTGCTCCTCAAGCAAATCAGTAATCAAAATCTCAAATAGCTCCAGATTATCCTCAAAAAATCGGGAGCTGCATCGTTTCTTAAAAGCCATATAGAGTTGTTTGTAAAAAAGTTTCCTCCTCATATCAGACTCTCCTCTATTTCCTTTAATCTTTTTACATACAACGGAATGATTAAATCCCAACTCCATTTTTTCATTTCCTCACTCGCCCTTTCCCCCATTTTTTTAGCCTCATTGGGATTATCAAACACATACCTCAAATGTTCCCGTAAACTTTTCTCACTCGGTTTCGCCCACCTCATCCTCTCATTATTCCATTTATTATAATTCTCAAAAAACCTCACTGGTTCCTCCCTATCAACCTTTATTAAATAAGAATTATTCTCATTCATAAAAGTAAGATTCCCGCCCCAATTAGTCCCAATCGTGGGAAGACCACAAGCCATCGCCTCCTGATAATGTGAACCCCACCCCTCTGAGCGGGAGGCGAGAACAAAAGCATCAAAAGAACAAATAAACCTACTCATCAGGGAAGTTGGCACATAATCACAAATGACCTCATATTTTGGTTTATTAAGTTTTTTTATCATAAAATCATACTTCCGAAAATAATTCAAAATATAATGAAAATCACATGGAAATGTTGGTTTAGTAAAAATATGAAGTTTAACTTTCTCAGATGAAGAAAACTCTTTCAAAAAAGCATGAAGCAAAATATTCCAACCCTTACGATACAACAAAGTTGAAGCTGCTAAAAAATGAAAAACATCATCCCCCCAATCAATAAGAGGAGATGAGGGATGATAAAGATTACAATCCAACCCCTGTGGAATAATCCTAATTTTTTTCTCCAACACCCCACTATTCATAAAAATGGATTTAACAAAATCATTATTCAACCAGACCTCATCCGCTGTATTAGCAATATCCGCCCAATATTTCAAAGGGTTCTTATTTTCAAAGATCGTTGAAAGTAAATTGAAACATTTCGGCTCCCTCCTAAAACCATCAGGGATCAAATGCTGAAGCACAATCCTATAATCTTTCTTCTCAGAAATTAAAGAAAAAAGAACTTTTAATTCTTCGGGGCTTCTATCAGAGTAACGATTCCAATAAATCATAGGATCGGGCAAAAGTCGAACCCCAACACCATTCTTCACTAAATTCAAAATCAGATTCCGACCCAAAGTACCATACCCATCAGAGGAAATCCAAACCCCCCTATACCTTATTGTTACCAATTCCCCCTCATCCTCCTCCCATCTTTTCCTTTTTATATTTTTCAACCTCCATTAACCTTTGAAGAGTTAATGCTTCAAGTTGAATATCCTCAAAATCATTCAAAATTTTCTCTAAATCATCAACAATACGCTGCCAAGTCCACTGCTTTGCCCAATCATAAGCTGTTTCAGCAATCTTTTTTCGCAACTCCGCATTACGATAAAGTTTCTCAAACGCATCCGCCATCGCCGAAGAATCACAAACAGCTCGCAAATACTCATACTGACCATAA
>Ga0210051_1006948_pt1 | contig 10601 bp, 8 predicted proteins | sample CryGey092014_all_FD_185464 | JGI IMG/M metagenome (GOLD analysis project Ga0210051, IMG submission 185464) | Groundwater microbial communities from aquifer - Crystal Geyser CG23_combo_of_CG06-09_8/20/14_all (SPAdes) (version 2) | ecosystem: Environmental > Aquatic > Deep subsurface > Groundwater ...
TTTCCTCTGGTTGTAGTAATTATATACAACAATTGTAGTATATAATTACTACAAAATCAAGACCTATTTTCTTTGGGGACAGCCCCCTATTATTACATTCCCCTGTTTTGTTCAAAGTCTCGCATCCTGTATTAGGTGATTTAATAACTCATGAAAGCATTAATTCAACCCAATTTTAACGCAGATTTACGCAAATCTAACGCAGATACACGCAGATATAAATTTAATCTGCGTGTATCTGCGTGCAATCTGCGATTATCTGCGTTCAAAAAGTAGTTCTTAAATTGGCTAAATGATATTACAGACGTTTTACATAACAATTTTAAACTAAAAAAGTTATGAAACAATTACAGATTGCTTATCATCCGGATTTATTTTATAACTTACTGTAATTCATAGTGTTACGTAGACTGTCTACGGGTAAGCCACAGGCCAGAAGGCCGTGGTTTGGCTTCCGTCACCCGGCCTTATTGGAGAGGCCGGTGCGCGCCTCTGCGCAGTAGCCAAAGCCACAGGCCAGAAGGCCGTGGTTTGGCTTCATTTAACCAAAGCCATTAGCAAAGCCAGCAGCGAGCGTGAGCGCTTAATGGTAAAAAACCTGTGGTTCACGAACTTACGCCGTGGATAAAGATAAGGTTAATCTTAATATACCATTCAATATACCATTAATAAAGTTAGTATACCATTCCTTCCCATTTAGCCGATTGCCCTTTGCCAAGACACTTAATCTTTTTATCTTTTTGCTGGCGTAAGAGCACCTTTTTAATCATAACCCGGCTGACATTGGGACAGGCGCGTTCAATATCCGAAATAGAAAACTCACCGTGGTGGCTATCGATAGCCTTCATCACAATTGCTGTTTTTGTCCCCCGAGAAGGTTTAATATTGCCCGCGCGTTCTTCAAATTCTTTGTAAGCCTCTAATACCGTTCCAAGAAAATAATTAAACCAAGGCAGGCAATCATGTTTAGCCTGGTGCCATTTTTGAGAACTCTTATTCAAAGATTCATAGTATGTTTCTTTGGACTGCTCGGTAATACGTTCGATACTTATGTATTTACCCACCTGAAACCCGTGTTGATAAAGAGCCAAAAGCGTCAACAGGCGAGAAACTCTGCCATTGCCATCCCGAAACGGGTGGATACTCAAAAAATCCAAAATAAGGCAAGCAATAGCATAAAGGGCAGGATATTTAAGCTGGGCTATGCTATTTTCATAGGCAAGGCATAACTGTTTAATCATACGGGGAGTTTCGGCCGCGCTTACAGGCCTAAAGATAATCTCAATATGCCCATCCGGATATTTGCGAACGATATCATTATCTTTTTCTTTCCATTTACCGGCATCCCAGGTTTCCCCGCAACATAAACGATGTAACTCTTTAATCGTTTCCGGAGTAATCCGTAAACTTTTGTGTTTGTCGTGGCTTTGGCTATAGGAAGCCAAACCACTGCCCTCTGGCTTGTGTATCAAACCTAATGCCTTGCGATAACCCGCCACCTCTTCCTCGGACCGATCGCGTGGTTTACTGCGGCCAATAACCAACGGCTTAAGCCGGTTTCTCTGAACCGTTATACCCTCGATACGGTTGGATGACTCGGCGCTCTCGATAAGCGCCATCTCAACAAGGGCTTTTAAAATCTGCGGAGACTGCTTTGTGTATAGTTCCTGCTTGCCCTTGTATTCCGAAACGGAATTCATAAGCCACACGGAGCTTAATGGCAACTGGATATTATCTCTTTTAAATGAATGCATATCAGCTTTCAGTCTTCAGCTATCAGCGGTCAGCTTTCAGCTATCAGCTATCAGCTGGCAGCGAAATCATATAATACCGTTTGATGAGCGGGATAAAGCCCTACTTTTATCATTCACCAGTTGCTCCCATTCCTGCTTTAAATTATTGTATTCCGTCTCTTTTCTTTTCAAGAAATGCTGTAAGAGGCGCAATTTTTCCTCGAAACCTTTCTCTGTAAGAAAATAGTTAATTTTTCTTAGTTTTCTGGAGTTTTCGGTGAAGCTTTTGGCGTACAAAAATAACCCTTACTTACGTATTGTCCAGAAGTCGGCGGCTTGAGTTTCCAGATAGGCAAACGGCATGGTGAAATAGCCGGCCTGACCCCACTTCAAACCCCAGGAATTACGGATTAAGAAACGCCTCTCTTTCTGATTGTAACCGACTGCCGTGACCGCGTGGCCGCCAATAACCCGCTCATTCTTTTTCGGCATATTGACAATGCCGGTGCGTTCTACTTTTTTGGATTGGAAACTCTCGTAAACCGCAAAACCGAAAACAAAGGGATAGCCTTCAGCAAGACAGGCGAGCATTTCCGCTAAGGTATGAATACGATGGTATGAGGCAATGCGGTGTTTCCCGGCTTCGTTATAGCAGCGCTGAGGGGGCTTTTGAGTGAAACGCTCAATATCATAAGGCCAGGCCTTCTCCCAGCAATAACCTGTTTTTTTCAAGGTTTTTATGCCGTCGCGCAAAGAGGCGCCGGAATCATAATCTTCATTGCCGCGCAAGAGCCGCTCATTGTAGTAAATAAACAACCTGCTCACATCGGTATAAGTTGCATCCGGCCGGTTATCCAGAAATTCGAGGTTGCCGACCAAGGCACAGGCTGTGCAGTTTCCAGATATTAGCACTCGCCCACTTCTTCTGGTTATCAATGTGTGGTAAGGACTGACTTCTGCGCAGTAGACGAAACCCGAATATTTGATGGTTTTAACTTCTTTCTTCCGTTCAATAGAATACTGAAGAGACTTCCATTGCGATATTCTATATTCTGGATGCTTTCCTGAAATTATGCGCCCATCTTTTGTTAAAGATTTTCTTGCCGGTCTTGAGTTGAGAGTTCCCCATTGCCCAGAAAGAATAATCAACCGATGCAAATCATCTGCTAATCTTTTTGAAGATGTGTAATAACTTATTGTTCCCTTCTGTTCACAGCCATCTCCATTGAAGAACCCCTCTAGGAATGCGCATATATTTGATTTCCCGAGCAGGAAAACAAACTCTGGAACAAATTTATCTGGCGCACGCACTCCGAACAATCCATATTCTTCAAACATCCTGAATATTCTTTTATCGTCAAAAGTAATTCTGTCTCTCAGGACGCAGGGAGGAATTCTAAGCGATTTTAATAAATTTAAGACGAAATATTTTTCTCTTTTTTTAGAAGCGGAAATCTGAATTTTATAGTGCCCTTTATCTTTACACATACTTCCTTCAGCAAGATATATCCCAAGAAGCTGCAAGAAAACATTTGCAGAAACTTGGATGTTTGCCCGATACGCTTTTCTATTGTGTTCAACCCCCTTAAGATCAATTGTAGCAATATCTTTATTCGCGGTTGTTACTCCAGACATAAGACCAGAATACCAACCCACATCTTTCATAGCGACAAGACGATATTCACTAGATAATTTTCTCTTATTCTCTTCCCATTTTCTAACAAGCATTTTGTGATCTGGAGTTACTGCGAAATCCTTCCCTGTGGACTCACAAAGAAATAAGTCTCCAGAATAATTAAAAGAAGTCAATCGCTCAGGAACAACAAAATAAACTTTCTTTTCAAGTTGGTTAACCGTTGCGAGTTTATCTTTCTCTGTAACATTTTTAAATAATACCCATCCTTTATCTGTCAAAACCTCTGTTTTATCGTCATGGCATGAGCCGAGTCTTCCTTGGTATTCTACTTGCGAACAGCTTTCGCGCAAGTCAACCTTGGAAGGCAGCCTGACGCGGGGTTTAATCGCGCTGTAAAGATAATCCCTCTGGTCAGGGATATCGGGTAACCAGCCATAAATTTTATGCATAATCATACCTACTCCATTTTATTCGTCAGCCATTTACGATTTGCTATATTCCAATCTACCGTCATTTTTATGCCGGAAGAAAAACTTGCCTTAGGCCTCCAGCCTAATTTTCTTATTTTTGAAGTATCAAGCGCATAACGAAAGTCGTGTCCGGGCCGGTCTTTGACAAACTCTATCAAACTAATAGGCTTTCCTAATATCTTGAGAATCCGCTTTACGACATCTATATTCTTTTCCTGATGACCGCTGCCTATATTATAAATCTCTCCTGTCTTGGCCTTCTTGAGCAGAAACAGAATTGCCTCTGCACAATCCGACACATATAGCCACTCCCTTACATTTAGGCCGTTGGCATAAACGGGAACTTTCTTATTCTGCATGGCATTATTTATTATCACTGGTATGAGTTTTTCTGGATACTGCCATGGGCCGTAATTGTTGCAAGGACGAATTATAATTGCGGGGAAATTATATGTTCTAATATAAGCCTTAATTAACAAATCAGCTGCTGCTTTAGAAGCGGCATAAGGACTATTAGGTTTTAAAGGTGAATCTTCGGTAAATTTGCCCTTTTTTATTTCACCGTAACACTCATCAGTACTAATCTGGATAAATTTCTTAATTCTATATTTTCTGGAAACATCTAACAATACTTGAGTCCCTTTTATATTGGTTTCTATAAATGGCGTGGCTTCTTGAATACTTCTATCCACATGGGTCTCTGCAGCAAAATTCAAGACTACATCGGGTTTTTCTTTACTGAATATCTTCTCAATTTCTTTTTGATTACAGATATCGGCTTTATAGAATTTAAATTGCCCTTTAAATTCTTCCAGTCTTTCTAAATCGCCGGCGTAGGTCAACTTATCAACAACAATCAATTCAGAGACAGTCCCCTTGGTATTAACTTCAGGGTCAGTCCCCTTCGGGGACAGACCCTTAGTCTGCGGGGAGAGTCCCTTTCTATTCTTCAGGGACAGTCCCCTTTTAAAGACTTCGCTATAGCTCTGGCGGGAACTGTCCCTTAGAAGCAGCCTGACAAAGGCGCTGCCGATGAAGCCAGCGCCGCCGGTTATTAAAATAGATTTATTCTTCATAATCTTGTTAGGGACAGTCCCCTTCGGGGACAGTCCCTATATACCCTTTTACGCATTCTTCTAATACCTCATGAATATCTCTCACTTTAAAACCTGTATGCTCTAACTTTTTCGTAGAGAGAATAAGATTGGTCCGAACTTGATTCAGTTTTTTAAAGTCGATGGTTTCATATTTAAAATCAGGCACGTATTTTCTATATATTTCCATAAGCTCATGGTATATTAAGGAACCTTTATTTACCACATTATAGATTCCTTTGGCATTTATTTTAATTAAGTGCTTGAGGGCATTGATAAAATCAGGGATATAGGTAACTGAATTAGGTAGATCAATAACTTTCTTATAATTGATGAGTTTGGTAAGAAGATTTCTGGGGTGGGGCCGGTCATCTAATGGGACGCGTATTCTGATAATTAAAATCGAGTATTTCTTAGATAGGGCGTCTAATGCTAGTTCAGAATATATCTTTGCCCGGCTATAAAAAAGTTCAAAAAAGTCAGGCTCCTTATTTTCATCTATCGGGTTGCCTTTAGAGTAATCATAATGATAGATACAACCAGTGCTTATATGAATGAATTTAATATTATTACGCAGTGCCGCTTCGGCCAAAATAATAGGGACAAAGGTATTAGCAATTAAAGTCTTGTCTAAATCTTTTTCGCATTCATCAACATTTCTACCCACATTTCCGATGCAATTAATAATGGTTTTAGGCTTAAACTTCCTTAACTGCGCTTCTATGTCTTTGTAAGAATAAATTTTTTTATCGGAAATTTTACAATTTAATTCTTCCTGTAATCGGCTCCCTATATAACCTCTACCTAATATGAGGGTCTTATTTTTCATCTTTTAAGATTCCCCGCAGGTACTCTCCATAATTAGTATTTATAGAATCGGCGAGCTTTCGCAATTGTCTTGCGTCAATATATTTCATCCGGTAAGCAACCTCTTCAATACAGCCTATCTTCAGGCCCTGCCTTTCTTCCACGGTTTTTATAAATATTGAAGCATCAATCAGGGAGTCACAAGTCCCTGTATCAAGCCAGGCATAGCCCCTGCCCAACAACTTAACTTTTAACTTTCCCTTCTTTAGATATTCATTATTTACATCGGTAATCTCTAATTCTCCTCTCTTAGAAGGTTTTAAGGTTTTAGCAATTTGGGTGACGTTATTATCGTAAAAATAAAGGCCGCAAACTGCATAGTTTGATTTGGGGTTTTCTGGCTTTTCTTCAATAGAAACGACATTACGTTTATCATCAAACTCAATAACTCCGTAATGCTGGGAATTCTTTATATAGTAACCGAAGGCAACTGCCCCTTCCTTTAATGTTGACGCTTCTTTTAATAATTCCACCAGATTACCGCCATAAAATATATTATCTCCCAGGATTAAACAGACATTATCGCGACCGATAAATTTATCTGCGATAATAAAACTCTGGGCTATACCTTTTGGTTCCTGCTGAACAGCGTAAGAAAGGCTTATGCCTAAATCCTTGCCATCTCCCAATAAGTCCTTAAATCGAGGGGTGTCCTTGGGCGTAGAAATTACGAGAATTTCCCGGATTCCCGCAAGCATCAAAACTGATAAAGGATAATAAATCATCGGCTTATCGTAAACCGGTAACAGCTGCTTGCATACCCCTTTAGTAACGGGATACAAGCGCGTTGCCTTACCGCCCGCTAAAATTATGCCTTTCACCCCGCACCTTCTTTCTTACACTACTATGTTAATTTTTGACTATTTTTTAATATTTTATTATTGTAACACAACTTTGTTAAATTTTAGCCTTTTTATAAGGACAGTCCTTTGTAACTTCTTTATTTCTAATAAGTTCTGTAAAAATCATAGATTGTTTTGAATTTATGCTTAAAACAGGTTAAAATTCCTTCAACCCATAGAGCAATTTATTCTAACTTTCTTAAATTAAGAAGGTTAGGGAAAATTTTCTCATTACTAACTACCTTAACTTGAGCACGAAGTAGTGTATAAAAAGATGCTATTTAAACAAAGTAGTGATTGTAACTTATTGTACACAAGTATGTTAAGAATATTTAATCCTTTGACTATGAATTTGTGAAAAATGCATTTTTAACAAAGTCGTGTTTCTTATTCGTTTTTAATCTTTTGAACATTTTAGATAGGGCGTCACAAAAGTGCCGCCCTTGATTACACCGATTAAAAAAACGATTACACAGATTAAAAGCATCGTCGGTATTATCTGTGTAATCTACTTCTAAAATCTGTGTAATCATAGGCTGGCACGAGTTTCGTGACAGCCTAAACATTTTAGAAGGTGCGGGGTTCATAGTTAAACGGGCTCCTGTTCAGGTGAAATAGGCTGCGCTTCTTTTTTTAGGCGCTCTATTTCCTCTTTTAACTTTTCATATTCCTGCGTCTTCCAGATGAAAAATTTACGGGTAAGCTGAATTTTTATTTTTATACCTTCAGGTGTAAGTAGATACATATAGGCAAGCTTATTCTTGGAATTTTTAAAGTTTTTTATCTCGATAATACCCTTGTCTATAAGGGCATTGACGATAAAATTTATCTTACCGAGGCTAATTTCCAATCTTTGGGCAAGAGCGCGCTGACTTATTTTGGGGTTACGCTCTATCTCTTGAAGGACTATAGAGGGTCTTCTCGGAATCAAAGATTTTAACTGAATTATCCATTTTTTGTTATCTGTTCAAGGCCTGAACAAATCTTTATAGAAAATTTATATTATCATATTTTATAATAAAATCAAGCGATATTTCAAATTTTTCAAATTTTTCGGGTGAGAAATTGGATCACTACTATGTTAATTTTTGACCTTATTTTACTATTATTAAAAAGATAAGTCATTGTTTAGCAATAAGTTAAGAAAACTTTATCCTTTGACTGTCTGAGGAAAAATGCATTTTTAACAAAGTCGTGATTAAATTAGATTACAGCGATTTATTTCCGTCGGTAAAATCTCTGTAATCTTTTAAAATCTCCGTAATCAGAAGTCGCTGATGTAGTTTTTAGTAATTTTTCAGCGGCCTCTCATATAAGTGTTTGTATACTGCCCCCTAAGTTTATGTCCCCAAATTAATCGGCTTTCCACCACCTGTATAGACAGCCCAAGCAGATTGTCTCACAATATTTTCCCCGCCCATAGTTGTTGCAAGAAAATCTCCCATGGTGATATTTCTATTTTGCCGTGTAGCCTTCTCTCTTTTTCATTACAAACTACAATACTTCTTTTTGGAGAACACGCTTGGATAAAAGCCTCTAGCCCATTCATATCTTTTCTATCAATCCGGGCGGCTCCTTTTATCTCTATAGCAACCTCTCCCTGGCCCAAAACAAAATCAACTTCAAGCCCCGATTTTGTCCTCCAAAAATTTATCGCAAAATCCTTGCCCGCGTAAGATCTATAGGCAACAATTTCCATAAGCAGAAAATGTTCAAATGCCTTCCCAAATTCAGCGCCCCTTTGTTGTGCTAAATTCCTCTTTGTCAAGTAACCGGCAACACCGACATCAAACATATAATATTTTGAAGCCTTTGTTATAACCTGCCGAGATTGTCTTTTCTTAAAAGGCTCTACTCTTATAGCCAAAAGCGTATCTATAAGTATCTGGTAATACTCCTTGACCGTCTTAGAATCGACACCGCATTCGCGGGCAATATTACAATAATTGGTTATCTCGCCATGTGAATATCCAAAAGCGTCAAAAAATCTTGAAAACGCGGGGATATTGCGTGTCAGGCCTTCAGCAAAAACCTCTTCGCGTAAATAATCCTGCACATAGGCCTCTAAAGATTTTTTACAGTCTAGGTCACTTTGCAAATAATGAAGCGGTATCAAGCCGTGGTTTAAACCACGCAGCAAATTAAATTTTGTAATCTCTTGACTAACAAGCGGAAATAGCTCATAACGCCATGCCCTACCGCCAAGTAGATTCACGTGCCCCTTTTTTAGTTTTCTTGCGCTTGAACCGCAAAGCACAAACCTTAAACCTTTATTTTCTATCAGCCAGTGCACTTCGTCGAGCACCTGCGGGACTTTTTGCACTTCATCAAGTATTACCGGTTCTTTAAGCGCGGCCTTGTTTTTTGCAAGCAGCTGTTCGCGCAAAAGCGAGGGATTTTTCGACATTTCAAAAAACAAATCCGTTTTTAAAAAATCATACACCACGCTATTGGGAAACCTTTCTTTCAGGTATGTGGTCTTGCCTGTCTTTCTGGCTCCCCATAAAAACGCGGATTGATGATGAGGTAGCTGCATATCCAGTTTTCTTGAGATATTTTTCATTTGTATTATCCTCCTAATTAGTATTACTAAATAGGAGTATATATCATTCTAGTTAACTAGTCAAGCCTTTTTGCGAGGCCTCTGAAAAATTCCCAAAAACTATATCAGAGACCTCTGATTTCAGAGATTATAAAAAGATTACACAGATTATTCCGACGACAATAAATCGCTGTAATCTAAATTTAATCGCTGTAATCAAGAGAGCTCTGCCTATTTTTAGACTTTTTCGTCACTCTATGCCGATGGCCGATTGGGATTATTTTTCTCTTTTTCTATAAGGGCGTCGCGCAAGAGTTTACTTTGTCTTTGGAAGGCCTGTCGGGGATTGCGCGGGTCTTTCATCAAGCAGATTTCCTGGGTAAGCAACCGCGCTATATGCAATATGTATGTATTTTTCTTTTGAGCTTCCTTTTGATACAACGGATGGTCGCGGTTTATATAAATAACCGTGCCTTCCGTAAAACATTCTTCGGCATCAGGGCCAAAATGCTCAATGCAACAACTTACCCCCTGCTGACCTAACTTTAATTTCTTAATCACCGCTGTGGGGGTTAACTTCTTAACAGTGGGTTTTCTTTTGCGCCTCTTCTTTAGTTCTGTCTCTGTTTTTTGTTCTTTATTTACGGGAGATACTTTATCTTTAGCTTGTGAAATATACCCTGGCCCACCGACATCAGATGCGCTCTCAGCTATAGGAATTAAACCTTCGGGGCAGTAATCAGGGTTAAGGATAAGCGCATTTTTAACCCTTTCTAGGACTTCTGTAAGCGCCCTTCTTGCGCGTTTATTCTCTTTATAATCTGAAAGTTCATCCAAAACAGGCTTTATCCTCTTGATAACCCCCTCCATCACCTCAAGGAATTTTATGTATTGCGGGGTGTCTTTTATAAAACCTGTGCGGTCGCTGGTGATAGGCAGGAAATCCGCATTGACCTCGCCCTTTATCCGGGCAATATTTTTCACCAATTCTTGCAGGCCAAAGAAATCTTTTGTGATGGTAACCTGCTTAACCTTACATTCTATCCCTGCTGCAGTGATATCTTGATCCAGCTGGGAGGTAATAATTATCTCGCCATAAACTATGCCGTATTCCGTCCCTTCTAAAAAAGGTATCTTATGCCCGGGAATAAATCTGGCGCTTATTTTATGGCCGTTCAAGAAAACGCTAAAATTAGGCGCCTTTATAGGAACTGTTTCAATAATCCGCCTTTCTACATCGGGAATATCGAACTTCTTGGTTATCCCTTTCAATGTAACCTTGGTGCCATCTTTAAGATGGGATTCTGTTTCTTCAATTTCAAGCGGTATATACCATTTATCTTGGGACCTTTGCCAATCCTCCTTGTCAAATATAACCCTGGCTTGGAAATCGCCCTTCTTTGTCCAGACCTCAAAA
>Ga0210051_1006950_pt1 | contig 10600 bp, 10 predicted proteins | sample CryGey092014_all_FD_185464 | JGI IMG/M metagenome (GOLD analysis project Ga0210051, IMG submission 185464) | Groundwater microbial communities from aquifer - Crystal Geyser CG23_combo_of_CG06-09_8/20/14_all (SPAdes) (version 2) | ecosystem: Environmental > Aquatic > Deep subsurface > Groundwater...
AAAGTAACATTAAAAAGCATCAAACGGACACAAGATATGTTAAATGACCGGCCGCGGAAAACTTTAGAATTTTTAACACCGCATGAGGCTTTTGGAAAACTGTTGCATTAGAAACTTGAATCTGCACAGCGACCAGTTTTTTTACTTCTTGGTTATTTTTTTGAAAGAATTTGTTAATTTAATGTGTCTATATTATAAGGGTCAAATTAAAAAATTTATTTAATATCATCGATATGGATAAAAATACCTGGAAAACTTTCATAGCTAATGAAGACGATGAAAAAGATATAGAGAAGCTAAGAAAGCAGACTCTCACAGGTCGGCCACTATGCAATGATCAAATTATTGAAAATTTGGAAAATACACTAGGAAGAAGATTGGTAGCTTTACCAGAAGGCAGACCTAGGAAAATTGAAAAATAACAAAAAAAACCGGTCGCTGTCCCTAGTTTAGAGTTGCTTTTGGGTTCCATATGGTCTCATACATATAGTATACCATATTTTCCATTGTTTATGCGTAAATCAGTAGTGCATGTATATTGACGGTAAAACTATTTTGTGATTCGATTTACAATGTCATTGCGAGGCGCGAAGTGCCGAAGCAATCTCCGACGATAGAGATTGCTTCGTCGGCCTTTGGCCTCCTCGCAATGACATTAATTTGGACAGTAATAAGAAAATTTAAAGAAGTATGGGCTAAATGAAGACAGGAACTTTGCCAATTGCCACTAAAAAAACATTGACTCGTCGATGCAGGTATCACAAACTCAACCAATGGGCACACGAAAGCAAGGCTTTGTGAAACAAGTTTAAACAGTAATGCCTGCTTCCAAAATCTCCTTCAAGAAACTATCTTGTGAAGCTTCTTTTATTTCTTCGGATGTATACCCCTTCGCTTCAATAGGCCTCATTATTCTTACCGCAGCTATTCCTAAAACCTCTAACCTTTCTCTTAAATTCATGCGCTGAAAATCCTTTGATATCACGATTATATCTATATCACTATCTAGTCTTTCCTGGCCTTTTGCAAAAGATCCATAGAGAATTACGCACTCTGTATTAACCCCTAATTTTTTCAAACTTTGCGTATATTCTTCTATTATCCTTTTAACGCCGGGCTCTGCCTTAAGCATTTTATTACCTCTTGTGTTTTTTCTAAATAAACTTTCGCAATATCTCTGGGGTAGCTCGAAACAAGCTTTGACAAATCTTCGGGGTATCTTGTTACTATACCGGCATTATTTATAATCCCGATTACTCATGTCCAAATTAAAACATAGTCTCCGACGGAAATATGTGTTTGAGATTTGATTTCAAACTGTCATTGCGAGGAGTCCTTGACATCGAAGATGTCAAGGACGACGAAGCAATCCAGTCGGAGAGATTTCTTGACTATTATAGATGAGCTAAACTTTCTTTAGACATCTCACAGCTTCTTGCATTTTCAATAGAATATTTATTTTTTCTTCAAATGACAAGTTAGCCGAATATTTGCGTAATGACTTCTTGGATTCGTACAAATCTTTTTCAAAAATTATCTTGCCATTCTCAATTTCTATTTTTCTTCCACGATTCATATTTGTCATAAAGGTTATGCCTCTTAAGAATAGATTTTAAAACTTTAAAATCTACGGTATACTGATCTATAATTCTATCGATTCTTTCGTAATCTTTGGATCTTCCGACTGCAAAAGACATAGCAATCAAATGCTCAGCAGAGATTATCCTTACCTTCATCTCGTCATAATCAATCTCTTTGGCATTCAAAACGGCATCTTTATACAACCCGTTATTTGCTGGCAAAAACTGCACTGGTGTGTTACTTACGAACAAATGCTCTCCTTTCCATGCGCCACCCCTCTTTTTTACATAATCGTAAATTTCTGAAAATCTAAGGATGCCTCCTGTATCTTTGACTATTACGAACACATCCAAATCTCTTGTAAAAACTGGCTCTGTATAATTTATACTAGCCACTCCTCCGCCAATGGCATAATCTTTTATTATCCCCTTTTCTTTCAATTCATTTACAATCTCCAAGGCTTTTCTCATCACTTACTCCTGTTAACCAAATTTTCCCTCATCCTCAATTGTAAATCTAGTGTGTATTATACCAGAATTTTTGCAATCCTGATAGGAAAAATATTTTTATGGATGCCTGGCCATCATCCCAGATGACTGTGTCTTTTCCTTTTTGCAATGTATCAGGGCCCTGTCAATTTATACAGCCCCTTATCAGTAGCTGCCCATAGAAATCCATCCGCATCTATGGCAATATCGCGTGTATCTTTAGTAGGCATGCCTTTATAGAGCGGCTTCCAGAGTTTTTCCTGTTCAGAAAACATGAAAACACCCTTATTGGTTGCGGCATAGAGATTATCTTTATATATGAACCTTTTTACTTTTAAAGACATAAGCCCCGTATCAATAAACTCTTTCCATGTTTCCCCTTTATCTTCACTGAAAAATATACCTGAATTAGCTGCGAGAAAAACATTATTTTTACATATCGCTATGCTGTTCACCGGTTTTATTGCCCGGATATCTTCGTCTATAATAGCCGCATCATGCCCTCTCTCTTCCCTGGCTGTCACGAAGGTTCTTTTCCACCCAGAGCCGGTATTTTTATATACTCCTTTTTCTGTTGCTGCAAAAATTATATCTTCAGCAGCTTGAATCCATCTTATGTTAAAATTTCCCATGCCTTCCGTATCTTTCCTCCAGGTAAGGCCGTTGTCCATGCTAACAAAAAGCCCGTTTTTTGTGCCGAGGAAGATCCTGCCGTCTTTGGAAAATGCAATATGCGCTGCGCTGCCTTCGAATATTCTTTTCCAATCAGGCCCGTCGTCCTCGCTTCTGAAAAGCCCTTTTTCCGCGCAGATAAAAATTCCTTTCTCAGAGATACCTGTGAAATTAATTCCGCCGTCTTCTCCCTGCACGGAAAACACCGCTGACCAATTATTCCCTTCGTCTGCGCTTCTATACAGAGTTTTTTCAGTTGAAGCATAAATAGCATTATCAAAAGGGCTTATACTGACATCCTGTGTATCTGCTTCCTGAATACCTTTTACCTGTTCCCAATCTTCATCGACAAAACCAAAAAAACAGAAATTAAGCATGCATAACACCACTAATACAAACGTATTAAATAACTTGTCATTGCGAGGGAGCGATAGCGACCGAAGCAATCTCAAAAACGGGATTGCTTCGCCTTCGGCTCGCAATGACATTAATTGCGTTCGTATTAAAGTACAGGTATATTTCATAAATACCCCCTCTACGGATAGATTCAGTATATGCTGTGTTAATTTAGACAGGCAAGGATAAAGGATGCACAAAATTATGCCCGAGAGGCACGGAGATATGCGCGGTCTGCAATTGCGCAGACTATCGCATTTTGTAATAGTTCAGCTCTATAAGCAATATTGGAGTAGCGGAGCGACCTGTCCTGAGCGGCTTGTGGTGAGCGCAGCCGAACCAAGCCGAAGGAAGCTCCGCGCCAAAGCTTATCTACGCGAAGCTCGCTGAAGCTCGCTTCGCTACTCCAAACAACGCGTCTCGTCAGAGCTCTTCTACAACTGAACTGTTATCGCATTTTTTATTTTATTGTTATATATGCGTTGCCGGGTCATCGAATCCATCCGTAGGCGGAGGAAAATCCGGAGGCCCAGGAGGCGGTTCGTACGCTTCAGCGACAGGCACCAGCTTCCCAAGGACGCACATAATATCGTCCTCTGTCAGAAGCGTGAGCGGCGAATAGAGCCTGTAAGCCACTTTGATAGGAGAATCCTGAACTGGAATCTTTCCCTGTTTACCATTCCCAAAATATATGCTTGCGTAATTGCCTGAATCCAGTTTAACCACATAGTCTTTGTCCAGAGAAGAACTCTCTATGAAGCTGGCTCTCTTAAACCATTCTTCGTCCTTTGCGCCTTCATTAACGTATGTGTGCAGATCGTATATGGCGAACCCGGCATTGTTAAGTTCGAAACGCTGATTTTCTTTTCCGTTACTATTGCCTATCATCTCAACTACGGGATAATTATATAATACCCTTGCGAGCTCTTCTCTTGTGATCAAATCAGAAGAACGCGAACCATCGAATATATTTATTCCATTTTTGGATAAGAGCTCTCTCTGCAATAGATATAACTTTTCAGGGGCCAGATTAGCATAATCAGAAGGCATTCTTTTTTGAAGATGCATAGCCTTGATCAAAAGATCCGCAAAATTTGCCTTGGTAAGCGGCCTCGCAGGATTGTATTTATCCTTCAGGGATTTCGCAATAGCTGGGTTTGATAATAGCATCACAATTTCGCATTTTGTCACTATATCATCCTGGCGGCCCATGATCTTATACCCGGCTTTCAACCTCGCCCCAACGTCAGGTATTTTGCCGTTTTGGTTATCTCCAAAAAGTATCCTGGCGTTATTACAATCATCTATCTTTGCCACATAATGTTTTTCATCGCCAAGGCTCTGTCTGAAATTCTCTTTTCTCTGCCATAACTCAAACCCCTTGCCTTCATCAACATAAAGCGCAGGGCCATACACAACTAATTTTTCGTTATGCAGATTAAAAGACTGATTTTGCAGGCCTGTTGAAAGCCCGAGGTCGTCTTCTATATCAACTGACTTTAATGTAGATACTAATTCCTCTCTGCTAAAAGAATCTTCCGGGTTGGCCCCCACAAATATATTAATGCCCTTTTCTGCCAATAACCTGGATTCCAGCTCATAACGCTGTTTATAGGAAAGCTGGCCTATGGCCCCTGGCAAATCCCTGTCAATCCTTAAAACCTGCGAAAAGATATCTAAAAAAGTTAATTTTGTCACAGGCTCATACATGCCAGGCCCGGCTTCTCTGCATTCTCTGGCAGCAGTCTCTAACGCATCATTAGCAGGCTCGCACGGCCCTCTCTCAAGGCATATAACGCCTTCATTGGCCCTGCAGTTTGTCTTGCATGCGCCCATAGGAACCTTTGTATCAGCTTCTGCATAAACCTCGCCTGCAATAATAAATATACAGATAATAGAAAGTAAAACTGGCAAATAACTCTTTTTCATAATTCCCTCCTATTTAATACTTTTACAATACTTATATAATTATACCAAATTATCCTTTTATTTGCAAGCTTTTTTTCATTATTCTTGTAGGTGGATATCCACGTAAACAGCCAGCATTTCCTGTATCTTTCTGGGAGGCAAAATAACAAAATAGTGGTCTATTATGCAATGCCCCATCTCGTGGGCAAGAATATTTTCGTTCAACTGGGACTCAATGGTATAAATGGTGTTTGTCTTATATATATAAAAAGAAACTGCCCTGTTTGGTTCATTAAAAAATCCCTCATATACCCTATCCAAATCCTCCTGCCTTTTATATATATTAATTGCCGTATGAATCTTGGCAGGATGCATATCAAGGATCTCTTCTGCCCTGTTAAAAATAGCGTCAAGTTTGTCTGCTATAATATCTTCTATTGAAATTGGAGGGCTTCCCTTATAACTCCTTGGGTCGTAGAACTTAGAAAATCCGAGGTTTATGCGCCTGTTTACTTTCTTCAAATCCACATCATTCTCATAAAAAACAGTGCAGAACTTCGAAGAAAAAACACCCCTATTCTCTTCTTGAGGATAACCTGTCTTTCCGTATAAACTAATACAAAATATAATAGATAGGACAAAAATTACTTTATATTTCATATTTACAAAAGAAGTATTGCTTGTTTTGTAAACTTATCGGTTAATATTTAATTTTAAAATATCCCAGCGCTTTTGACAGGTTCTGCTTGTCTTTCTTTAACTCGCCTACTATTCTCTTTATATCCTCTTTTAAAAGAATCTCCCTGCTTGAACTGTCTGAAAGTTCTTCGATAAGTTTATCTAATTTTGCGGAAACCTCGTTTACTTCCGTGAGCCCTAATTTGAGATCCGCCGTCATCTTGTTCAAAGCAGCCACCATGCTCTGAAATTGGTCTTTCTTCCTTATCTTTAAATCAGAACAAAGCCTGCCAGACCCTATATCACTTATGTATTTTTCAAACCTGTACATAGGCCCTGCTATCCTGTGGGTCATGAGCATTACAACTATGCCTGCTGCCAGAGCCGTAAGTATCGCCACTATTATCCCTCCAAACAAAAGGCCGGGCAAAAGATAATCGGCAGTGCTTTTAATCACAAGCCTGGAGTTTTCAAAAGACGTTGTAAGAACATGCTTGGAGAATATATACAGTATTACGCCAAACACGGCCGACCCCAGCACTACAAGGCCGCAGAATTTTAATATAAACTCTGATTGAAATGCCTTGTTTATGAAATAATTCTTCCGCTTATAACCCATATAGCTACCCTCCTAAATTTATGAAGCAAATTTGATCCCGAGCCGCCCTTTTTATTATTATTCTGCGGCGAGGGACTCCAAAGTTTTTCTATTAACTTTTATATAAGACCTCTTTTTCAACTCATCTATCCATGCGGTCATTGCCTCAGTTTCTTTATTTTGCTTTATTATGCCCCTTATTTCATTTTTAACTTTTGAAAAAGGCAGGCCTTCTCCTGAACTCTTGTAATACTCTTCTATCTCATTATCATAAACATGGATCAGGCTTGAAATCTCTTTGCTTTTTCTTTCAAGAAATATTTTGAGAAGCGCTTGTTCCCAGTAATTCTCAATACTCTTCATGAAGTCTTTTTCTCTGTCTATGCCCTGGCGCTGAGCCGCCTGCAGAAGCACCTCTTTTTCTATAAGCCCATCGAGGTATCTTTTCCTTCCGTTTTCTGTCTTTAAAGATGCTATTTCATCGTATGGCGCGTTTTTAAGCTGATACCTGAGATCATCCGTAGTCATCTTGTATTTATTTATCTGCGCTACGATTTTGTTTTCAGCATTATTATTTCCGGATGAACACCCTGTCAAAAATAAAATAGCAAAAATTATAAAAAATATTTTTTTCATAAATCCTCCATGGCTAATTTTGGCACACTAAAGTGTGCCCTACAGATTTGTCGCAAAGGCCTTTCACCCCATACCATTCGGTACGAGGCACGTAAGCACCTTCTGTAGGGGAGGTTTAAACCTCCCCTACAGAAGGCATTCTAGGCCTTTGCCTTTAATTTTACTGCGCCCCTTTTGAAAAAAGCACAGCAGGTATTGTTTTTAATAAAATCTTGAAATCCAGGCCCATAGACCATCCATCTATATATTCAAGGTCTAATTTCATCCATTTTTCAAAATCCACATTATTTCTTCCATTGGCCTGCCATAGGCATGTAAGCCCTGGCTTCATGCTCAATCTTCTCCTCTGCCATACTTCATACTTATCTATTTCTGAAGGCAGCGGAGGCCTTGGCCCTACAATAGACATCTCGCCTTTTAACACATTAAATAACTGGGGCAATTCATCCAGGCTGGATCTTCTTAAAAAAGCCCCGAACCTTGTAACCCTTGGGTCATTGCGCATCTTAAACGCAGGGCCGTTCATACTGTTGAATTTCTCCAGCTCACCCCTCCTGGCCTCAGCCCCTTCAACCATTGTCCTGAATTTATACATGACAAATTTTCTGCCGTTCAACCCGCTCCTTAGCTGCTTGAATATAGCAGGCCCCCTGGACAGGAACCTTATCATAACAACCAGCGTAACAAATATAGGTAATGACAATATGATCCCTGATAGCGCCATTATTATATCAAATAATCTCTTTAATAACAATTGCCATTCTTCTCCTGCGGTTGTTTGAAAACTTAGCAGCGGCATGCCTTCTATCTCGCTTGACACAGAGCGCGCTATATTCATATTAAAAAAATCCGCGGCTATATTCGTCTTGACCCCCTCTATCTCGCATGCAAGTAAACTTTTCTCTATAATAGACAGCCATAGCCTTGGCACTATAAACATGACCTCATCTATTACCTTTTCATGAAGTATCTTGGGTATGTCCTCAAGCACGCCTATGACCTTTTCTCCCGATACATCCTTGCCCAGCATATTTTTATCAGCATCTATTAATCCTGTTATATGCAGGCCCCACTCGCTGTGATTGTGGACAAGCTTTATAAAATTTTCAGCCCTCTGGCCCGTGCCTACTATAAGTATATTCTTGTAATTATATCCCTTCTTCCTGGCATACCTGAAAAAACTGACTATAAACAGCCTTTCTGTTATTAAAAATAAGCAGCTTGTAAAAAAGAAAAGCACTATAAAAGCCCTGCTTATAAACTCCAGCTTGAAGATAAACTGGATGGTCGAAAACGCTATCATTACAAAAAATGCGCTTTTTATTATGCCCCACACTATCTCGAAAAAGCTTTTTCTTCTGAATGATTCATACAGTCCTGAAGAGGCCAACGCAGCCCACCAGCTGAAAAGTATGACAGGCAGTATATTAAAATATTTGATTGAGGCATAAAATTCTTCAATAACATGCCTGGTAGGAAACAGGTCAAGCCTGTAAAAAATATTCAGATTCTGCCTCAAGGCAAAAGACACGGCAAATGAAATGGCCACCGCGCATAAATCTATCCCCATCAGGGCCCTTCTGAGTAATTGTTCTTTTTCTTTTATCATGATCTTATCTCCTTATGATTTCATAATATATGGTTTCATCCCCGGCAGTAGATATCTTGAATAAAAACCCATCCTGCCCTTCACTTGGCTTAACAGATGATTTCCTTAATCCTTTTTCATCCAGGCAAAAAATCTCTATGCCTTCGCTTATTGCGTTCCTTTTTATAAAAATATCTCCTTCTATGCCTTCTGCTAAAATAGGGCCTTTTCCTTTGTTCAATATATACACATCGCTTTTTATGTCGTCTATCTTTTTAGTCGCATGCGGGGCAATCTTCTGGCCTGTGTTTTCTGCCTTGCCTACAACTGTAAGCAAAAGATGGCTGGACCCGGATATATCTTTTGCATCTAAAGAAACGATTGTGAACGTGGCAAAATCCGAGTTAGAGTAAAACCTTATGCCGTTAAATTCCTGCTCTGGCACATTACCTATAAAACCTGAGAATGAAAACACCTTTGAAGTCTTCAGGATAAAAATGCCCTTTTCTGAATCCCTGAAAATCTGCCCTGTATCCGAAGCTATCCCGCTCTCCCTGTTTATCGAAGAAACCATCGCCTGATTTTCCGTCTCAGATTGAGCCGTTCTGTCTTCCTCATCCAGATTAAATACCTTTTCAAGCCTTGAGACATACGCTATGCCAGCTAACCGCGCTCTGTCAGAATAAGGGTCTTTCATATTAAAAAGTTCATCAAGTTTATAAGATACCCTGCGCACATTAGATGATGGCATTACGCTGTTTCCTGTAAAAATCAAAGCGCCCAAAGGAAAAAGCCCCATCTTGGCAGGGTCATTAAATACAACCGTGCCATAATAAAGCCTGTTCTCTAAATCATCCCATGGCATAGCCCATCCACCATTATAGGCATACAGAAATAAGGCATCCCAATCATTCAAGGCCGCATATGAGGCGGTAGTCAATATGTCTTCTGCCCTCCAGTCATTCGGCCAGTTAGACCCCCATTCTGTAACAATAAGGGGCCGGCCTTTAACCTTTGCCATAGACATAATATTGACCAGTGTCATGGGGTTTAAATGGCTCTGTCTTATAAGAGGCCTGTTATGAATTTTATCAAGCTTGTCTGAAAGGTCCCAATACGCATGCGTATCAGTAAAGTCCATACGACTATCGGCAAGAAGGCACAGATTATCATAAGGCAGATTAGAAGCTCCTATCGGGGCCTTTACTCCTATGGAACGCAGGTAATCATACATCTCCCTTTGATACCCATCCTGCAAATTATATAAGAATTCCCTTTCCTGCTGCCAGTCAGAGGCAAGCTCCTTTTTGCCTTTAGCAATGCCCCATTCCCTCCACAGCTTTTCTATATCCTGCTTATACGAAGCCGGGAAACGGCTGTATGCGTGCTTCAGGAACATCGTATTCTCGTTTGTCATCTCTACAAAGGCAACGCACGGCTCATTAAGATAAGAATTCCCTGTGTACGGGTTGACGTGCGATAAAAAATCAAGCGCGAATTTTTTGCTCAACTCCTTTATGCGCCCATTAAAAAACGATATGCCTTCTGCGCCCTGCCTTAATTTTTCCGGCTCAACTACATTATCCCCCGGCTTAAATTTCCGAGCGCTGATGCCTAGCACATCAAAACATACATATATCCCGTTCTTTTTAAGCTCATATATGAAATAGTCCAATCTGTCCATCTGACCGGCTGAAAGATGCTGTGAATCATTATAAGAGCTGTCTATTATGCCTGCAGGGGCCTCGTTATCCAGGAAATGCATCCTGACTATGTTGCACCCAAGCTGAGCCAGCCTTTTTGCGGCATCTACTGCCTGTCTGCGGCTCGGGAAACATGCCCTGTTTGAATGGAGGTTTACGCCCCAGAACTTTGCCCTTGTGCCGTCTTCAAAATAGAAATGGCCGTCTTTAACGGTCAGGAAACCGTGTCTGCCTGCCGGGCAGTCAAGCAAAAAACTCATATCAACCTTTGAGCCCTCGCAGTAGTTCCACGGTATATAAAACCGGAACCAGCCCTTTTCTTCTTTTTCCCCAATCAGATTAAAAGAAAAAA
>Ga0210051_1006954_pt1 | contig 10598 bp, 12 predicted proteins | sample CryGey092014_all_FD_185464 | JGI IMG/M metagenome (GOLD analysis project Ga0210051, IMG submission 185464) | Groundwater microbial communities from aquifer - Crystal Geyser CG23_combo_of_CG06-09_8/20/14_all (SPAdes) (version 2) | ecosystem: Environmental > Aquatic > Deep subsurface > Groundwater...
TCAAAATGAGAAACAGTTAGAACCTGTGGTTTAGGAAATTTGGTAGAAAAGAGAAAGGGATCGTAGTAGCCGAGCTTGCTCGGCTAAAGATTCGCTTACCATTTAACAGATTGCGATAGAAGTCGAATTTGCTATGAGACAATTTAAAATCCGCAATCCGTTTCCATACTGAAACCTTTGGAAAAGAAGCATTAGAGATAGAGCCATCGATTATTGAGGACTTCGTTGCTGAAGTAGGAAGAGAAAAATGGAAAAAGAAGATCTTATTCTAGAACTTTACAAAAATATCTGGAGTGCTGCCCGCCATAAAGAACGGTTAAATGTGCAATATTTGGGAATTATCGTTAGCGCCGTGGGGTTAGTAGCTCTTTCTTTATATCGTTGTCCTAACTATCTATATTTAGCTGTATTTGTGGCTCAAGTGTTCCTAATTTGGGGAATGGTATTGGCTATTGAAGCTGGTTATGAGTATAGAAGATACCACAGTTTATCTGCACGAATCGAAAAAAAATTTGAGGAGGAATTAACAGAAGGAAATGTTAAAATTTATGATGAAAATGGCACAGGTATAATACCTCCCTCATATCACAAAATTCTGAAAAAATGCAACTTTACTCTTCCCGATATTTACAAAATACATATTCGGACATTTGCAATAATCTTTGGATTTATCATGTTTATCTATTTAAAAGAGGAAAATTTCTCTCTTGAAGAGTTCTTAAAATTTTTTCCATTAATCGGAATAATAGGATTAGCAATTCCTTATTGCCATTTTTGCAAAAGGAAAGATAGACATAAAAGAAATATAGAAGAATGGAAGTTTTAACTTCAGCATTTTCGGAAGAAGGAGAAAAATGCGTAAAAGATTGGTAAAAGTGGCGTTTTTGCTGTACATAGTATCAACAAATTCTTTTCTATACGCTGGTGAATATTCATATAAGACTATAGTTTATGAGCTTCCTGTGATGGGGGAGGGAGATACTCTGTCATCACGTGAAGAAACAAGGTTTGCCCAAATTATTGATAGACATTTAGCCATTGCTTTAAAACTTTTTACCAAAAATAAGGATGGGAATGGGATTATTGATGAAGGTACTTATGCAGGACTTTTCTCTCCTGATGGTTCGAAAGTAAGGCTATTAGGTAAAGGATCTCATCCCAGTATTAGCGCTTTGATAAGAGGTGTATTTATTTATAGCACAGCGCCCCTCACTTGGACTCTACCCCACAGCGGGACTTACTATTTATATCTCACCCTTATAGAAAATCGTAAAAATAGCAGTGTTCAGTATGGCGATGTGATATGCACCTATGATATAAGTAGAAGAATTATGTCTGGGTCTATACTTGTAGCAATAGCTACAATTACTGATTCAGATATTGTAGTCAATAGTTTTCCTGAAGGAAAAATATATGTAAAAACTGTTTATGATCTGATTGGTGAGATGAAAAATGCAAAACATTCACCTGCTTTAGAAAATTCTCAGCAAAGGAACATTCCACAAGAAACGATCTTAGAGATGCAGCAGGAAATAGCAAACTTAAAATTCAAAATGGAAAACAGTGTATCTAAAGAAGAGATTGAAATAGTTCGGAAAAGAATATCTGAAATGGACCGGAGGATAAAAGATATAGAAGAAAAATATACCTATAGTATACGTGAACTGGAAACAATTAAAAAAGTTCTTAACCTCAGCAACAATCAACTTATCGAGAGGGAATAAAAAGAAAATAATAGGGTGTGCAAAAATCAGCAGAAAGAACAATGCAAATATTAGAAAGGAGAAACGAACATGGAAAGAATAGAATTTAAGGATTGGCCTCAGATAAATTTTAGGGGATTACGGATTTTATTAACAAATACAGAGGAACTTCACAAGCAGGGATTTGCTGGTGCAAAAGAGGAGGAATTTGAGAATACAATTATAGTTTTCCCAGAAATCTGGAAAGGAAAATTTGACAATAAAGACTACGGGTATGGACTGGTGGTAAGGAAGATTAAAATTGTGTATTTGGATGAAAATTATAGAAAACTTGGGGAAGACACAATGGTGAGTGAAGTTGGCGAATCTCAGCCGCCAGAAGGTGCTAAAATAGCAATTGAAGGATTACCATAAATAATAATTCGTGGTAATATTATTGAGATTGCCACGCTGTTCCTTCGTTTCACTCAGGACGCTCGCAATGACGTCTATGGTTAAAAGAGAAGGTTTAATAAAAACGAGGAGATAAGATTATGAAAGTTGTCAGTGCAAAAGTTTTGGATAAGAGACATTTAGAGTTAATACGGCCAATTTCTAAACATCCAGGAGAATCTATCCAGATTTTTATTCCAAGTAAGGACGAAGAAAACCGCCTGTGGCGAAAGGCTGCAAAAGAGCATTTTTTGAAATTCTACGATATCAATGATGCCATCTACGATAAACTATAAATTTGGCGAGGTTGTCCTGGTTTATGGTTAAAAAAAGATTTAGAAAAGATAGAGAGATTAGCTGTCAACTTTGGAAAGAGAGGTTGTTAAGAAAAGAGTCAAAAAATAATTAGGGGGGAAAATGTTAACAGAGTATATAGAAGAAGCGATGAAAAAAGCAAAATATGAAATTATAAAAGACGAGGAGCCTTATTATGGAAAAATTCCTGAACTTTCTGGAGTTTGGGCTACAGGAAAAACATTAGAAGAATGTAGAAAAAACTTAAAGGAGACAGTGGAAGATTGGATTATATTAAGTGTAAAAAAAGATTTACCTATCCCTAATTTAGGAAAAGAGTCAATCAGAGTTGAGGAAAAGGTAAGTGTCTAAATTAAAGCCAATCTCGTTTAGGGAGTTGGTATCTAAATTGAAAGAATTTGATTTTGAAGGACCATATCCTGGAGGAAAACATCTATTCATGATTAAAGGGAATGAAAGGATAACTCTCCCGAATCCACATAAGAAAGAGATAAGTACTGACCTTCTTATTAGAATCTTGAGACAGGCGGGAGTTAAAAGAGAAGACTGGGCAAAATGAAAAAATTATGAAAAAAACTTTTTTCTTTATTCTTTTTTTGTTTTTTTTAATCGGTGAAACAGGATTTGCCCAAGATAGAAAAGTTATTTCAATTAAAGCAGAAGGGAATGAACTGGTGAGTTCGGAGCGAATTTTTTCTCTTCTGCAGACCAAAGTTGGCGAGTCTTTTTCCGAAATTACCATAAATGAGGACGTAAAGCGACTTTATAAAAGCGGCTATTTCTCTGATGTTAAAGTAGTGGAGCAGGAAGAAAAAGAAGGGATTGTCATCCTCATTAAGGTAGAGGAAAACCCGATTATTGTCAATATTTCTATCAGAGATAACCGAATTTTTAGAAAGAGCGAGATCGGAAAAGCAGTTCCCTTTAAGGTAGGGGATCTTTATAGCGAGAAAAAATTAAAGGATGCAATGATTGCCATCAATGACCTTTACGAGAAAAAGGGCATTTTCTTTACCGAGGTAAAGCCGGAGGTAAAGATAATAGAGAAGAAAGCAACTATTTTGTTTTATCTTAAGGAAGGGAAAGCGGGAAGAATCACGGAGATTCAGATTGAAGGAAATAAGACGTTTTCCGATAAAAAACTCAAAAGGTTAATGAAAATAAAAGAGCGCGGATTTTTCAGGCTTGGCACCTTTAAGAAAGAAGCATTAAAAGAGGACGAAAAGAAAATCGTTGTTTTCTATAAAGAAGAAGGATTCCCCAACGCTCAAATCAATGAGGTCAAGGTTGTCCCGGACAAGGAAAAAAGAAAGATTGCCGTTATAATTGTTATTGATGAGGGAGCAAGATTCTATTTGGGAGAAAGGAAAATTGAGGGCAGCATAATTTTTCCTCCGGACGAATTAAAAGAAAAACTTTTTCTCAAAGCCGGCAGTCCTTATGTTGAAGAAGATATTAATCGCGAAAAAGAGTCTTTGCGCGCTTATTATCTGGATCAGGGTTTTCTTTTAGCGAGAATAGAGCCTTCCCCGGTATTTAATTCTGCCAGTGGCAGGATTGACGTTACCTATAAGATTGAGCCGGGAAATCTCATTTCTATTGAAGAGATAAAAATAAAAGGGAATAACATTACCAAAGACAATGTCATTCGGCGGGAACTAAAAATTAAACCAGGAGAGGTCTTTTCCGGGAAGAAACTAAGGAAGAGTATCGTAAATCTCTCTGACCTTGGCTACTTTAACGACATTGACGTGGACACCGAACCCGGCAGCCAAGCCGACAAAAGAGACCTAATTCTAAAAGTAGATGAGATGGAAAAAACCGGGCTTTTCTCTTTCGGAGGCGGTTACAGCAGTATTGACAAGTTTATTGGTTTTGCAGGGGTAGAGCAGCGGAATTTTGACTGGAAGGACTGGCCGCATTTTGTCGGCGGCGGGCAAAGCATTAAGTTAAGGGCAGATTTCGGGGCGAAAAGAAGAAACTTTTTTCTTTCTTTTACCAATCCCTGGATTTTTGATAAGCCAATTTCATTTGGGTTTGACGCTTACTCTACCAAAAAAGAATGGAATGAATATACCGAAAAAAGGATAGGAGGGGATATCAGATTAGAGAGACGTTTTCTTGATGAACTTTATATCCTTTCCACAATGGTAAAAAGTGAAGAGATTGAGATTTCAGACCTTGAAGCAGGCACTTCTGCGGACCTGAAAAAAGAGGAGGGGAAAAACCGGATTAACAGTATCACCGTTGGCCTTACCCGGGACAGCCGGGATTCAAAGATTAAACCCACCTCTGGCTCCAGGAATAGCGTTACCGTCGAATATGCCGGTTTAGGAGGGGATAAAGAATTTACCAAGGAGATTTTAGATTCTACCTTCTATTTTCCTTTACCGAAAAATTTTATTCTTTCCCAACATTTACAGTTTGGCATTGCTTATGGTAACATTCCTATTTACGAGAAATTCTACGCCGGAGGAGCTGAGACTATCCGGGGGTATCAGGAGCTTTCGGTTGGGCCGCAGGACGCGCTTTCCAATGCCGTTGGAGGCAAAAGCATTCTTTTGGAAAATCTGGAAATCAGCCACCCTCTTTATAAGGATATTCTTTATTGGGCGGTCTTCTTTGACGCCGGAAACGTCTGGGATGAGATTAAAAATTTTGATTTAGGCGAACTTAAAAAAGGAGTTGGTGCGGGCATCCGCATCAAGGTTCCTTTCTTTCAAATTCCAATCAGGATAGATTACGGTTATCCTTTAGACACCGTGTCTGGGGAAAAGAAAGAAGGAAGAGTTCATTTTACGATGCAGTGGGGATTTTAGAGATGACGGGACTTTGCTCACTCGGGCTTCCTTATTCCTCGGCACTATCGTGCCTGCGGCATAACCGCCAACTCGCTCACAAACCCCCGTCATCTCCTTGTTAAGGGGGAGAAAAAAATAGAGGAGGGAAGATGTTTTATAAAAAGATTTTATTGGGTTTGGGGATTCTGGGGATTTTGGGGTTAATGGCAAAGGTACCGCAAACTAAAGCGGCAACATTAGAGATTGGCTATATTGATCTTGCCGAAGCATTTGAAAAGTATCACAAGACCCAGGAGAGCGAAAAGGAATTCCAGGCAGAAAAGGAAAAGAAAGTGGATGAGATTAAAAAACAGGAGGAAAAAATAAATTCATTAAGAACAGAGTTAGAAAAAAAGAAGGGAGTCTTAAAAAAAGAAGAAATCGAGAAAAGGAATGAGGAAATAGAGGAAAAGACCGCTAAACTTTCTCAATTTATCAGAGAAGCAAATACCGAATTAAGCGAAAAGAATACGCAGTTGATAAAAAAACGGTTTGATGAGCTCAAAAAAGCGATTGAAAATTTTGCCAAGAAAAAAAAATCTAGTATAATATTAGAAGAAAAAAGTGTTCTTTACGGGGGAACGGATTTTACCGAGGAATTTATTAAGTTTATAAATAAGAAATAAAAAAGACATAACCACGAATTTATCGAATTATACGAATTAAAAAGTGATAAAATAAAAGTTCTTAATTAGAGAAATTCGCGTAATTCGTGGTTAAAGATAAAAAATAATGCGAAAAAGATTAAAGGAGATTGCGGAAACTGTAGGGGGTAAGGTAATCGGGGATGGAGAGACCATAATTACCGGAATCTCCGGAATCAAAGAAGCAAAAAAGGGAGACATTACTTTTGTAGCTAATCGCAAATATTTCTCTCTGGCAGAAAAGACTAAAGCATCGGCAATCATTGTCTCCCCTGATATTACCAACTCTTCTCATCCCCTAATCCAGGTTGAAAATCCTTCCCTGGCTTTCTCTAAAATTATCTCCTCAACCGGCCCTCAACCAATCCAATTTTCTCCGGGTATCCATCCTACCGCGGTCATTGGAGAAAACGTAGAATTGGGAAAAAACGTTTCCATCCAATCCTACGTAGTGATTGAGGATAATAGCAAAATTGGAGACCGCAGTACTCTCTGCAGCGGAGTCTATATTGGGCATTACACCCAGGTTGGTTCCGATTGCCTTATCTATCCCCACGTCTCAATTCGGGAAAGAATTATCATTGGCAATCGGGTAATTATCCATTCCGGAACTGTCATCGGAAGCGATGGATTCGGTTTTGCCACGTTAAGAGGGGTGCACCATAAAATTCCTCAGATTGGAACCGTGGTGATTGAAGATGACGTGGAAATCGGAGCGAATGTTACCATTGACCGCGCCCGTTTTGATAAGACCTGGATTAAGAAAGGGGTAAAGATTGACAATCTGGTTCAAATTGCTCACAACGTTATTATCGGAGAAAATTCCATCATTGTGGCTCAGGTGGGAATATCAGGAAGCACTACCATCGGCAAGAATGTCATTATCGCCGGTCAGGCCGGTCTTATTGGGCACATCGTCATTGGAGATAACGTGGTTATTGCCGGAAAAAGCGGAGTAACCAAGGATATCCCGGATAATCTTCATATCTCCGGTTTTCCGGCGCGGGAGAAGGGAAGAGATATGAAGACTTATGCTTACATCTCAAGATTTCCAAAACTTCTCAAGAAGATTGCGCTTTTAGAGGAAAAAATCAAAAAATTAGAAGAGGAAAAGAAAGGGAGTGGATATTAGGGAGTGGGGAGTGGATTTTAACTACTCCCTACTCCCTGTATTTAATTATGGAATATCAAAGAACAATTAAAAAAGAGATTAGTTTCTCTGGAGTGGGTTTGCACACCGGTAATAAAAGCAACGTCCTTTTCAAACCTGCCCAGCCCAATACCGGCATTCTCTTTCGGCGAGTTGACCTTCCCAATACTCTTTTTATCAAAGCCGACATCTCCCATTTACTTTCCGAAGAAAGAAGACTCAGGCGAACCTCAATCGGCCAAGGTGAGATAGAAATTCATACGGTTGAACATATTCTTTCCGCAATTTTTGGCTTAGGAATTGATAATTTAATCGTTGAAATTAACAACAATGAATTCCCCGGAGGAGATGGCAGTTCGGCCCTTTTTGTTAATCTATTTAATCAAGCAGGTTATCTGCTTTCCACGGTTCCCAGAAACTACTTTTCCGTGAAAGAACCGCTTTATATTTGTGAAAATGAAAATTCCCTTCTTGCCATTCCTTCCAGGGACTTTAGAATTTCTTATACCCTTGATTACCAGCGTTCTTTCTTTCCACCCCAATATGCTTCCTATACGATTACTAAAGAGGTTTTTGAAAAAGAGATTGCTTCCGCAAGAACGTTTTGCCTGGAGGAGGAAATAGGAAAGTTGCAGCAAATTGGGCTGGGGAAGGGTTCCAACTATGAGAATACCGTGGTCATTGGGGAAGAAGGGATTATTAACAACCGCTTAAGATTGGAGAATGAACCGGTATGCCACAAAATATTAGATTTAATTGGCGACCTTGCGCTTCTTGGTCTTCCCATTAAGGGACACATCATTGCCATCAAGAGCGGCCATCTTATTAATGTTAAATTGGTAAAACGGATGCAGGAAAAGTTAGAGAGGGAAAAGAACAGTGGTGTCGGCTCTCCGGCGTGGACCGAGATTAAAAAATCGGTACTGGAAAAGGAGGATATTCTTGCTATCCTCCCCCATCGCCCCCCCTTCCTTTTTATAGATAAAATTATTGAATGGAAGGAGGACGAAAGAGCGGTAGGCCTTAAGAAGGTTGAGCCTGATGAATTTTATTTTAAGGGTCATTTTCCCGGGCATCCCGTAATGCCCGGAGTCCTTATTGTAGAGGCAATGGCCCAGGTTGCCGGAGTCTTGATGCTAAAAAAGAAAGAAAACCAGGGAAAATTAGCTTATTTTATGTCTATCGACAAGGTTAAATTCAGAAGAGCAGTAATGCCCGGAGATACCCTGAAGATGGAGGTAGATGTAATAAAGTTAAGGAAAAGGGTTGGCCAAGTTCATACCAGGGCATTGGTTGACGGCAAGGTTGCCGCCGAAGCAGATTTGATGTTTGCATTAGTAAATGCTTGAAATGATTCATTCTACCGCTATTGTTTCTCCCAAGGCTGAATTGGGATCCGGGGTTGAAGTCGGAGCCTATAGCGTCATCGGAGAAAATGTCAAAATTGGCCGGGGGACAAAGATTGGTATTAGGGTCCTTATTAACGGTTATACCTCTATTGGAAAGGACTGCCAGATTTTTACCGGAGCGGTTATCGGCAGCCCTCCGCAGGATTTAAAGTATAAAAAGAAGAAAAGTTACGTTAGAATCGGGGATAACAATACCATCAGGGAATATAGCACCATTAACCCGGCAACCGACGAAGAGAAAGAAACCAAAATTGGCAACAATAATTTCATTATGGCTTATAGCCATATTGCCCACAACTGTCTCTTGGAAGATGAGATTATTACGGCTAACTGTACCACCCTGGCCGGTTACGTGCATTTAGAGAAAGCCTGCATTATCGGTGGGTTGGTGGCAATCCATCAATTCTGCAGGGTCGGTAGGTATGCCATTATTGGCGGTTGCTCCAAGGTTACCCAGGATATTCTTCCCTTCTCCCTTACTGACGGCCATCCCGCCAGACCTTATGGAATCAATAAACTTGGACTAAAAAGGCATAATTTTTCTCCCGAGAGCATCAGAACGCTGAATAAAGCCTTTTTCTATCTCCTTGGCGCAAAATTGAATACCTCCCAGGCCATCAAAAAAATCAAAGAGACCCTTCCGGCTACTTCTGAAATTGAATACCTCCTTAACTTCATCTCTTCTGCCGAAAGAGGCATTGCTAAATAAATTGAAACAACAAAATATAACCACGAATTTATCGAATTTCACGAATTAGTAAAAGTAATAAAATAAATATTTTAGATTCTTAAAATTCTTAATTAGATAAATTCGCGTAATTCGTGGTTAAGGATTATTATGAAATTGAAACAACAAAATATAACCACGAATTTATCGAATTTCACGAATTAGTAAAAGTAATAAAATAAATATTTTAGATTCTTAAAATTCTTAATTAGATAAATTCGCGTAATTCGTGGTTAAGGATTATTATGAAACGGATTGGGTTAATTGCCGGCAATGGCAATTTTCCCCTTCTTTTCGGGAAAGAAGCCAAGAAAAGAGGGTATTTCTTAGTAGGAATTGCCTTCCATGGTGAAACTTCCCCTTATCTCAAGAGAATAGCCGATAAAATCTTCTGGTTGAAACCCGGGGAATTGACGAAATGTTTTTCTCTCCTTGGCCAGGAAAAAATTAAGCAAGTGGTAATGGCCGGTCAAATCCATCATGACCGTCTTTTTAAAGAAAAATTGCCGGATGAGGAACTGAAATCTCTCCTTAAAACTCTTCCGGATAAGCGCACCGATTCCCTGCTGAGGGCGATTGCCGAAAAATTAAAGGAAGCAAGGATTGAACTTTTACCTTCCCACATTTTTCTTTCCCATCTTCTTGCCGAAGAAGGAATCTTAACCCGGAGGAAACCTACTGAGGATGACTGGAAAGATATTAAATTTGGCCGGAAAATTGCCGCGGAGATTACCGGTCTTGATATTGGGCAAACCGTCTGCGTCAAAAACGGAGTGGTTCTGGCTATTGAGGCTATTGAGGGAACGGATAAAACAATCCGGAGGGCTTCCCGATTTACCAGAGGTATTATTGTGGTGAAGAAGGCGAAACCGAATCAGGACCTTCGCTTTGATCTCCCGGTTATAGGGATTAGAACCATTAAGACAATGGTCAAGACAAAAGCAAAAGTTCTGGCTCTTGACCCGGAGAAAACCCTCCTTCTTGATCGGGAAAAGGTTATTGCCCTCTCCAATCAAAAAGGCATCAGCATTGTGGTGGGAGATGAGAAATAACCAACTTTATTGTTTAGCAACCCCTAAGATGGATGTAAAATACTTTGATTAGAAATTTTCTTTATGTTAAAATGCTTTTTCAAAGTATAAAACATTTAGCTCAATAAATTGAGCAACTACAATAAGTTACGAAGATGTAGTTGCCTGTCTGCCGACAGGCAGGCCTGATTTATCAGGCTTTGTTCAAAGGAATACAATGGTCTTAATGCCAAATGAATTTTTTTAACTTTCATCCACGAATTAACACGAATGAACACCAAGAAAACAATTATTTAAGAATTAACTAAAATATCTATAGTTCTTATTCGTGTGTATTCGTGGCTAAT
>Ga0210051_1006959_pt1 | contig 10596 bp, 7 predicted proteins | sample CryGey092014_all_FD_185464 | JGI IMG/M metagenome (GOLD analysis project Ga0210051, IMG submission 185464) | Groundwater microbial communities from aquifer - Crystal Geyser CG23_combo_of_CG06-09_8/20/14_all (SPAdes) (version 2) | ecosystem: Environmental > Aquatic > Deep subsurface > Groundwater ...
TTCACAAATCAACCGGAACAACCTATCCGCCCGGACAGTTCTGACGGTTTCTTGGGTGCGCGGGTTAATTAAACTCCAAGGTTTTTTGGCTTTGACCGCCTGCATGAATTTATCGGTCACCCCGACGGAAACATTAAAGTTTTTAACCGTCCCGTCTTCTATTTTCATCTTGATAAAGTCCTCAATATCCGGATGGTCGGCATTGACAATAGCAATATTGGCTCCTTGGCGTTTGGCCCCCTGCAAAATCTTAGATAGGGCCGCCGAAAAGGCTTTAATAAAATCGACCGGGCCGGAAGCAGCCTTAGGCACGTTCTTCACTTTGTCGCCGTGCGGCCGAATTTTAGAAAAATTAAATCCGGTGCCGCCGTTATTTTTATGGATCACGGCCGCCTCACCCAAAGTTTTAAAAATCGAGTCGATTGAGTCACTAATTGGCAGCACAAAACAAGCCGCCAGCTGGCCGGAGCCGCCGGGATTACCGGCTTCAAACATCGCCTTACCGGAACAGACAAATTTTTTGGCGATCATGGACTTATAAAAGGCTTCGGCGGCTTCATGAACGGCGCCATTATCCGACCATAACGCTTCCGGTTTCGCCATGTGCTGGCTAACGCGCCACAACATTTCTCCGGGGGTTTCGATCACCTTGCCTTTAGCGTCGGTCATCAAATACCGCTTCCGGGTAATTTCCAAGGCCGTCGCTGACTGTTTTGGCTCGATAATCTTCATAAATTTTAGCTAATCAAGCACCTCGAATAACCGCAGGCTAAACAGGTGGCACAACCCTCTTTAAAGGTTAACTCGCCGCCGCATTCCGGGCACAACTCTTCGTCGCGGTGACCGTTACCGACCCATTTCCGCTTGGTATCGATCATCGGTTGTTGACCGGCTGAGCCGCCGCCGGCGTTTAATACTTGTTTGGTTTTAGATCCGTCGCGGTAAACCGTAATTCCCTTGCAATCAGTCTCGTAAGCCAGCAGGTAAGCGTCGCGGATATCGTCGGGCGTGGCTTCGTGGCTTAAATTAATAGTTTTAGAAACCGCGGCGTCGATATATTTCTGCCAGGCCGCCTGCATCTTAACGTGCCACTCCCAACCGATTTCGTGGCTAACCTTAAACACCTCTTTAATGTCTTTGGGCACGCCGGCCAGTCCATCGATGCCGCCGGTCTCGCTGATCTGCTTCATTAAGGCTTGGTTATAAAATTTGCCCTTTTTAGCGGTGGCCGCGAAAAGTTGATTAACTTCAACCAGCTCGGTATTATCGACATCCAAAATATTTTTGCGGGTGTAGGTCAAAGCAAACAGCGGCTCGATGCCGGAAGAACAGTTGGCGATGATCGAAATCGTCCCGGTCGGCGCGACCGTATTGACCGTACTATTTCTCATTTCTTTATACCCCTGCTTGTCCCATAAACTGCCTTTAAATCCGGGAAACGAGCCGCGGACCTTGGCCAAAGACTGCGACTCTTCCCGGGCAATATTTTGCACAAACTTGGCCACTCTTTCGGCCAAACGCAAGGCTTCACTGGAAGCATAAGGCACTTTCAGTAACACTAATAAATCAGCCCAGCCCATTACCCCCAAACCGATCTTCCTGGTAGTTTTGGTCATCTGATCAATTTCCGGCAACGGATAAGTACAGGCATCAATCACGTTATCCAAAAACCGGACACCCAAACGAATTAACCGCTCCAGTTTTTCCCAATCCACTTCGTGTCGGCCTTTGGCCGAAATTACCACTTTGGCTAGATTAATACTGCCTAAGTTACAGCTTTCGTAAGGAAGAAGCGGCTGCTCACCGCACGGATTGGTCGTTTCAATCTTACCCAGATGGTTGACCGGGCTGCCGGCATTCATTTTGTCTAAAAACACCATCCCCGGATCGGCGGTTTTCCAAGCCTGGAAAGTAATCATGTCCATTACCCGCCGGGCAGACATTCGCTTCACCACCGCCCCGGACTCGGGCGCAATCAAATCATAATCTTTATTGGCTAGAACCGCCTTCATAAATACATCAGTAACCCCGACCGAAATGTTAAAATTTTTAACTTCCTCTTCCACGCCTTTGGCAAAAATAAAGTCCATGATATCCGGATGGTGAACGTTCATCACCGCCATCATCGCTACCCGGCGACTTGAGCCCTCGTTGATCACGTTGGCCATTTGATTAAACAGCTGTAAAAAAGAGATCGGGCCGGAAGTCAAGCCGCCGGTCGAGCGCACGCGCGAACCGCGGGCGCGTAAATTTGATAAAGGAATGCCCACGCCGCCACCGGTACGGGCAATGGTCGCCGTTTGTTCCATCGATTTAAAAATGCCTTCTAAGTTATCTGCCAATGGTAAAACAAAACAGGCAGACAGCTGGTTAAACTTGGTCCCGGCGTGCATCAGTGTCGGCGAGTTGGGTAAAAACTCCAAGTTGGCCATTGCCTGATAAAATTTGTCTTCCCAATCTTTCACCGGCCTGGAATTCGCGCCGTATTGTTTTTCCACCTGGGCAATTGCCTGGGCCACCCGCCGGAACATTTTTTCCGGCGTCTCCACCACCCGGCCGTCTTTATCGCGTTTTAAATAATCACGCTTGGTCAAAACCGTTAAGGCATTATCAGTTAATTTCAATTTTTTCATTTAATCTCCTTGACCAACCGGGCAAAATCGTCAATCTCGTTAAAATCCAGGTAAACGCTGGCAAATCGAACGTAGGCGACTTTATCAATTTTTTTTAAACGCTTCAAAATGGCGTTGCCGATCACCCGGCTGGCCACCTCGCTCACGCTTTTTTTGAGCATTTCCTGTTCCAGCTGATCAACCAATTCACCAATCAGATCACTGGATACCGGCCGTTTTTCGCAAGCCCGGGCCACGCCGCGGCGGACTTTTTCCCGGTCAAACTGCTCCCGGCCGCCGTTTTTCTTAATCACTAATAATTGCGGCCCTTCCACCCGTTCATAGCTGGTAAAGCGTTTGCTGCACTGTCCGCACTCCCGCCGGCGGCGGGTCACTTGGCCATCTTCGCTCTCGCGCGACTCTAAAACTGATGAGTCATCATGTTGACAGAAAGGGCATTTCATAAAACACTGTATTTAGTGGCAAGTTAAACCTTATGGCACTAGCGGTAGTGCCGTCAACTATCAACTTATACTACAAACTGTATCAAGAATTTAAACCACTCTGTTAAACCAAAAAATGGCCTAACCCCTCCCCCGGCTGGCAGTAAAAATCTTTACCGGTTGCAGTGATTTTGTGTTCGTAATTAAGAAAAAAGCGATCACTATGAACCAAGCCACCGCTTCGTTATTATCATCAAAATAAATTTGCCCAACTGGAATTTCTTTTTCATTTAACGGCTCCAGGTTAATTTTCAATTCCGGAATTTCCCGAATTGATTGTTTTCGCGGCAACACGATGTCGTTGTGCAACTGTGACACTGTGGCACTTCGTCGTGACACTATGATATTTTGTACCCGTGTCGCTGCGGTCCTGCCGGCAATTATCCGGTCGCCCCGATCCTCTATCGCTTTCTCTTGTTCAACCACTTCAACCACTGATGTTTCCCCTCTCGCTCTCATCATTTTTGGACTCCGATCGTCGCCTAAAAATGATGTCCCTATGTTAGCTACTTCAAGTACTCTACTTGAAGTCTTATTACTTTTATCATTCTTACCTACGAGGAGTCTCCTCGTAGGTTGTTCGCGCTTGGAAATTTTTACAGTTTCCTGTTTTGGCCTGACTATTTGCTTTTCAGTTTTAAAAACTGTCCTTGAAAGTTCACCAAATATAACCACTTCATTAACTGCCTGCTCCTGTTGTCCTTTAAGGTCCGACCTTGAAACCCCTTGAATTAATGCCGGCTCTAACTCACCTGCAGGGTCCAACCTTGCAGGCTTTTCCAATATAGCCATACTCGGCACAACGGTTTCCATTACAACCAAGTTCTGCCTTGCCGACGTAATTTCGTCCATCTCATTCACAGTTTGCCTCAGCTGTTCAGTAAAATCCGCTGCCTGATTTGCTAATAGCTGCCACCAAAAACTTGAAGACTCAACAGAAACCACCCGATCTGAAACATCCAACCCTCGACTAATATTTAAATTGGGAGCAACTGTTAACTGTGGCCAAATCGGAATTAAAAGCTGTGCTATTTGCGGCTCACTTAACGAAGCCTGCTCCGGGATCATCGATTCAATCATCATCTCCGGTAAATCATTATCAAAATCAATTTTGTCGCCCACTACAATCCAACCAGAAATATCATCATCCAGACTCAAATCTCCCCTGCCATTACTGGCCAAGTTAATAAACTTACTAATTTGATCAATATCATTAAATGGCAATAAATGAGATTGATGTATTAAAACTCCATTAACATTTACTATCTGTTGCAAAGACACGCCTTTGTTTGGATCCGGATCTTTTTTTGATAAATAGGTAATTGCCTGCTCTGGTTTTAAATTCTTGGCACGGTCTTGAACAACTGCTTGAACTTGTTCGTCTTTTTTGGCCTGAGCTATCCATTCCGGAAGGGCTCCTTGAAACCCTAACATTAAAGTAAAACGCCTTAAATGGTCAGCGACCGGCATCGAATCACCCTGCCAATACATTTGATCACCTTTATACTCATAAATTGCTACTTGATCAAACCTAGCCTGTTTCGGTGCAAATCGCTCTTTAATATTAGTGTATAAATTTATCGCTTCGTTTTTAGTGGCAGTAATGCCTTCACCAAAAGATTTATTAAATCCTTTTTCAATTATTCCAAAACTCAATCTAGGGTTGAAAACACATTTTTCTGCCATAAAAAAACCTTCCCCGAAAAAAGGAAGGTAAATCAAGTCTACTTCCTCCTGCTCGGGAGCCTCTGACGTGACGTCGGGAGATTAACTCTAAGACACGGTCCTCTGGCTTTACAGTTGCGGCACAGCTCCGGAATCAAACCGGATTCCCCTTTTTGTCTTAAAGGCAATTATTATTTCAATTAAATAAACACTAACGGTTAAGAATAACATACTGGTAACCGCATGCAAGCGCAAAAATGGCAGACCCATGGTATACGAACGCATTAATCCGGCTAAAGTGTGCGGGTATAATCCGCCGATTAGCCAAACGCCGAGGTTGGTATAGAAATAAAAAAATAAGGCTCCGGCCAAACCGTAACCCCCGGCTACCAGCGGCCGCCGCCGGACCAAGCCGCCGCCAAAAGCAATTAAAGCAAACGCGCTCCAGGTAAAAATCATAATCAAACTGTTACCCAAAACCAAATCGGAAATTATCAAAGAAACCAGGGCCACCCCGAGACCCCAGCTTCTTCCCAAATAAAGAGCGGCCAGAACGCCCGCGGTCATAATTAACTCCACGTTCGGCCCTAGGTCCCACCACAACCGTTCGGCCACCGCCATAAAAATCAATAATAAACTAAGGCTTAACCGCTTCATATTTCCACTCGACTTTATCGCCGGAGACAAGTTTAAATTTATCCGCTGCCTTATCCCCCGCCCCGCCGTTAACATAATAAATCCAGGCCATGTCTTTACTGTTGGCCGTGCCGCCGATCGACACCACCAGTTTGCCAAAATCATAATCTTTGATTAACAACTCCCAATTATTAGCTTTCGCCGCTTTTTCCAAAACGGCATAAACAGTCGTCGCCTCGGTCACGCTAAAGCTGGCTTCGATGACGGACTTGACCGGCAGCTGGCTGTTGGCCGCCTCCAACTTCATTGTCATCTCTCCCACTAAATTAGTGTAACTGCCGGTTTTTTCTTTAAGAATCGCTAAAACTTCCAAGTGTTTTTTGACGGCCTTGTCCAACTTGTTTTTATCGGCAAAACTATCCCGGAGCTGAACCGCCTGCTCTAAATATTTTTCCCCTTTAGTTAAAGTCGACACTCCCAAGGGCACTTTATTACCGTCGATCAGGGCCCAAGCCGCCCCCAAACGTTTGTCCGCATACAGTAATAGTTTTTCCGCCTTGGCAGTTTTTCCGGTAGTAACTAATAGTCCGGCCCGATCGCGCACCATTTTTAGCCAATAAAGCGGGTGGTCAGGCAGAATCCCCGGATAAGGCAGATAATAATCAACTCCTTGAGCAACTACTTTTCCGCCCAAAACTAAACCTAATAATAAACCCAGAAATATTTTTTTAAACATTCTCCCTCCCTAATTTTTGCAAAACTAAATTTAAAGTCTCCTCGCGGTCATACGAATAAGTATCGATGACCAAATCATAAAGGTCGAACGAGTAAAAATCAATTTCATCCTGACCCACCCATTCACGCCACTCTTTTTGGTACATTCTGGTCCACTTGCCTAAATTTTTTTGTTCCCGCTCAAAAATGTGATCTTTGGCTTTAGCTACCGAAACATTGTCCCGATTAACAATCCTGTCCACCCGAACGGCATCATTACTGCAGCTCATTAGTACTTTTAAAACCCCGTCCACTCTTTGGGCAAGAAATCCGGAAAGCCAAGAATCAATCACCAAATCACTATCTTTGATTAGCCGGTCCCGGATACTATAATCCACTTGTCGATCATAATCATCGGAATAGACCGTGGCCGGATGATGCATTTTATTATTCTTATCAAACAAGCCTTGTTTAATCGCATACGCCCGCATAAAATCGCCGCCGGAAAAATATTCCCAGCCCAGTCTTTTAGCCAAATTAATTCCCAGTGTCGACGACCCGACCCCGGGCAAACCGGCAATAGTCACATTTCTAAATTTTTTGCTCATGTCTGCTAGAATAATACCATGAAAAAACGCAGTTTGTATCTTCTAATCGCGGCCGGTTTAATCTGCCTTTACGGCATAATCACAATTTTTGCCGGACTGCCGTCACCCGGCAAATTGGGTTCCGACCAATTTCCCGTCTCTACTAAAATCATGGATAGAAACGGCCGGCTGCTCTACGAAATTTATACCGACCAAAACCGGACACCGGTTAAATTGAACGATCTGCCCGACTATATTAAACAAGCCACCATCGCCATTGAAGACAAAAATTTCTATAAACACCACGGCTTTGCCTGGGAGGGTATCACCCGGGCAATCTTAAACACGGTTTTCAGGCAAAAACTTCAGGGCGGTTCGACCATCACCCAGCAGTTAGTCAAAACCACTCTTCTGTCTCCGGAACGGACCATCCGCCGCAAAATCCGCGAGGCCTTGCTGGCCTTTGCCATCGAAATCCGCTACCGCAAAGACGAAATCATGGAAATGTATTTAAACCACGTGCCCTACGGCGGCACGGCTTACGGCATCGAACAAGCCGCCCAAACATATTTTGCCAAAAAGGCCCAAGACTTGAGCTTGGCCGAAACCGCCCTGCTGGCTGGCCTGCCGCAGGCACCGACGCGCTACTCACCGTTCGGGACCAATCCCGAAGCGGCCGAAAACCGGCAAAAACAAGTCTTAACCCGCATGCTCGAGGATAAATATATTAATCAGGAACAATACCAGCAAGCTGTGGACGAAGCTTTGACTTTTGCCCCGCAAACCAACAATCTCCAAGCCCCCCATTTTTCTTTATACATTAAAGAACTGCTGGTGGAAAAATACGGCGAGCCTCTGGTTGAAAAAGGGGGATTAAGGATAACTACTTCGCTCGATCTTGATCTGCAAAACTTTGCCCAGAACGCGGTGGCCACCGAAGTGGCCAAATTAAACAAAGCTAATGTCGGTAACGGCGCCGCGTTAATTACCCAGCCCCGGACCGGCGAAATCCTGGCCATGATCGGTTCCAAAGATTACTTTGATTTGGAAATCGACGGCAACGTCAACGTCACCACCCGCCTGCGCCAGCCGGGCTCGTCGATTAAACCGATTAACTACGCCGCCGGTTTAGGCAATGGTGCCAATCCCGCTACCATGTTCCTCGATATCCCTACCTGTTTTCAGGTCTCCGGTCAAAACCGGTATTGCCCGAGAAATTATGACGGCAAATTCCACGGCCCGGTGCAAATGCGTTTTGCCCTGGGAAACTCGTTTAATATTCCCGCGGTTAAAATGCTGGCGGCTAACGGCGTGGAAACCATGATCGCGACCGCTTCAGCCATGGGTATTTCCACCTACACCGATCCATCCCGCTACGGCTTATCCTTAACTCTGGGCGGCGGCGAAGTTTATATGACGGATATGGCTGTCGCCTTCGGAGTTTTTGCCAACGCCGGGCTCAAAATTGAACTGACCCCGATTCTTAAAGTCGAAACCTACCAGGGTAAGGTTCTTGAAACCGTCAACTTCGATGCCGATTTACCGGCCGGAGAAAAAGTCTTAAGCCCGGAGATTGCTTATTTAATTTCCCACATACTTTTAGACAACAACGCCCGCTCGCAAATGTTTGGCACCAGTTCCCAGCTGGTTATCCCCGGCCACGCGGTTTCGGTCAAAACCGGCACCACCGATGACTTGCGGGACAACTGGACGATCGGCTATACCCCGTCATTTCTAGCCGTTACCTGGATCGGCAATAATAATAACCAGCCCATGTCCCCCTGGCTGGTCTCCGGCGTTTCCGGCGCGGCGCCGATTTGGCATAAAATTATGGTTGAAGTCCTAAAAGACCAGCCGGATGAATGGCCAAAAAAACCGGAAACCGTGGTCGGCCTGGAAGTCTGCTCCTTAACCGGTTTCCGCCCCCACCCCGAACACCCCTGTGAAGCCAAACGGTTCGAATATTTTATTAAAGGCCAGGAACCCAAAGAAGAACCCAACTTAAAACAGTTCATCACTATCGACAAAACTACCGGCCTGCCGCCGCCGCCCAAAGCTTCACCTTTGCCGGAAAACTTAGAAAGCCAGGAGCATTTAGTTTTATCCGATCCGGTGCAAAAAGATTATTGCCTAGATTGCCCCCGGCCGCTAAACGAAAAAGGCGAACCCCAGGAACCGGCGTATTTTCTTTTCTTATAGGGTATAATACCCCTCATGAGAAAAAGGTATCGAAAACAGCATGTCGTAGTTTATCCGGTGTTTTGGCCGCAAAAGATCCTGGAAATTATCGGCCGCTTTACTTACCGTTTAATTTTTTGGCTCATCGCTTTTGGGGTTAAAACCCTCGTTCAAATAATTAAACTGCTGCCGCGGCCGCGGGTTCACCTCGCTCCGATACTGATCACTATTTACGGATTACTTATTACTGTGATTGGTTCTTTTTATTGGCTGATCTTAAAAGACCTGCCCTTCCCTACCGATTTAGTCGACCACCGGCCGACTCTCTCCACAAAAATCTATGACCGCCACGGCACCCTGCTATTCACTTTCTACAAAGATCAAAACCGCAGCTTAATCTCCCTGGATCAAATTCCCGATCACTTCAAAGCCGCAACTCTGGCCATTGAAGACAGCCAATTTTACCAGCATAACGGCGTGTCTTTAAAAGGGATCTTGCGCTCGGTCAAGCAAATTGTTTTCAGTCAAGATCTTCAGGGCGGCTCGACCATTACCCAGCAGTTAGTTAAAAACGCCTTACTAACCCCGGAGCGGACGATTAAACGCAAATTTAAAGAGCTAATTTTGTCGATGGAAGTCGAGTGGCTGTTTAACAAAGACCAAATTCTGGGAATGTATTTTAACCAAGTCTCGTATGGCGGCACAGCTTACGGCGCCGAACAAGCCAGTCAAACCTATTTCGGCAAATCAATTAAAGAGGTTAACTTAGCCGAAGCCGCTCTACTGGCCGGTCTGCCGGCCTCACCCACCACTTATTCACCTTTCGGTTCAAACCCTTACCTGGCAGTCTACCGGCAACATCAAGTGTTAAACCGCATGGTCGAAGAACAGCTGATCGCCCCGCAGGAAGCCAAGCTGGCCAAACTGGAAAAGATCAAATTGGCGCCGCAATACACCAATATCAAGGCGCCGCATTTCGTCATGTACGTTAAAGACTTATTAGCCCGACAGTATGGCGTCAGCCTCGTCGAACAGGGAGGCTTGGAAGTCACTACCTCTTTGGATTGGCAGCTGCAGCAGCAAGTGCAGAATTTAGTCAGCCAGGAAATTAGCCAGGTGGCCAGACTAAATATTACCAACGGCGCCGCGTTAGTGACTAACCCGAAAACCGGAGAAATCCTGGCCATGGTCGGATCCCGTGATTACTGGGATACCCAGCGTGACGGCCAAGTCAACCTGACCACGGCCCTGCGCCAACCGGGATCAGCCATTAAACCAGTCAACTATGCGGTCGCTTTACAATCAGGGATGACGGCCGCCAGTATTATTCAGGACTCACCGGTGACTTACGATATTCCCGGGTCCAAACCCTATTCGCCGGTTAATTACGACGGCAAGTGGCACGGAGCCGTCACCCTCCGCCAGGCCCTAGCCAACTCTTACAATGTCCCGGCGGTTAAAGTCTTAGCCACTTACGGCGTGGGTAGAATGATCGACCAAGGCAAAATTATGGGCATTACCACCTGGAACCAGCCGGAGCGCTACGGCCTGTCTTTAACTTTGGGCGGGGCGGAAGTCAAAATGACAGATATGGCCGTGGTCTACGGCACTTTGGCTAATCAGGGTTTAAAAGTCAACCTGAAACCGATTTTAAAAGTCACCGATGCCGACGGGAAAACTCTGACCGGTTTTGAGCCGTCT
>Ga0210051_1006962_pt1 | contig 10593 bp, 10 predicted proteins | sample CryGey092014_all_FD_185464 | JGI IMG/M metagenome (GOLD analysis project Ga0210051, IMG submission 185464) | Groundwater microbial communities from aquifer - Crystal Geyser CG23_combo_of_CG06-09_8/20/14_all (SPAdes) (version 2) | ecosystem: Environmental > Aquatic > Deep subsurface > Groundwater...
ATTTTAAGGAAGCGGAAATCTTCGGTATAGGCAGGTTGGCGCCGACTCTGGGCAAGATAATGCCCGGGATGTTTTCGTTTCTCTTGGTTTTTCGCTGTAAAAAATAATATGAAATTATTTTATATCGTTAATGCCAGAATTCCAACTGAAAAAGCTCATGGCTACCAAATCGTTAAGATGTGCGAAGAATTCGCTAAAACCGGTTGCGATGTTGAATTGGTTGCGCCGTCAAGAAGTAATGATATCAAGCAGGATTTGTTTCAATATTACGGCATCAAGCGAATTTTTAAATTTAAAATTATTAAATCAGCGGATTTTTTAAAGTACGATCGGATTATCGGCAAAGCCGGATTATATTTGCAGTGGCTGTTTTTCACCCTAAAAATGCTGTTTATTAAAATTGATAAAGACACTTTAATCTATACCAGGGACCAAGGAGCGGTCTGGGCGTTTAGCTTGAGAGGCTATAAAGTATGTTATGAATGCCATGGCTGGTTTGAAAAAAAGACCGGGCTTATTTTGCCATTATTGAAACGAGCCAATTGGATGATAATAACTAACAATTTTATTAAAAATCAATTCGTGAAGCATAAGTTTGATGCTAATAAAATTTTAGTCGCGCCCAACGGCGTTGATTTGGAAAAATTTGATATAAAAGAAAACCAAGAGGAGTGCCGAAAAAAATTAAATTTACCTTTGGATAAAAAAATTGTTTTATATACTGGCCATTTATACGAATGGAAAGGAGTAACTACACTAGCAGCAAGTTCGGTATCTTTAGATGAAGATACATTCATTATTTTTGTAGGAGGTACAAAAGAGGATATCGAACGCTTTAAATCTGAAATCTTAAATCTTAAATCTAAAATCTGGGTAGTCGGGCATCGGCCGCATTCAGAAATTCCTTATTGGCTAAAAGCTGCTGATGTTCTCGTTCTGCCAAATTCGGCTAAAGAGGAAATTTCTAAATTTTGGACTTCGCCAATTAAAATGTTTGAATATATGGCCAGCCAGCGACCGATTATTTCTTCTGATTTGCCGAGTATCAGAGAAATTTTGAATGGCCAAAATTGTATTTTTTGCCAGCCGGGCGATGCTGAAGATTTGGCCAAAAAAATAAAACAGGTATTAAATAATCCTACTTTGGGAGAAAAATTAGCTGGTCAGGCTTATCAAGATGTTTTGCAATATAGCTGGGATAAGCGGGCGAGAAAAATTTTAGAATTTATCAGCGGCTGATTAATAGAAGAATTTATATTTAATATATCTTTTTAAGAAAGAATACCAGCCAAACCAATTTCTTTTTAAGCCATGAGGCATTAATTTAAAATCAACGTCTTCTAAGTTATAAATAAAACATACCTCCTTGGCCAACGTTTTATTTTTTTTGGCTTCCGGGTTGGTTTTTCTTTCTCTGCCGGCGTTGAAAGGCGGATACTCATGATTTTGATGAATTATGGAGGTAAATCCTGTTATATCAATTAAAGGAATTTTTTTTCTTTTGGCTTCATAAATAACCCAATTATCCCAGCCGACTCTGCCCACCGCGAAATCCGGCAAGTTGGTTAAGAAATTTTTTGGAAAAATATAATAATCAATGCCGGCGGATGAATGCAAGCGCCCGTTTTTTTTAATTTTCAACTCTTCCTCCCAGTCCGGCCGGTTAAAATCAATTAATTCGCCAACATCTAAATCCCACCTTCGGCCGGCGGCTAAAAAATCACCTTTGGGCAAAAATTTAAAAATATTATTTAAATTGGGCGGAAAAATAATATCCGAGTTAACGTAAATTAAAATTTCTGACTGGCTTAATTCTCTAACTAAGGTGAAAGCCGAACTTAAAAGAGGAGTGCCAAATTCATTTTTTTTAACGTCTTTTATTTGTTTTATATTTAATTTTTCTGCTATCTCTGTTATGCCGGCTTCGTCGCCGATTAAAATTATTTCAAAACCAAGGCCTAATTTAGTCCAGCTGGTTATGGCATTAGTTTGAATAATTTTGATCTGCGCATCGGTAAATGGTTTTGGAATTGTAAAAATTGTTGGCATGATTTATTTTTTTAAAATTTTAATTAAAGCCAAAGCATACCAGCCGTCTTTTATCATATCAGTTTCGGCTGCTTCCGCTTCGTTTACTTTCAGCCAGATTCCCCAACGTTGATTATATTTAATAAAGGTTTGTTTAATAACGCAAAAATTATTTAATAAAATATTTAACCGTTTTTTATTGTATAATTTATTGATTGGCAGGATGTCATTTTTTCCATACGGCACAGTTATTAATAGTTCTCCGCCCGGCTTTAATATCCTTTTCATTTCTTTTATCGCCTTAACATCGCCCTGTTTGTCTTCGTCGCTGCCGTATCTGCCGCTTACTCCAATATGTTCTAAAGTTGAAATACAAGTAATGCAATCAAAATAATTATCCTGAAAGCAGGTTTTTCTAATATCGGCTACGAAAAATTTTATATTTTGGTTTTTAACTATTTTATCATTCAAATTTATGCCGTGGATTTCAACAGAGGAGGGAAGCAGGCTGAATAGCATTTCGCAAGCCGTAGAGCCGACATCGAGCAGTCTCCCTTGTTTTACGCTTATATTTTCCATCATCCATGGATATTCTATGTATCTATCTGAAGCGGGTGGTTGATTAACCTTTAATTTTACAAGTAAGCGACAATCGCTAAGTTTTTCACACTCAGTTTTATCAAAATAAATTTTAAAAGCGCTTAAATAAATAACAACCTTGTTTGCTAGATAATTGAGCCAGCTAATAATTTTTAATAAAATGAGTGATATTTTAGAAAGTATTTTATTCATAATTACTTACTTAGTTTAAAATTTGTTTAAATTTTCAACTATATATTTAATTTCCTTAGCAGTAAGTTCGGGGAAGATCGGTAAGGAGATGATTTGTTTGGAAAATTTTTCCGTCATCGGCAAATCTCCCTTTTTGTAACCCAAGAATTTATAGGCTTTTTGCAAATGTATAGGATAAGGGTAGTGAATACCGCAATTGATATCATTATCATGAAGATATTTTTTTAGTTTATTTCTCCGTTGGCTTCTAACTACGAAAAGGTGGAATGAGCTGGAGGCGTATTTATTTATTTTTGGCAAAATGATTTTTTGGTTTTTTATATTTTTAAAATAATATTTAGCGATTGTCGTTCGTCTGGCGTTCCATTTTTTTAAGTATTTTAATTTAACATTTAAAATTGCGGCTTGCATTTCGTCCAGCCGGCTGTTATAGCCTTCCCGTTCCGCATAATAGCCGCGTTTCATGCCGTACATTCTTAGGGCGCGACAAGTTTTTGCCAGTTTTTCTTTTTGCGTTAAAATTATTCCGCCGTCACCGTAAGCTCCCAGATTCTTGGTTGGATAAAAACTGAAACAAGAAATGTCTCCGAAAGCGCCGACTTCGCGGCAACCGATTTTTGCGCCATGTGCTTGGCAGCAATCCTCTAAAACCTTGAGTTTATATTTTTTAGCGATTTTCAGGATGGCCGGCATATTACAGGGTTGGCCGTATAGATGAACCGGCAAGATGGCTTTAGTTTTTTTGGTTATTTTTTTAGTGATTTTAAATTCATCAATTGTATAATCTTCTTTGATATCCACGAAAATTGGCTTGGCGCCGATCTCGCAGATGGCGCTTATTGTCGGTACGGCTGTATTAGCAACAGTGATAATTTCGTCACCCGGTACGATACCTATGGCGCGCAAGGCGATTTTAATGGCATCGGTGCCTGAATTAACTCCGATACCGTATTTGACGCCGTGAAATTGAGAAAATTTTTTTTCAAATCGCTTAACTTCTTCACTCAAAATTAGTTGCCCGGAGTCCAGTACGCGTTTTATCGCCGCTTCAATCGTTTTTCTTATAGTTTTTAATTGTCGTTTGTAGTCGAAAAAGGGGATTACCATATGTTATTGTTTTATGTATTTTAAAAATTGGTCATAGTCCCTAAGGTAGTCGCTCTCCTTATAGCAGTCAGCTGCCAGAACTAAAATCACACAGTCGGGAGAAAATTTTGTCATAGTATGCCAGAGTTTGGGGCCGAGCCGCACGCCATAACAAGGATCATTCATTAAGATTTTTTGTTTTGTTTTTCCGTCATCTAACATTAAAGTGAAATATCCATTGATACAAAAAATTATTTGTTCTAGCGTTTTGTGAGCGTGAAAGCCGCGGCGCGTTTTTTTATTAAAAAGGTTATTGATGAAATAAACTCTTTTAATGTCGAAATCAACGCTTTTTCCTTTTTCGGCGATAGCTAAATTTCCGTCCGGGAAGTCATTAAAAAATTGCGCTTTAATAATGCCGGAATTTTTTACCTTGATTTTTTTAATCATATGTTTGTTATAGCGATAATTTTTTATAATAATTAGCTTTACTGTGAGTCATTTTTTTTGTTAGTTATTAATCAAAAATAGTCCATTGGCAATAGCTTGGATAGAAATAAGCTTTTGATAGTTTTTTTTAGAGCCATTTTTTGCTTCCGCATATAAACTATTTATTTTTTCTGTAGAAAAATATTCTGATAGAAAATTTTGTCCATTTTTGTTTAAAGAAAAGATAGGAAACAGGCTTTCTTTTTTGCTGTGTTGCAAAGCGGGTATATCAAGAGATATCGTAATATTTTTGTAAGTATCGGGGATTAAATTAGAGAGGTCAAACCGATTAATTATTTTACTGCATAGCCTTGAAATTTCAAAAAAATATATTTCTCGTAATCCAGCGATAGTCTTTATACCATTGCTGTTTGAAATTATTCTAGCTGCTTTATTATAATGTCGTTTGAACATTAATTCAACGGCGCGTCTGTTAGCTAGATGTTTCTCCGATAGAGACATAAAAAAGTTTTGGTATTCAGGGTTCATGTGCGGGCTTAAAAAAGGAATTTTCCATTCTAATGTTCTCGGATGATATGCGATAAAATTTTTTTGCCTTGTCCAGATATCAAATATGACCGCTTTTTGAAACACTTCGCCATCGAATCTTTCAAAGGCTTTTTTAAATCTTGATTCTGCTAAATCCAACATACTTTTATCAAATTTTTTCGAGGTGTTTAAAAGTAGATCATCATTCCAATTTTTACTTTGGCTAAAGTGATTCATAGCATCCGTTAGTGAATGATTAATACTATTGATTTTTAATACAGAGTTATGTTGTCCAGCCGGGACGCCCGTCATAAACCCAGAAGTAAGAACGGCTTTATCGTTAATGTAATCCTTTATTTCATTAAAAAATTCTAATTGATACATGCCATGGGGGTGAAGTGAACTGCCGAATATTAAGGCAATTTGATTTAAGTATTTTTTTTCTAAAAAACGACAAGGGAGAACAACTTGGTTCCAATTGATGCCGTAATTTTTACTTAATCTTTTTGCTGATTCGACATCTATAGATCCATTCGGACCATAAGTAAAGCACCTTAGTTTTTTCTTTAAATTAGGTAATTCAGAAATTGCAGCGAAAATCATTCTTGAATCGTATCCCGATGAAAGAGGTAATATTATTTCCTCTTCTTTTTTTAGGGCTTGATGCACAAGAAGTTGATTTAATTCATATAATTCATCGGCGATTTTTTCGTCGCTTAGGCCTGTTCTCTCCTGGGATGCTTTTACGGTTTTTAGATATTTTTTTTGCGGCGTGTTTTTTTTTGCTTCATAAATAAACAAACTGTCTGGTTCCTGAGTAAAAATGTGTTTATAAAAAGTTTCATCCCAAATAAAGTGGGAGTATCTAAGGAAACCGTACATATTAGCTGGATCAATGTCTTTATAAGAAGTAGCAGAATCAATTATAACAGTCGGTTCTATATTGGAGAGAGTTAAGTGGTCTCTAGTTGAGTAATATACCGGGATAGTTCCGGCACAGTCATTAATAATAATAATTTTTTTATTTTCTAGTTTAACTTTTAAAAACCGATCACGTATATTTTTTAAATTATATTCAGAGGCTTCATATCCGGAAGAATATTGTCCCAAATAAGGACCAACACAAAATTCAAAACACCCACCTTTTTTAATAATGAGTTTGTCGAGGTCCCCCTCATAGCACAAACTAATTTTAAAATCGTTAAATTTAAAATTAGAGATGGATTTATGAAATTCTTCAGCTAATTTTTTTAGGTGAGCGAAAGCTCCCTCATATCTTTGATCATTTGTACCGTTACTTATTAAAAAGGCTAATATTCTTTCTTTCATAGGTATTGACTTAATTTATAGGTATTATTTTAGTGCACAATTCATTAAATAATTTTTTTGTTTTTTCGGTTCGTAAATTTTTTATTTCCCCAGTTTCAATTTTTAAAGCTGTTTCAATAAATTCTTTGTGAGAATTGTTCCGTAATAAATGCAAAAGCAAGAGCTGGTCTCGATTATATTTTTTGTAAATATTTTTTGTTTTCGACAATAATAAAAATATTCTATATAATTTGTTTTTTAAATTAAACTTTTCCGTAAATAGGCCGGTGAAATAATTTTTGTAATAACTTTGGTACATAAATATTGCTTGCTCCTGATGGATCGCGTCAAACAAGTTTCTTTTAGCATATATTTGATTGAGTTCGTCAAGATAATCATAAAAAGATTTATCTTCTGAGACGGCTAATAGATTATTTTTAAGAATTAGAGGAAAAATTTTAAAATGGTCTAGAGCGTTAGGGCTAATTTCTACTAAAAGTAAAATACCTTGGCTTTGCGAGAAACTTTGATGAATAAAATTGCCAAGACTATAAAAGATATATTTATTTTTATATTTTTCGTATCCTTGAATAATATGCGGGTGATGTCCAACAACTAAATCAGCGCCCCTATCTATCAATTCTTGATAGCGATTTATAATATATTTTGAAGGTAAGGGAACTTCTTCCGGCCCGCCGTGGGCGAAAACTATTACGTATTTGTTATTTTTTTTTAAATTTTCGACCATTTTTATTATTTTCTTGTTATATATTGAAAAACTACCGAATCTTTCTGATGCCGCAGCGCCGAACTCCTCTTCACACGCGCATATTATAGAAATGTTTGAACCTTTTAAATTTAGCTGTTTTGAAGACTGTTCTTCATCTAAGCCTAAACCGCTAAATTGGATATCATGTTTTTCTAGTATTTCCATTGTTGACTTAATTCCGTCTTCCCCATAATCAATTATGTGGTTGTTTGCGCCACTAACATAAGCTATATTTAAATCTTTTAATATTTTTATTATATTTATTTTTTGAAAAAGACACGGTCCCGCTTTGGGATATTTATTAATTTTTTTTTCGTATAATATGGGAGATTCCAAATTTGCAATTGAATAATCAGCCTCGGAAAAAATTTTGATTATTTCGGAAGAAATATTATATTGTTTGTTCGCAACTGTTAAATCTCCAGCGAATAATATTTTCATATTTTTAGTAACACACGGTAGTGCATTTTTTATTTTCAAAATATTCTTTTTTATTTCTATAGTAATTCCAATCAATTTCTTTTTCAAAAACTATAAAAGATATATTACCTAAGTATGCAGCAAGAGCGCCAAAAGTGCTGTTTGATCCGATAATTAAATTTGTTGACGCTAAAATAAACAAACTTTCAACCGCTGAATTATGGCTTATTTTTATATTCAAATCGTTAAATACTTTTTCGTCAATATTTCCATCGGAACAAATAATAAATAAAACTTTTTTTTTATTTTTATTAAAATTTAATAAAAAATTATCTATTATTTCTCTTATTTTATTTTGTTCAAAGAAATGCTTTCCGCCGTCAAAATTTTTATAATCGCCTTGTCTGATGTGAATTCCAATAAATTCTTCGTAGTTTGATTTTAGAGGATTTGTAAAATTATTTACCTTTTTAATTAAATGTTCTTTAGGCTTAAAAAATTCTAATATTTTTTGCCTATGTTTTATGATGCCGATTGGATTTCTGAATAGCCAGCCAGTTGTGTAAATATTTTTATAAGACGATGATTCAATTTTTTTCAGTTCTTTTTTATCATGTTCACTTTTAACGTCAGATGGTGGAAGATAAAAAACGTCGTTGTATTTTAGAGCGATCCCGGAATCAATAATGCGATTAGAAAAATATTTTTTAATAAAATTAACATAACGACTGCATGGGCGTAATTTTTGGCAAAATTTATTTTGGCTTATTTGGCAGGCGATCATTAATCGATTTAACCAGCCGCCGCGCGGTAGATCAAAAAAATTATTATAATCACAGCGAGAGTAGCGGCCATCGGGTTGGCGCTTAAGTTCAAAAAAAGAATAATTTTTACAAGAGAAACCCCGCTCTAAACAATAAGCATAAATACTAATAAAATTCCAGAGCTGGTTGGTCAGGCGCGCGCCCGGAGCGCTTTCTATTATAATAATTTTTTTTGGATGGGTCATTGTCTTTTTGCGGCTAAATAATTTGTCGTCAGAAATATTTCATTTGTTTCGCGGTATTTTTTAATTGGAAATAAGCTGTCTTTCAGAATGCGATAAATTTGATAGCGGGGATTCAGCAAATAATAAAAATCCTGAAAATATGTTTTTGAATCAATGTTGCAGCCGCCGAATTCAAATTGAATAAAATCAATTTTTCCGGAATTTATCATATTGCCGGCGCCTTTTAAAATTTGAAATTCATTGCCTTCGGCGTCAAGTTTAAGAAAATCTATGCGGCCGATGCTGTTTTTTAAACAAAAATCATCAATTGTTTCAATCTCAACTGTTTCTTCAGTTTCCATCTGTACGCCGAAGTGATCCAATTTTCTTTTGTATAAACTTGATAAGCTGGAGCCTTCTTTATCTGAAAACAGAACGGCTATATGTTCTTTTTCTCCGAATCCAATGTTGAATATTTTTAAATTTTTCATCTCTTTGGTGTTCAGGCACAGTTCATTGAATGATTTTTTTGACGGTTCAAAAGAGAATATTTTCGCGTTTTTATTATCAAAGTATTTGTTTAAAAGAAGTGTGTATTCCCCGATGTTTGCGCCGACATCAAATATGATTAATTTATTTGCTTCTTTTGTTTTTTCCTTGATATATTTTACAACAAAAATTTCGCCGTTGTTGTCGGAATCGGCTCCTTGGCCGATATTCATGCCGGTCAAGGCGATGCCGAATAAATTTTCAAAAATCCATTGATGATTTAATTTGCTCTGCAGCGGCTTCATTATTTTTTCAAAAATTTTTATTATGATTTTAGCAAGCATACTTTTTATAAATTTAAACTGTTTTTTTAAAATGAAATAAGCCGGTGCCAAAGCCGCGATTTTTGTCGTATTCGTCAAAAAGGCGGGTTTTATAAATATATTTTTCTTCCATAAGTTTTAATGGTTCAAATAGTTTTAAAATATAGTTTCTGGTAAAGGCGCAGTGAGCATTAAAATATATTTTATTGGCTGTGTCCACAGGCAAAGAAATATAAAGCGAGCCGTTTGGCGATAATACTCTTTTTATTTCAGCAATGGCTTTTTCCGAACCAAACTGGTCCAATTTGTCGCCGTAGCGGCCAAGGCCGATATGCTCTATGACGCAAATTGAGCTGATTGATTCAAGGGAATTATCGGCAAAGTCAAGAGCGGTAATGTCGTTTTTGATAAAATCAAGGCCGGAAAGTTTGACATCAATCGGGCGAATATCAATCATGGTTGTTGGAACGAACTGGGAAATTATACCGATAAATTCGGCTTGTGAGCCAATATCGTAATGATGCGCAGGATTGCTCTCAAAGATTTTTTTGGCGCACCAAGCGTCTTGATAAAAATAAACATAATTAATCGGCGCCCCGTCGGTTTTATCGGCCAGACAAGGCTTTAGATCATTTTTTGACAGAATAAAGTTTTTATTGGCATTCAGTTTTTGGTATTTCTTAAAATCGGCAAAAAAGCGGTTGATTAAAATAATTTTTTCAAAAAAATAGGGTTTGTCTACGAAAAGCCGGCGGCAGAGCAAAAAAGTTTTTACTCCCGTAATTTTTTTAAAATTATTTTTTAAACGGTTAATCATTTTGTAATTGAAAGTAATTTTTTAATTATTCTTTTAGCTTGCCACAAAATTTCATGGCTGATATATTTAAAAATCGTTAGGCGCGAAATGGTTCCGCCTTTAAATCCCGGCCAAAAGGTCCTAATTTTTTTGAGCGATTCGTTCATCGTTTTAATATATGGCAGGTAAATATAGGTTTTGGCAGTTGACTTTTTGCTGTAATGGGATGGGGGGATGGCCGGCAGCCAAACAGAAGGGGGATAGATTTTAAAATCACTGAAAAAGTGGTAAAAAATTAAAATATCGTTATCAACGAAGGTTTTCCCATTATTATGGTTGATGATGTAATTTTTGATATTCCACGGGGCAAGGTTAGCTCCTTTATGCTGCAAAATATGCACGCTTTTAAACAAACACGGAAACTCTTCAAGATATTTTTGGTCGCCAAGCTTGCCGGGTTCGGGCACGCGATAACACCAGTTAAGGCATTGTCGTCGCCACCAATCAAGACAAGCAATGCCGTTTTCATCATTGCGGAAAATCAACATACCGACATTATAAATTCCGTTTTTTTCCGCTTGCTTTTGTTTATTGGGAGGAAAGCGGTGCGGGATTA
>Ga0210051_1006966_pt1 | contig 10590 bp, 8 predicted proteins | sample CryGey092014_all_FD_185464 | JGI IMG/M metagenome (GOLD analysis project Ga0210051, IMG submission 185464) | Groundwater microbial communities from aquifer - Crystal Geyser CG23_combo_of_CG06-09_8/20/14_all (SPAdes) (version 2) | ecosystem: Environmental > Aquatic > Deep subsurface > Groundwater ...
CCGAGGCGGTCCTGGTGGGTTTACACGACAACCCGCCGCTGCTCTTGCAGGATCAGATCGGCCAGGTCCGCGGGATGGCCATCGGCCTGCTGGAAAATATCGCCGGCCAGGATGGCTGGCTATGGATCGTTATGCTGGCCGGCGCCGCCCTCCTGCTCATCTTTTTCGGCACCACCCTTCTGCTCAGGGCTCGGGTTCACAGAAAAACCAGGGAACTGCGACAGCGCAACACTGATCTGCGCCGGGAAATTCAGGACCGCCTCCAGGCCCAGCAAGAATCGATGCGCAGCGAGACCAAGTACCGGCTGGTGGTGGACTACGCCAACGAGGCCATCTTCCTGCTGCAGAACGGCATGGTGAAATTCCCCAACCCCAAAACCGAGGCCATGCTTGGCTATTCCGAGCGGGAACTGGCCGCCCTGCCCTTTCTGAACCTGGTCCACCCGGACGACCGGGACATGGTGCGCGATAAAATCAAAGCCCTGGAGCAGGGCGAGGCCCTCACCTCCACCTACGCCTTCCGCCTCATCAACCAGGCCGGCAAGGAACTTAGTGTGCAACAGAACGATGTCTTCACCACCTGGGAAAACCAGCCCACCGTGCTCTGTTTCCTGCGTGATATCTCGGCCCAGATGCGGATGGAGGCCCAGATGCTGCAGGCCCAGAGAATGGAGGCCGTCGGCACCCTGGCCGGGGGGGTGGCCCATGACTTCAACAACCTGCTGACCGGCATCCAGGGCCGCGCCGCCCTCATGCTCATGAATATCGACGCCAGCCATCCCCATTACCGGGACCTGCGGGAGATCGAGGCCATCTCCAAAAGCGCCGAGAACCTCACCCGGCAATTACTGGGCTTTGCCCGGGGCGGCAAGTACGAGGTGGCGGCCCTCGACCTCAACGCCCTCATCGCCGATACCCTCACCATGTTCGGTCGCACCCGGAAGGGTCTCGACCTCCATAAGCACTTGGGCGAAGCCCTGCCGGCCGTGGAGGCTGATCGCGGGCAGATCGGCCAGGTCTTCCTGAACCTGTTCGTGAACGCCTCGCAGGCCATGCCCACCGGCGGCTCCATCACCGTGGAAACCAAGGACATTCGCCTGCACGAGGAGTTCGTCCGGCCCCATCAGGTGAGGCCCGGCAAATTCGTCAAGGTGACGGTGACCGACACCGGCAGCGGCATGGACGAGGCCACCAGACAGCGCATCTTCGACCCCTTCTTCACGACCAAGTCACGGGAACGGGGCACCGGGCTGGGGCTGGCGTCGGTCTACGGAATTGTCAAGAACCACGGCGGCATCATCACGGTGAAGAGCGACAAAGGCCGGGGCACCACGTTCACCATCTTCCTGCCCGCCAGCGACAAGATGGCACGTCCGGAAAGACCACATGCCCTGAACGCGGTGCGGGGCGAGGGCACCATCCTCCTGGTTGACGATGAAAAAATGATCGTCGAGGCCGGCCGCCTCATGCTCCAGACGCTGGGTTACACCGTACTTACCGCCTACAACGGCATGGAGGCCCTGTCCATTTTCAAGGCCAGACATGCAGACATCGATCTGGTGCTTCTGGACATCATCATGCCGGGCCTGGAAGGCCACGAGGTCTTCCAGGCCATGCACGCCATCAAGCCAGAAGTCAAGGTTCTGCTGGCCAGCGGCTACAGTATCAAGAACCAGACCCAGAAAATTTTGGAAGCGGGATGCTCCGGCTTTATCCAGAAGCCCTTTTCCATCAAGGAACTTTCAGTGAAAATTCAAGAAATCCTAAAGGGTGCAAGGAACCCCTGAAATTTCCCCTTTTGCCCCGGCATTATGTCAATGGAAATGGTTTGTTATGATCTATTGACAAGAATGCATTACCAAATTATGTCTTGCAAAAGTCTTGAAAAATGCTTTAGGGAATGACGACCTTTGCAAGAGGCTCAATTATAAGCCACTGACGACAGGAACGCTTTCAAACGTAACTGTCCAGCAGTGCCGCATCTGCTTCGCAGTCTCGCTTTGCTCGCTTAGCTGTCATCGGCCAATTCGCATACCGAAGTATAGCGAATCGGCCTCTGAAGTTTATACCCCCTTGCGGGGTGCGCATCTACGGCACTGCTGAACAGTTACAGGAAAACCGCCCGTTTTCACCCACCCCGGGCAAGGAGAACCACATGAAAACATGCAGCCTCCACGACTTCATGGCTGAACTCGCCCCCTGGCTCGACAACGATTACATCCGCTCCGCCGCCTTGGATGACAAGGGACATCTCGTCATCCATTTTGTGGACGGCATGAAAAACGTCTACCATCTGGACGACTGCACCACGGAGCAGGTCCTGCATACGCTGCAAAAAATTAAGAAAAGAGGAGTGGCGGTGTAGTGTTTTGCCGACCTTGCCCCTGCCGCCCTTACCCGCCCTGCGAATAACCGTGTTGCGAATAACCGTTGCGAAGACAGGCCAGGTTCTGTAACCTGATGCATGGTTTGGGTGCAAACCACAAGGCAAACCGGGGCATGGCCCGACGCCGGCACCCCGGCCAACGGCCAAGGAGTGTGCAGTTGCGATCATATATGAAGAACCTCGCTTTCCTGGGCGGCTTTCTGTTGCTGAGCGGCCTGCTGGCGCCGGCCAGCGCGCCGGGCGGCGACCCCGTCTATATCGCCGATGTCATAACCATCGGCCTGCGCCAGGGCCCGGACCCAAAGTCCAGCATCATCAAGGCCCTGCAGTCCGACACCGTTCTGGAAATCCTCGAGGAGCGTGACAAATATTTGCGGGTGCGCACCGCGACAGGCGACGAGGGCTGGATACCCAGGCAGCACGTCAGTTCGCAAACCCCCAAGACCCGGATCATCGCTTCTCTCAATACGGAACTGGCCGCTCTCAAGGAAAAGGCGCAGCCATTGCAGGGCACCAGCAACCGCTCCGCTGCCGAGGTCCAGGCCCTCCAGGCCCAATACAATAATGTCAAGGCTGAACTCGACAAGCTGAAAAGTCAAGCCAGCGGCGACCAGACCGCCATGGCCCGCCAACTCACGGAGATAACCGAGCGCTACAACACCCTGCGCGAGCAGTCTGCCCACGTGACCGAACTGGGCCAGGAGAACGAGACCCTGCGCATGACCAACGACAAGCTCGGCAAAGACATGGAAGCCCTCCGGCAAGAGGGCACCCACCTGAAACGCACCGACATGATTCCCTGGTTCCTGGCCGGGGGCGGGGTCTTTCTGGCCGGCTTTATCATCGCCAGGCTGAGCAGCGGTAAAAAGAAAAAATCATTCTACTGATCCCGCCGCCGCCGTTCGATCCAATCAGAGGAGAACCGCCCATGGCCACGGCCCACAAACTTCCTTCCTCTCCCTGGCGCGCCATTATCGAAAGCGCCATGCACGCCAACTCGGTGCGCCAGACCACTATGTCTGAACTCTATGAATTGGCGACGCAACAGCCAGAGGTGGTGGCTACCACCCAACCCATGTACAAACCGGCCGAATTCGGTTTGCCCAATAACGCCATGATCCTGGTATCGTATGATGGTTCGGTGGTGGGCCGCACCGCCCGGGCGCGCCTGCTGGTTCGCAACTTCGACAAGACGGAAAGCGACTCCATCCAGGCTTTGCTCCGCGAGGCGGTCTATCAGTTCAACAAACGGCCCGGCTTGCTCCTGGAAGGCATCGTCGGCCTGCACCAGGACTTCATGGTCAAGGCCCATCTCGTAAGCCCGGTTACCGACGCCAAGAACATGTTGGACTGGGGCCTCAACTTCTGCCCCTTCATCAAGCCCTGGAGCGACACCTACGCGAAATCACGCCTCATCGACGAGCCGCACATCATCGCCTTCGCCGACCCGCAATGGACCCATCCCGACTATCCCGACGGCTGCGTCATCATCGACGAGATCACCAACTGCATCGCAATCTTAGGGCTGCGCTACTTCGGCGAACGCAAGAAGGGCACCCTGACCCTGGCCTGGACCATGGGCGTTCGCCAGAACATGGTGGCCTGCCACGGAGGCATAAAAAAGATAGGCAATAAGCCACCGGTGGCGGTATTCGGGCTCTCGGGCTCGGGCAAGTCCTCGATCACCAACAGCCTGGACCATGATGGTCTGCTGAAAAAGTCCGAAAAGGTCACGGTGATCCACGACGACGCCTTCCTCATCGACCTGGAGCACAATTACTCGGTGGCCTTGGAGCCCTCGCTCTTTGACAAGACCGACGCGGTGGCCTTCGACGACATGCAGCTCAAATATTTTTATTCGGCCCAGAACGTGGCGGTCACCGCCCTGCCGGACGGCAGCAGACGCATGGTCAACGGCGACGTGCGCAACAGCAACGGCCGCTGCCTCAAAAGCCGCGCCATGTTCACCCATGCCGAACACTGCGAACGACCCGGCATGCTCATCTGGCTGCAAAAAGACACCAGCCTGCCGCCCGTAAGCCGGGTTACGGGCAACTCCCTGGCCGTGGCCATGGGCGCCTCGCTTTCCACCATGCGCGCCAAGGGCGTGGAAAACGTCGACCCCAGGGAACTGAAAAAATTGATCATCGAGCCCTTCGCCAACCCCTTCCGGGTCCACTCGCTGCTGGAGGACTGCGAACAGTTCCGCAAGCTCTTCAAGATGGGCTGCCAGTGCTACATCATGAACACCCACGCCTTCGGGGTGGGCGATGAACTGGTGGATATCCCCAAGGAATTGAGCCTGGCCATTGTCACCGAACTGGTGCGCGGCAATATCGAATGGCGGGACTGGCAGACCTTCAGCGGCCTGCAGGTTCCGAAGAACGGCAGCAAACTGTTCGGCACAAATTTCGACAAACACTACCACCCATCCCGCACCCCCCACTACCTGCAGTTCCTGCGCGACCGCATGCAGGACCGCATCACCTTCCTCTCCCGCAAGCGCGACGAGGACCACGACATGTCCAATAACTTCATCGCCCCGCTGGTGGCCGCCCGCCTCACCATCGACCGGGTGCTGGAGCCGGATCTGTATGCGTGAAACATAGGGTGCTCCGGCAGACAGGTCTGCTGGTCATCAATGTCCATCGCCACCTCCGGGCATCCCGCTTGAGTCTGAGCGGGTTTTTCGACCTCATGCCGGCCACCTGGGCAGGCAATCAGGCGGGGAGATGATCCGGTTGCATGGAAAACTTCAGCGCCTGCATGGCCTGGGTGGCGGTCTCCTCGATGGATTTACCGGCCGTGGAAATCATCGGGATCTTGTAACGCAGGAAGATTTCCGTCGCCTGCTGAAGTTCCTGGCGGCAGGTGGCCAGGTTGGCATAGCGGCTGTCTGGGTAACGTTTTTCCCGCACGGCGTGCAGGATTTCCGGGGTGGAAGTCAGGCCCACGGCGCGGCTGATATTGTTCCGGATGCGGTCGGGCAGTTCGTATTGGTCCAGGTACTCCTCGGTGAGCGGGAAGTTGGCGGTCTTCAGCCCCATCTGGGAAGCGAGGTAGACGGAGATGGGAGTCTTACCGGACCGGGAAACGCCGAGCAGGATAAGATCGGCCTCGTCATAACCTGACATCCTGGTGCCATCATCGTGTTCCAGGCAGTAGTGGATCGCTTCCACCCGCCGATTCATGTCCATGTTGCTGACCCGGCGACTGAAGCCCGGGACACGCAGGGCTTGGGCCTCCAAGGCGTCCTCCAGTTTTTCCAGAAAAAAGGCATAGCCATCGAAAAAAACCACCTCCGGGGACTTAAATACCTCGATAATTTCCGGATCCATTATAGTACTGAAAATCAGGGGGCTGCGGCTGCCCGAATGTTTCTGGATATAGGCCATGGTCTTCCGGGCGTCGGCCACCGTGGTGATGAAAGGGAATTGCTCCTCGTGAAAATTGATCCCCGGAAACTGACAGATGAGCGAGCGGCCAAGGTTGGAGGCCAGGATGCCCGTACCGTCGGAGATATAGTAGACATCCTTGCTGTTCCACATCGCAATATCCTGCCCCTGGTGCCGAAAAAAGGTCATTTGGCCCTGCCCTGTCACCCGCTTCTTAAAACTACCACAGCCCCAATCCAGGCCGCAACCGCTAAGCGGTCGTTTGCTGGGTGGATCATGGGTTAGTCTGCCAAAAAAAGACAGATGTCCACCAGGCAGGGCCGCGATGGCTCTGCCGGGTGGATTGGTCCAGGAAAATGGGAGGGGGTCAGACGGCGGTGAGCCAGAGGTGCAAAGCCTGGGCGAACGCGGTGTGCAAACGGTTGGCCAGTCCATGGGCACCCGGAAATTTCGGCAGGTCGGCAGCGCTGTTGTCAATGACTCGATCCGCCAGGGGCTGGATCAAGGGGCTGAGCCGGGGGTTGTCGGCCATGGTGGTGGCCGCCTTTGCCATCATGGCTTGGGCGATTTCGGCCGGGGTCGTTGCCGCTGGCGCGGTGTCGGGCAGTTCCTGGGACGTTACCGGGAATTCGAAGGCCGGCGCTGCTTGCTGCTGCTGAAAAATTTCTTCAAGCTGGGCCCACTGGCCGCGGAGCAGGTCCATAAAACCAGGCAGGTCCGAGGCCACGTTGGCCGAGGCCTCGGTCGTGGCGTCTGCCCCCATGGTTTCCTGGGAAAGCGCGGGAATGGGATGGTTACCGGTCAAGCGGCTGGTGGTTATGCTGGTGGAAGAAAAGTCGGCGGAAAAGGCATTTATCGTGCCGGTATCGCCGATATTCAGGCCCTTGTTCATTGCCTGCTCCAGGTGGCCCTTGAAAAAATCCTTGGCAATGTGGGAAAGGTCTTTGATCAGGCTGCTGATGTCGGCCAGTTCCTGGGCGTTCAGATCGCCTTCCACGGTCATGGAGAAATTCGCCGTGCCAAGGCTGGCGGCCACAAAACTAATATTTTGACCCGCGCCAGTGGCATCGTACTGCATGGCCTGCAGATTTTCCATGGAACTGGAAAGCGTCACCCGGTCCCCTTCACTGGTGGTCATGGTGATCTCGGTCTGCCTGGCTTGCAGGGCCGTCTGCTGCAGCGAGAAGTCTTGTTGCCGGGGTTGAGCGGCGGGATACTGGCTGGTCAGCAGGGACGGCATGGTCATGGTGTCGCTCATTGATTTATCCTCCAAGGGTGGAAGGCGCCCCGGCGCCAGGGTTGGCGAACTTTGGGGCGGGTTAAATATCCCGGGCGGCTGGTGCCTGAATGGCCTTTCCCCGCTTTTCATGTATATCGGCAGGCAAGGGTAAATACTTGAGGAACGCATGAAAAAAATAACTACTCACAAGGTGAATAGTCTTAGGGACGCGGAAAATACCAATCTATCATCACGCATCCCGGCCTAGTGTCGTGTCAATCTTGAAATGTCATTTCGACCGCAGGGAGAAATCTTTCTAGCTCATTGACAAGGAAAGATTTCTCGTTTCACTCGAAATCCGACCCCAACCCGGGCGCGATCCAGGCATATTGGTATTTTCCGAGTCCCTTAAGTTCTTTTGTTCTGGGCTTTTTTTTTGCGATCACCCATGGCTACCGGCTGTTCCCCTGGTCGAAGGAATAGCCGCATTGTCGACCGGAACTTATGGCCACGTCCGTAATGTCGTGCCCGTTGATGGGGAAATGAGCGCAGACCAGCGGCCTGATTTTGGAGTAATAAACCCGGCAACGGTTGTCGCCGTCCAGCCATGGGCAACGGAAAATAATCTTGCAGCACGCCGCGCACTGCAGGCAGTGACCGCCGCGTGTGCCGATTTGCGCCCGCGTGAAGCCCGGTCGGAATCGCACCGTAAAAAAGCGGCGAAGCTTGCCGCGCAATAAGATGGCCCTGGGGTGGTCTCGCCAGAAGTGGAGTTTCATATTTTGTGTCCCCCCTTGGGAAACCATCGGGAGGCTGGCAGGCGCCAGCGCCGGGCGGCGGCTGAAGGGTGTTCGGCCCCACCGGTAGCAAGCAAAATTCTCTCATCACCTTCGGCGGCAAGGCAGACTGCCGCCGGCTCAGGTTTTGGCGCCTCGTCAGGAGCCCATGCGGTCTGCGCCGCATTTCATATCGGTGGTCAACGCTCTAACCAACCGAACTACCCGTACAAATTTCATGCGCCAGTGAATGTACCCCACTGCGACATATCCGTAAAGCGCCTTATGCTGATCTTCAGGCCGGAAGATGTTGTTGGCGCAAGGCCTCGTAGAGGACAATGGCCGCCGACATGGCGAGGTTGAGGCTGCGGATATTGGGGTTGCTCATGGGCAGGGTGGCGCACTGCGGCGCATACCAGTCGAGCAGTGCTTCGGGAAGCCCCCTGGTCTCGGGGCCGAAGACCAGAAAATCGCCAGGGGTGAAAACGCAGCCCGTGTAAAGACGTTTGGTCTTGGTGGTGAAGAAAAACCGCTGGTCCTCGGCCGTGTGGTCTAGAAAATCGTCCAGACTGTCCCAATAGTGAATGCGGACAAACTCCCAGTAATCGAGACCGGCTCGTTTCAGATGCTTGTCGTCAATGGTAAAACCAAATGGCCTGACCAGGTGGAGAATGGTGTCCGTGGCCCCGCAGAGCCGGGCGATGCTGCCGGTATTCTGCGGGATGCGAGGCTCCACGAGAACAATATTAAAGGCGGTGGAGAAATCCATCGGCAATCGGGAAGCTTGGGCTAGGATGCACGCCGTTCGCGGCCCAGGTTTAGAGTTAGAGGAAAAAGGTGGGCTTGTCCGGCGAGAAGATCACGTGTCGGACCTGGATGACCCGCGGTTCCGTGCTAGGCTCCCAGAGGACAGCGAGATCGGCAACCAAGCCCTTAAATCTGGCTAGTTCCAGCCCCTTCAGCTCGGAACGGGGGGTGAACTTCATGGCCAGGGGGTTTACGAAAACTCCGTTTCGCGCAAAACGGAAATCTACATGGGGGCCGGTGGTAATGCCGGTGGTACCAACATAGCCGATGACTTCCTTTTTCCGAACATGGCTGCCGACATGAAGCCCCGGGCTGAAACGGGCCAGATGCCCGTATTGGGTCCGATTGCCGCCGCCGTGATCCAGGATCACCTGATTGCCATAGCCGCCGTTTCTGCCGGTGAAGACGACGCGGCCGTCACCCACCGCCAGAACAGGGGTACCCTTGGGCGCGGCAAAGTCAACCCCGAGGTGGGGTCGGTCGTATCCGAAGATGGGGTGCGGCCGGTGGTTGGTGAAACCCGAGGTTACCCTGCCCATCGGCACCGGGGATCGCAAAAAAGAGGTGCCAAGCTCCTTGCCGTTTCGGTCGAAATAACTACCTGATGTCTTCCCGGAAGGAAAATAAAAACCTTCCATGAGCTTGTCATTTTCGGCCGGTCGGTACGCGGCATACATAATGCTGCCATAGCCGACAAATTTGCCTTCATTGAAATATTTCTGGACCGTGAGGATAAACCGGTCTCCCTCCCGCATCTCGGTATTGAAGTCAATCTTGGAGGCAAAGATGTCGGCAAAGGAATAAACAAGTTTGGCCTCTTCGCCCAGTTCGGAAAACGCGGTGAAGAGGGAGGTGCGGATCTCTCCATCCATGGTGACGAGCCGGCACTCCAAGGGAACGTCCTGCCTGGTCACGCAATAGCCCTCGGGCGATCTGATCAGATTGTACGTGTCCAAGGGGCCGAGATGGAAGGAACAACTCAGCAACTCGTCGTCTTCGTCCAGGACAACGGAGTATTGGTTCCCCGCCCGCAACCGCTTGAAATCAAGATGTTCACCAAGATGCGTGATAATAAGACCGCGGGACGCTGCCGGAACCTGGCTGCGGCACAACGATTCTGTCAGTGACTCGCCGCTCAGTATCACCCCGCTGATTTCTCGGCCGGCCAGGGGTTCCAGCGGGTCGAGTGACGCGTTTTCGGCCAACTGGCGGCCCCGCTCCTCGTCAAGTTCAGCGGGCGTGTCGGGCTGCGGGGCAATCTCGGCCGCGGGCAGGCCCACGTATACCTGGCATGCCTTTTCATCCGGGGTTGCCTGCAAAAAAAACATGGCAAGAATGAAGGTGACAAAGATAAGCGGAAGCAGGAGGGAGCGCGTTATGTGTTTTTGCATGGAGAGCACGTTGCCGTTGTCTAAAGGAAAAGAATAATGCCGTTGACGGCGGAGCGGGCCTCCCTTGTCTAACAGAGAAGACCTGGTCTTTCAAGGTTTTTTAGGCTGGCGGTGTTCCGATCGCCCGCCCACTGCCGAGGTTGCTTCTTGGCATATTCAACATGCAATATGAATGCCAAATATTGCAATTATTCAAAACTTGTTGATTGTGTGTATTTTTCTCAATAATAGCTGCGCGTCGCTGCCAGCCGACCATTGTGAAACTGAATATTTTTTTGTAAGTACCCAGGTTATTTTGACGGTAGTCGGTTAGAAACTGAGTCTGTTTGCAGCCTGAAAGACTTCAACCTAGTACCATGGAATACATATTTTTTCGCATCCAAACCCTCCAAACCTCCCCTTATCAGGGGAGGCTTAAAGGCTTCCCATCATGATAAGGGGGGATGGAGGGGGGGTGGACTTAAATGTTACAGTGTACTTAGTAACTGGCCAGCTTGTGTCGGCAGTCAAGCGTTCCCGGCCTGAAAATACTTTTCGCTCATTCTCGGCGGGCGTCCTGCCCGCCTCCGAGGCGTCCGCGACCTCCCGCACATCCTGCGCCCGGTCGCGGACGAAC
>Ga0210051_1006968_pt1 | contig 10589 bp, 8 predicted proteins | sample CryGey092014_all_FD_185464 | JGI IMG/M metagenome (GOLD analysis project Ga0210051, IMG submission 185464) | Groundwater microbial communities from aquifer - Crystal Geyser CG23_combo_of_CG06-09_8/20/14_all (SPAdes) (version 2) | ecosystem: Environmental > Aquatic > Deep subsurface > Groundwater ...
ACAACACGAATTTCATATTCAAAACTTTCTTTTATATCACCAATATGGGTTACTACAAGAATTTTTTTGAACCTGTCTTTTATGGCACTGATTTCTTTAATAATTCTCTCTTTTCCGCTTTCGTCCTGAGAGCCAAGCCCCTCATCTATAACAAGCATCTCAAGAGTAGCTCCCGAAAGAGACGAAAGAAACAAAGATATGCCAATTCTTATGGCAAGGTTAATCCTGAATTGTTCTCCACCGCTAAAAAGTTCATACCTTCGTCTCTGCCCTCTATCATAAACTTCGATATCAAAAGTATTCTTATCGCCACTTTTACCACTTTTAAGGGTTGTGAACTTAATCTGCATATTTCCATTCGTCATTCGAAGAAGCAAATCGTTCGAAAGCATTTCTATCTCTGGAAGCACGCTTCTTATCACGGCAACCGGGATCCCTTCCTTTCCAAACATATCATCGCAGACATTCAAAACACCCTTTTCTCCTTTACATTCCTTTATCTTTTTCTCGCTTTCAGAAACTGTCTCTTTGAGCTCTATCAATTTTTTGTACTGTTCTTCAAGCCTGACTTTTTCGTCAAGAAGAGTCTCCAGATATTTATTAGTCGTCTCTAAATCTTTCTTAATGTTATCAAGGTTGTCATCTATACCTTTAAATTTTTCAAGTTCATGATCTATACTTAACAACTTTTCGCTTCTATCAAATTTAAGTTTCTGCAATTCAACTTTTTCCTCCGCAAGGCGAGCAAGATTCTTAAGGACATCTTCCCTTTTAATAGAAGCGCCATTTAGTTCAATGAACTCGTTTTCATATTTTGACAGCACACTTTTTCTAACTTTCAATTTTTCGAGTAATTCGGCATTAAATTGCACATCAGAAATTGCCTTTTCTAATGCTGATATCTTAAGGTAGTCGTCTTTCATAAATTCCTCTCCCGACAATAAAGATTCTGTATCAGATATCTCTTTGTGAATATCTTCCTTTTTCTGCCGATAATCTGTAAGGCTTTTATTGAGATTAATGACATTTGTTCTATGTATAGAGATGTTTAAATTTTGTTCGTTTATTTTTTTGTTGAAGATCTCAATTTCTTTTTTCAATTTATCGGTTTCCGTGGTTATTTTTTCAAGCTTATCCTCAACATCAATGAGCTTTTCTAAATTAGCAGTAACATTTTTAAACTCATCAAGTTCTCCTTCAAAGAGGACTCCTTTTTCAATCATATCTTTAAATTTCAACAATTCGCCTTCAAGATTTGCCTTCTGGCTTTCGAACTCATTTATGATGGACTTTCTCTTTGAAATCTCAGAATGTATTTCTTCTAACTTCTTAAATGCAAATTCAACTTCTTCTCTTTTTATAACTTTTAATGATGCAATTTCTTCTTTAACCTTGCTGAGAATTTCCTTCTTTAAGGTAACTTTCCCACAATTTTTTTCAAGCTCGGCTTTATAATTATTTTTTATCTCCTCTCTGTGCTCCCAAGATAAAGGTGAACCACATAATGGGCATTTATCTTCACTCTCCTGGCTTATCAGGTCGAGTTTCTCGTTCAATTCATTGATTGCCTGTTCGAGATTTTTTATATCAATATCGAGAAAATTTCCTTTATCGGTAAGTTTCTTTGACTGTCCTTCATATATTTCAAGCAAGCTCTTCAGGGTATTGTAATTATCTTCTTTTTCCCTCAGGAGGGGCTCGAGTGCTTTATAATTTATGTCATCGATCTTCTTTTTTATTGCTTTGAGACTTTCTTCTTTTTCTTGGATCTCTCGATTTATACTTTTTATTCTTTCGTCTTTTGTGTGCTTGATTTCTTTCAATCTTAATTCAAGTTTCTCTTTTTCTTTAATCTGTTTTAGAATTTCTTCACTTTTTATATTTACTTCGTCAAGGTTTTCAGCAAGCCTTTTATTTTCCTCCGTGAGCTTTTCAAGGTTCTCTAAACACACTTTTTCAAGTATTTCTTCATTTTTGATCTTTGATGTCACGTCTTTAATGCTCGCTTCAAATTCTTTTAAAGACTTCTTCAGTGAATTAACTCTTTCTTTTTTTACCGAAATGGTTTTTTCTACGCTTGAAATAATCTTGTTCTTCTCATTAACGAGCTGTTGAAACTTAGCACTCTTTTCAAGCATTTCTTCATATGATTTTTTAACTGAAGCAAGCTCTACGTAAGATTCTCTTATTTCTTTCTCTCTAGATAGAATTTCATTAATTCGCTCAAGAGTTTCCCTGAAACCTGCTTCAAATTTAAGTTTTTGCTTAAAATCATCTTCACATTTTCGGATTTCCTCTTCGATATGTTTCCTGTCATTCTGTAATTTGTCTCGATCTCTCAGGTTTTTCCTTATAGATTCGATCTCTTTGTTAAACTTATCTATCTTCAAACGAATTTCTTTAATTTTTTCTTCTTTTTCTTTAAGCAAAACCTCAATTTCTGGCATTTTTTTAATCTCTTCTTTGCCGTCTAACACTCTCTTTGAAAGTTCTTTTATTTCAAACTCGGCTTCTCTTAATTTTTCCTTTACTTTCTCGCGTGCCTTTTCATAGATATTCAGGTTGAGCATCTCTCTGAGTATTTCAATCCTCTCAGTAGGATTTTTGGCAGTGAAATAGTCCGAACGCCCCTGCATGACAAAAGATGAGGTAATAAAAGTTTCGTAGTTCATATGAATAATGTCTTCTATTTTTTTGTCAGTTTCTCTTATCGTGCTTTCAGATATATTTACAAAATCTCCATCTTTCTCAAGTTGCAAAAGTATGTTTGAGCTTCTTTTTATTTTGTCATAAGTCCTCATAATCCTGAAACGGCTGCCATCCTGCACAAATTGCAATGAGATGCTGAGAAATGAATCTCCGTTTGACACAAGATCGCCTAACCCCTTTTTATTCCCTTCGACTCCTCTTGCCATGCTAAAAAGGGCAAAGGTCACTGCATCAAGAATAGACGATTTGCCGTTGCCGTTTTCACCCGAGATAAGTGCCACGTGAAACTTTGTAAAGTCAAGAACCTGTTTCTCTCTATAACTCAAGAAACTTTTCAGGGTAAGAATTTCTGGAAGCATGCTAATGAATGTTTAAAGAAGATTTTAATATGGGTATTGCCTCTTCTGGAGAATCAGCAAAGTGGATTTCAACATTTTTGCGTGTATCAAGGTACTTGCCTTCATAGAGGATGTTTTGGATGGAGTCTGCAAATTCGCCCGTGCCCCTGATGATTACTATAGGTTTGCAATTCATATACGCAGCGGAGAGTTCCTTTAAGGTGCCGTTTTTCCCGCCAATCATAACAATTGCGTCAACCGTTTGGATCATCAGTTCAGAGCGCATTCCCATACCAAGCCCTGTAGTTATTGGCACATCAACATATTCATTTGCATCATCGGTGCTTTGGGAAGGCAATATTCCTACAGTAACGCCACCCGCTTCTTTTGCTCCCTTACTTGCGTGTTCCATCACGCCGTCCCTTCCTCCACAAATCAGCAGCCACCCTTCCACGGCTACAAGATACCCCATCTTATAGGAAATTTCTTTTAGCTTTTGAGGAAGAGGCTCCCAGGGCCTTTCAGATTGGCCTATGATACCTATTCTAATAATTTTCCTCAATTTCTTCCTCTCTATCTTGATTAAGTTCGTATCTCAAGCAACACATAAGTTTTCCGCAAGCACCTGTTATCTTAGAGGCATTCAATGAGAGGTTTTGCATTCTTGCAAAACAAAGCTCAACAGTTTCGATATCTCTAAGAGAGCCGTTACAACAAAGAGGGTATCCACATGGGCCAAATCCACCAAAAAACTTCATTGCATCCCTTGCACCGACCTGCCACAGCTGAATTTTTGATTGAAATGTTGACACAAGCTCTTTTACCAGGTCCCTGAAATCAACCCTTGCATCTGCTGTAAAATAGAATGTATATTTTTTTTCGCTTTCAACCCAAATTGTTTCTATAAGATGCATTGGCAGTTGAAGCTTGTTTATTTTTTCTTTGCAAATTTTAAACGCTTCATTCTCTTTCTCTTCGAGTTTATTTACATTTGCAAAGTCCTTATCATTTGCAATTCTTAAAATTTTACCACCGTGCCCTTCCGCTCTTAAGGTATCCCATCCCTTGACATCCATTTTTACAATTGGATTTATAATTTTTGCCAGCTTTAATTCGCCGTTAAAATCAACCATTACTCTGTCAAAAGGTTTCAAGGGAAAGTCAGGCTTAGCAACAAAATACTGTTTCATATCTTTCCTGTAGAAAATAGAAACAAGCGTAACTTTATCTTCAGTTAAATTCACTTAACCACCTCTCTAATCTTAAAAACTACATTGAACATTATATACATTGGGTTGGTATTTGTCAAAAGTGATTTCTTCCCAACGTTTAAAATATCAAAAATTCTTTCAAGTTTCTCCCTCGGAAACGTAAAAAATCTATCAGCAAAATAGCCAAGAAAATCTATATTTACGATGTGTTCGGTATCTTTTGTGCAGTTTACGAGGAGAATATCCTGGATAATGTCCGAGATACTTTCAAGCAAAAAATCAACACTTCCCCTTTCAAAGCTGTCCCTGTAAAAAGACTTCCATTGAGCAATAACCAATGCAACTGGCCTTTCGTCCTTCAAAAATTCCAGGAATCCTTGAATGAAATACTTCCTATCGTGAAGCACCTTTTCTTTAAGGTAAAATTGTGCTCTTTCAAGGCTACCTTTCGAAATATGCGAAAGCAGTTCAGCAGTATCTCCATCGATACCTCTTGATACAAGGATTTCCTTGACTATACCAATACTTAAAGGTTTAAATTTAAGTTCCACGGCTCTTGAGCGAACGGTATCAGGTATCATGCCTGCATTTTCCGCAATCAGGATATTTACAGTTCTGTCGGGAGGCTCTTCAAAGTATTTCAACATACTGTTAAAAGCTTCCTGAGTACCTGTATCTGCATTATCAATTATGTTTACCTTGTATTTGCCGTTTATGGGGATAAAAGAAAAATCTGAAATTGAGCGTATATCGTTTATACCAAGCGAACCCTCTTTTATTCCAATAACATTCACATTTGGATGAACATTTTGATCTATTGCAACACAGTTTTTGCATTTGTCGCAACTGTCAAACTCTTCCTCAAGGCAGTTAAGCGCTTTTGCAAAAGTTTTTGCAGTAAGTAACCTACCGGTTCCCCTCATTCCGGAAAATATAAAGGTCGGGGGCAAAGAATCCTTCTCGAGAACTTTTTTTAAATAACGAATAGCAATTTCCTGCCCTTTTATATCATTAAATGACACTAAGCTTCGCTTATCCTCTTTTTTATATACTGATAGAAATCCTCATTCAATACCCTTTCATAGGAAATCTTAAACTTTGGATAGGGACGGCCATTAACAAAGTTGTAATGAGATTCAAGGGTTGTTATACCTGCATCTTTGTCGATTTCAAGGAAATATCTCTGCGATGAATCTGGTATTTTATCTTCCATGTCCTCTGGAATTGAAACAAGGTAGATAAATTTTAAAGCATCGTCTTCAGTTAGATTAAAATCTTTGAATGACCTTTCTATCATTGTTGCAAGTGCATCGTCCTGCTCATAGAATTTCAAAGAGAACTTATCAAGTGTATCAATTGCATCTGCCAGATACACACCAAGCCCCACGCTCATGTTATAGAGGAGTGCACCAACTACAACAGCCGCATCATCTGAAACACCAAGCCCCTTTTTGTGCCTTATATACTGGAATCTTATATCTGAATGCCTCAGGAAATCGACATTGTAAGGCTCAAGGATAAGCTCTTCCTTTCTATACTCGTCAAGCTTATCTTCATGGTCTCCATGTGCAAGCATCTCGCCATTAAGCCCCATCCTCTCCATTACTCTCAGGTCAACAGGATATGGTTTTCCGCCGCCAAGGTTTGCATGATATTTCTCATTCACCTTTTTCCTTGTGTCGAAATCATCCATACGACCACCAAGGTATAGCCCTCTGAGGATATCTTTCCCGTCCACTTCCCAATCAAAGAAGAGAGAGCACCTCATAAGCGGTTCACCATTTCTATTAACGATGTGATTAAGGTTTTCCCCGTCAATCACCCTTTCTACAAATTCATATATTTCATCAATAAGCATCTGGCGCTTGGAACGCACGATGAATGTGTCCCTCCCAAGAACCTCAACAATATCGTTAATTGTAGTATCAACAAACTTCTGCCCGTTGAAGGCGCCATCACCATTGTGGGAATGACCCTCAATTGTCTGCATAAAGAGAAGGTCTTCAACCGCAGGGTCAGTGAGAAGCTCCTCATTCTTCTGCATTTTTCTGAAGTCCTTCCAGATCAATTCCTTTGGCGCAATTTTCACTTATATCACCTCTTAATTTAGATTATATACACAATTAACAAAAATCGCATCTCCTACCTGCACATCAATGAAAAAACTCTTGCTATACACAAGGGCAAAATCCCTTACAAGAATAGGAAACAGAAACATATGCTTGATAATTACAAAAACTAATTTTAGGTATCAACTTTATCACAATATCTCACGAGGCTCAGAATGAAAAAAGACAACGCACTGTTGCAATGAAAAAAGCAATTTCTACTATCGAGTTCTCAAAAGCGTATTCTTCATAAAATAGTAATAATGAAAAATCTGTTCGGCATTATTACGATGAAGCCTGTATCCCCACGCCCAACCATTGAGGACCAGCATAGTTTCCAATGGCTACACCTGCCTCAATCAGATCAATTTCAAATTTAATCGCCTGTTTAATGTCTCTTGCAAATTCTTTCGCTTCTTCTAAATTATTACCGTACATTACTGCAAGCTTTTCAATTCCGTATGTATTTTTGGTTTTCTCTATAAATTTGATAAGTAATTCCTTAGCCTTTTTCCAGGTTCTCGTTACACCGTTTACTTTGATAACACCGTCGGTAAAAGAAAGAATGGGCTTTATATTAAGCAAGCTTCCAATGAGTCCCTCGGCCTTGCTCACTCTACCGCTTGCTATAAGATATTTAAGATCATTCAAAATAAACCTGTCGTGAAACCTCTCTACGAGCTTTTCGGTTGACTTGAACACACTTTCAAAGTCTAAACTATCTTTGATAAGTTTTACTGTATGCTCTGCAAGATACCTTATTGAAAATATTGTACTTTTTGAATCAATTATCTTTATTGCATTCGACTTTAAAGCGTTTATTGCCATACGAGCCGTATTAATGGTGCCACTTACTTTTTCTGAGATATGAATAGAAATGATTGAGTCGCCTTTCTCTAATGCAGGACTATACACATCAATAAAGTCCTGCACGGAAGGTTGCGATGTTTTTGGAAGCACTGTCGTTTCAGTGAGTAATTTGTAAAAATCGCTCACTGAAAGATTTTCATTCTCTTTATAATCGATATCTCCAATAAGAACTTTAATAGGAACAATTCCAATGTCGTTCTCTTTCACAAATTGGTCATCAAGGTAACCAGTTGAGTCAACTACAATTTTTATCATCCCGCTCTCCTTTCAAACTCAATAAATTACTGCGCATTTGGTGCCTCGCACCAAAAAGGAAGTAAATTTTATTGCAAAGCCTGCATGCCCACAGCTAACCAACAAGGGCCGGCATATGTCCCTATTACGGCCCCACACTGGAGCATATCCACCTCTAATTGAAGGGCATTCTTGATAGTTGCCGCAAACTCCTTTCCCTCTTCAACATTTTCTCCGTATATAACGCATAATTTTTCAATGCCAACAGTATTCTTTACGCCTTCTGCGAATTTGATGAGCGACTCTTTTGCTCTTCTCCAGGTTCTGCTAATGCCTTCAGGCTTAACAACCCCATCAGTAAAAGATAGAATTGGTTTTACATTGAGCAAGCTTCCAATGAGCCCTTCGGCTCTATTCAGTCTGCCACCCTCTATAAGGTATTTTATGTCTTCAAAGATAAATCGGTTGTACAATCTCTTTACGAGTTCTTCTGTGAATTTATATACATTTTCAAAGTCGAAACCTTCTCTAACAAGTTTGACGGCATGCTCTGTAAGAAATTTTATAGAGAATGTCGTGCTTTTTGAATCAACAATTCTAACTTTGTCTGTATGTAGTTCGTTTATTGCCATACGAGCGGAATTAATGGTACCACTTACTTTTTCGGAAATATGAATAGAAATGATTGAGTCGCCGCTTTCTATTATAGGCTTATATACATTAATAAAGTCCTGCACGGAAGGTTGCGATGTTTTTGGAAGCACTGTCGTTTCAGCGAGTAATTTGTAAAATTCGCTTGCAGAAAGCTCAAAAATTTCTTTGTATTCTTTACCGCCAATAGATATTCTCAGAGGGACAATTTCAATATTATTCTCTTTTATAAACCCCTCATCAATATAACCAGTTGAGTCAACTACAATTTTTATCATTTTTTGCCTCCTCTAAACTTTAACAGCTAATTCTAATTAGATTTTAATATAATGTATAATTTTTACCAAAAGAGTCACTTAACTATTTTTGCTCCATGCTACAATTTAACTACGAGCTTTATTGCAGTCAATAAGAAATTCACCAAGAGAAGGGTTTATCACAAGGCTTGTTTTATTACTCCCCCTCCAAAAACAGTATCGCCTTTATAAAGAACAAGGCTTTGCCCAGAGGTAATTGCAAATTGAGGAGTTAAAAACTCAACAATAATTTTTTCTCCTTCTTTTTTTAGTATACACTCATTTTCCTCACTTCTATACCTTACCTTGCCTCTGAGCACAATTGTCTCATAATTCCAATTTTCAATGAAATTTGTATCGGTAATCTCGGCATATTTGAAATAGCAATCCTCTCTTTCTCCGAGAGTCACATAATTATTCGCAATATCAAGCCCTATAACATAAAGAGGGACACTCGATGAAACTCCAAGACCACTCCTCTGGCCTATTGTGTAAAAGTAAACACCCTTATGCTTACCCAGGATTTCTCCTTTTTTATTGATGATTTTTCCAATTCTCTGCGGAATATGCTTCTTTAAGAAATCAATAAGTTTTCCTTGAATAAAGCATACATCCTCACTTTCTTTTCTTTTGGGGAGATATAACTCTGCCGAAATTTGGTACACTTGCTCCTTAGTAAGTTTGCCAAGAGGGAAAATAGTTCTTTCAAGTTGGTTTTTCTTTAACCTCCACAACATATAAGATTGCTCTTTTAGTTTATCAACACCTTTTTTAAGATGCACTCCACTGTCTTTTTCTATTGTTGCATAATGCCCTGTTGCAAAAAGGGAATCGCCAAAAACTTCTACCGCCTTTTCAAAACCCAATCCAAATTTAATCTTTTCATTGCAGACTGTGCAAGGGTTTGGAGTTATACCACACTTATATGCTTCGATAAAATACTGCACAATATTTTTCTCAAACTCCTCTGCAACGTCAATAACTTCAATTGGAATACCAATTATCCTGCCAACATTTACAACACTATTTAAATCACAGCATCGAGATGCTTCCTCCTCTTTGCCTTTGAAAAGTCTGAAATATGTTCCGTAAACCTCAAATCCTTCTCTCTTCAAAAGATATGCAGCAACAGAACTATCCACACCACCGCTCATACCAACAATCACTTTCATAAGCATATTTTATTACATTTATCGCAAAAGAAAAATTGCGTGCGTAATAAATAAATAGAATAAATAGGGACACATCCCATTTACACCATTTGCAAAAAGTTGATAGTGAAAATTTTTGCAATAAAATGAAATGAAAATTATTATACAATCGTTCGGGGTGATATGACGAAAATACCATATGCAACGTTAGAAAGAATAGCAACTTATCTTCGATGTGTTAAAAATTTGCAGGTTCCTGGAGTCAAAATAATTTCTTAAAGCAATCTTGCTAAAAATACAAGAGCAACTCCTGAACAGGTGATAAAAGACTTGTCATATTTCAGAAAGTTTGGAAAGACAGGCAGTAGGTACGATGTAAATAATCTTATTAAAAAACTTGAGAGAATTTTAAAGAAAAAGAAGGAATGGAATATATGTATAATCGGTGCTGGTTCTCTGGGAGAGGCACTTGCAAGATGCCCAGGATTTAAAGAATCAGGATATTATATATCTGCTCTCTTTGATAATAACCCTGCAAAAATAGGAAAAATGATAGGGTCAGCAAAAATTTTTGATATAAAAAATTTTAAAGAAATTACAAAGAATAAAAAAATAGAAATAGCAATACTTGCAGTACCCAGAAGTTCGCACGAGGATGTTGAAGAAACTTTAAAAAGCAATAAAATTAAGGGAGCTCTAAACTTTATCCCATATACGTTGAGGTTAAAAACCAGAAGAAAAATTCCTATTGTAAATATTGACCTTGCGCAAAAATTGTATATACTATCATATCTTATTAAAAATAAATGGGAGGAATGAATGGATATTCTTACTTTAAACTGCGGTAGCTCTTCTGTAAAATACCAGTTGTACAGATGGGAAGAAAAAAGGATTCTCGCAAAAGGATTGGTTGAGAGGGTTACAATCGGAGGTTCATTTATTGTCCACGAAGTAATGGGGAACAACAAAGTAAAGATTGAAAGAGAGTGCCCAACACATAAAGAAGCAATTGCTCTCATTA
>Ga0210051_1006969_pt1 | contig 10586 bp, 8 predicted proteins | sample CryGey092014_all_FD_185464 | JGI IMG/M metagenome (GOLD analysis project Ga0210051, IMG submission 185464) | Groundwater microbial communities from aquifer - Crystal Geyser CG23_combo_of_CG06-09_8/20/14_all (SPAdes) (version 2) | ecosystem: Environmental > Aquatic > Deep subsurface > Groundwater ...
TATACGATTCATTAAGATATTGTTTTATTTGGTCTAATGCCTCTTGATTTGTTGCCATAATTATTCTTGATTACTTTCTTCGTCCAATTTCAAAATGATTTCGCAATACTCTGCACCATGAGTTTTGCACCATCCCGAAGTATCTATTTTGTATGCTCTGTTAAAATCAAATTTCGGATTACTTAAATCTATACGATTCCAAAATTTCTTTTTCTCACCATTTGGACACCCGCAACTTTTTAATACTAACTCCGAGCTATCCGCAAAAATACATCAAATATTCTTTCTGAAGCGATAAGCTCATTTTCATTTCCTAAGGAAGCCAGTTTTGAAGCCATATTGACAGGTTTGCCTACCCAGACTTCATTTTGCTTTGATGTTTTTCCTTCAATTTTTCTCAATCCCAATTTTTTTACCAGAACTGTTTTCATGTCCATTCCTATATGACAAGAAACCTTTTTTTCGTCTTCAAATTTAATCTCTGTACTTAAAATATTTACTGAAAATGTTTTGAAAGTCATCGCGGCACAAAAAGCATGATAAATTTTATTTTTTTCAAAAAGACCAAATGCCCCGTCTCCTTTAACATCAATATAGGACGCGTCAAAGTGGTTTAAAATTTTTACTGCGGTATCTGTGAAATATTGATAAACACTTGCTGTAAATTTATCTTGTTTTTGTGCACTTAGTTGAGTTGAATTTTTCATATCTATAAACACACATACAACATCATCAATTCTTAACCATTTATTCACTTCAAGCGGAATATCATCGCCAGAAGGGATTTTTTCTTTTAGTCCAATTTTCTCGCCTTGTGCATAACGGCTCTTTGCTTCATTTATTATATTTTGTATTTCTTCAGTAAACATAAAAATATTTTTTAGCTTTGCTATTAAACATATTTTTGATAAAAATTATTGTGGATAATTGGCTATGGACTTTCTATTTTCTTTCTATTATACTATAGGTATAGATTTAATAAAAAATAAAGTCAAATATTTATGCTTACAAAAAGACAAAAAGAAGTTCTAGACTTTATATCCTCTTATCATAAGAAAAGGGGGTATGCCCCCTCATTGGAAGAAATAAGCAAAAAACTTAAAGTTGCCTCTGTTTCTACTGCACATTTTCATGTTAAAAAATTGCAAGATTTAGGTTTTATAGGAAAACAAGACAATAGACCAAGATCAATTGATGTTTATGAAAATGAAAAAATGGTCAATATTCCTTTGCTCGGCTTAATTGCGGCTGGCCAACCCATTGAGGCAATACAAAGTCAAAACAGAGAAACAATTGCCGTTCCAAGAAGCAAAATATCCCGCAACGGTGAATTTTACGCTTTAAGAGTAGTCGGCGACAGCATGATTGATGAAAATATAAATGACGGCGATTTAGTTTTAGTTAAACAACAAGATACTGCCGAAAATGGACAAAAAGTAGTTGCCCTTGTGGATAATTACGAAGCTACTTTGAAAAAATTTTATAAAGAAAAAAATTATATAAGACTACAACCTGCGAATAAAAGAATTGAGCCGATTATTATAAAGAGGGATAGAGAGCTGACGATACAAGGTATTGTTATTGATGTAATAAGAAATGAGGAAGAAATACAAGCTGAAAAACTTTTAGAAAACAAAGAAATAAAAAGGAGTAAAACACTTCCTCTGAATAAAATTATTTTAGGCGATGCTGTAGAAGAATTAAAAAAATTACCAAATGAAAGTTGTGATGTTATTATTATTGATCCGCCATACAATATCGGAAAGGATTTTGGAAATAACTTGGATAAGCGTGAATTAAAAGAATATGTCGCTTGGTGTAAAGAATGGATAAACGAGTCGGTTCGTGTGATGAAGCCTGAGGGAACAATGTTTATTTATGGATTTAGCGAAATACTCGCCTATCTTTCGGTTGAAATTTCTATAAATAAGCGTTGGCTTATTTGGCACTACACAAACAAAAATGTTGCCTCTCTTAATTTTTGGCAAAGAAGTCATGAAGCTATAATTTGCGCTTGGAAAGATAAACCTATTTTTAATAGAGATGATGTTAGAGAACCATACACTGAAGGTTTTTTGAACGGAGCTGCGGGAAAAATTAGAAAAGGAACTGCTGGGAGGTTTAGTAGTAATGGGAAAGAAACAGTTTATAATGCTCACGCTGGTGGTGCTTTGCCTCGTGATGTAATAAAAATACCAGCCTTAGCTGGTGGTGCTGGAATGAACGAAAGGTGGTTTATATGTAAAACCTGTAAAAGCCAAGTTTTTGAGCCACGAGAATTAAAAAAACATACTGATCATGAAATAATCAAGCACCCTACGCAAAAACCCCTTGAATTATCAAAAAAATTAGTAATGTCTGCTACTCCTAAAAAAGACGGGGTTGTCTTAGTTCCTTTTGTGGGGACTGGCTCTGAATGTGTGGCGGCAAAAGAATTAGGTCAGTCCTACATCGGATTTGAAATAAATCCAGATTATATTAAGTTAGCAGAAAAATATATAGAAAAAACTAAATATACCCCAAAGTTATTTTAGAGAATTATCAATTTCTTTTTTCTTCGGCAAAAATGTTTCTGGCGTAAAAACAACAAAACCATTTTCAAATGACGCTGTTCGCTTATCTTCCAAAAATCTTAAATATGGCAATCTAAAATCACCTTTCTTTGTTTTTGGATCAGATAAACAAGTTGGCACTTCGTATTTTATATCTATATTTTCCCCTTCAGTTTTCTTTTTTCTAGATAGTGGCATTCTGCTCATTACTCCACTAAAACTTGTTTTCTTTACTTGATAATTTAAAATATGATTTTTATATTTAACTCTTATATCGGCACCCAAGGAATCTAGTTCCCTTGACATACTTACTGTTCCTTTTCCAAAAACAGATTCAGCAACATAACCGCCATGAATTTGAGTTATTAGACCCGCCCATGTTCTATAAGTTCTAGCCTCTATTCCACGAACAAAACAATCTTGACACATTGTTGTTTTCTTTCTAAATTTTTCAAGCAGTTCCTTTTTTTCTTCTAAATATCTTTCATAAAATTTTTCAAAGGAAATAAATTGTTTTTCTTCCCAATAAACTTTATATAAAAGATTGATTGCTTGTATTTCTTTAGGCAGATCCATTTCAACAATCTTAATACTGCTATATTTTTTTCTATAGTCTTTAAGTGGTACTGTTTTTAAAAATTTATCAAATTCTTCTATACACATATTTTAAACAAAAAAATTTATATCCTTTTTATATATCTTTGCGAGCTTTTACAACTCCACTACATCAATTCTGCGTTCACCTCTTTCAATCTTTGAAATGTAAGATTGAGGTTTTTTTAATCTTGTAGCAACTTCTTCTTGCATTGAGGCTATGTCAGTTTTCACAAAAAGTGAAAATTGGCGGTGTCTTTTGGACGAAATTAGAACTTTTTTTGCGGAAAATCCTGATTCTGACTTTTAGGCTCCGCCCCGCTTCCGCCCGCAAACTTTGAAGAAGTTTGCGTTCCAAAACAGAAAAATTTTCCATTCCATTTTGAAAAAAATCGGCGCGCGCAAAATCAAAAAAAGTGTGGGAAAAATTTTCAGTTTTGGATTTTTGCGAAGCAAAAAGGCGGAAGCGGAGCTACGCAAAATATGAAAAGAAAGGCGTGTTTGCCCCTCCCTCCCGTGCACACACGCTCAAACTAATATAACTCCCTTTTGAGCTTTTTACAATAGTAACGACCGCTTTGCTTTTTACGGTTGAGGGTAGGTTTTTCTTGAATATTTAATTCGTCCGTAATCATCAAATTCCTCAAAATCCATTGTGATTGCATAAGAATACCCACTTGATGATTGGTAATAATAAGCTTGCTTGCCAAGAGGATCAGGATCGGCAGGAACATTATATAAAACTTCCTTTAGCTTCTTTTGTGTAGCGGTTCCCCATTCAATTTTATCGGGATTTACAGAAATCGGGTAATTGTAATGCTTATTTCTATATAATTTCAGCCCTATTCTTAGTATTTCAAAATCCCTTTCCCTTTCCTGGTTTCTTTTTTGAATACTCTCCTTGTCGTAAAACTTATTCCATTCTTCGCTTGTTATACCAGTTTTAAAAGGCGGGTCTAGATAAATTCTGTATCGCTCATAGTAAAACGAGGTTTCTTCTTTATTCTGGTGTTTCCATTCGTAAACAAGTACTTCGTTATTATACGATAGTAATTTTTTATTTTCTTCCCAGTTTAAAGTTAGTGGATAAAAATTTTTGAGAATGATTACGATATAGAAGATTATGAAAACAATCAAAGGAACAACAATATAGAAGAAGTATTTCAGTTTTCCAATGAACCTGTTGGTTTCTTTGTCATCAGAATAATAATACATATTAGCCAGATTTTTCTAAAAATCTATCTTAAACCCTAAATCGTCTCCTTGTTTCCAGTCGCTTTCAGAAATATTTCCTCCGTTGTCAATTAAGTCTTTCCCTGTTGAATAAATTTCTTTTTTATCTGACGAGTATTTGATTGACTTTCCGTCAAATGGGTCTTGGATTAGTTCTAAAATGTAATTTGGGACAAGATTTTGCAAGGAATTTGGCAGATTGCCGGTGTCCTGTTTATATGCTTTCAATGCCAGTAAAAGCTGGGTTGCTTTGACTGAAAAATTTTCTTCAAATCTCTTAGCATATAGACTTTCAAACGAAACTTCCCTTATGTTTGACAATATCTTACCAATAGCATTTTCCGTAAAAACAATAGTCCAGTAATTCGGTTCTTTGTATTCAATTTTATTTACTTCACTTAAACTCTTTTTGTTTGCATTATTAAGTTGTCTTTGGGTAATGTTTATATTGAGTAACTTTGTTTGATTCGGTTTGTAGAAATAAAAACTTCTTACTACAAAAGACGGAAGATTTTTCAATTGTTCATCATCCAATAAAGAAGCTTCTCCACGAAATCCCTTTTCAATTTCCTCAAAAGAACTAATGGAAACCATATATTCACCTTTCAGCACTTGTTGCATGGCTAATTTGCTTTCCTTATATTTGTTTAATTCATTTTCAAAACTCAGCAATTCGACTGATGACAAATTGGAATCTTTTATCAACGACCTCAAATTAGCCAGTCCTATTTCTTTTGTTGCTAAGCCGATAAGATATCCAATCGCTCCATTTTGTCCATCTTGGAGCATTTGCGCCATTTTAATTGTTTTCAATGATTGGTCAAAAGCTTCTTTTTGTTTCCCTTGTTCAAAAAGAAATGATGCTTTTAGAGAATTTACTTTAGCTAAATTTCTTAAAAATGCCAAACTGGTTATTTCTTTGGTGGCAGTGTAACTAGTAGGGTCTTGTAATTCTGGCATTTGAAAAATTGACATAGAAGCACCTTTGTCGAAAGCACTGATCGTCTGTTCATTATTTTGTAAAATCTTAGTAGCTAAAACGTCATCAATACCATTTTTATCAATCTCGTCTTGTGGCCAATAAACCTTATCTTTCACTTCCAAAAAAGCATAGAAGGCATTTTGCTCCCTTGGCACATTTACTGCAGAAAGTCGCAAGCTGGAATCATTTGGACTTGGTATATCGTGTGTAATAAACATCAATCCTTGAAAAACGACGAATCCAAAAATCAAAGGTGTGGCTATGACTGCGGAAAAATAATATACAAATTTTCCTAATTTTTTTGGTTCTTGAAAAATATCTGATTGTTTAATCTCAACTAAATTTTGGAAAAGCACGATTTCGAAAAATATAACCAACGGCATTAGAAACAATTGCAAAACACTGCCAATGATTTCGTGTGAATCCTTCAAAATGTATCCGAAAATTATAAACGGAGCGGAAATTAAAATCGCAACGATAGAAATAAAAATTGATCTCCAAATCACTTTCCAAAAATTTCCCGATACCAACTGCTTGCTTCTGTAAAGAGTCTCGAATCCTTTTTTCTCTTCAAAAATAAAAGAATAAATCGCTAGACTAAACCAGATTGAAAAAATTATTCCTGGAATAATCAAAAGAACAAGTCCGCCAGTAATGACCAAGAGTCCAAGAATCACAACTAGAATATAAGAAAAAATGCTTTTGAAAGATTGGGTATAAGAAGCCATTACGCTTGACTCGTTTTTAACTGAAAGCAATAAAGCTGAAATTGAAACTGCATTAAAAAATAGCGACATCAGCCAAATCGCTATTTTAACAAAAGAAAGCCATGCAACTTGAGATAAAACAGAAGAAGAAATTGATATTATGCTTAATTCTTTCAAAACAACTGAAATGATAACTGGAATAAGCATTATTCCAATAGCAGTTTTGAATTTTGAATGATAAATATTCCAAGCGTCTTTAAGAATCTGCCAAGCAGTTTTCAAATTTTTTTCAACAGGCGTTTCTTGCTGATAAAATGTGATTTGCGGTTCTTGGTTATTGTTTTCTGTTATATTTTCCATATTTTTGTTTTCCCCTAGTTTAAGTTAGTTTTATTACCTTTATTTTAGGATAAATTTTCCGATTTGTCATCTTTTGGGGAATTCCTTGCTGCCGCCAGCGTTGGGCTGGGTGGGACGATGGCGGCCAAAATATAAAAAGAAAGAAATATAAAAGATTATGCTTCCGCCTTTTTGCTTCGCAAAAATCCAAAACTGAAAATTTTTCCCACACTTTTTTTGATTTTGCGCGCGCCGATTTTTTCTTCTTTTAATGAAAAGAGTATTTTTCTGCGGTGTTCTGCCCTCCAAGTATTCGGGCAGGTGGCGAGGCTGTCCGCTTTTTGTATTCGCTCGGGCGTGGCGGAATTCCCCCCAATCCCCTTCCTTTTTGCCCGCTTGCTTCAAAGCCCGCAGAGCGGGTGCGGTGGCGGCTTTTTTAAATAATTCCTAATTTATTTTTTCTTTTTCTTATTGCTTCTTCACCACCCTCCAAAACATCAATTATTTCTTTTCTTATCATATCATTTTCAATGGCTCCTGTCCTGTATTCAAATTCAGTTTTTTTCTTTTTTCTTGCAACTACAACTTCTTCGCTATCACCACATACAACCAAATTTGCATTATGAGAAACTATAAAAATTTGTCTTTTAATTTTCTGCTTCCTAAGAAAATCAACAATATATTTTGAAATTGCACGAACATCCAAATCGTCCTCTGGCTGATCAAGCATTATTGGATAATTGTAATCATCAAATTTAAAAATAAATTCAAGCAAAGCAATCATTTTTTCTCCGTCAGACATATCATTAAAATATACCCTGTCTTTAGTTATGCTTTTTAAGTAATTTATTTTGAATCTATTTTTAAATAATTCCAATAAGATAGCTTCCTCGTCTTTTCTAGCTTTTAATAATAAAGAATTCGCCAATATGCCAGTCATTAATTGTTTCAGTATTTCTTTATATTTTTTTTCGTCAAATTTAAATTCATTGGGTTTTTTAAAAATTGCGTTGGCTTGTTCGTATTTCCTATTTTCCTTTGAAATTCCTTCTTCTTTAAAAGTTATAGAATTATGATAATTTAAATTTTCCTCTAAAAAATTCAAAAAATCGGAGGTATTAAAATCAGAAATTATATTAAAAGTTGAAAACTCCAAATTATCAATTTTTATAGCAAAATTTTTATACTCACTACTATATTTCATATAATTATCAACGAGGTTGTTTTTCTTTTCCGCATAATCATTACTTAATCTATTTTTCTCTTCAGTTAATTTAACAATTTCTTGCTTAGTTTTTTCTTTATCCTTCAATTTTTCTGTCAATTCTAATATTGTTTTGTGTTTTTCAACCTTTTCTTTTAATGGCTTGAGCTTTTTACTAATTTCTAACAAATCTTTTTCTTTTGTTTTCTTATCTTCTTTTAAATTTTTAATTTCCTCGTCAATAAAATCTGTTTTGAAATTTTTATCAGATTCTTTAATTTTATCTTGAATTTTTCTAATATACACTTCGGAAAACTCAAACTCAAAAATATTTTTTGCTGTAATAACTTCTTCCTCTTTTAAAAGAGTAAACGAATCTATATTTTTTGTTATAGTCAAAATCTCTTTTTCTTTTTCCGTTTTTTCTCTGTCAAATTTTTGGTAATCGCCAATTTCCTTGTCTGTAATTTGACCTATTATCTTATTGATAGAATTTATTTTTTCATTTAAATTTTTAATATCTGCTTCCAAATTTTCAGATTTTCCTAATTTTTTAAGTTTTTCAACGGTGTTTTTGCCAGAATTTCTAATTAAAATCAGTTCTTTAATTATGGCGGAAATTTCTAACGCATTATTATCTTCAAATTTCTTATATTTTTTTATTTCATTTGAGAAATCGTCCTTATTTCCAAATAAATCAATGACGAATTCTTCAAAATATCGATCATTGTCATAAACTATTTTCCCCAAATAACCTTGCGGAATGAATAAAACGCCTTTCTCTTTTTCTTCGTTTTCATCTAAAGTATTCGCTATTGAATCTTTCCAAAATAATTTAAAATTTTCAAAAGCAAAAAAATCTTCCTCGGTAATTCTTTTATTTTTACATTGAGAAAAATCTATTGAATAGGCAATAATTTTTAACAAATTTGATTTTCCGGTCGCTCTACTGCCAATAATAGAATTTAGATTTTGGTTAAAATAGACGATTTCTTTTTTCGTGCCATTTTTATATTCCGCTCTGTCAATTATGTTATAATCCGACTTATCCTCGGGTTCCAATTGCTGAATTTTTACCCTATCGTCTAATTCATAAATAATTTGTTTTAATCCTTCAAATGTTGGATCTGCTTTTATCCAACAAAATTTATTGTCGTTTCTTTTAAATAATTCATCGTCTTTATGAGCATCTGACCCGCAAATGCACGGCTTCAATGTTTTAAACTCTTTTATAAAATCTTTTCTTGAATTATGTTTTTTCCCAAGTCCCCAAGCAATCGTATTTTCATTTACCGAAAACAATCCGTCGGTTTTTTGAATTATAACTTTTCTAACTAAATGATCTTGCCCATCCCAATCAATTTTGCTTAAATCCTCATCGGCGGGAACGAAAACTAAATATTTTTCTTTAAATTTTGTTTTTTTGTTATTTAGCAATGCCATTATATCTTTATCATCTACAACAGCGGTTTTCATTCCAACAAATAAATCTGTATCAGTTTTAAAATTATCGTGTTCCTCTTTTAACTTTTTACCCAAACTTTCCAAGTTAGTTATTTTTAGTTTTTGTTTCTCGTCTTCGTCTTGCGGATTTCCCTCATAAACAAAATCAAGTTCGTGCAAAAAACTTTCCTCAATATCCTGAATTGAAACATCATTTGAAAAAATAACATGAAAATTTATTCTGTTTGTGCTTACAAGTTTATTGAGCCTGAATTCAATATTTGGCAAAATTAGAATTTTTTGTATTTTTTCAATTTCTTCATCTGTAAAACTTAATTCCTTTAGTTTTGAAGACGTTAAATATTCATTTTTTATTTTTTTATATCCTTCTATGCAAAAATAATCCGTTATTCCAATAGCAAAAATATTATTCTCTAATGCTTTTTTGAAAACACTTTTAACATAATTATCAAAATTATCTCCAAATTGATTATTGAGATATGAAAACGGTGTATGTATTTGTAAATCCCATTTTCTCCAAATTGAGCCTCTTATAATATCTTTATTTTCCATATTTTATAAGCAAAGTTATTTTTCTAATATTTTTTTGCAAATCATGCTCCCAAATTCTGATAATTTTCCACTCTGATTTTTTATAAAATTTATTAACCTCTTTGTCTCTTTTTTTATTTCGCTTAATTTTATCAAGCCAATATTTTTTATTTGTCGCTGGTATTCTGCAATGTTTTTTGCACCCGTGCCAAAAACAAGAATCAATGAAAATCATAGTTTTATATTTTTTCAAAACCAAATCTGGTTTTCCAAAATATTTTGCCGAATTTTTGCTATATCTAAAACCTTGTTTCCAAAGAGCTTTTCTAAAAGCGATTTCAATTTTCGTATCTTCGCTTCTAACCGCGCTCATTATTTCGCTTCTTTTCTTTTTGGAAACAATATCGGTCATATTTAATCTTTAAAAAGTTCGACAGGATTGATTTTGAATTGAAGCATTTTTGCTGTATCCCTGCCATTATCTCCACCCTTTCTTTGCATAAGAATTTTACCAATTCTCAAACTGCCCCTATCTGTTATCCTAATGTCGCCACCACCAAAGACATTCATCGCCTCATTAATAGATTTTAAAACCCAAGTGCTTTCGCTGTTTATTTTCAAAATTACAAGCACCCAATCGGCAGAAAATTCGCCTCTGCCTTTCAATAAATCGGAAATGATCAAAATTTTGTTTTTCTCGAAAAAATTTATAATCTTTTCTTGATCGCTTTCTTCCATTTCCGACAAAAGCGTTCTTCTTTTGTCTTTTACTCCTTTTTTTGTCGGTTTTGTTTCGCCAGTAAAAGATTTTAAAATTTTTACAATATCGTTTGGAATATTCCAAAGCTCGACATACTTAGTTTCTAGAATTTAATGCAACACTGCTATTAATTAATTGATTGAACACCTCGTAGGGTTTTTGGAAATTAAGAACCTGTCTGGGTCGTCCGTTAAGTAAGTCTTGCACCTTCTTAATTTCG
>Ga0210051_1006970_pt1 | contig 10586 bp, 5 predicted proteins | sample CryGey092014_all_FD_185464 | JGI IMG/M metagenome (GOLD analysis project Ga0210051, IMG submission 185464) | Groundwater microbial communities from aquifer - Crystal Geyser CG23_combo_of_CG06-09_8/20/14_all (SPAdes) (version 2) | ecosystem: Environmental > Aquatic > Deep subsurface > Groundwater ...
TATTGACAGTGCAAAGATAATACTTTTCAAATGCTTGCGGTGTAAGCAGTTTCAGTGGATTTTCAAAAAATAGGTTTTTTGTGAGGTCAGTTGTTCTGGAATTATTGTTTAAATACTCTTTGGGCTGAGTAGTTATTTATTTTTTAATTGACTCGCTATAATATTTATCAGTTGACGAATTTACCATTACTTATTGAGAGCATACCTTATTACCTTGATTTTGCAAACATAAAAGTTGCAGGAAATTTATTAACTCAATTTCTTACAAAATTAACATGCCAGAGTGAAACTTAAATACCTAAAAATGTTTATATTTGTATCGTATTTTGAGTTTTAAAAAACTGCAGAAAAAACTTTCATAACTACAATGATATTCAGAATATTAATAATATCCTGTTTAATTTACTTTTCATGTGTTGTTAATGTTTATGCACAGGAAAACATAAAATCTGCTCAGGAAACTCAACTTGAGCAAAAAGCTTTTACTTTTTTTAAAGCCGAAAATTATTCCCAAGCCCTTCCTTTATTTTCACAATTATTAAGTCTGTATCCTAAAGAACCTAATTATAATTATGGTTACGCGGTATGTTTAATCGAAACAAATCAACAAATAGAAAAAGCAATAAAATATTTACAATTTGCTGATAGTAAAAGTGATAATCCACTTATAAAATTCTATTTAGGACGGGCTTACCATTTAAGTTATAAGTTTGATGAGGCGTTGGGTTTTTATGCTCTTTATTCGAAAAAGGCAACAACGGCTGATAAAAAGAAATATTTGCTTGATAGCCGTATTGCAATGTGCAACAACGGCAAGGAGTTAATTAGATATATCAGTGATTTAACCGTAGTTGACAATAAAAAGATAAAAAGTGAAGATTATTATTATTCGTATGAATTGAAAGATTTTGGTGGTAAACTTATTATAAAACCTCCCGAGTTTAAATCGAAAATAGATAAAAAACTTGAAACTCCTAATACAGTTATATTTCTGCCAAATCAAGGAAACGAAATTTATTACGGCAGTTATGGCGACAATAAATCAAATGGCAGAGATATTTTTAAAATTAAAAAGAATCCCTATGGAAAATGGGGTGTACCAGTGAATTTAGGAACTGTAATAAATACGCCCTACGATGAAGATTTTGCTTTTCTTCATTCCGACGGAAAAACCTTGTTTTTTTCTTCTAAAGGGCACAACAGTATGGGTGGATACGATATTTTTAAGTCGGAATATGATTCGATAACCAATAAATGGTTGAAGCCAGAAAATCTTGATTTCCCGATAAATACACCTTACGACGATTATCTTTATATCCCCGATAAAAACGAAAAATATGCCTTTTTTGCATCAAACCGCGAAACAACAGGCGATAAAATTTCGGTTTATAAAATAATTGTGGACAAAAAACCAATTAAACGTGAATTTAATAATATTGAGGAAGTTATAAATACATCTAAACTTGAAGTTTCTACATTAGCCGAGATTAATAAGTCTGAAAATGCTAATGCTGATAATTCAAACAAACAAATATTATCTCAAAACAATACAAATATTCGGAGTACCGGTAATTTTAAGTTTAAGCCAATAACTTATTCTGCAAACTTAACTACACAGCAATTAAATTCGGAAATTGCCGGTGATGAAAAAATTGTTAATGAACAAGCTGATGATATACGTAAACAATCTGATTTAGCGTACCTGTCGGCAAGTGAAAAAAACAATGAGGCAAACGAAAAAAGAAAACTTGCATCGGATAAAACAAATGAATTATATAACACTACAGACCAAAACCTTGCAGAAAAGAAAAAACAGGAAATTTTTGAGTTAATAACTGATGCAGAAAACTTAGAAAAAGATGCTGTAACTGCCTGTAATCTTGCAAAAAATTTAAATCAAATTGCCACTGATATTAAAAAAGATGCTGTAAAAACAAAGAATATCAAAGAAGCAATAAATAATACAAATAATTCCAATAACGAAAGTCTTGTTGAAGTTATAAATAAAAATAAAGAACGGCTTAATATCAGTCAGAACAAATACACAACTATTGAAAATGAAATAGAAAACCGAACCTCTCAGGCAAACTCCAAACAAATGGAGTTTTTACAATACGAAAGAGAATATAAAGCAAATCAAAATGATATATCAAGTTTGGAAGATGAAATCGGCACAATAAAACAGCAAATTGATAATGAAACTGATAATTCAAAAAAAGCCGGTTTGGCAAATCAATTAGCGATTAAAAATAATCAATTAGATAATTACCGGTCAAAAGATTCTATTTTAGAAGAAAATTACGGGAAAGCGAAAATTGAAAGTGAAAACATCCAGTCGGAAGTTAGTTTCTTAAAAGACCTGCATAATAATATTTCTGCAGATACCCGCTCGTTGCAAGATATTGCAACTCTTACTAAGAACATAAACAAAGAGCAATTGCATAAAGATATTTTTGAAAAAGAACTTACCGCAGATGTTAAAAATGCAAATGCCGTTCTGCAAAACAAAGTTCAAACCAATAACCTGACTGCACAAAATAATATCGTAAAAAATACAAATATTAAAACAAATAATATTCAGGAAGTAAAAAATAACACAAACATTCAAACTCCACAAAACAATACCGAAACAAATAATGCCGAAGTAATTAAAAAATTATACAGTCAGGCGGAAGGAAACAGTAAAATTGCCGATTCTATTAAAAATGTAATTGCCGAAAAAGAAAATATAATGGCAACCATTACCGACACCCAAAAACATGCTGATGCTTTTAACGAAATAAGCGAACTAAATAAACTCATGGAAGTTAAACGTCAGCAAAGTAACCAACAGCTTAAACAAGCAAAAGAGATGGACAAAACTTTAGCATCAAAAGCGAATATTTATAACAATAATTCAGTATTTCCTTTTAACAGCGATAATACCACAAATCGGGACTCAAAATTAGTTGCCTACCAGAAAGAGTTGCTTAATGCTCAATATTATGATAATCTGGTGAAAGAACAAAAAAGTCAGCTTGATATTTTACAAAACACATCAAAATACACAAATGATGCTGAAACAAAATTATTTGTAGAAAAGCAAATTACAGATTTAAACAAAAAAATTGAACACAACAGCCAGGTTGCAGCACAAAGTAATACCAATGCCCAAAAACTTCACCCGGAGGCGGTTTCAGAAGTTGATACAAATATCACTAATGAACAATTGGTATTAAATGCTACCCAATATCAAATAAAAAGCCCGATGGATATTGGTAATGAACAAAAACAAACAATAAAACTTGTTGCCGGCAACCGCGAAAATATAAAAGAAATTCAAAAGAACTTAAATAATGTAACAACTGAAATTAACGACTTAAATAAAAAACGTGAAACAGCAGATATTAAAACTCAGAAGCAAATTGATAAAGAACTGGTAACCAAGCGTGAAAATCAAAAAAAGTTGCTCACTGAATTTGTAACTGCTACAAAAAAATCAAATCAGGATGAATCTGCAATTTATAAGGATGTAATTGATGCAAATAAAAAAATTGATATTTCCAATCCCGATATAAGACTGGCAAATATGCTTGATAAAGAAGCGGAGATTTATTTTGAAAAAGCCGCCAATGTTCGCAAAGATGCCGAATTACGCGAAAAACCCGAAGAAATTGTTTTAGAATATCAGAAAGCCGATAATATTGAACAAATTGCAATTCAGAAACAAAAATACTCTATTGATTTATTTCTCAAATCGCAAACCGGTTTAACTGCAAATAACACATATCCAAATAAAAATAATAACCTTACCATTTCGCCTGATACTAACCTTGTTCCCCGAACCGTTGAAATTACTTTAAATCCCGACGAAGAAGAGCAACTTAAAACATTCCGTCAGGAATCGCATAAAGCTGAGGTTTTGCTTGCCGAATCGAACAAAAACTTAGCAGATGTTGAAACAAAAAGAAATTTGGCAACTTCAACATTTTCAGCAAAAGAAAAACAACGAATTCTAAAAGGAATAGATGCAAAAGAACAAAAAGCATTAGACCAGTCGCTTATCGCTTACAAAGATTACGGAAAAGCCGACAGTTTGAAATATATGGTTTACCAAAATCAGATAAAACAACTTCAGAGCTCCACCCCCGACTTAGGTAACAACAAGTTAATTGCAAAACAATATACAAACGAAGCCGAATTTTATTTTAACGAAGCTGCTCACATTCGACAAAAATCTGTTAATATTACAAATAAAAATCAAAAAGCCGGTAAATTAAAACAGGCTACCGAATTTGAGAAAAAAGCTCTTGCAAGTCAGGAATTTGCAGTTGATGTTCTTACTAATGTAAATCCAGTGTTCTTTGTTTCTACCAACGATTTAACCCGCGTCGACCGCCTAGATGTACTAAACCAACCCGTTGATGTTAACGATATTATACACATTAAAACGACAAGAATTGTTTCTAAACTTAATCTTACCGAAACTGAACTTAAACGTTTGGATGAGGTTGAAAAAAAACGTGTAATTTCTAATCAATTAATGGTTGATGCCGATAAATACGAGGCTACAATTGATAGTTTGCAAAAAATAGTGAGCAATTCTGCAAAAGAAAAAAACAGAAAAAAAGCCCGGGAACAAATTCCTAAATTAGAAAAGAAAATGTTTGCAAGCCAGTTTACATCTATCGAATTAGATGAAACAGTGAACGATACGCGTTTTTATTTGTACAACGAATATTTCAAAAAAAACCGCCTTAACGATAACACAACTGAGGCACGACAAGGCAAACAACTTGAGAAAGATGCCATTTCGAAATATTCAAAAGCTAAATCGTTGCGCGAAAAAGCGTTTATGAAAGTTGATGCACACAAAGCTTTTGAGCTTGATACTATAGCAAAAAAATTAGAAGAAGAAGCTATAGAAGACCAGGAAAAAGCTTTTGGTATATATTTAAAACTTAAACCATTAGATGATGAAATAAAAGAATATGCACTTAATCACCCTGCTAAAAATAACAACGCAAACAAAAACCTGATAGTAAAAACAAATGTTGATATTACACCTATAGAAACTAAAATTGATACTACCGAACAAATGCTTGTATCAAATACAAACGAAAACAATATAGAGAATAATGAAGTAAAAAATGTAAATGTAAACCCTGTAAATAATCAGAATAACGAAACAAATAATATAATTGAAAATAATAATAATGCCCCTGTTGATACGGTTACAAAATCAAATGTTATTGTAAATAATATTTCAGATATTGTTGATACAATTAGTAATTTCAATAAAAAAAATGTTGAAGAAAATTATACCATAACTAAAAATAAAACCGAAAACATAAATGTTTCAAATGTAAACACAAACAACTTATCAATTTCTGATGCTTTAAACAAAGAGGGCTTTGGATTTTCAATACTTCCGGTAAATGCTTACAGTAATGCCAGTCCAATACCTATGAATGCTCCGATGCCCGAAGGTATTGTGTTTAAAGTTCAGATTGGAGCTTTTAAAGCGCCTATAAAAAATGAATCTTTTAAAGGATTAAGCCCCGTTACCGGTGAAGCGCTTGCAGGTAGCCAGTATGTTCGTTATTTTGTCGGATTATTTTATTCTGAAGAAGCGGCAACCATTGTTCGCGACCAGATAAGACCAATTGGATATTACGATGCTTTTTTAGCTGCTTTTAAAGATGGAAAACGAATTCCACTGTACGAAGCCCGCCGCTTACTTAAAGAAAAAGTCCAAAGCGAGGAATATAAATTATTGTCACAAGCCGAAGTAGATAAGGTTAAAAATCGCACCTTAAATGCTGCTAATCAGAATATCAATAAGCAGTTGGTATATAATAAAAACGCAACAAATATTCCTGTAAATTCAACAAATGTTACTAAAACATCCGGGCTTTTCTACACAGTTCAGATTGGAGTTTATAAAAATCCAGTAACTGCCGGCGACCTAAAAAATTTATCGCCAATTTACGAAGAGCAAATTTATGGTTTTATTCGTTATACCACAGGAAAATATGCAGATTTCAAAAAAGCTAATTTAGAAAAAAATAGAATTGTTCAGCTTGGAATTACCGATGCCTTTGTTTCGGCATATTATAATGGTAAACGATTAACTACAGGTGAAGCTTCAATAATTGAAAAACAAAATCCCGGAGCATATACCGAACAAATTGAAGTAAAATATCCCGAGCAGGAAATTGATGTGAACCAAAATACAAATCTGCCGATGAATAAAGATTCTGTGGTATTTAAGGTTCAAATAGGTTCATTTAAAGAAAAGGTGCCTGTTAATAAAGTAAACCGGTTTTTAGAATTGGCTTCTAACCATGATGTTGAACAAGAACGAGATGCAACAGGAATTATCGCTTATTTTGTTGGAAAATTTCAATCGTATAACGAAGCAATCAAAATGCGCGATATACTTATAAATGAAGGTGCTAATGATGCATTTATTGTTGCATTCAACGGAAAACAGAAGATACCGGTAAATTATGCCAAAAAGTTACTTAATCAATAAATTTTTGTATTTTTGCAGCAAATATTTAAAGTTATGAATTTAACAGAAAAAGTTAAGCAGAAACCAAATTCAACTGGTTCGTCTGCCGAAAGAACATCGGAAGAAATGTTTATTGTTCTTTATAATGATGATGTTAATACTTTTAATTTTGTAATAGAATCTTTAATTGAAGTTTGCAAACACAAACCTGAACAAGCCGAACAGTGTGCTATAATTACACATTTTAAAGGTAAATGCGATGTAAAAAAGGGAACTTATTATTATCTTAAACCTATGAAAGATGGTTTGATAAGTAAAGGGCTTTCCGCCGTTATTGAATAATAATGTTAACAGCAATTATAATATTTATTGTACTGGGAGTAGTTTTAACACTACTTGAATTGCTTGTTATCCCGGGTACTACTATAGCCGGTATTGGCGCCTTTATTTTACTGGCATTGGGTGTGTTTTTTTCATATTCAACTTACGGAATCAAAACTGGAAATTATGTTCTCGGCGGAACTGTGGTATTTGTTATTATTTCCGTTGGATTTTCGCTGAGGTCAAAAACATGGAAACGATTTATGTTAAACTCAACGGTTGATGGGGTTGCAAATACCATTGAAGCGGATTTAAAACCTGGTGATACAGGCATTACCGTTGCAAGGCTTAATCCCATGGGAAAAATTCTTGTTGACAACGAGTATTACGAAGCCAAAGCGATAAACGAAATTATTAACCCGAATACCGAAGTTGTTATTACTAAAATAGTTGGAAACGTTCTAATTGTTAAATCTAAAAATAAATAAAAATGTTTACAGGAACAGCTCTTTACATTGCCATAGCCATTGCCGGGGTAATAGGCTTATGGATAATTCTTTATTTTATTCCCGTTGGATTGTGGTTTTCCGCACTCGTTTCGGGAGTTCATATTTCATTAATTCAGCTTATTTTAATGCGATGGAGAAAAGTCCCGCCTTCAATAATAGTTAATTGTATGATTGAAGGGACAAAAGCAGGAATACCTCTTAATCGTAATGAGTTAGAAGCGCATTTTTTAGCAGGAGGTCATGTTCAAAAGGTCGTTCATGCCCTTGTTTCAGCAGGAAAAGCAAATATTGATTTGAATTTTAAAATGGCTACCGCTATTGACCTTGCCGGACGTGATGTTTTTGAAGCCGTACAAATGTCGGTTAATCCAAAAGTTATTAATACTCCACCTATTGCCGCCGTTGCAAAAGATGGTATTCAGCTTATAGTTAAAGCACGTATTACGGTTCGCACAAATATTAAACAGCTGGTTGGAGGTGCAGGCGAAGAAACTGTGATAGCCCGTGTTGGTGAAGGCATTATTTCTTCGATAGGTTTGTCAGATACACATAAACTTGTTTTAGCAAGTCCCGATTCAATATCGAAAGTGGTTTTAAGTAAAGGACTTGACAGCGGAACTGCTTTTGAAATTCTTTCTATTGATATTGCAGATATTGATATTGGGAAAAATATTGGTGCTATTTTGATGACAGACCAAGCCGAAGCCGATAAAAAAATTGCACAGGCAAAAGCCGAAGAGCGTCGTGCTATGGCTGTTGCATTGGAACAGGAAATGATAGCCAAATCGCAGGAAGCAAGAGCAAAAGTAATTGAAGCGGAAGCCGAAATTCCAAAGGCTATTTCTGAAGCATTTCGTAGCGGTAATCTTGGTATTATGGATTATTATAAACTAAGAAATGTTCAGGCGGATACAAGCATGCGTGAGTCAATTTCAAAAGGCGGCTCAGGCAATACAAAGTAAGGGGACATAAAAAAAATAAATACCATTTTGCAAGTTAGGTATGAAGGTATAGGGTATAAAGGTATAAGGATACAGCTTTATTCCCTATTTCCTTATACCATATTCCTTAAAATGAAAAAGATTGATATTACAGACAAACACTAATTATCTCTGAATTTTGAGAGGATACGAATTACCCCACATCTCTATTCTTTATTATCTGAAATATTCCTTTTAAATCTATAAGTTTTAGTGCAAAAGCAGCTAATATCCCCGAAATACCGGTTAGAATAAAACCTAAGAACCAACTTTCAAATGTGTTTTTTGCTAAAATTCCAATACCGGCAATTCCTAAAACAAAAATAATTAAAACCGAAAGAAACTTTCCATTTATTTTAAATTGAAAAATGCGATTTACAATAACTATTTGAATAATAGCAGTACACGATTGAGTAATAACACTCGAAATGGCAGAACCAAGTGCATGAAATTTTGGAATTAAAATAAAATTCAAAGTTATATTTACAAGCATTGCCATTGCTGCCATTATATTAAGTTGCCTAAGACTTCCATTGGCAGTAAGTAATGTTCCATAAATATAAGTAGTAGAAATTGCAATTAATCCCGGAATAATAAAAGCGAATATTGTGGCCGAATAATTCAAGTTATTACCGTGATATAAAAGTTTCATCAATTCTGGAGCGTAAAGAATAGCTCCAATTACAAAAACTATTACAGGAATAATAATTAATCTATACGAAAACTGAACTAATTGATATACCGGTTCTTTTTGTTTTAGCATTTTGGAAAATATAGGCAGTAAAAGACCGGCAAAAAGAAATGCAATCATCGAAGCGGCATCTAAAATTCGGTACGACTGGGCATAAATTCCAGCTTCTACGTCGCCATCGGGTAAAAGCCTTTCAATCATTACGGAATCTATTCTGTTATAAAAAGCCATCAGTAAAATAAGCAGGGCAAATGGATAACTTTGCTTTAAAAAAACCACAAAAAAATGCCAGTCGAAATGAAGTCTTAAAAAACCTGCTTTTCGTAAAACAACAAAAAGAGTTATTAAAGTAGTTATAACGTAAGCCGCTGTTTGTGAGTAAACAAACCATTCAATTTTAAAAGGTGTAACGGTAATATTTCCCCAAAGCAAAATCCCGCAAATAATAATCATAAGCATACGGTCAAGAACCGAAATAAAACTATCTGTTTTAAACAGATGTAAACCACTTAAATTTGAACGCAAATAAAGAATAAACGAAAGCAAAAATTGATTAAAAATTAAAAAAATTAATAATTCAATTTGTCTGAAATCATAATTTATAATAAATGCAATTGTTAGGCAAACGAGCATATAAAACACTGCGAGAAAAAACTTTAATACAATAACGTTTGATAAGTGCTTACCCAGTAACTGATTATTTTGAGCAATATTACGGTTATTGTAATTGGTTATTCCAAAGTCAAGTAGTATATTTAATATCAGGCTGAAATTGAAAAGTGCAAAATAAAATCCGTATTCGCCGGAACCTACCATATTTTGAACACTGCGGTCAATACCGAATATCCAAAATGGTTTAACTAATAAGTTAAGAAAAAGAACAAGCCCAAGATTTGTTACAAATAATCGTTTCAATGCTTATAGTTATAAAAAAACAGTAAAATTAAATAATTCTGTCAGGTTTTTATTATTAATAAGACTGAATTCTTTTAGAAAAGGTTGTTTAACAATAAGGCTCTAATTAAAAACGATATTGGTGAAAAAAATTGCAATTCTTTGTAAAAAAATGTTTAAGCTAAATAATATTTTATAGTGTAGGATAAATAAATCATATCCCAAAGTCCCGTAAGGACGAGATTATGGTAGAAAGAATTATTACAAAAAACTCCGTTAGGAGTTACATTATTGTTTTATATTAGAAAGCTGATGTTACGCAAAATAATTAGCAACGCCATTTATGGCGTTGAAAAATAAAGAAGAAAAAACGGGCTTTAGCCCAAACATATAAAACAAAATATCATTCATAAAAGTTTACGTGCATTATATATGTCAACAAAGAACATGGAATTGTTATTATCTGCGGATATTAGGTTTGATGTATTTAACCATTTTCGTGAAAATGCACAAAAAAAACATATTTATTGATTTTATAAATGGATTTATAGACCATAATTACAAATCCCAAATCCTAAATCCTATTTTGGTTTGGGCTAAAGCCCGTTTTCTTTTGTTTATATTTTGAACACGACATAAATGTCGTGTCTAATGATGTAAATATTGAAAGCATGCGTAACATCAGTTAGAAAGGT
>Ga0210051_1006972_pt1 | contig 10583 bp, 8 predicted proteins | sample CryGey092014_all_FD_185464 | JGI IMG/M metagenome (GOLD analysis project Ga0210051, IMG submission 185464) | Groundwater microbial communities from aquifer - Crystal Geyser CG23_combo_of_CG06-09_8/20/14_all (SPAdes) (version 2) | ecosystem: Environmental > Aquatic > Deep subsurface > Groundwater ...
GTCTAAAATAATTAATTCAAAATTTTGATAAGTTTGATCTAAAACGCTTTCGATTGCCTCTTGAAGCATTCGGGGTCTATTATAACTCGTAAGTAAAACCGATACCACGGGTTCGAATCTTTGATTCTCTCTGGGTTTCCTAAAAGTGACTTTTTCTAAAATAATACCGGCCAGTATTGATAACTTTTCGGAAATTCTAGTTCCAACGAATCTCAATAATTTTTTACTAAATTGCTGCACTCCTTCTTCCTTTAGCACTTTAATTCCTTTTAAAAATAAATTTTTCATTTCCAATTTAATAAATAAGGGATAGTATCTGGCTTCTTAGGGTTATAAATCTCATTTTGAGCGCTTACTAAATAAATGATTTCTTTGCCTGAATTTTTTATTGCGTGGGCTATTTTAGGGAAAATAGTTATTACCTTGGGTTCTTTTGGAGAAAGTTTAAAACAAATTTTTTCTTTTGTTTTTAAATCCTCTAAATAAAGTTCGGCTTTTCCATTAATTATAAAGAGCCATTCTGTTCTTTTTAGATGATAATGATTTCCTCTTATGTATCCGGGTTTGATCGTTGCCACATAAATTTGTTTTATATCTTCCTTTATTTCTTTTCTTTTTAACATTTCTACTAACCAACCTCTCTTATCTGAATGAATTTCTAATTCCTTAACTTTGTATTTAATCTTACTTTTTCTTTTCATAAATTTAGCCATTTTCGATTCTCTGGCTTTATCATCCATTTAATCATCTTATCGAAGGACTGTTCCAAGGTCAGCGGATATTCAAATCCTAAACTTTTTAATTTTGAACCATCGAGCGAATATCTGAGGTCATGGCCAGGCCTGGTGCGGTGGAAATCGACATACTCTATCTCTGAGGGTTCTAACTCTCTTCCTTTAATAATTCTCGAAATTCTATTAGCTAATTCCAGAACATTTCTTTCCTCACCAACAATGTGATAAATTCCGTGAGAAGGATCATTTTGATATTTTTTCTCAATTGTTTCTCCTTTATCCATCAAGAATATCAAAGCATCGCAGACATTTCTGGCGTGTATCCATTTCCTGGAACTAATATTTCCTGGTAATCCATGAATTACTACTTTTTCATTATTCAGAATCGCCTTTACGGTTTTAGGAATGAATTTTTCCGGGTGTTGACGCTCACCTATACAATTCATCGTCCTAGTTACCATCACTGGCAGGCCGAAAGAAAAAGCAAAAGCTTTGGAAATTGCCTCTTGGCCTTCCTTTGAAGCGGAATAAGGATTTGAGGGATTACAGGTATCTCCTTCTTTATAATCAACACCAAAAGGAGCCGGACCCATCACCTCATCAGTACTGAACGTAACAAACTTCTCTATATTCGGCTGATATTTTTTAACATACTCGAGTAAATTTGCTGTTCCAACGACATTACTCATTACAAATGGGATACTATTTTCTAAACTTCTGCTGACATCGCTTTCAGCAGCCAAATGCCAGATATAATCTAAATCACCTATCATTTTATGGGTGGTTTCTGAAATTGGCGATTTTAGATCGTGCCAGATAAATTTAACCCGATGTTTCTCTTTTTCCCAAATATCAATATCAGTTAATCGATTCAGGTTTCCAGCATAGGTTAAAGCATCCAAAATTATAATCTCCCAATCAGTTTTTTTTAAAACCCCTTCGCTAAAGATGGTGCCCAATGAAGCCACAGCCTCCAGTTAAAAGGAGTCGTTTCCTTCTTTGAGCCTTTGTTGTTTTTTCTTCAGCCATAATTTTTTAATTTCTTCAGGAGTTTGAATTTCTCTACATTTTGCCCATTGTTCCCACTCCTGAATTGTTTTAAATCCTTGATTATATGATATTGTTCCACGTAATCTTTTAATTGTATTACAATTAGCACATAAAACCTGATATCTTTCTGGCTGAAAAGGTTGTTTTATAAGCCAACGATAAAAATTTTCTCCTGCTGCTTTATCTCTTTTACCTAAATTCCATCTCCTTTCTTTAAAGCCATCACCTAAAATATGGTCAATTTGTAAACATTCGTATCTGTTCTCTCCACAGATAGCACATTTAGGCATATCTCCACCATACATTTTTAATGCTTTTATCCTGAATCTATGGTATCGTCTTGCTCTTTCCTGATAGCGATATTCTCTTGTTCTCAACCATTTCCTTTTTCTTAACCTAATCTTATCTCTATTCTTTTTATACCACTCTCGTTGATACCATCTCTGATATAATCTATTTTCTTCTCTATATTTTCGATTATATTCTCGTTGATATTTTCTTCTTTTTTCTGGGTCTTTATAGGGCATTACTTAATTATAGCCCCACAAAACCCATTATCAAGGCCAATAAAGCCACAGCCTCCAGTAATTAAAAGTTTTTTTGACATATTTCTACCTTTATTATTTTATTAATTGAGTCTATTTAGACTTTTTAAATTAAAAGTTAATTTACTTCAGGCATTTTTGCTGATAAAATGGGGAAATATGAATTTTAAACAGAAAATTTGTCAATTTTTAAGGTGGTCTGAAAAATATACTGAATCGCATATGATTATCTAGCCAAGAGTAGATTTTTATTTATGTTGTTATCAGGATGGCTTCCTAATATTTACATATAGAATTAGCATAGCAGACTTTTATTAATAAGTAAATTTTTTACTATTAAATTTCTATATGTAAAATAGCAAATTGAGTAAATCCCAGCTCCAATCAGAATGGAGAGAAAAACATTTAGATGGTAAATTGGGGGCTGGGTTATCACAAAATACATTGGGATACTGGCTAAAATAGCGCCGAAAAAACTAGCCAGGGATTTTAAATTAAAAGGTCTAATGGAAGTAAGTTTAGTAGTAAATTTGAAAAGTAAAAAGAGAATTAAAACCGAGGTGGCAACGGTGGCGGCAGCGGCGCCATAGAGAGAATATTTGGGAATTAAAATTGAATTTAAAATGACATTGATGAGAGCTCCAGATAAAGTAATCCAGAAAAGTTTTTTTTGCTGGTTAGCAACAATAAGGATTTGACCAAAAGGAGAAGCAATAAAAGCGATTCCGGCCATTAAAATTAAAATTTGAAAGGCTAAAATGGCTGGGAAATAGCTCGGGTCATAAATGTAATCAATAATTCGAGGGGTAAGGACAATACCGCCCACGACAATTGGAACAGCTAAAAAAATCATTGATTCCATAAAGTAATTCCAAGTCCTCTGTAGTTTTTCTCTTGATTCTTTAAAAAACTTGCTTAAAACTGGATAAAAACTTGTAGCAATAAGGCCTGCTGGAACTAAGGTTACTCCAATAATTCTATAAGCAGCGTTATACCAACCGGTTTGGGTGATCTGGCCCCAATAGCCCATCATTATTGAATCAGTTTGGGTGTAAATACTCCCGAAAATACCGGCTAAAGCCAGAGGCCAAGACAAAGATAAAAATTTTTGCCAGATGGATTTTTCAAAGGAGATTCTTAATGGGAAAACCTTAAAATGAAAAAGAGTCAAAATAAAAATCAAAGCGGCGAAACCAGCAAATAAATAACTATAACTTAAATTGATGACTGAAGGAAAATTCAAAATTACAAAGAATCCAGCTGCCGTAACTAAGATTGCTTCCAGAATTTGAGTCATTGCTTGATATTCCATTTTTTGGCGGGCTTGAAAGAAGGCAAAAATAATTGCCCCAAAACTGGCAAGAATCGTGTAAATTCCCAAAATCCAGATTAAGCTCCGAATAACGGGCTCAGGGGTAATAAAAAAGGAACCGATTAAAATTAAAATGAGGGTCCCCAAACCCAAAAGAATTTTTAAAGAAAATAAGGAAGAGATTTCTTTTTCTCTCTCATTATCCCGGGCAAATTCCCGGGTGGTAATTTGAGACAAACCGAGGTCGGAAAAAATAGCGAATAAACTTACAAAAGCCAAAGCAAAAGTGAATTTTCCATATTCTGTGGCTCCCAAAATTCGCGCCACATAAATGATTAAAATTAATTTTAAAAACCGGCTCACTCCTTCGGCAAACGCTAACCAGAAGGTATTTTTAAAAATGGTCTGCTTAATCCCTAAATTTTCTAAAAAAAATTCTTTAGGTCTTAAAAAAATATTTTTAATTATATTTCTAATTTTCATTTTTAAACTATTTTTTTATGTAATTTTCTGTTTCGCTCTTTATTGTTTCAGCAACTTTGTCCCAGCTTACTGGTTTTATCAATTTTGGCTTTAAACTACCTTTAACATCTTCAAAATAAGTAAGCGCCTTTAAAAGATGGGTCTCGTTGTAGTCAATATTGACGAATTTCTGCCGGACAAACCCGAGAATATCTTTTAAAGAATACTTCTGTAAAATAAAATAGATATCAATAAAATCTTTATAAGAGCCCCGACTGGCAATGGCTTCCATCTTCATTGCCGCTATGTCGGGAATGCCAGCCAGATAAACATTTTCTTTATATTTGCTCTTTGGCGCTATTAAGGGATAGGGGTATTCAAAAAAACTTATCTTCACGCCATTTAAAGCACCATTAAAAGTTTTTTTAGATTCGCTGTCTATACCTAATTTCCCAAGCTTTTCCAGCTGTCGGCGAAAAGAAATAGTATAGTCAAATTTTTCAGCAAACCAATCCAAGTCAATAGAAAAACGATGGCCAAAATAAAGAGCCAGGGCTGTACCGCCGGCTAAATAAAAATCTTTTGCAATATCAGAATCACCTATCGCCTCAAGAACGCTTTTGGTGTTTTTAGTGAGGGCTTCCTGGTGCATTTTAATTTCTTTAAAGGAATATTTAATATTATTGACCAAAAATTAGCGCTTCGGGGATCAAAAAAGATATGATTTTCAGCCGCTTTTTTAATTTTAGATAAGCCGTAAAAATCCTTTACTGCCTTCCATTCTTTTAAATTGCCGAAATCCAAAACGCGACCGATAATAAAATCAGCATCTTTTTGCTCATCAAGTTTTTTAGGATCTGTCTCCCAAAATAAGGTCGGTCTCAATAATGAATGCTTTTTCAGATACATTCTTTATTCTCTATTATATCATTAAATAACATCAATTTCAATAATTTCAATCGCCAAAATGGCTTTATTTGGAGGACTTAAACCACTCTATTGTCTTTTTCAAGCCCTCTTTTAAATCATATTTTGGCTGCCAACCCATTTCTTTTTTTATTTTGGAAGAGTCGAGGCAGCTTCTTTTTAGGTCCCCGGCTTTGGCTTGAGCAAAAATCGGCTTTATATTTTTTCCAATCATTTTTGAAATTAAACTGTAAATCTCGTTTACGCTAGTCTCCTTCCCTGTTCCTATATTAAAAATCGGAATCAGATTTGCACGGGTCAGACCCGTGCAAATTAAGGCGGCTTCTACTGCGTCTTCGACATAAAGATAATCTCTGGTTTGGCTTCCATCTCCAAAAATGGTTGGAGTTTTATCATTTAAAAGTTTATCAACAAAAATGGCTATCACTCCGGCTTCAGCTTTTGAATTCTGACGGGGACCATAAATATTAGAGTAACGCAAAGAGACATAATCTAAACCATAATTTTTTTTATAAAATTCGAGGTATTGCTCAATCAAAAGTTTGGCCAGACCATAAGGAGATTCTGGTCTGGCAGGGTGAGTTTCCGGGGTAGGAATAAGGTTGGTCTCTCCATAGATTGCTCCTCCTGAAGAGGCAAAAATAAATTTTTTTGTTCCAAATTTCCGGCAATTCTCTAAAATATTGAGGGAACCTAAAATATTGATTTTGGCATCTTTTACTGGATTTTCCACTGATTTTCTAACATCAATTTGGGCGGCCAAATGGAAAACTACTTCTGGTTTTTCTTTTTTGAAAATCTCAGAAATCTTCGGACTACAAATATCAATTTTGTAAAACTTGGCTCTCTTGTTTAAATTTTCCTTTTTTCCAGTAGATAAATTATCGACCACTACTATTTTGTGGCCTTCTTTGATTAATCTATCTACTAAATGACTTCCAATAAATCCGGCACCGCCGGTAACTAAAATTTTCATATTTTTAGATTTTTTATTTTTATTCTTCTTTAAAATATTCTAATATCTCATCTTTTATCAACAATCTTCTTATATTTGAATTTGCGATCAAGGCATAGGAAGGTTTGTGTGAAAAGCTAATGTATTCTATTTTCTTTTTCATTGTTCTAACTTTCTTAATAGCTGGAATAAAATCAGTATCAGATGTGACTAAAATTGCTGTGTCATATTTGTTTTCATAAGCGCCGACCAACAAATCAACTGCGATTAAGACATCAACGCCTTTTTCGTGATTGAAGTTTACCTAATAATTTTTGCTTTTTCTAATTCTTGCATTGTTCTTACCCATTTTTCCCATTTTTGAACCTCTTGAATTTCGTCAAGAAATATATAGGGTTTATCTTTGGGATTCAAAAACTCCAAATAAGTTTCGTAAATCTCTTGAAGCAATTGTGGATTTAACTCAATAAATCTCGGGTCTTCAAAATTTACTATCAATACCTGATTTTTATTTACTCCTTTTTGAATTAACTCTTTTGCCAATTGTCTCATAATAAAAGATTTACCACTTCTTCTTGCTCCAGTAATGGTTATTATTTGTTCATTCAAAAGTAATTTCTTTAATTTTTCCAAATAAAAAAATCTTGGAATTCCTGTCTCCAGAGGTTTTTTCCAAAAGTTCCAATCTTCTAATATTGCTATTATTTCATTTTTATCCATCTTCCAGATTTTATTAGGGAAAAATTGTCGATTTTACCTAATATTGATATTAAAATAGGGAAATCTGTCTGTCAACCCCGCACCTTTTTTTTCTGAAGGCTTGTGGTAACAAATAATCAGAGCCGATAGGCGGCTTCACCTTATATTCTTCCATAACCTCAGGCTTTCATTGAAAAAGGTGCGGGGTCAACCCGGTTGATTAAAACTTTTTTGGCATAGATTTTATCGAAGAATTCGAAATTGAACCAATAACTTTTTATAGCCCAAAAAACAAATTAAGTAAATGCTGGCGCCAATTGAGATGGAGAAAAAGATATTGAGGTGATAAATTTGGGGTTGGATTATTAAAAAATACATTGGGATACTGGCTAAAATAGCGCCGAAAAAACTAGCCAGGGATTTTAAATTAAAAGGTCTAATGGAAGTAAGTTTAGTAGTAAATTTGAAAAGTAAAAAGAGAATTAAAACCGAGGTGGCAACGGTGGCGGCAGCGGCGCCATAGAGAGAATATTTGGGAATTAAAATTGAATTTAAAATGACATTGATGAGAGCTCCAGATAAAGTAATCCAGAAAAGTTTTTTTTGCTGGTTAGCAACAATAAGGATTTGACCAAAAGGAGAAGCAATAAAAGCGATTCCGGCCATTAAAATTAAAATTTGAAAGGCTAAAATGGCTGGGAAATAGCTCGGGTCATAAATGTAATCAATAATTCGAGGGGTAAGGACAATACCGCCCACGACAATTGGAACAGCTAAAAAAATCATTGATTCCATAAAGTAATTCCAAGTCCTCTGTAGTTTTTCTCTTGATTCTTTAAAAAACTTGCTTAAAACTGGATAAAAACTTGTAGCAATAAGGCCTGCTGGAACTAAGGTTACTCCAATAATTCTATAAGCAGCGTTATACCAACCGGTTTGGGTGATCTGGCCCCAATAGCCCATCATTATTGAATCAGTTTGGGTGTAAATACTCCCGAAAATACCGGCTAAAGCCAGAGGCCAAGACAAAGATAAAAATTTTTGCCAGATGGATTTTTCAAAGGAGATTCTTAATGGGAAAACCTTAAAATGAAAAAGAGTCAAAATAAAAATCAAAGCGGCGAAACCAGCAAATAAATAACTATAACTTAAATTGATGACTGAAGGAAAATTCAAAATTACAAAGAATCCAGCTGCCGTAACTAAGATTGCTTCCAGAATTTGAGTCATTGCTTGATATTCCATTTTTTGGCGGGCTTGAAAGAAGGCAAAAATAATTGCCCCAAAACTGGCAAGAATCGTGTAAATTCCCAAAATCCAGATTAAGCTCCGAATAACGGGCTCAGGGGTAATAAAAAAGGAACCGATTAAAATTAAAATGAGGGTCCCCAAACCCAAAAGAATTTTTAAAGAAAATAAGGAAGAGATTTCTTTTTCTCTCTCATTATCCCGGGCAAATTCCCGGGTGGTAATTTGAGACAAACCGAGGTCGGAAAAAATAGCGAATAAACTTACAAAAGCCAAAGCAAAAGTGAATTTTCCATATTCTGTGGCTCCCAAAATTCGCGCCACATAAATGATTAAAATTAATTTTAAAAACCGGCTCACTCCTTCGGCAAACGCTAACCAGAAGGTATTTTTAAAAATGGTCTGCTTAATCCCTAAATTTTCTAAAAAAAATTCTTTAGGTCTTAAAAAAATATTTTTAATTATATTTCTAATTTTCATTTTTAAACTATTTTTTTATGTAATTTTCTGTTTCGCTCTTTATTGTTTCAGCAACTTTGTCCCAGCTTACTGGTTTTATCAATTTTGGCTTTAAACTACCTTTAACATCTTCAAAATAAGTAAGCGCCTTTAAAAGATGGGTCTCGTTGTAGTCAATATTGACGAATTTCTGCCGGACAAACCCGAGAATATCTTTTAAAGAATACTTCTGTAAAATAAAATAGATATCAATAAAATCTTTATAAGAGCCCCGACTGGCAATGGCTTCCATCTTCATTGCCGCTATGTCGGGAATGCCAGCCAGATAAACATTTTCTTTATATTTGCTCTTTGGCGCTATTAAGGGATAGGGGTATTCAAAAAAACTTATCTTCACGCCATTTAAAGCACCATTAAAAGTTTTTTTAGATTCGCTGTCTATACCTAATTTCCCAAGCTTTTCCAGCTGTCGGCGAAAAGAAATAGTATAGTCAAATTTTTCAGCAAACCAATCCAAGTCAATAGAAAAACGATGGCCAAAATAAAGAGCCAGGGCTGTACCGCCGGCTAAATAAAAATCTTTTGCAATATCAGAATCACCTATCGCCTCAAGAACGCTTTTGGTGTTTTTAGTGAGGGCTTCCTGGTGCATTTTAATTTCTTTAAAGGAATATTTAATATTATTGACCAAAAATTAGCGCTTCGGGGATCAAAAAAGATATGATTTTCAGCCGCTTTTTTAATTTTAGATAAGCCGTAAAAATCCTTTACTGCCTTCCATTCTTTTAAATTGCCGAAATCCAAAACGCGACCGATAATAAAATCAGCATCTTTTTGCTCATCAAGTTTTTTAGGATCTGTCTCCCAAAATAAGGTCGGTCTCAATAATGAATGCTTTTTCAGATACATTCTTTATTCTCTATTATATCATTAAATAACATCAATTTCAATAATTTCAATCGCCAAAATGGCTTTATTTGGAGGACTTAAACCACTCTATTGTCTTTTTCAAGCCCTCTTTTAAATCATATTTTGGCTGCCAACCCATTTCTTTTTTTATTTTGGAAGAGTCGAGGCAGCTTCTTTTTAGGTCCCCGGCTTTGGCTTGAGCAAAAATCGGCTTTATATTTTTTCCAATCATTTTTGAAATTAAACTGTAAATCTCGTTTACGCTAGTCTCCTTCCCTGTTCCTATATTAAAAATCGGAATCAGATTTGCACGGGTCAGACCCGTGCAAATTAAGGCGGCTTCTACTGCGTCTTCGACATAAAGATAATCTCTGGTTTGGCTTCCATCTCCAAAAATGGTTGGAGTTTTATCATTTAAAAGTTTATCAACAAAAATGGCTATCACTCCGGCTTCAGCTTTTGAATTCTGACGGGGACCATAAATATTAGAGTAACGCAAAGAGACATAATCTAAACCATAATTTTTTTTATAAAATTCGAGGTATTGCTCAATCAAAAGTTTGGCCAGACCATAAGGAGATTCTGGTCTGGCAGGGTGAGTTTCCGGGGTAGGAATAAGGTTGGTCTCTCCATAGATTGCTCCTCCTGAAGAGGCAAAAATAAATTTTTTTGTTCCAAATTTCCGGCAATTCTCTAAAATATTGAGGGAACCTAAAATATTGATTTTGGCATCTTTTACTGGATTTTCCACTGATTTTCTAACATCAATTTGGGCGGCCAAATGGAAAACTACTTCTGGTTTTTCTTTTTTGAAAATCTCAGAAATCTTCGGACTACAAATATCAATTTTGTAAAACTTGGCTCTCTTGTTTAAATTTTCCTTTTTTCCAGTAGATAAATTATCGACCACTACTATTTTGTGGCCTTCTTTGATTAATCTATCTACAAGATGAGAACCGATAAAACCGGCTCCTCCTGTTACTAAAATCTTGGACATAATGCTAATTAATGCGAATTTAGTATGCGAATGCTACGAATTATTTGAACTCCGAGTTTAAAACTCTTTTAGGGGTAAGAGATCTTTGCCGAAAATTTACTAAAATTCCCAATTTTTTTCTGTAAGAACTTAAGTATCTTCGCATTTGAAAATAATCTTCTTTAGTTATTAATCTTTTGGCCTTAAAATCCAATATTATTTTATCTTCTATAATAAAGTCGGGTATATTTCTACCCAATCTTTCGCCTCCGAAGGATTGGGATGACCTTGCCTCTCTTTTATAGGA
>Ga0210051_1006975_pt1 | contig 10581 bp, 9 predicted proteins | sample CryGey092014_all_FD_185464 | JGI IMG/M metagenome (GOLD analysis project Ga0210051, IMG submission 185464) | Groundwater microbial communities from aquifer - Crystal Geyser CG23_combo_of_CG06-09_8/20/14_all (SPAdes) (version 2) | ecosystem: Environmental > Aquatic > Deep subsurface > Groundwater ...
TTTAATCAAGTTTCCGCATTGCAGATTAGAATGCTCTTTTAGCCAATATTGCGGAACTCTTTTACTTATTAATAAATTCCAGAATTTGATTTTGGACGTAGCCAGGAAATGTAGCGATTTATCATATACTGGGCCGTCACATTCCAATTTCATTTTTTCTTGGATTTCGGCAGGACTGTCCTTAGTGCTGATAGGGATGGAGCATGATGTAAATAGAATTGGGCCGCCATCCACATCCCTTGTTATTATATGTATTGTTGAACAAATTTTGTTTGCGCCATCTTTAATTACTTTTGCAACAACATTTTTACCAATATACTTCCGTTTACCATAGCTATCCAAAATAGTAAGATCAGCTGGATGTACATTCAAAATTCTGTATTTATATTCTTCAAGTAAAGGATTTGTAATAATAAGCATAAAACCAGATAGCATGATTATATCTGCCTTGAATAGTTTGATTAACTGGCTTACATCATTAAAATATTTTCTTCGTGTCCTGAGATTGGTAATCTTTGTTTTTTGATTCCGACACCAATCACGATAATCAAGATATTTAAGCTTAATTCCGGCTCCTTTAACTAATTTAATACCCGGGGCATCCTTTCTGTCTGTAAAAGCGCCAACAATTTTGTAAGATTGATTGATGTTTGGACTTGTTTCTAATAGATATTTTAAAGAACTGGCATTGCCAGAAAAAAGTACAACCACTCTCATTATTTCTTTTTTCATTTCTTCCTTCCTCATTTCAATAGAGTATTTTATGAAAAAATTTTCTTTTCACACTTCGGCTGTGCTCAGTGTAAACACTTCGGCTGTGCTCAGTGTAAACACTTCGGCTGTGCTCAGTGTAAACACTTCGGCTGTGCTCAGTGTAAACAAAATATGGTTCCCGCTCAAATCCTATTTGAGCGAGGCTCGCTCAGACAATCTGAGCGGCGAGACGATCCTTCGACAGACTCGGGACAGGTATTTTTATTAGGTTCTTTGGCAGTTTTAATTACTATTGTTTAGTCTCTAATTTAGCCACTCTTTCCTCTAATCTTCGCATTTGAGCGCCAAGTATTAATAATTCCTGCTCTTGTTTTTCGTAGAGTGAAATAAATTTATCCAGTTTTGTGAATAATTCGCTGGAGTTTCTTTTTATTTCCTGAACGTCTGTTTTTACCGCCTGCAACTCTATTCTTACTTCCTGAATATCTGCTTTTAGTCCTTGTTTTACTTCCTGAATGTCTGCTTTTAGTCCTTGTTTTACTTCCTGAATATCTGCTTTTAGTCCTTGAAAATCCTCTTGGACCGCTTTAGCAAACGGCTCCAAGGTTTCAGTAAATACTTCTTTTATATCTTGTTTTGATAATTCGGGCATAATTTTATTGTAGGACGCTGGCGAGTATTGTCAAATTTTGATTTCGTTTTGTGCCCGGGGTGGGAGTCGGACCCACAAACCCTTTCGGGTCGAGGATTTTAGGTCCTCTGCGTAAACCATTCCGCCACCCGGGCGATTTTGAGACCAGGAGGGGATTCGAACCCCCGTAAAAAGGTTTTGCAGACCTTTCCCTAACCACTCGGGCACCTGGTCATCTATTTTCAAACTTTAGAAAACTTTAGAAAAATCGAGAATCCTCGATATTGTGACAAAGTTAAAAAATTTTGACAATATCGGGATAGACCTCTGTCTTGTCATTTAGCTGCGTGACCCCTACATGACCGTATTTTTTTGCCCCGACCCTTCTTGAAGAAAAAAAACTAACTTCGGCATTGGTTTGATATTAATTTTTTTAAGGAGCTTGTATCGCAGGCTGCGGCTGCTTTTCTGGATTTTTAAAAAAACTTCTGGTTCTTTTTCAAAAGGAATAACACCCAGTTTTATTTTAGCCCGCAATAATTTTTCATCAATTTCAACCCCGGTAATAGTAATGAAAACTCCCGGTTCTGTTTCATAATCTCTAAGAAGAATGTTGTTCAATTCCCGCTGAATCAGACTTGCCAGTTTTAAATTACGGTAAGGCCTCATAAAAATTTGAAGCGTTTAATCTAATAATATCAAATGATGGCCGATAGTAATAGCCGCATCGCTTTCAACTAATAAGCCGATTTCTTGGTCTTTTTTTGCCTCCCCAATATCTTTCCGCTGGGATTGGAGATTAAGAATCTTGCCTTGGCCCAGGCGTTCTTCGTTAAACCAAATTTCAAAACTTTCTTTATTTTTTACTGGTCCTTCCAGAATTCTGCCGCCGATAATTTGCTGTTTGCCTTTGCGTTTGCCGAAAGTCGCCAAAATTTCTACGATTCGTTTAGTTGAAGTTGACATTTTTTTCAGCAACTCTTTTATTTCCTTTTCCAGGTTGTAAATAATTTCCGAGCTGATAATTTTGACATTTAAAATTTGAGCCAAATTTTTTATTGGTTGGTTCGGACTAACGCGGAAACCAATAATCATAGCTTTAGCGCCGCTTGCCAGTTTAATATCATTTTCAAAAATATTTCCGATTGAACGGTCAATAATTTTTATTATGATTTCGGGTATCTGCTGATTAAGATAAAAAAGAATTTTTTCCAAAGCTTCTAGAGAGCCGGTTTCGTCAGCTTTAAGCAAAACCAGAAGGACATTTTTAGCTTCAGCAGGGAAAGATGTCGGTTTTTCCTTTTCCGGCTCTTTCATTTCTAAAATTTCTATTTTAGGAGGATTGCCGGCGACAAAGTTTGCCCCCGCTAGCGGCGGGGTTTCAAAGCCGAAAATTAAAGCCGGGCTGCTTGGTTCTAATTTAATTACCCTTTCGCCCAAAAAGTTTTCCAAAATCTTAATTTTCCCTTTAGCCGTAGAAGTAGCAATCTCTTGACCAATTTTTAAAGCGCCATTTTTAACAATAACGCCGACGGTTAATCCTCGTCGGGGGTCGGATTTAACCGAAATTATAAAACCTTGGGTTTCGCCTTCGGGTTCATATTTTAAATCTTCCAATTCAGCGGCTAAAAGAATTAAATCTAAAAGCTCATCAATGCCTTGGCCGGTTTTTGCCGAGATGAGCTGATAAGAAATGTTACCGCCCAACCCTTCCAAAAAAACGCTATTTTGGAGAAGTTCGTTTTTTGTTTTTTCAACATCAGCTTGGGGTTTATCAATTTTATTTATAGCCACTATAAAAGGAAGCTCTTCGGCTTTGATGTGTCCCAGGGCTTCTTTGGTTTGAGGTTTAACGCCATCGTCAGCCGCCACGACTAAAATTGCCAAGTCAGCTATTTTTGCTCCCCGGCTTCTCATTTGAGAAAAGGCTTCATGCCCCGGCGTGTCAATAAATGTGATTTTCCTTCCTTCGGAAGGCGCTGATTCAGGCTGATTACTACGCTGATTCACGCTGACATCGATCGCTGATTCACGCTGATTGCTACGCTGATTTACGCTGATATTATCTGCGTTAATCTGCGTCTTGTCTGTGTTAATCTGCGTATGAGTGATCTCGTAAGCGCCGATGGTCTGGGTAATTTCACCGGGTTCTTTGGGCATTTTTGTTTTCCGAATATAAGAAAGCAAAGTGGTTTTCCCGTGGTCAACGTGACCCATTACTACTACAATCGGCGGTCGCGCTAAGCGCGACTCTTGTCCAGCTGAGCTGGACGGCCGAGGTAATAAATTTTGAATTTTGAATTTCGAATTTCGAATTTCTAACATATCTTGTAAAATTAGCAGAAATATTGAATAATTACAAGGATTTCGGAGGCGTCGCATAGTGGTCTAGTGCGGCACGGTGCTAACGTGTTAAGGGCTTTAAAACCCTTCAGAGGTTCGAATCCTCTCGCCTCCGCCAAGTTATACACGACGAGTTTTTTGCCTCGCCCCGCCAAAGGCGGGGCTCGGCGTCTACCAAAATTTTGAAGGGATTTTCTAAATCAAAAACAATTTTTTGATTTAGTATTTTGAAGTTCGAACCTAATTTTTTGAAGAAATCTCGCTTTTCTTCAAAATTATTGCTTTTTGCCAAAATTCCCGCACATTTCGCGGATTTTACGAATGAAATCGCCGGTTCGAACCAATTATTCCTTTTTTGCTCAAAACCATTTAACTTGTCTTTCAAAACTTGTTTTTCTCCAACAAGTTTATTTTTATTCTGCTGGTATTCTTCCAGCAGAATAGCATTTTCAAGATAGCCAGACATTAACCTTTCTAATTTTTCATCGATTATTTTCATTTTCTCTTTTATGTTTTGAGCAAAAAAGCTTGACGATTGGCTGGTTTCAGATTTTTCTTTGTCAATTTCCGAAATTATGTTTTTCGCCCAATCGTCAGGCAAAGAAACTTTTTGAATATATCCGTTTATTTGTTTTGCCAATTCCTCCTCGCGAACATATTTTTGAAAGCATTTTATTTTTCGTTTGGTGCAGTGGTAGTAATTGTGTCCTTTTTGAGTTTCGGCGGTAATCAAGCAACCACATTCACCGCAGCGAATAAATCCGCGAAAAACAAAATACTTCAACTTTTTCTTGTTTGGCTTGCCCTTACTATTCATTACTTCTTGAACTTTATCAAAAAGTTTCTTTGCGATAATTGGTTTGTGCTTTCCTTCGTATAATTCTCCGTTGTATCTAATTAGTCCGCAGTAAAAAGGGTTTTTGAGAAAATATTGATAATTTGAAACACTTAACATTTTATTTTTTCTGCCAATTAATTTCAAATTATTGATTGTTTCGCATAAACGCCGCAGGGAAAATTTACCGGTGGAATACAACTCAAAAGATTTTTTAATGAGTTGGGCTTTGTTTTTATCAACGATAATTAATTTTGCGTTTTTATCATTGAGATAACCAAGAGGCGCTTGGCTCGGCCATAAACCATTTTTCAATTTCTGCCTTATTCCCCGCTTTATATTTTCACTCAAATTATCAACATAGTATTTTGATTGACCGAAAGCAATCTGCAACATAAATTTTCCCTGCGGCGTGTTTTCAAACCAAAAACACGGGAATTTTAGCTCACTGATTTTTCCAGTATCTACAAGCCAAATTATTTTTCCGCCGTCAACAGAATTTCGGGCGAGGCGGTCGGGGTGCCACGCTAAAATTCCTTCGGCTTCGTTTTTCTCTATGCGAGAAAGCATTTCATTGAAAATTGGTCTGCCCGGCTCTTTGGCGGTTTGTTTTTCAATGAAGGTTTTAACAATTTCTATGTTTTCCTTTTTCGCAAGTTCTTCTAATTCCGCTATTTGGTCATCAATACTCCGCACCTGTCTTTCCTCTGTATCCGTTGACTTTCTCGCATAGAGAAAAAACTTTTTGGTTTGATTATTTTGTGTGTTCATATATTTTCTCAAAAACCAAAGGAGCAACCCTGTGAATCCAATTCCGTTTTCACGAAACTGACAGAAGTTGCTCCTTTGGGATTACAACGATATTAGTTGTAATAAAAATTCGTGAAATAGAATTGGATTCAATTTTATTATACACCTTTTTGGCAAAAAGCAAATCCCTTCAAAATTTTGGTAGACGCCGAGCCCCGCCTTTGGCGGGGCGAGGCAAAAAACTCGTCGTGTATAACTTGGCGGTGTGTTTTAGTCAAAATCCGAACTTTTTTCCAAGAAAATCCCGACGTTGACTTTTAGTTGCCCGCCCCGCTTTGCGGGGCGGGCAAGAACAGACAAAAAAAAACGAAACGGCTCGCCCCGCCACCGCCTCGCAGACTCGGCGGAAACCCCGAAAGAAAAACGCCCTTTCCTTTTTCAAAAAGAATTCCCCCGCGCGCAAATCAGAAAAGCAAGGAGTGTTTTCTTTCGGGGTTCTGCCCTCAATCGGGCAGGTGGCGGGGCTAGCTTCAATTGTGTTGCGTTGGCTTTAGAAAATTATTAAGGAATATCTATTACAAAAGAATTGCTTTCAATACCTTGACATGACTGCTTTAGTGGACATCTGTAAGCGTTTACTACAACATTATATTTCCCCGAAGGAACATATTTTATATCAAAAGGAGGAGTGTCTGCTTGACCACCAAGTCCCATAAATCCTACTGTTGATAGAGGAATTTCAATGTAGGAATTATTTTGACTTGATTCAAGTCCTATGGATACCGAAAAATATCTAGTCTGCGGAGAAGATTGGAGGGCTAACGAGACAGTGTTTTTCAAAAGAGAAAAATCTTTTCCCGTTATCTGCAATATCTTGTTGTTGCCATTAACTGCTACAGTAACATTTTTTATTTGCGGAGCAGCATATGAATTTAATTCTGATGCTCCATCTTTATATATTTTAAAACCACCTAAAGACGCCGGTTCCAGACCGAGTTGTATTGTTTCAGTTGTGCTTGGATATATTAAACTTGAGGAACCTTCATTTTTGACAACTGTAACATAAATAAGATTATTTTTTATTTCGATATTTTTGATTGATATAGTTCGCGCACTTAAATCGTAGCTAAGAAAACCAGCATACGCGACATTTTTATAAATTCCATTTTGATTGACTACCGCCGCCACAGTTTGTCCAGTATATTCTACATTCTCATCTTTAAGATTTTCATTTCTTGAGGATGGAGTTCGACCACTGTCTATCAAGACAATTGCGTCATTTACTCCGTCACCATTTAAATCGCCGACAACAATTTTTTCGTTAAGCTTTAAATGAACATAGTAGTAGATACCATTACATGACTGGTTCCCGCAAACTTCAACTTTCTTTGAAAATAATCCGTTCGTTAATTTCGTCTGGCCTTGGTTGGGAAAATCGTATGATAAATTTCCTAAAATTGTGGCTAGTGATTCTTTTTTTGTAGTTGTAACAGGAGTAGTCGTTAAAGAAAATGATTCCGCTATTTTGTCCATAACCCCGACAGTGTTTGTGTCATAATTTTTCGCGTTTACATTTTTCGCAAATCCGTAGTAAATAGAAAATGAAAGATTGCCATTATGCGTAATGATGGAAGAAAAATTAGAGTCGTAGTATTGTTGCAAATTTCCTGTGTAAGGAGTTAATACACCAAGTTGGAAAAACGGAATTTCGCCTTCCTCGGAAAGCTCGGGGTTTTTCGTTCTCCATACTTTCAAGCCATTTTTGAGAACAAGAGATTTGTAATCTTTTGCCGAGACTGAGGCTTCTCTACTCCATCCTTGATTATTTATCTCAAAACGAAGCACATAGCCACCTTTCTCCATTTCTACATACGAATCGATAACATTTTGAAGCGAGCTAGGATAAGTCACTCCTTCCTTTGTTCGATCATAAACTTCTTTTAATTTCCAATCTATTGGATAAGAAAAAGTGAATCCATATTTTTCATTCCGATAAACTTTCTCGTTAGTTTTATCACTAGCTATAGGCTGAGTTTCTTGCTGTGGTAATACTGTGCTATCTGAAGATTTTGGGGTAGCTTTTTGTTTTTGGTAATAAAAAACAGCTCCAGTTCCTAAAGCTAAAACAGCAACAGCAACTATGACAATAACAATTAGCGCAAAGCCTTTTTGCTGATTTTTCATGTTGTATTTATATTAACATTTTTGCCAACGCAACACAATTGAAGCTAGCCCCGCCACCTGCCCGATTGAGGGCAGAACCCCGAAAGAAAACACTCCTTGCTTTTCTGATTTGCGCGCGGGGAAATTCTTTTTGAAAAAGGAAAGGGCGTTTTTCTTTCGGGGTTTCCGCCGAGTCTGCGAGGCGGTGGCGGGGCGAGCCGTTTCGTTTTTTTTGTCTGTTCTTGCCCGCCCCGCAAAGCGGGGCGGGCAACTAAAAGTCAGCGTCGGGATTTTCTTGGAAAAAAGTTCGGATTTTGACTAAAACACACCGCCAGTTAGGAAATGAAGTCATTGGCTCGCCCGCTACGCGGGCTCGCCAGCCGTCCCGCCCTTTCAAGAAAAGGGCGGGATGAATTTTTTGTCTTTATTCCGCGAAGCGGAACGCCAGAAGCGGGCTTTTCATTATTTCATTTGATTAAAGTTTTTTAATTTGGTATCATTATATTGAAAGGACGACTTGCTACTAATACATTATCATACTATCAAATTATTGAAAATATGGCAAATGAAATCAATATAGGCAAAAATATAAAGAAACACCGAACAAAACAAAAATTGTCGCAAGAGGATTTTGCTAGAAAATCCGGCGTGAAATATACCACTCTAACGAAAATTGAGAGTAATGTAATTAAAAAACCCTCTGTGCTTGTTATGGCGAAAATCGCCAAAGCACTGGATGTTTCAATAGAAGATTTAATAAAATAAAAAATATGTCAAGTAAAATAATAGAAATTTTTAATGATGAAAAGTTGATAGATAAAATTAAGAGTCGCCTGCCACATTTATTTCAGTTAGCGGAATTAGAAAGCTCAAGAGCTGGAAAAATTGGAATGGAGGTCGGTTCTTTGCGCGAAAAGATAATTACTGCACTGCTTATTTATAAATTTGGGAAGGAAAATGTTGAGACGGAAATCCCCATAACCGAACCAGAAATTGATGCTAATCTTTTTGGAGTACCTATCTCTATCAAAACAATAACCGGTACTAGATTTGGAGGAGTCAAACTAGTTTGGACGGTTGATGCCCAAAAAGCAGACGAATTTCGTAAAAATTATTATCCCAGTTACGATATATTGTTTATACAAATTAATTGGGGAAGCGTAGGAGGATTTTACTATATTCCATTGGAATCTCAGCGAAGGTTGTTCGATCGAATAGGGAGAGAAAATTATATTCAACTTCCAAAACCGGGAACAAATCCGAGAGGAGCGGAGATTACTAAAGAAGCGCTATCAAGTTTAGTTAGAGACAAAGATGCCAAAACCATAGAAATACTATGGAAAAAGACAACAATAGAGTTTAACCCATATAAAAGATGGGTGGATTACTGGAAAGAAGATTAATATGACATACCACGATTATAAAAGAAAAAACGGAACGCAAACTAGCGCCTTTGGCGCGCCGGGTCGAATTAACCATGACTCATCAAAATTTTATAATAGCAAGCTTTATGAGGGGTTAAATAATGGGAAAGATGTTGAATATGTTGAAAATCCAATTGAACCGCAAAATATAAACAAAGTTTTTTGCAAGAGCAGTGAGGCGATGACAGAACTTCCAAATAATAGCGTTCATTTAATGGTCACTTCACCACCTTATAATGTTGGTAAAATGTATGATGAAAATTTATCCCTCAAAGAATATAGAGAATTGCTAAAACGAGTATTCAAAGAAACATACAGGGTTTTGGTCCCCGGCGGCAGGGCTTGTATAAATATAGCAAATTTAGGCAGAAAGCCTTATTTACCACTTCACAGTTATATTATAGAAGATATGCACGCTCTTGGTTTCTTGATGAGGGGCGAGCTACTTTGGGATAAAGGAAGTAGCGCAAGTCCTTCAACGGCTTGGGGAACTTATCTAAAAGCAAACAATCCAGTATTACGGGATGTCCATGAATATATTCTTGTTTTTTGTAAAGATACATTTACTCGCTTAAATCCACGCAAAAGAAAAAGTACCATTTCAAAAGAAGAATTTTTAGAATTTACAAAGAGCGTTTGGAAATTTTCCGCAGAACGAGCTTCAAAAGTAGGACACCCCGCGCCATTTCCAGTAGAGCTACCTTATCGCTTAATCCAACTTTATACTTTTGAGGACGATGTTGTTTTAGATCCATTTGTTGGAAGCGGTACAGCTTGTATTGCGGCGCTGAAAACAAAAAGAAATTATGTCGCTTATGATATTGATAAGAATTATTGCGATTTATCAGAACGAAGAATAAAACAATTTTTACAAGAACAGATAACATTATTTTCAAAATAAGCCAAGCGTTCAAACTATGGCGAAAATCGCCAAAGCGTTGGGCGTTTCAATAGAGGATTTAATAAAATGATTTTAAAACATCAATCAAAAAATAAAACAGCCCTGCTCGCTATTTTTGCGGTACTTTTACTGGGTGGAGTTTCCTGTTTGGTTTGGCTGAATTATTTTAATAAGCCGAGACCGATCGCTTGTACCCAAGAAGTCAAACTTTGCCCAGACAACTCAACTGTCGGCCGAACCGGACCAAATTGTGAGTTTGCTAAGTGTCCGTTTGGTAATGATCAAGTAGAAAAATCTATTACGGACTATCTTTTAACACAAAAATATTTTAGCTGGAAAACAACAACCGATAGCCGTAATTTTTGTGTTATTGAGAATTTAAATCCGACTGAAGAAGGTCTGTTTCCGTTGTATGTTTGGGCACGTTGTGGAGAATTTATTTTACAAAATGGAAAACTGGAGGAATTAAGCGGAGTATCGGCACCAGCCAAAATAGATTATCCAAACGAATTGTCATTTTATGATTTGAGTAAATTTTCTTATGAAGTGCCGAGAGATGGCTCGTTCTATTCAAAAGATATTAAAACTATTTTTCCTTCAAATGTACAAAAGGTGATTTTTGCTTTTGATATTGCAAATCTCAATAAAAAAATTGAGTCAATTGCACTTAATGTCTTAGGAGAATAGTTAAATTTAGTAACTTTCCGAATTGAAAGAATTTGCCGCCAAAGAAAAACTTGAAATCGTCCTTTTCGCTTCCGCTTCCCGCCTACGCACCGCTTCGGTCGGGTAAACAAGGCGAGGCGGGCGGAAAGGGGGT
>Ga0210051_1006980_pt1 | contig 10577 bp, 11 predicted proteins | sample CryGey092014_all_FD_185464 | JGI IMG/M metagenome (GOLD analysis project Ga0210051, IMG submission 185464) | Groundwater microbial communities from aquifer - Crystal Geyser CG23_combo_of_CG06-09_8/20/14_all (SPAdes) (version 2) | ecosystem: Environmental > Aquatic > Deep subsurface > Groundwater...
CAAAATTTAGCTGTTTTGCAGTTTGGTTTTGCATTCTACGCAAGCGCTGGCTACCGACCGGGCCAACATTCTTTTTTTACCAATCGGCTTTTTACAATATTTGCAGATGCCGTAAGTGCCTTTTTCTATTCTATCTAAAGCATTAGTAATATCACGCAAAGTGCTTTCTAAAACTTTTTCCGTGGCTAAATTAGTGGTATATTCGCCGATTTCCTGCGCGTTCTCATCCGATTTCTCGCCATAATCAGGAAATATTGCCTTATGTTCATCTTTATCATGGGCATCTTTGCCGGCAATATCCTTTAAATCAGTCAAAATTTGCTTTTTTCTGACCAGCAAGTCTTTTTTTATTACTTCAATTGTTTTTTTGTCCAGGTCATTATCTCCTTGTTTTTTCACCGCTGTCATATGTTTGTCTCCGGTTCAACTTCCTTATCCTGAACCGGTTTAATAAAATCCCGCACCTTATACAGAGTATTAACCTCCGCCGGGGAAATAATTCCCCAATCCTTCCTGCACCAATGATAGATAATATTCTAAATAAGGTGCGGGGTAAAATAAAAACCAATAATAAATTGGTCAATTTGACTATCTTTAGTATACCGCAAAGATAATTTTTTGGCAAGGGCTTTTGCCAAAACAAACTCCGCCCAAGGTTCCTGCTTGAATAGGATCCAAAAAGCGGGGCAAGCCACCGCCAAGGCGGGGCAGGCGGGACTTTTTAAACCTATTTTGGCAATTTTAAAAACAGAGGCCGGTACATATCGTCTTGAATATCGATATGCAGCTCCTGACGGTAAATTTTATCGCAAAATTCAATCGGCGCCTTTTCAATAATTGCCAAGGGTTGCTGCTGGTCCCCTTCGCCCATTACGAAAACGGCGGCTGTGGCGAGACTGTCCGCGACATCGGTGCGGGAAAATTTAAATTTTCTCCCAAAAATATCGGGTGTGCCGCGGTAGTCTTTAACTCCCCGGAAACCAGCATATCCGAGAGCGACTCCGGTTACGCCAGCCCGGAGAGGTATTGTGCGGCTGTCAGTAATCAGAACCCCGAGTTGCTTAAGGCCAAATTTCTTCTGTAATTTCTGACGCAAAAAATGAGCGGTTTTAAAACTATCTTTTGGCAAAAGTATAAGCTTGCCCTTGGCGTTAGATTCGTCAATTCCGGCTGAGGCCATCACCATACCGTCTTTGATGGTAAGCCAAACATGCTTGGTTGGTATGGCCAGCTCGCTTTGGGCGCGAATCAGCTTTTCCTTAGTCTGATTATTTTTTACGACAGCCGTTCGTTTTTCTGCCAAAGCGACAATTTTAGAAGTAACAACAACCACAGACCGCTCCGGAAGCTTCTTAAAATAATGAGTAATAAAAGCAAAAAGATTTTCGCCCTCTTGGAAGATGCGAGTTTTAATCGGTTTAATAATCATATTTATTGGTTAACAGCACGCATTGCGAGTTGTTTTTCTCTATTATGCTCTCTAAGGAAATAAATGCCAGCATAGGAAAGCGGGGTATAGAGCGCGCCCATCGCTACTTTGTAGAGCCACCAGGAAATGATTAGGCTGATAAGAGTACGGGTTGAGTACACGCCCGCGAACGCTATAACCATAAAAATTGTCGCATCAAGCAGTTGCGACCAGAGATTGGAGAGGAGCGAGCGCAGCCAGAAATATTTTATTTTTAATTTCTCGCGAAAAAAGAAGAAAGAAAAAACGTCCTGATATCCCGCGATTATAAACGCCACGAGCGAAGCCGTGGCGATACGCACCGAGACGCCAAAAATCTGATTATATCCCTGCCTCGCCCACTCCCCATCAGCCGACCAGGGCAGAGCCAGCGACAGAAACGAATAGGCAATAAACAAGGCCGTGCTGATAAATCCGGCCTTAACAAAAAATTTAGCCGCCGGCCGGCCATAAACTTCCCCGATAACATCGGTCATAAGAAATACAACTGGAAAAGAAAATACCGCAACCGACAAATGAGAGCCGAAGATAAACGGCATTATCTTTAATCCCAGAGTGTTCGCCGCGAAAAGCGAAGTTAAATATATGGCCAGGGCAATAAGTAGTTTTTTGAACGAATGTTCAGTAAGTTGAATCATAGCTATAATTTTTTAAGTTAATAAAACAAACAAAAAACCCGCCCGATAGGGCGGGAGCAAATATAAAAAGCAACCCTTGCCCTATCGGCGAGAAAGGTTGTTAGAGATGAAGCCAGACCAAGTTTTTATTTGATGATTATAAAGCATAGAAGTTGAACCAGTTTAATAAAATCCCGCACCTTTACAGCAGAGTGTCAAACTCTACGGAAAAAATAACTTTTTCCTTTATTTATGCGCAAAAGCACGGAGGATATTCCGTAAGGTGCGGGATAAAATAAAAAACAATAATAATTTAGTCAATCTGACTAACTCCAATATACCTTAAATCTAATTTTTTGGCAAGGACCCCCGTACAGACCCCCGTACAGTTAACACCATGGGGTATACCCCATATACCCCCGCATGCAAAATTTTATAAAATATGTTATACTTAAAATGATACTAATTGATACTTTAAAATTATTATGAAGGTGAATAAAAATCAAATTTACACAACCGAGGAAGTGGCTGGAATACTTAAAGTTGCACCTATTACTATAAAAAGATATATTGCCGAGAATAAAATACCCTCAATTAAATTCAACGGTTTGAGGAGATTCAAGGGCGAGGACTTAATTAAAATTTTAAAACCTAAAAAAGATGATGGGAAAATGGCTTAATACAATTCAAAATATCTGTTGCCTTGAAGGATTTAAATCATTGCCAGATAACTCTATTGATTTAATTCTTACGGATCCGCCTTATGGTTTAAATAAAATTGGTATTAAAAATGATAACAACCTGGATTTATTTTACTCTGTATTACCTCAAGGCTATCGTGTTTTAAAAAATGATGCTTTCTTTATAACTTTTTTCAGCACAAAATTTTTATCAGATATTTTTAAAAATAACCCTTTCCAATATTTTTGGAACTTTGTCTTATTTTGCCCTAATGGCAGGGTAATGTCGCCGATCGGATTTACAAAATATATGTCTTGCCTTGTATTTAAAAAGGGCAACCCCAGAATGGCTAAGAAAGGTAAAGATATTTTTATGGATACCCCCGGGAAGATGGTAGAACCAGACGAAGGTTTTATAGACCATCCAACCCCAAAGCCGAAAACTTTTATCAAAGAACTCCTACTAATGTTTTCAAAAGAAAGTGACGTTGTTTTAGATCCTTTTATTGGTAGCGGAAGCACAGCTGTTGCTTGTAAACAGTTAAAGAGAAACTATATAGGTTTTGAAATTAACCCAGAATATTGTGAGTTAGCTATTAATAGATTAAAAAAATTTTAATATGCAGGACAAACAAGAAACTTTAGGTCAATATTTCACAAAAATTGAGATAGTTAAAAAACTGTTAGATTTGTTATTTTGTTACAAAAAATATAATAAAGATATAGAGATACTAGAACCATCCTCTGGGACAGGCAATTTCATTAAAATTCTAAGACAAAAAGGATTTAGAAATGTCGATGATTGTGAAATAGATTCAGAATTAACAAAAAAACCGTTCGATTTTTTTAATTTATCGTTAAAAAATAAATACGATTTTATTGTGGGGAATCCTCCCTTTAGTAAATATAATGTGGCTGATAGTTATTTTTCCCCAAAAAGATATTTAAAATCGGAAGCCCTCCTGGTTGATTACCTAACAAAAACGGAGCTTAAAAAAGAAAAAGAAAAAATTGAAAATGCCTTTATACTAAAATCGTTAAGACATTTAAGGGATAAAGATTCCACTATTGGTTTCGTTTTACCTATTTCCTTTTTTATAAAAAATAAGAATAAGAATATTAAGAATGAAATATCGAAACATTTTTCAACAATTATTATCTATCAAAATGATAAAATATGGTTTGATAGAAATATACCTTGTTGTTTCGCTATATTTACAAATGTTGAAAAATTAAAAGATGAAATAATTTTAATATATGAGAATAGTCAAAAAAATGAAGAAATATTTAATATTAAAAACCTTCACGAAGAGCTAATACCGCAAATAGTCTTCCATAAAAACAATGGCTATATTAAAAATGATAAAGGCATACCGCTAAAAGAATATCTAGAAGATAAAAATATAAAAATTAAAAAGTCATATAAAGAAAATAATGTATCAGCCAAGAACATTCTGGCAAAAAATAAAATACCTTCAGGCAAATCAGTAGAGGACTATAAAATTGCCGTAGTTAGAGTGGGCAATGCGAGTGTTGGTAAATGCGGTCTTATCAACGCAAAAAGAGATACCTTAAATGATATGTTTTATATTTTTGATGTGAAAGATCGATATAAAAAAAATAAACAGATGAAAGAAATCATCTGCAAACAAATTAACGAGAGGATTGACTACTTTAGAAATATTACCTGCCGAGTTGGTAGTAAATCAATTAAAAAAGAGGATATTTATAATTTTAAAGTTATAATTTAATAAACTGATTGAATTATATTTATCAAATCTTTTTTGTGGTTTTTTGAAGCGTGGGCTAAGGTAGTTGTTATTTCTTCTATATCTTGGACGGAAGGCATCCATTCACCAAAACAACCCTTACCTAATTCTTCTTTATTCTTAACTTCACCGTTGAGATTTTTTAGTTTTAAGAATTTGTTATTAAAAGGAATTAAAACATACATATGTGGATGGGGCTCTAATCCATAATCTCCCAATTTAAAAGTTATCCTTACTTTTAGCCCGGAGGCAAATTCTTTTTCAAATGAGGAAAAATTTTCAGTATACTGGTAAATTTTGAACCCTTCAAAAATTTTAACTTGCTCTCTTTCCACTTTTACCGTCTTCCTTTTTGAATATTCCGATTCTTCTGCAAATCTTTTTATCTGTTCTATCTTGTGGACTAAATTTTCTATTTCGCTTTTTGATTTATAAAAATTCTCAATCAATATCTGATTTTCATCATTTGTTATCATCCATTCTATCGAGTATTTTACTTCATTTATTGTTTTGGTGGGGCTGCCAACATGATTACCGTGTTCATCGGCAATTCTAATTCCGCCCTGAGATTTATTTAGGGATAATCTAATTTTTCCGTTGTTGAACTCTATTTTTATACCCATATATCTATATTATCACAACTTACCTTACCGCGCTACTTACTAACTATTGTCTTAATAAAAATTCTTTTTATAATATTTCGATCTCTTTTTAAAAAATTTTTCAAGATAGTCGACTCTGATATCTCTATAATCATATATCGTCTTACTTGCGTTCCCGCCTCTTTGGATGCGACCGATATATTGAGTCAGCTTACCGGAAAAAGAAAACGGATAGATTAAAAACAAACAGTCCAAATTGGGAAAATCAGTGCCCTCGCCAAGCAGTTGACCCGTGGCTAATAAAATTTGGAAGTGGCCAGATTCAACTTGCTTTATTTTATCTTTTCTTTGTCTATCCGTTAAATCTCCTGTAAAGACTATAACTTCGTATTCTCTTTTTAAATAATAACTCAAAACTTCAGCATGTTCTTTTCTCTCCGTTAAAACTAAACATTTTAAGCCCTTTTCTACTTCTGCCTTAATATCATTAATAATTTGGCTGTTCCGTCCGGAATCAAAAGTTAATATCTTTGAGAGCACCTGAAAATTATCGGTTTTCACTTTGAAAGGAACATATAAACTCGTCTCTTGAATTATTATTTTCAGCTTTTTATTGTCAGATATTTCAACTTTTGAATCTATGTTTGCAGTTATCTGCCGGTTAAAATTTTTATCAATTTCGTGCAAAATTTCTCCCAGATAGATAAAAATAAGCTTCTCGTCATTATTTTTTCTTTCCGGAGTAGCGGTTAATCCATATAAATAATAAGGTCTGAATTTTGTGATGACATTGCGAAACATTCTGGCTGGCATATGGTGGCATTCATCCACTAAAATAATACCAAATTTTTCGGAAATATCTTTAAAATCGCTCATTTTATTCAAGGTCTGTACCATGCCTACAGTAATTTTATCGCCAATTTTCTTTTTATTTGAAATCATCTGGCCTATTTCGCGTTTTGGAATATTTAAAAAGTGTTCAATCCGCTCCAGCCATTGATTGAAAATCTGCTTCTTATGAACCAATATTAAAGCGGGCTGTTTCAATTTTACTATTAAATCTACCCCGATTATCGTTTTGCCGGAACCAGAGGGGGCGACTAAAATTCCATTTTCAGATGCGCATAAATTATCCACCGCCTCTTTTTGGTAATCAAACAACTTAACGCTTGATTGAAACGCAATGGGTTCCAGTTTAATTAGCTCATCAACCAATTCAAATTTTATATTATTTTCATTTAAAAAATTTACCAATTTATCTAAAAATCCTCTTGGCAACAGAATATTCCCATCATCGCTTTGTAATAATTTAAAGTATCGCTCAATACCATAAGTGCTTAATCCCATTTTCTTTTTTATCAGATATTCCGAGTTAAAAAAATTTAGTCTTTCCCTCAAAAAATTGACCAATATTTTGGGTAAATTTGTTTTGCTAATAGAAATCTGCTCTCGCAAGCTAATCTTTAACGATCTTTTCGCAACAGCTTTATTTATTTTCTCTTTTTGATTAAATTTACTATAAATTTCGTCAAGAATACCAAGCGGAATTTTCTTCACTTGTTTTAAAAACAACCATTGATCGCCAAACGGCCTTAAGTCACCTTCAAGGTCAAGGAAAGCGGTATTGCCATTTTTCCTCAATTCCCCTTGAAGCGGCAAAGCGATAAGGTTGCCAAAGCCCTTACCGCTCAAAGTCTCCTGATTGGGAAAAACCCGGTCGAAACTATCGTCCTTATCAAATTGGTCAACAACTTTTAATTCTCTTAAAATATTTATGACAATATTTCTGCTTTTAAAAGCCGGGTATTTATCATTAAAAAATAACCAGACATGGCCACCATTACCGGATCGCGATCTTTCCAGATAAGACAATAAGCCATATTTTTCGCATTTTTTGACAAAATTCACCGCGGCCTTCTGCCAACTTTCACCATCGAAATCTACTGCTAAAAAATTTGAGGTATTGTCGTTCAGTAGGGGGTAAATATCATAACTTTTATTCCCTCTTAAATGCTGTTCTATATAATAATCATTGGGTAGCGCGTATTTCCGATTTTCACAATCCTTACATTTGCCTCGGCCGATTTTGATACATACGCCGCGCTTCCATTCATTTAAACAAACCGGCGTATAACCACTTTTTGTTTTATCTTTATTTTCCCATCTCGTTGCGAAAACATCGTCCCTGCCTTTGAAAAGATCCTTGAAAATATTGATTTTTTCTTGAGGAGATAAATTCATTTAAATTGAGTCTATGATTTCACCCTTTTTCTTTATTTCTTTATAAGTGTTGATAAAACTTTTTATATAATTTCTTCCAATTATAATTGGTTGTAAGCAAAATAAACCATCCCATATAATTTGATTTTTCCATGGCAATAATACAACATCTTTAAAATACGTTCCGATTCCATTAACTGCTAGATCAAGAGGCGAATCAGTTAAACCTAATACACCATAAACTTTGGACATGTTATTATCTATTTTTAATAAAATAGAATATTTCGCAAAAGACTTAATTAAAATAAAGTCTCCTTTAATAAATCTCTGCCAATTTTCTATAATTGCTAAATTTTCTTTATTAAGCTTATTGGGATTATTGGATATATAACCCTTAAAAATCCGCGGATTTTTATAAAGTAATTTTCTTACTTCAGCTAACGTTCTTTTCTTATTCTTTCCATTATAAAGATTAGCATAGCCCAGAAGGGGAAGATATAGTTTAAAAAATAATCTGGCTTCTTTTTTCGGCAAAACCATAATTTTGGAATTAATTTAGCGTTTTGATTGTAACGCTTATTAAATTTAACACTAACAATAATTAATAAACCAAACTGTATAATCATCTAATAGTTGTGTATTGTTATCTTCTTTGACTGTTTCAAGATTTTCAAGAGGGAGTTCAAATTGTTTCCAATCAGAAAGTCTTCTGACTTGTACGATGATCCCATAAAAATCATCAGGTTCATCTATAAAACTTAGAATTTCAAATTCGTCTGTATAAGAAGGTTGTATCCTTTTTAGCCTTTTGTATTCTTTTTTATCGCCAGGTCCTAAAACATAATTTACACCATCTCAAGCTCTTCCAAAAGAGCTTTTCGGTTTTTATAAGCTTCTTTAAATTCCTTAATTAAAGATCGCACCTTCTCCGGCGCGCCTAATTTTTTCATGCACCTAAGCATTTTACAGGCATCCTGATAGATACCTCTTCCAGTTGCTTGTGATAGCATTTTTCTGATAGCATGCTCATACAAAGCGATCAATTCATCCGGAAAATATTTTTCCAAATACTTTCTATAGGATTCTATAATTTGTATAGCAGGATTTTCTTTTACTAAATTTAGAAGATCGTCCCATCTTTCTTCTCTAATAAATATTTCGGCATAAGTTGAATAATACCCAATACGAGTGCCTTTTAAACTTTTTAATATATTGTCTACTTCCCCTCTCCATTCCTCGGCTAAATAAGTGCTTTTAAGTTTGTCATAATATTCAAATCCTTCTCCCGCAACAAATAGTTTCATCGCGTATTTTCTAACATCGTCTAAATTATTTTCTTTGTTTGCAATCTTATAAAGCCATTCCATCCATTCAACAACTAGACCTGGCCAACCGCGCTTAGTATCTAATTTTATTCCGTCGTTTGCCAATTCCTTGGCCAGCACATATTTTTTATCACCGATGGCTATGTCTATGGCCACCTGTCTCATGGGAGTATATTCAAGATTTTTTTTGATAAATTTTAAGAATTCATCTTTACCCTTAAAGTGTTTTATAATTTTAAATTTAATTTCAACCGCCCTTTCATTATCGTACTTATCAAATGAATTTTCTCGTTTGGATTTTATTTTCAGCATTTCATCTATTTTTGCAAATAGGATTTCAATATCTTTTTCCTTGATCAATCGGGAAGCAATATGAATAAATTCCCACTGCCAATCACTCCAACCTTCATAGTTTTTAGACATAAATTCCGATAAGCAATAATCCAATAAGTTTTTTCTCGTCTGTTCATTTTTTATTAACCCGGTGCACTCGTTTAATTGCTTAAATCCCCATTCAATAATCCCGCCAAAATCTCCATTGGAATCATCAGCATATTGAAGAGCCGGGACGGTTTCCTCGATAACCGTTTGATAAATTAGAGCAGCCTGTTCAATCTGTTTATTATTTAATATCTGGTCCGCTTTTGCTAATAGCTCTTCTATCCCCCTGATCGCTCGTCTTCCACTCCAGTAATCAATGAATCCATGGCGATCCATTCCTGAACGCAATGATTCTTTTATTATTCTTTTATAAATGCTTTTGTTCGATCCGGAGCTATCTTCTGAAATAAAATGCGTTAAAAGCACATTTCTAAATTCTATGTTTTCAAGCGCAAAGTCACGCACAATATCTTTGATCTCGTCATAAGAAGCTTTTTCTAAAATCTCCTCAATTTGATCGGCAACGGTTTTTCTTTTATTTTTTTTCTTGCCCTTAGTTGATTTCTTTTCAAACAATTTTTCACCGCTAAGCCGCTCTTTAATCGCGTAAATTGTAGCTATTTCATGCTTACATATTGGTCCCAGATCATAAGGACAATCGCACAACCATTCAACTATCTCTCCTTTACTTATCTTTATTTTTACGCTGTAAGTTTCCGTTCCTTCCACTATCGCCGACCAAAAATTGTCATCAATTTCCTCTAAATCACTCACTAAGCCACTCTTAAAATAATGATTTCCTCTTTCAATGATTTCCGGAGCGACAACGGATTCAAAATTGTTTATAAAAATCTTCATACCGATAATTTCAATAATTTAATACTTATCGCTCATCAATTCTTTTTTTAGGCTCCCATTTCCATTCGCCCTTCTCTTCTTTTTCTATAAGATCCAGAATAAAAGGAAGCATGGCATTTTTGGGAAAGTAAGTGTTAATAAAACCGAATAATTCCCGGGACTGCTTGTGATAAATATGGATAGCGTAGTCAGCTTCAAAGGCGGAAATTTCACCTCGTTTAAACGCAAGAAATTTCTGGTAAACTGCTTCCATTAATTCGCCAAGTTTTTTCTGGTGGTAATCGGATATTCTCTTCCGAGCTTTGTCGCGTTCTTCTTTAGAAAACAATTTTTTATCTCGCATATATTTAATGAGATGGTTTCAAAACTGTTTCGTTACGAAATTTAGATATTTTAAGCCGAGACGAGGAAAGCCAGCGAAATGATTTGAGCCGTAATAGAATTACGGTAAAAATCATTTCGCGCCAGCTTGACGAAGTATCGGCTGAAAATAGCAAATTACAGTAGAAATAGTTTTGAAACCATCTCAATATATTTTCTTGTATCTCGCCCCGTACCCTCACCGATTCGCTCAAGCAATTTTTAATTTTACCAAACGGGGCAGGCGGGACTTTTACCCCGCACCCATAAGCGGTGCGGGGCGAACCCGCGACCCCG
>Ga0210051_1006982_pt1 | contig 10574 bp, 13 predicted proteins | sample CryGey092014_all_FD_185464 | JGI IMG/M metagenome (GOLD analysis project Ga0210051, IMG submission 185464) | Groundwater microbial communities from aquifer - Crystal Geyser CG23_combo_of_CG06-09_8/20/14_all (SPAdes) (version 2) | ecosystem: Environmental > Aquatic > Deep subsurface > Groundwater...
ATGGCAAAACAAACAGTTTGGAGGATTTCATGAAACCATAAACCTCTTCTTTAAGCATAAAATCCATAAATTCTATGTTTTTTTCAAGGCCTAACATCCTTGTTAAAGCTTTTAATTTTGCTTTTTCGGGTCCATCCCCTATAATAACTGCTTTTATTTCTGGAAATTCTTTTTTAGCCAGATAAACTGACTTTATCAAGATATCAATATTTTTGTGCTTCATAAGCCTTCCAGCATAAATTATATCAAATTCTTCCTTGGATTTTTTAATTGCTTCAATTTCTTTAATATCAACCCAATTGTACACAACAGAAATATGTTTTTTATTCACACCAAGCTTAACTAAATTATTTTTTGTCTTATTGGAAACTGAAACAATATTTTTAGTTAGTTTTGAAACAATCTTTTCAATAACTATTCCAAATACTCCTATCCAACCGAGATATTCATACCAATAGTCCATCCAGACTTCATGCCATGTTATTACCAAAGGGGTGTTTCTCAGAATGCTGTAAAGCTTGCAGCTGAATGCTGGAAAATAGGGAAAAGCACTGCAGTCAATTATATCAAACTTTTCTTTGATTAAAGATTTGAAAACATAAAATGAAAACTTTATTGGCTCAAAAATTGAACGATTTCCCTTAAAATTATATTTTTGTGTATAGTGGCAGATTCCATGTATAAAGATTCCATCTTTTTTTATTATGGCCGGGCCTTTCCATAGCTTAACACCATATAAATGGACTTCATGACCTTGCTCAATTAACCTTTTTGCAAGGCTGTAATTGCGTACTTCAGCCCCGCCAATTGTGTAAGGGTATATCATATCATAGATTAAGGCTATTCTCATCTCACTTAATAAAATGAGAGCTTATAAAAATCTTTCTTAAAGCCTGTTCTTTTCAACCAGCAATATACTTAGAAAGAAGGATGAAAATATTGTCTGTATACCAACAATCAGAATGGTTATTGAAAATATCACATTTCTTATTTCATTTATAGATGAAAAGCTGCCATGAATCCAATTGAAAAGTATTTTTAAGCTTATAAAAAGGCCTATCAAAAATACTGTCAGTCCAATGACCATTCCCCTCTCCAGGCTTATGTACTTAGCAATAAAATCTATTAGTTTATCATGCTTTTCAAAACCACTTGTTATTGCATATGTTCTTGCATAAAGACCAATAGTCACTATGTGGTATCCAAGCAAAGTTAGTAATGATCCAAAAAGCATAAAATGAATGTCTATGTTAAAACCGTTGATTAATAATGGCCCATGTTTTAATAAGGTTATGCTAACCAGTCCGATTAAAAATAAGAATAAGCCAGGCACAAGAAAAAGATAAGTTGGGCTATACATAAAGATAAACCTTAGATGCCTCCAACCGTCACTAAAGCTTCTTAGCTTGGACTTTCCCTTTCTTTTATTGTATGAAATTGGAACTTCACATAGATTAAATTTGTTTTTCGATGCACTAATAACCATCTCAGAGGCAAATTCCATTCCCGTTGTTTTAAGGTTCATAGTTTCAAAGGCTTCTTTTGTAAATGCCCTAAAGCCACAGTGCACATCAGAGAGATTTACTTTAAAAAATAGGTTTACTAACCCTGATAAGAAAGGATTTCCTATATACCTATGGACCCAAGGCATTGCACCTTTTTTTATTGTGCCCTTAAACCTTGTGCCAATAACAAAATCATAACCTTCTTTAAGAGGCTTTAGCAATGTAGGAATTTCTAAAAAATCATATGTAGCATCACAATCAGCCATAACAATGAATTTTCCACTTGCTGCATTAATTCCTTTAATACATGCAGCCCCGTAACCTTTTAATGGCTGATAAACAACCTTTACATTCAATAGTTTAGCAATCTTAACGGATTTATCTATTGAGCCATTATCAGAAACAATTATCTCCCCATTAATATTTTCTTTTTTAAAGATATTTTTAATGTTTTTGATGCATTCTCCTATAGTAACCTCTTCATTCAAGCATGGCAGAACAACTGAAACCTCTGGCTTATTTTCCATTTTTAATCTGAATGTTTTTTGCTATTTAAATATTTGCATAAGCCTTGATTAATAGGAAATTTTATATATGCATGATATTTAAGCAAAGCTATGGTAAGCGAAGACGAGTTAGCAAATATGTCTCCTGAGCAGCTGCAGAAACTCCAGAAGCAAAACTGCATATTCTGCCATATAATTTCAGGAAAGGTAGCTTCAAAAAAAATCTATGAGGATGACAAGGTTCTGGCAATACTTGATATAAACCCTGCCAATCCAGGGCATATACTTCTATTGATAAAAGAGCATTACCAGATAATGCCTCAAATCCCGGATGATGAGATTAGCCATATATTTATGGTTGCAAAGGCAATTTCACATGTATGCTTAAAGGCATTAAAAGCACAAGGAACAAACATATTCATTGCAAACGGCATGATTGCCGGACAGAAAGCACCCCATTTCATGCTGCATATAATACCAAGGGCAAATGTGGATGAAATAAAGATTTTTGACCTGCCTGAAAAAGATATTCCAGATGATGTGTCAGAACAAATCAGGTCAGGATTAACTAATAAAATCAACGAGCTTTTTGGTATTAAAACAGAAGAGCCTATTATTTTTGATAAAAAACCTGAAAAAGTAAGTGAAAAAGATGAAAATCAGAAGAACCCAAATAAGTTTGAGAAAGAACTAAGTAAAGAGGGAGTAACAAAAGAGAAAAAAACTAACAAAGACAAAAACCTAGATATAGACCTTGATAAAATATCTAATTTTATAATAAAAAATGAGCCAAAAAAATAACTGCGAGTTTTGCCAGATTGTAAATAAGGAAAAAGATGCAAAAAGGATTTTTGAGGATGAAAAAGCCCTTGCCATTCTTAGTCCTATTCCATGCTGCGCAGGCCATATTCTCCTAATGCCAAAAGAGCATTTTTCAATAATAGAGCAAGTTCCAGATTATTTAATAGCACATTTATCAAAAATAACTAATAAAATATCAATTGCTATTTTTGAGGTCTTACAAGCTAAGGGAACCAACATCCTTATACAGAATGGTGTTGCAGCTGGCCAAAAATCAAACCATTTTATGATTCATATTATCCCAAGAAAAGAGAATGACAGCCTTGATTTCCAGTGGCAGCCAAAACAGTTAAATGAAGAGCAGATGTCAACTATTGAACTAAACCTTAAAGAAGCGACAAAAGGAATTGGTGATTTTGAGAAAGAAGAGAAAAAACCAGTCATACTTGATAAAAGAATAGAAAAGATTGATAAAGAAGAAAATTATCTTGTTAAGCAACTTAATAGAATACCATAAAAAGAGGTGTAAATGAAAAAAATAGTTTTAATACTAATAATGTGCCTGGCTCTTGCCCCTTTTGCCAATGCAATTACCCCTTTTGTTGCAAAATGTGATGATTCTGGCTCTGTAACAATACAATCTAATCAAAATATTGATGGTGAGGTATATGGCACTAAAGACCGCAAAACATGGTTTGAGGTTCCAGGAGAGTGGAATGATGACCTGACTATCTTTAGGTCAGAAGATATGATTCTCAATGATAACTTTAATTACAGGCTTAAAATAGATTCTCCAGGAGTTTATACTGTAGATGTATACTGTCCAGGTTATAAATTTAGCTGTAAGGAATTGAATGTATCAATAAACAGCTGTTACAAAAGTGGTGGTGTTTTTTCTGTTGATTTCAACTCAGTTAATCATAATGGAATTTATGATCTAAAATATATTTTTGAGACTGATAAAGGCCTTTTAGTTATTCATGGTCCTTTAGTATATAATAAGGAAACTGAAAATATAACGATAGGAGATTTTGGAGATAATCGTTATTTACTTAATTTAAAGACAAAACTCAACATAACAAAATTTTCAATTACCCATGATAAATGCAGCATAAAAAATGAAAATTATTATACTTATGTTGAAATGTACTGCAATAAAACATCCTGTCTTGCAGACAGTGATTGTAAACTTAATGAATACTGTGATAATAGGGATTTTCTTTGCAAAACTATTGAGTGCAATATTTGTGAAAAAATTTCAGAACATGAATGTATTCCAAAATGTGATGACAGCAAGCCGTGCACTGAAGATGAATGCTTTGGTAGTGAATGCAAGTTTACAGCAGTAAATGGGTGTGAGTTTAATAATTCCTGTATTCCTCAAAAGAATGTGAGAATTGTTAATGATATTTCCTGTTTTTGTGCTGATTCTAATGAGTGGGTTCCACAAAAAAAAGATAATGAAAGCTGCGGGTATGATTATGAATGCTTAAATGATTGTATTGATATGGTTTGTGTTAAGCAGGAAAAAGAAGCAAAGGGAATTATCCAAAGGATACTGGATTTTTTTAGTAATCTGTTTGGTTTTTAAAAAAGAAAATTATTTAAATAAGGTAATATAAAACATAAAAGGTGAAAAATATGGATAAAAAAATAATTGTTTTGTTTATTATTTTAGGGATAATTTTAAGCGGATGCAAAATTGCTGAAAAACAGACAGAAGAGCCTGTTGTAACAGAAGAACAAGAGACTCAAGTTGTTGAACCAGAACAAGAGGTTGTAGAACCAATTGAAACAATAGAGCCTGAAGAAGAAGTAGAAGAGATAAATAACACGGAGCCAGAAGAGAATTTGCTTACAATTGAGATTGACCATCTTGCCCTAAGCCAGAAAGATGTAACTATTGAGAAAGGCACGACAATTAAGTGGGAAAATAAGGAAAGTTACAAACATAAGCTTACTATTTACAACCTGGTCCAAAGCCCAGTATTATACCAGGGAGATTCCTTTGAGTATACTTTTGAAGAGGAAGGGAAATACACTTACATTTGTGCAATATTCAAGGAGTATATAAAAGGAACAATAACTGTTGAATAAATCATACAAGATTTCCCATAAAGATATTGTGCTTTGTTCTTGTTATTTTTATTTTTACAATTCCTTTTTTAAAACAGTTTGGAACAGATATTGTCCTGTTTGAGGCCACAGCAAGCATCTCATTTTTTAATCTTCCTGGGCAGATAATCTCTGCTTTAATAATTTCACCTTTCTTAAATGGCTTTGGCAATTTTTTTGTTTCTTGAATATTAAAATCCTTAGAAGTGAGCAAAAGACTTGTCCCTGTTTTTTTCTCAAGCACTTTCATCTTTTCATAGAATTCTTCCCATGACAGCTGCTTGCATGGGTTTCTTCCAAATCTGTAGTTCAGAAAGTTCTGTATTCCAATGAAGTAACCTTTTCTGCTGCCCCTTAATTTCTTTGCAAACTCAATCAGGTCTTCCATTTCATCTTCGTTAAAACCTGGCAGAAAAACAGGAGCTATTGCAACCTGCATTTTTTTGGATGCATACAACGCAATTTTTTTTATGGTTTCAACATCACAGTTGCATCCTGCCATTTTTTTTGCAATTTCATTGCTCATTGCATTTAATGAAATGTTAATCCTTGTAAGTCCTGCTTCTGCAAGTTGGTCAACAAGCTCTTCATTAAGCAAAGTAGCATTTGTATCCATGGATATTGTTTTGACTTTTTCAAATGAAGAAATGCCCTTAACCAGTTCTACAATTTCTGCATAAAGCAATGGCTCTCCCTGTGTTCCAAGATGGACCTCTAAATCACAATTTTTAAAATCAATAATCTTTTTGAATTCCTCAATAAGATATTCACACTCGACAACAAAATCAATCTGGTTTTTGCTTGATGGTCCGGAATCCACAGAGCAGTATATGCAGTTAAGGTTGCAGCTTGTTATTGGCCTTATATCAACAATAGATGTATTTCTGTCAACAATTCCAAAGCTGTTAGAGCCGATTAACGGAATTCCAGAGTTTTTATGGACATATACTGTTTTCTTGTCAGATATTGTGTTTTTAAGGTCTTTAAATCCCTCAGCCAGCAGGTTATTAAATTTTCTTTCTGCTCTTTTTTCTGGTGTTTTTTCAAAGATAATAGAATTACCTTTTATCTTAAAGTCTCCTATTTTAGACAACAGCTTATCATCTAGATAAAAATAGAATATTTTAAGGAAATTAACCCTTATCTTACTGCCTTCTTGCTTGAATGAGAGGGTCTTAAAACTTAGTTCTACCATTTTAATAGGTTTTTCCCAAAACTTTAAATAGTTTTAGTTACTTATATCAGTTTAAGGGGAATATGGCAGAAAAGGAAATAAACATCACTTATGAAACTCTTTTTGATTTGCTGAGAAGAGAGAAAAACAGGGCAGAGTTGCAAAAGTTAAGTGACACTTTTTTTGAGGATGTAGATAGTTATATTAAAGAAAAATATGCTGTTCTGGAAGACCAACAGAGGAAGATAGGCGTGTCTGCAATAGCTGAAAAAGAAAAGACTTCAAAGCAGATTGAAAACATAAATAATATGTTAAAAGGCCTTTTTGAGAGAAGACAGAAAAAGATAGTTGAAATGGCTATAATAAAATCAAGGATATTGTCTGACACAGCTGATTATTCTGCCTTGCTTAAAGAAGAGCAAGAGATGTTTGATGAATTAGTTGAATTATTAAACAGGTCTAAGAAGAAACTTCTATTGCATTTGATAACTAAACCAGAATTTGTAGAAACTAAATATGAAGAAAATGAATTAAAAGGGATGGAAACTACAAAGGAAGCAGAAAGCATAAACAAAACAGAAGAAAAAAAGCTTAAAATTAAAGAAGATACAGAGGAGACGGAAAAAACAAGACTAATCAGATTTATTTATTCTGTTCCAAAATTTCTTGGCCATAATCTAGATGTTTATGGTCCGTTTGAGGAGGATGATACAGCCAATCTGCCAGAAGAAATCGCTGATATCCTCATAAATAAGGGCAGGGCTGAGGAAATAAAAAAATAAAGATTTAAATATAACCTGCTTTTCCTACAAATATTAGATAGGTACTTTAGATGAAAATCCCAAAAATAGTCAAAAGATATTGCCCATATTGTAGAAAACACACTGAGCACAAGGTTTCTCAGACAAAGAAAAAAAGCCCAAGCTCTCTTAAAAAAGGCTCTAAATACAGGGCAAGAAAGAGAGGCTTAGCCAGAGGCACAGGCAACCTAGGAAGGTATTCTAAGCCAGCTATTTCAAAGTTTAAGATGAGTGGTAAGAAAACAACAAAAAAAACTGATTTTAGGTATCAATGTACTGTGTGCAAGAAAACCCACACACAAAGGCAGGGCATTAGGGCAAAAAGGGTTGAGTTTGTATAAATTCTTTTTTTAACAAGATTTATATATTATCAGCAATTTCTTTTACCAAATTATTAAAGGTGATGTTTTATGTTAGAACTTAAAGAACCAAAATCAAAGTTTATTAAGGTAAGATGCCCAAAGTGCAAGAATGAGCAGATAATATTCGGAAAGTCATCCTCAACTGTGAAATGTCTTGTCTGCGGCAAGGTATTAGCAGAGCCAGTTGGCGGAAAAGCAAGGATAAAATCAAGAATATTAGAGGTTCTTGAATAAATTAAAATGCTGTTAAAAAAACAAGGGTATCCAGAAGAATCTGAGATTGTTTTATGCACTGTAACCAGTGTAAGGTATAATTCTGTATTTGTCAACCTTAATGAGTATGATCACAGCGGTATGATACACATATCAGAAATCTCCCCTGGGAGGATAAGGAATATAAATGATTATGTTAAGGAAGGCAAGGTCATTATATGCAAAGTATTGAGAATAGACAAGGAAAAAGGATATATTGATTTATCATTGAGAAGGGTTAATGAAGGGCAGAGAAGAGCTAAGGTAAATGAAATCAAGAAAGAGCAAAAAGCAGAGAAAATTATTGAGTTTGTTGCAAAAAAGCTCAAAAAAGATATAAAGGATGTTTATAAAGAGATTAGTGATAAAGTTTTACAAAAATATGATTTGTTATACCCTTGTTTTGAGGATGTGTCTGAAAAAAAGACTAACTTAGAAGAGATAGGCATTCCTAAGAAACTGGCTGAAGAGCTAAAAGAGGTTATTAAACAAAAAATCAAGCCTATTGAGGTTAGTGTTAAAGGCAATATTAAACTGGTCAGCTATGCTCCTGATGGTGTTGAAATCATAAAAGATGCCATTAAAAAAGGTATGGACAAAAACATTAAAATATTGTATGTCGGTGGCGGAAAATACAGCATAAGAGTAAAGGCATCCGATTACAAGGCAGCTGAAAAAATACTTAAAGATTCTACTGAAGCAATAATTCAGTATGCTGAGAAGAATGATGTAAAGGCCTCTTTTGAGAGAGAAGAAAAATGAAGCACATACTCAAATGCATTTCCTGTGGCAATTACACATTAAAAGAAAAATGCAAATGCAGCGGAAAGGCTGTAACCCCTAAGCCGGCAAAATACACTCCTGAAGACAAGTATGGTAAGTACAGAAGAGAAGCAAAAAAAGATGACATTATCAAAAAAGGATTATTGTGATTAAAATGGTCTGGGAAGTAACAAAAACAGTTAAAACAATACCAAAGCTTAGGAAGCCAATCTTAGTAGAAGGGCTTCCAGGAATAGGCAATGTTGGAAAAGTGGCTGTTGATTTTATAATTGAAGAGCTAAAGGCAAAAAAGCTTTATGATATATTTTCTTATACATTCCCCCATTCTGTTTTTGTAAATGAAAAAAATCTTGTAAGCCTTCCCCAGATAAGCCTTTACTACAAGCAGTTTAAAAACAAAAAAAATGATTTGCTGCTGCTTGCAGGAGATATCCAGCCAACTGATGAGATTGCATCTCACGAGTTTGTTGAGGTAATTCTTGATATTTTTGAAAAATTTAAGGGAAAAGAAATAATAACACTTGGGGGAATAGGGTTAGCAAATGCCCCAAAAAAACCAAAGGTATACTGCACTGGAAATTCAAAAGAAATTATAAAAAAATACAAAAACGGAACAAATCTTGATGACAAGCTTTATGGCGTTGTTGGCCCGATAATTGGCGTTTCCGGCCTCTTGTTAGGAATGGCAGAAAAAAGAAATATAAAAGCAATATCCCTCTTGGCTGAAACCCTTGGGCATCCGCTTTATTTGGGTATAAAGGGAGCAAGAGAAATAATTAAGGTATTAGATAAAAAATTAGAGTTAAAGCTTGATATTAAAAAGCTTGAAAAAGAGATAGATGAGGCAGAGTCAGAGATGATGAAGATAACAAAAGGACTTACAGATGTTTCAAAAGAGACTGCATTGAAAAAGATAAAAAATAAGTTTGACTTAAGTTACATAGGATAAATTATTTATACTACTAAATATAATTCTTTAGAAAAGAGGTTAATTATGGTAAAAAATACCCATATAAAGGCAAGAGAGGTTCTTGATTCAAGGGGCAACCCAACAGTCGAAGCCGAGATAGTTCTGAATGATAATATTATAAGGGCAATTGTTGCCTCTGGCGCTTCAACAGGCAAGTATGAGGCATTGGAATTAAGAGATAAAGATAAAAGGTATAACGGAAAAGGAGTTCTGAAAGCAGTTAAGAATGTAAGCAGGATTTCTGATGCATTGAAAGGAATTAGCCTTACAAAACAGAAAGAGATTGATAAAAAAATAATTAGATTAGACGGAACAAAAAATAAAACAAGGCTGGGGGCTAATGCAATGCTTGCTGCAAGCATGGCCTGCTTGAGGGCAGGGGCTTTATTGAAAAAAAAGCCGCTTTACAAGTATATATCTGAAATTTCAGGAAGAAAGCCTTCAGTACCTATTCCATTCTGCAATGTTATCAACGGGGGCAAGCATGCTGATAACAAGCTTAAGATGCAGGAATTTATGATTGTTCCTGTTGGCTTAAAAAGCTTTTCAGAAGCTGCAATGACAATTTCAGAAACATATCACACTTTAAAGAAAATCATCTCAAAAAAATATGGCATGAGTTGTGTTGGTGATGAGGGCGGATTTGCCCCTAAAATAGATAATGCATTTGAAGCACTTGATTTGATAGCAGAATCTATTAAAAAGTCAGGCCATGAAAAATATGTAAAGATAGCCCTTGATCCTGCTGCAAGTGAGTTTTATGAGAATGGAAAATATGTAATTGAAAAAAATTTTACTGGTATGGAAATGGTTGATTATTATATCAACCTTGTAAAGAAATATCCAATAATATCAATAGAAGACCCATTTGACCAGGATGATTTTGAATCGTATGCTAGTTTAACAAGAAAAATAGGCTCAAAAATCCAGATTGTTGGGGATGACCTGCTTGTAACAAATTCTGAAAGAATAAGAAAAGCAGTTGACCTTAAATTATGCAATGCCCTTCTATTAAAGCCAAACCAAATTGGCACTGTAACAGAAGCAATAGATGCTGCAAATCTTGCATTTAAAAACAGTTGGAATGTAATGGTCTCGCATCGCTCTGGAGAAACAGAAGATGCATTTATCGCAGACCTTGCCACAGGGCTTGGATGCGGGCAGATAAAGCTCGGAGCTCCGTGCAGGGGGGAGAGAACATGCAAATACAATCAATTGATTAGAATTGAGGAACAGCTTGGAAAAAATACTTATGCAAGATGGAAAAACCGCTAGTTCTTATTATTATGGATGGATGGGGAATAAG
>Ga0210051_1006983_pt1 | contig 10574 bp, 10 predicted proteins | sample CryGey092014_all_FD_185464 | JGI IMG/M metagenome (GOLD analysis project Ga0210051, IMG submission 185464) | Groundwater microbial communities from aquifer - Crystal Geyser CG23_combo_of_CG06-09_8/20/14_all (SPAdes) (version 2) | ecosystem: Environmental > Aquatic > Deep subsurface > Groundwater...
TAAAATCAAATAGCAAAAATCAAAATGATGGAATGGTATTTAGCTAATCGACATTTTGCATTTTGCATTCTGCATTTTGCACTTTGAATTTTGCATTAATCTTATGTATTTATCAGTCATTTTACCCGCCTATAATGAGGCAAAACGGATCGCGCAAACTTTGTTAGATATTGATCGCTATTTGTCGCGCCAAAATTATGAGTACGAAATTATTGTGGTAGATGATGGATCTCGGGACAATACGGTCAAGGTAAGTCAGCAAATGCAATCTGTGATTAAAAATTTAAAAGTTATTGATAATCCGCAAAATCATGGCAAGGGCTATGTGGTCAAGCAGGCAATGCTCAAAGCCAAGGGTAAATATCGTTTGTTTATGGACGCGGATAATTCTACGGTGATTGGCCACTTAGATAAATTTTTTCCTTGGATAGAAAAGGGTTATCAGGTAGTTATTGGTTCAATTGAAGTTAAGGGCGCGAAAATTGAAGAGCGGGCCGCTTGGTATCGACGTTGGTTAGGGCATTTAGCCAAGCTTTTGATTCGCGCGGTTTTAATTTGGGGCGTTCATGACACTCAACGAGGTTTTAAATTATTTTCCGAAGAAGTAGCGGAAGCAGTTTTTCCTAAACAAACAATTATTCGTTGGGGCTTTGATATGGAAATATTGCTTATCGCCAAAAAAATGGGTTATAAGATAAAAGAAGTAGCAGTTGATTGGCACAATCCCGAAGGAAGCAAGGTAACGCTGTCGGCCTATTTTAAAACTTTAGTAGAATTGTTTAAGATTAGATGGAATAGTTTAGCGGGAAAGTATAAAGGTTAGATGGTTGATGGGTTAACGAGTTAATGTGTTAATTTTATAGATGAATAGTATTTTTTCGTGATATAACTCATTAACCCGTTAACTCGTTAACCAAGAAACCAGATAACTATTTTAATTTAAAAAATAATGGCTATATCCGAACTTCGTTTTGACTTAGTGTCAAAAGATTGGGTGGTGATTGCCGCGGGTCGCGGCCGGAGGCCAGATACTTTCGCGCGCAAAGAAATACCAGTCGTAGAGTCAATCGCGGTTGATTGTCCGTTTTGTCAGATACAGACCCAAGAAACCGCGGTCTTGGTCAAAACCAAACAAGGGCACATTACTAAAATTAAAAATAATCAAGAAATAACTAAGCTTGATTGGTCTTTTGTAGTTATTCCTAATAAATATCCGGCTTTTGGCCAAGCCCAAGATTTGAATGAACGAGCTATTGGTCCATACCAAATTATGGATGGTGTCGGTTTTCACGAGGTGGTGGTTTATCGTGATCATCAACGTCAGTTAGCTGATTTTTCCATTGAAGAAGTGGCGGGTTTTATTGATGTTTTACAACAAAGATATTTGGCATTGATGGATAAAGAGTTTATTAATTATATTTCTATTTTTCATAATCAAGGAAAGGAAGCGGGCGCCTCGGTCAGTCATCCGCATTCACAAATTATTGCTATCCCGGTCATTGATCCCGATTTACGGCGTAGTCTAGAGGGGTCACAGAGATATTTTAACTTAAATCATCAATGCGTTCATTGCACAATGATGAAGTGGGATTTAGAAAATGGCGAGCGAATTATTTTTGAAAATGATCAGTTTGTGGTTTTAGTGCCCTTTGCCTCCCGAGTGAGTTTTGAAATGCGAATTTATCCTAAGGAGCACAAATCATATTTTGAAAGGATTACCGATCAAGAGATTCGGTCGTTGGCTGAAGTGCTAAAGCAGGCGTTAAGCCGTTTGGCAAAAAAGCTTAATAACCCCGCTTATAATTTTTTTATTCATACCGCGCCTTGCGATAGTAAAGATTATGATCACTACCATTGGCATATTGAAATTTTACCCAAAACCTCTACTTGGGCTGGTTTCGAATTGGGTACCGGCATTGAAATCTTAACGATTGCCCCGGAACAATCCGCGGGATTCTTGCGGGCATAATTTAATTGTTCTATTATTAAATTGCTCAATTGCTACGCGAGTTCATGGGGCGATAGCCGTTTATTTTTGTAGCGTTATAACAATTTGACAATTTAACAATTGAGCAATCGAACAATGTAGCTATGGAAAAATATATTATTGCTAATTGGAAAATGAATCCTGATGACTTAGTTAAGGCCAAGTCGCTTTTGGCGTCTGTGGAAATCGGTCTGACAGATAACGATAAAAAAGTCGTTATTTGTCCGCCTGTAATTTTTTTACGAGATTTGCGTCAGATTGTTAATAAGTGCCAATTAGGCGCGCAAAATGTATATTTTGAAAAACAAGGCGCTTTTACCGGGGAGATTTCTGTTGGTATGCTTAAAGACGCGGGTTGCGATTACGTAATTCTGGGCCATTCAGAGCGGCGGCAATATTTTGGCGAGGCCGATGGGGCGGTGAACAAAAAAGTTTTGGCGGTGCTGGCGTCTGGAATGAGGCCAGTGGTGTGTTTGGGTGAACAGGAACGCCAAGCAGAAAATATTGGTGAGATTTTAAAAAAACAATTAACGACGATATTATCTGGCGTGGCTAAGCAAAAACTAAAAGAAGTAGTTTTGGTGTATGAGCCGATTTGGGCGATTAGTACTACTCCCAACAGCCAACCCTGCTTACCAGATGATGCTTTGACGGTTTATTTATTTTTGCGAAAGATGCTAATCCAGACCTATGGTCAAGGCGCGGCAGACAAAATTTCGATTTTATACGGCGGCAGTGTTGGCGCTAAAAACGCGGCTGATTATATTCAAATTAGCCAATTTAATGGATTTTTAGTTGGGAGCGCTTCATTAAAATCCGAAGAATTTATAAAAATCGTTAAAATTTAAATCTAAAATAAAAAAATATGTTGCGATTAAAAAATCGTAAATTTTTAACAGGGTTTACTTTGATTGAACTTTTGGTTGTAATCGCGATTATCGGTCTTTTGGTCGCCATCGTTTTGGTAGCGGTAAATAGCGCCCGGATTAAAGCTAGGGATGTCAGAAGAAAAGCTGACTTAGCCCAGTTTTACACCGCCTTAATGCTTTATTATGATGACCATGGCTATCTGCCTTCGCCGGATAGTTATGGGGAAAACGGTGCTGGAGCTTGGGATTATAGCACCCAAGATCCTAACAATAATGGCAAGTATTTCTTGGAATTTTTAGAGCCCCAATACATAGCCAAAGTAGGTCTTGATCCGATTAATAATGGTGTTGGAGATGTGTTTTTTGGAGGGACAGGATATGCCTATGCTTATTACTGTTATACGGCAGCGTGGGCTCATCCTGATACTTTTTTATTAGGGGCTAAGTTGGAAAATGGTAATGTTTGGTGGTATGGCGGCAATTATATACCGGTTAAATGCAAATAATTTTTAATTTTTATGTTTAAAACACTCAAAGATGTTGATTTAAAAAATAAGCGCGTTTTAGTTCGTGTTGATTTCAATGTGCCTTTGGACAGTGCGGGCCGGGTAGATCCGTCTGAAGATTGGCGGATCAAGAATACCTTACCCACCATAGAATATCTACAAAAGCAAAGCGCGAAAATAATTTTAATCGCTCATTTTGGTCGGCCAAAAGGTCAGCGCGATTTGAAATTTTCTGTTAAACCTCTGTCAGATTACTTGTCTAAGATTTTGCAGGTTCCGATGGTTTTTGTTGACGATTTTACAAATGAAACTGGCCAAAGGTTAACCGCTGATTTGGCAGTCGGTCAGATTGCTTTTTTAGAAAATATTCGTTTTTACGCTGGTGAAGAAATTAACGATCCAGAATTTGCTAAGCAGTTAGCGCGCCTGGGCGATGTTTATGTGAATGATGCTTTTTCTAATTCTCATCGGGAGCATGCTTCTGTCGTTGGTTTGCCAGCGTTGTTGCCATCAGTCGCTGGTTTGTTATTGGCTCGTGAGGTAGAGATTTTATCAAAAGTTTTTAGGAAACCGAAACGACCACTAGTTGTTTTAATAGGCGGGGTTAAAATCTCTTCTAAATTAAAATTTATTAAGCGGTTTTTACAAACGGCCGATCATGTAATCTTAGGCGGCGCTTTGGCTAACACGGTGCTCGCGGCAATGGGCTTGGCAATTGGTCGTTCGGTGGTTGAAGAAAAAATAGTTGATGAGTTGCGAGCTCTAAATCTAACTGATCCAAAACTACATTTACCGGTAGACGCGATAGTAGCGCCAGAGCCAACGGCCGAAGCCCCGCATCGTGTAGTGGCAATCGGCAGTACGCGATCCGAAGAAATGATTTTAGATATTGGGCCAGATAGCCAACGATTATTCGGTGACATTATTATGAACGCGGGCACGGTGATCTGGACGGGTCCAGTGGGCCTTTTTGAGATTGATGCCTTTAGCCAGGGTATGAAAAAGATTGGTCAGTTTATGACAAAGACCACAGCCCATACCATAGTTGGCGGTGGTGATACGGTTGGCTTTTTATCTAAACAGGGGCTGTTGGATCAAATTGATTATGTATCTACCGGGGGCAGTGCTATGTTGGATTTTTTAGCAAATGGGCAATTGCCTGGGCTAAAAGTTCTAGGATACTAGTTAAATTCAAATATCAAGAATCAAACACCAAAAAGATAAAACAGAAATAAAAAATATTGAAATATTTTTTGGTTTTTAATTTACATTTTGATTTTTGATATTTGAATTTTGATTTTTATTTGTTATGAATCAATGGTCTTTTAAGCCAGGCGCGCCTCAAGAATTTAAAGAAGGCCTAAGCCAATATCCTTCTTTTGTTTTAGACCTGCTTTATCAGCGCGGTTTAAAATCTAAAAAAGACGTTGGTGATTTTTTAAAACCAGATTACGAAAAACAGCTTAATGATCCATTGTTAATGCGGGGAATGGATCGGGCAGTTGGAAGGATTGTCAATGCCATTAAAAAAGAGCAGAAGGTCGCCATTTTTGGCGATTATGACACAGACGGAGTTTGTGGTGCCGCGGTTTTGAATAGTTTTTTTAATTTATTTGATTTTCAGCCAGAAATTTATATCCCGGGTCGCGTGAAAGAAGGTTATGGCTTGAATTGTCAGGCGATTGAACATTTGGCCGATAAGGGGGTTAAGCTGGCAATTACGGTTGACTGTGGAGTAACTGATTTTGCGGAGATCGATTTGGCGAATAAATTAGGTATGGATGTTATTGTTTTGGACCATCACTATGTTGAAGATCGTTTGCCTAACGCCTTGGCCGTGGTTGACCCATGGCAAAGGGGGTGTGATTATCCGTTTAAAAATTTGGCTGGAGTAGGTGTCGCTTTTAAAGCAATTCAAGCATTATTAAAATCTAATTTTGCCAAGAAAAATGCTGAAAAAATTCCGGTTGCCTTTGATAAGTGGTTGTTAGATTTGGTGGCTTTGGGCACGGTGGTTGATTGTATGCCACTTTTGGGTGAAAATCGGGTGATTGTAAAATATGGCCTGGTGGTATTGGCGCAAAGTCAGCGCCCGGGCGTTCGGGCGTTAATGAACATTGCTGGCGTTAAGCCGATTTTTGATAGCCAGAATTTAACCACTAATTTAGATAGTCATACGTTAGGTTATGCTTTGGGGCCGCGTTTGAATGCCGCTGGCCGCATGAGTCACGCGAATATGGCCTACGAGCTTCTAATTTGTCAATCAGACCAAGAGGCCGAATTTTTAGCCAAGCGCTTGGACGAAAAAAATCAGGAACGTCAAGCGGAGACGAGTCGAGTATTGGCGCAAGTTGAAGAAAGATTAAAAAAAATTGATGAATTGCCAATGCTAATTTTTGAAGGAGATGAGTCCTGGTCCATTGGTATTAATGGTTTGGTTGCTGGTAAACTGTCTGATAAATATTTTCGGCCAGCATTTATTTATAAAATAGAAGGCGAAAATGTAGTGGGGTCAGCTCGGAGTATCCCCGGATTTAATATTATCAAGGCGTTAACTAATGTTAAGGATTATTTATCAGAGTTTGGCGGTCATAGTGGCGCGGCTGGATTTAGTACAAAAAAAGACAATTTAATGGATTTGAAAAATTCTTTAGAAAAAATTATCAACAAAGAGGTTCGGCCAGAGGCGTTAGAGCCGCAGTTAAATCTTGATTTAACTTTGTCAGCCCGAGATATTTCTTGGCAAACCTATGGTCAATTGCGAGCATTAGCGCCCTTTGGTCAGGCGAATCCAGAACCGATTTGTTGTTTGAATAATGTTGAGATAATTAATCTGAGTTTAGTCGGTAATGGGAGTAAGCATTTGCGTTTAGATTTAAGGGCGCGAGCGGATCAGCCAGGCGATAGCCGTTTTTTTATTTTTCGAGCTGTGGGTTTTAATTTTAGTGATTGGGCGCAAAAATTAAAATTAGGAGATAAAATTGATGTGGCTTTTGAATTAATGAGTGATGATTGGCGGGGCCCAGAACAAGTACAACTTAAGTTAGTAGATTTAAGAATTTCTACGGGGTTCTGATTTTGATGGTGTGGTTTTGTTTTGAGCTAATTCTAAATCAAAAATCAAATATCAAAAGTCAAAATGAAAATTAAAAATGCTGTATGCAAACAATTAAAATTTATACAGATGGCGGCGCTAGGGGCAATCCAGGCCCTGCGGGCATCGGAGCTATTTTTATGAATGTTGACGGCGCGATCATCAAAAAATATAGCGAATTTATTGGCAAATCGACCAATAATCAAGCTGAATATCGGGCAGTAATTTTTGCTTTAAAAAAAGTTAAAGTACTTTTTGGTAAACAAAAAACTAAACAATTAGGTTTGGAATTTTATTTGGATAGTGAATTGGTGGTTAAACAAATGCGCGGCGAATATCGGATTAAAGAAAAAGATTTACAACCGTTATTTTGCGATGTCTGGAATCTTAAAATTGATTTTGGCGCGGTGGAATTTTTTAGCATCGCGCGCGAGCAAAATAAGGAAGCGGACAAATTGGTTAACGAGGCGATTGATGGGGAAATAAGTAAAAACGATTTAGGAATTTAATCTATTTTAACTATTAACCAGCGCCAACGGTTAAATTGGTCTTTATTAAAGCGCCATTTAGCGTATTGATATTTTTTCAATAATACAGTAATGGCGTTTTTTTGTTCTGGCGAAAATTCTAAGAAAAGTTGGCCATTTGGTTTTAAATATTTTTTAGCTTGGCGTAGGGTCTGGTCAATAAAATATAGGCCATTTTGTCTACTGAATAATGCTTGGTGGGGTTCGTATTTTAAAACTGATTTTTGTAGCTTGGTTTTATTTTTTAAGCCAATGTATGGCGGGTTGGCGAAAATATTGTGATAAGTTTTTAGTGGTTCGACTTCGCTCACCATCTTTGATTTGTAGTTTCCTGTTTTTAGTAACGGTTTAAAAATGTTAGTAGGGATAATGCGGTATCTTGAGGGGGAGATTTTGTTAACCTTAAGATTGACCCCGATTTGTTTTAAGCAGTTTTTATCAATATCAGCAAAGTCAACTTTGGCTTGAGGGATGTGTTTTAAAATAGCAATTCCAATACAGCCAGAGCCAGAAAATAAATCAAGACAGGATACTTTGTCCGTGTAATGGCGCTGATTTTGTATTGATTTGATTGCTTGTTCCACCCAGAATTCTGTTTCTGGACGCGGGATTAATGGTCGTAATGATAAATCTATTTTATAGCCCAAAAATTCTTTCCAGCCAATAATGTAATCTAAGGGCTCGCCTTGGTGTAGGTGAGCAATATCTTTTTTAGCGGCTGGCGTAATTTTGTTGTGATATTTATCGCGCAGGAGCCAATTGATTTGTTGGTTTAAAGAGGACATTATTAAAAATATCAAATCTCAAATTTCAAATAACAAATAAATTCCAATAATCAATAACCAAAATGTTAAAATATATTTGGAATTTGTAAATTGGTGTTTGTTATTTATTTGTAATTTGATATTTGATATTTGTATTTTGCGCCGCAGCAATAATATAAAATTCCCGGCTAGATTTAGGCGTGGCTTGCGGATGGAATTTTCGGATTTGTTTGAAATATTTTTTGACTTGTTTGCTAAAATCTTCGCTAAATTCATTATCAAACATTTTACAAATGAATTTACCTTGCGGTTTGAGGATATCCTGACTAATTTTTAAGGCAGCTCGCCAAAGTTCAAGGAACTTTTGATTGTCGATTTCTTTGATGCCTGTAATATGTGGCGCTAAATCAGAAACAACCGCGTCAAATTTTCCTTGCAAAGCCGGAAATGCTAAAATATGATCGCCGTTAATATCGGCCTTAATTACAGAAACATTAGTCGGTAATTTGATTTTTATATCAACTAAGTCAAGGCCAATTACTTTGCCTTTTGGCCCAACGATGCCAGATAAATAAATCAGCCAAGATCCGGGCGCGCAGCCCAAGTCCAAAATAATATCGCCGGCTTTAAATAGCCGATATTTATTTTGCATTTCTTTCAATTTAAAAATCGACCGGGCTGGATAACCTTGCCGTTTCGCTAATTGGGTATAAAAATTTGTTTGACTAAGCGATTTTTTCATTGTTTTATTATTAGCATTTTTTATACGAATAGTCAATTAACTTGACAAACTATAATTTATTACGTATGATGTAGGTAGCGTCTTTAACAATGGCTAAGTAAGGGTGGTGGTTACCCCTCACCTTTCAAGCCGTAAGGTCAAAATGATGTATTATGTCTATATTTTAAAAAGCAAGAAGAATAATCAATTGTATATTGGTTTTACGAATGATTTAAAACGAAGATTCATAGAGCATAATACAGGATGTTCTACGGCGACAAAAAATTCTTTACCTTGGGTGTTGGCATATTATGAGGCATATGCCGCTAAGGTTGATGCGCTTAAAAGAGAAAAGCAGTTTAAGCGATATGCTAAGGCTTGGGGCCAATTGAAAGGAAGAATTAGAAATTCAATTTTGACGGCTTGAAAGGTGAGGGGAGGAAAGTCCGGACACCTATAATCGGCCAGTCCGATTATGACGAGGGTAGTCGTTAACAGCGACCGGGAGTAGCTGTTTTTTAGGCCATTGAGATTTAAAAAGCAGTGAAGCCCAGGGAAAGTGGCACAGAAACAAAACCGCTTATAAGTAATGGATTCCCGCAGGAGTTTATCCCGTATTTATTACGGGACGGGAATGACATATTTATGAGTAAGGATGAAAAGTGAGGCTTAAGCAACCTCTCGGGCTATGGCGACATAGTCCCGTGCTAAACCCTGCCTGGTGCAAGTCTGTGCTCTGTGATTTGCAAAAATCGCGGGGAATGACGCTTGAGCCCAATAGCAATATTGGGCCTAGATAAATGACCGCAGCCTTGTCAATTTTTTGGCAAGATACAGAATCCGGCTTACTCACTTGCTTAGCCATTTTTGAAGAAGCACATTTGTGTATTGGTAAAAAGTTTCGGTATCGTGGTGTTGACGAGTAGTCCAGTGCTAATTCGTCAACATGGAGGGTGGGTGGGTTAGGTTGACGAATTAGCACTGGACTGTTAGTTAAAGTGTTGTTTTTGTAAACATGAAAAAAGCTGATTTATTTTTTTTAGGCATTTTATTGCCTTTAGATTTTTTGGTGTTGATCAGCGCCGCTATCACGGCGTATTTTTTGCGTATCGCCAAATGGAGTCCCTGGGGGCCTGACTGGCGGCCGATTTTATTTGAACAAAACTTGCCATTTACGCGTTATTTAGAAATAATTTTATTGGCCGCGTTATTTTTATTAGTGATTTTTGCTTTAGCCGGTTTGTATCGGCCGCGAATTTATCGAGGCCATTTCGTTAAAGAATTTTTTCAAATAGCAATCGCGATTTCCGCTGGTTTTTTGATCCTGTTGCTTTATATTTTTTTAAGCCAAAGGTTTTTTGATTCAAGATTTATTTTAATAGCCGCTTGGTTGTTAGCCATCGGCTTGGTGGGCTTGGCGCGCACTTTAATTCGCGGTTTGCAAAATTATTTAGTCGGCCAATATGATTTTGGCGTAGATAGGGTCTTGCTTATTGGCAATGATCAGGCGGGTATGCAAATAAAACATTGGGCTGACAAATTACCGCAACGCGGTTATAGAATTGTTAAGCAATTGGTTGATCTAGATTTATCCCAGATTGAGGAACTAATGGGTAATTCGCAAATTGATGCTGTGATTTTGGCTAATTTAGATTTCCCTTATCAAGAACTATTGGTTTTAATTGATTTTTGTGTGGAGCATCGCTTAAGATTTCAGTTCGCGCCTACGCTTTTACAGAGTACAGTTTCGCATATTGAAACCGATACTTTGGGCGCGGTGCCGTTAATTGAAATTAAAAAAACTTCGCTTGATGGTTGGGGCAAAATTGTTAAGCGTGTTTTTGACATTGTTTTTTCTTTTATTTTTTTAATTATTTTCGCGCCAGTTATTTTGATTATCATTTTAGCAATTAAATGGGATTCAGCCGGTCCGATAATGGTAAAATTAAAAAGAGTGAGTCAGGGTGAAGAGTTCGGGATGTATAAATTTCGGTCTATGGTTAGAAACGCTCATCAGCACAAAGTAGATTTAATGGCGTTTAACGAACGAGCCGATGGTCCTCTATTTAAAATGAAGAACGATCCGCGAATTACCCGTGTTGGCCG
>Ga0210051_1006989_pt1 | contig 10570 bp, 7 predicted proteins | sample CryGey092014_all_FD_185464 | JGI IMG/M metagenome (GOLD analysis project Ga0210051, IMG submission 185464) | Groundwater microbial communities from aquifer - Crystal Geyser CG23_combo_of_CG06-09_8/20/14_all (SPAdes) (version 2) | ecosystem: Environmental > Aquatic > Deep subsurface > Groundwater ...
CAAAGCGGTTGACTTACCAGTACTGGACAGGCCTCAGCTCCTATATATCCCCTAAAGGGGTTTGCAGGAACCTGTGTTTTTGCTAAACAGTCGTTTAATAAACTTTTGTTGTAACCACGAGGTTAATCGTGGCAGAGCATATCGAAAACTTACGCTCAGCTTTTTTGCCGAATTCCTTAAACTACCTTTTCCCGAATGCCTTAGTGTACTCCACCAGTTCACCTGTGTCGGTTTGTGGTACGAATTGATTTAATAATCCTTGTTCAGACTTTTCCCGGAGGCTTAAGTCACCCGCCTCTCGAATCTTACGATCCAATTGTATTTATAATTCATTTTAACTTACGCTAAAACTTATTATTTAACCTCCCATGTAGAGAGGGCGGGCTATCAAACCTCGTCATCTAAAAAATATAACTCATTAAACCAAGTAGCAGAATATTAACTGCTTGTACATCCCCCTCACCAGATGGTGAGGGGTTAGATTCGACTTACCCTCGGATGATTGACATTACCGAGGAAACCTTGAACTTACGGCATTCCGAGTTTTCATCGGAAGATTCACTACTTATGTCAGCATTCTCACTCCTATAATCTCCAGCAGATCTTACAATCTACCTTCACTGTTTATAGGAAGCTCCTCTACCCCCGCCCTCACTGCCCTTACGGGCTGAGAGGCGGGCTCCGTCTTCGGTGGGCTCTTTAGCTCCGATCATTTTAGGCGCAAGATCTCCATCCCTCACCATTTTTCTACGCATCATAATTTGGTTTCTTAAATAAATTTTTATTTTGTTAATAACCAATATTAAGTATAGATGTGTCGAGAAATGGTGAGGGAATATTCAGGTGAGCTGTTACGCACTCTTTAAAGGGTGGCTGCTTCTGAGCCAACCTACCTGCTGTATTGGAAATCAAACGGCCTTTTCACTTAAAAGCCACTTTAGAACCTTAGACGAGAGTCTGGGCTGTTTCCCTTTCGCCGAAATCCGCTTATCCGGACTCGACTGACTCCCTAGCACTTGAGTTACACGTATTAGGAGTTTGGTTGATCCCGATCGAAATTAATCTTTCGGGACCATCCAGTAGCTCTACCCCGTGTAACGTTAACTAGAGGCTATACCTAAATATATCTCGAGGAGAACCAGCTATCTCTGTGTTCGATTGGCATATTACCCCTAACCACAAGTCATCGCATGTTATTTCACCAACAACGCGTTCGGACCTCCTCTCTCCTTTCAGAGAGACTCATCCTGCCCATGGTTAGCTCACACAGTTTCGGGTCTTACGTTTACGATAAAAGCGCCCTATTAGGACTCGGTTTCCCTACGTCTTCCCCCAAATATTTCGGGGTTAAACAAACCGTAAACGTAAACTCGCTGACTCATTCTTCAATAGGCACGACAGCACTCGCGCATTGCGCGAGAGTAATTAGTACTGGGTTAGTTAGTTACTTAGCAAAACATACCAAGTAACTCATAACCAACTAACTAATAACCCTTGTGCAACACACGAGCTTTGTCTGCTTGTTAGCCAATGGTTTCAGTTTCTATTTCACTCCCATTTCTGGGTTCTTTTCACCTTTCCCTCACGGTACTAGTTCACTATCGGTCAGTTTGAGTATTTAGTCTTGGGTCGTGACCGACCCGGATTCCTACAAGGTTTGCCGTGACTCGTAGTACTTGGGAACAGAATAGGGTTATCTTGAATTTTAAATACAAGGCTATCACTTTCTATGGCCGCTCTTTCCAAAGCGTTTTTTTATTCTTGATAAATCCCATATTATCTGCCCCGCAACACCTACAACTTGCGTCATAGGTTTAGACTGTGGCCCGTTCGCTCGCCGCTACTAGGGCTATCACTATTGTTTTATTTTCCTTCGGGTACTGAGATGTTTCAGTTCCCCGAGTGCCCCACCTACGCTACTTGCGTAACGCAGGTTCTCTCTGTTTTCACAGAAAGGGGTTACCCCATTCAGAAACCAACGATTGATAACGTCTATTAAAGGACTCATCGTTGTTTTCGCGCTTAAACACGCGTCTTTCTTCGGCTCAAACTGCCAAGGCATCCACCATTGGCGTTAAATCTCTCCCATCTTTCTTATCAGTAAATTCAAAAAAATATTCTTAATGTTGCCTACTTTCTTACAGCCGGAATGTTAAAGTGCAGTGGACCTATGGGGACTCGAACCCCAAACCTTCGGAATGCAAATCCGACGCTCTAGCCAATTGAGCTATAGGCCCAATCTCTAAAAAGCCCAGTACTTTTCCAACGACAAAAATCCATCAAAAAGATTTTTGATATTTGATTTTTGAGATTTAATATTTCTTTGGAGGCTGATAGGAGTGCAAGTTGTGCATCCAAAATGCCTTTACGAAAGTTGTCTTATCATTGGTAAGGTAAATGATATCAAAATATTTTTTTTTGTCAACCGGTATTTTTTCTAAAAATTCATATTGCTGCTTGGGCCGCGGCCAATCGAGCGATTGGAACTCTAAACGGAGAACAAGAAACGTAGTCCATACCAACTTTATGACAAAAAGTGATTGATTTTGGATCTCCGCCATGTTCTCCACAAATCCCAACCTTAAGATTTTTACGAGTTTTTCTACCTCGCTCAATCGCAATTTTAATCAGTTCACCAATCCCCTCCTGATCAATTGCTTGAAAAGGATCATTAGGCAAAATTCCGAGCGTTAAATAGTCAGGTAAAAATCCTCCGATGTCATCTCGGGAGAAACCAAAACCCATTTGAGTTAGATCATTAGTTCCGAATGAAAAGAATTCCGCCTCACGAGCCATAGCTCCAGCAGTCAGCGCAGCACGAGGAATTTCAATCATTGTTCCAATCATGTAATCAATCTTTTTCAACTTAAATTTTTTCAATACTTCTTGATAAACTCTTTTAATAATCACCGATTGATGAGCCAGTTCTGAAACATCGCAGGTAACTGGTATCATAATTTCTGGCTCAACTTTTATTTTTTCAATCAAAAGTTCTGCGGTCGCCTCAAGAATCGCTCTCACCTGCATCTCAGTAATTTCCGGGTAAGTAATCCCAAGTCGAACTCCTCGATGACCCATCATCGGATTATTTTCATGAAGTGAGTTGACTCTTTTTTGAAATTCCTCTAAATTAATTTTTAGACTTTTTGAAAGATTTTCTTGCTGTGCATGTTCTCTTGGAACAAATTCATGAAGAGGCGGATCGATGAGGCGGATTGTCACGGGCAGGCCATTCATCTCACGAAGTGTCCCTTTAATATCCGTTTTCATGTGGGGGAATAATTCTTTTAAAGCGTTAATTCTTTCCTCAACAGTTTTCGATACAATCATTTTTCGAAGAAGAAAAAGTGCTTTATCACTGCCTTTCCCATAAAACATATGCTCAATTCTGAAAAGTCCAATTCCCTCAGCCCCGTACATTCGAGCTCTTTTAGAATCTTCCGGAGTATCAGCGTTTGTACGGATTTTTAATCGTCGACTTTTATCACAAAGTTTTAAAAATTTTAAAAGTATTTTATTTTCTGATGAAGCGTCAATCATTTTTAAATCGCCTTCATATAAATTTCCTTTGGTTCCGTTTAAGGTAAACCAATCTCCTTCATGATAAGTCTTTTTTCCAATCGTCATTGTTTTTTTTGAATAATCAATTGCGATATTTCCACATCCGACTACACAACATTTACCCCAACCACGGGCAACCAGTGCCGCATGAGAAGTCATTCCTCCTCGAGCTGTCAAAATAGCTTGAGCAACTCTCATTCCTTCGACGTCTTCCGGATTTGTCTCTTCTCGAATTAAAATAACTTTTTTTCCGGTTTTTGCCCAAGCAACGGCGTCTCCCGCACTAAATACAATCATTCCACTGGCTCCACCAGGACCTGCGGGAAGACCATGGGCAACCGGTTTGATCTTCGTCTCTTCTTTAGGGTCGATAATTGGATGCAAAAGTTCGTCGAGCTGTGCGGGAGTGACGCGCATAACGGCAGTCTTTGCATTAATTAACCCTTTCTCAACCATATCAACCGCCATCTTTATTGCTGCCGGTCCATTCCTTTTTCCAATTCGGCACTGAAGCATAAAAAGTTTGCCTTTTTCAATTGTGAATTCTATATCCTGCATGTCATGATAGTGCTTCTCCAATCTTTTTTGATAACTAAAAAGTTCTTGATAAAGTTCCGGCATTCCTTTTTCCAAACTCATTAAATTTTTATTGTGATCGTTTTTTGAATCTTCATTCACGGGTGCCGGAGTTCGAATACCTGCAACTACGTCCTCACCTTGAGCATTAATCAAATATTCTCCATAAAATTTATTGTCACCATTGCCTGGATTTCTGGTAAAAGCAACACCAGTTGCACTGTCAGTTCCCATATTTCCAAAGACCATCGACTGGACGTTGACGGCCGTTCCCCAATCTTGCGGGATATTCTCAATTTTTCGATAGGAAACAGCTCTTTTTCCATTCCAAGAAGAAAAAACGGCTCCGATTGCACCCCAAAGTTGTTCATAAGGATCATCGGGAAAATCTTTTTTCAAAACTTCTTTCACCTTTTTTTTGAAAAGAACGCATAGTTTTTTTAAATCTTCGGTATTTAAATCCGTATCATTTGTGACACCTCTGTTTTCCTTTATTTTATCCATTATCTTCTCCAACTGTTTACGTATTCCCGAATTTTCTTCCGGCTCAATACCTCCGGCTTTTTCCATAACAACGTCAGAATACATGGTGATGAGTCTTCTATATGAATCATAAGCAAAGCGTTCATTTCCTGATTGTTTTATCAGACCCGGAATAGTTTTTGTCGTCAAACCGACGTTCAAAATCGTCTCCATCATTCCGGGCATTGACCTTCTTGCCCCACTTCGGACGGATACCAGTAAAGGATTGTTAATATCACCGAATTTTCTCTCCATCAATCCTTCAATTTTTTTGATTGATTTTTCTGTGTCTTTGCGCAGACCCTTTGGATAAGAATTTCTATTGGAGTAAAAATATGTGCAGACTTCAGTTGAGATTGTAAATCCAGGAGGGACAGGCAGTTGCAGATCTTTACGACCTGCCATTTCAGCGAGGTTTGCTCCCTTACCGCCTAGCAAATTCTTCATGCTTTCGTTTCCCTCGGCGCGTCCTCCACCAAAAAAATAAATATATTTTTTGATCATAAAAGGATGAGAAATATTATCAAATTAAAAAACCATTTGTCAAATGGAAATTTATTTGTTGTGCCATAATTTACTATTGATGAATTATTTTTGGAACGATGAATCGTTCCACTACAGTTAAAACATATTTTTAGTAGTGGTGCGATTCATCGCACCATAATTTACCTTTTTATATCAATTTTGTTCTCTCCATAAACTTCCTTAAACGGAAAATCTTTAATATAAGGATTGTTTCTAACATATTCTCTAATTTTCTCTAAAGCTATCTCATTTCTAATCACGTGCTCAAAATAATTTTTCTGCCATAATGTTTTTGCAGTAAATCCACTCCTTTTTGCCATAAGAGTTGTTATTGCTTTAAATCTTCTCCAGAATTCTGAAAGTGGAATTTCAGTTTGATCAAATTCCAAGATTATATGAATATGATTTGGCATTATTTGGAAGTAGTCTAAACCAACTCCTTCTGTTTTCTCAACTAATTTTATTAATTCATCTTTGACTAATTTATATAAATTTCCAGTAAAATAATTTCTTCCAAGATCTGTTTGGTTGGTGACAAAAAACCAACCTGTATGATAATCGTAATGTTTTAGACGGACATTTTTATAACCTCCTGGGATTGTCATAAAAACATAATGAATATTATGGAACGATGAATCGTTCCACTACAGTTCAATCATAATACAAAATATTGTAGTGGTGCAATTTATTGCACAAAAATGCATCGCTATTAAAATTCGTAGTGGTGTGATTTATCACACCATAATTTACCTTCTACTATTGACCTCTCAAATTTATGCTATCATGAATTTATGTCTATAAAAAAACCAATTGTCTGGTTTGAAGAGGTCGGGAAAGGCGACGTCGGTTTAGTCGGTGGCAAGGGCGCAAATTTGGGCGAGATGGTCAACGCCTCCCTACCGATTCCTTATGGTTTTATTATCACCGCCCAAGCTTACTTCGATTTTGTCAAACAAGCCGGCATTCAAAATAAGATAATGTCCCTTCTCGAAAAACTTAACTATGAGAATTCCCAAGAATTAGCCCAGGCATCTAAGCATATTGGAGAAATCATTATTGCCTCAGAATTACCAAAAAATCTTTCTAAACAAATTGTTACTTTTTATGAAAATTTAGAAATTAAGGAAAATAAATATTTCAAAAATAACGGTAGTTTTTTAAAGACAGGGTTATCAAGAATCAAATCTCTCTATCGTTCACCTCTCGTAGCTATCCGCTCTTCAGCCACAGCCGAGGATCTGCCGACCGCCTCTTTTGCCGGTCAGCAGGATACTTATCTTAATGTTAAAGGTGAGGCCTATTTACTTAAAAAAGTTAAGGAATGTTATGCATCACTTTTTACTCAACGGGCGATTTACTATCGTCACGAGCAGAAGTTTGATCATAGTAAAGTCGGACTGGCCGTCGTTGTCCAGCGGATGATTGAGTCGGATAAATCAGGAGTTTCTTTTTCCATCGACCCGGTCACCAATGATAAAAACAGAATTGTCATTGAAGCAATTTTAGGCTTAGGTGAGTACATTGTTCAAGGTACCGTCACCCCTGACCATTACGAAGTTGATAAAAGGTCGCTTGTCATTACCAAAAAGCAAATTGGCAAGCAGGATGTCAAATTCGTCAAATCTAATATTTCAAATAAGGAAGTTAAATTAGGAAGGGAAGGCTCAAAGTTAAAATTATCCGATCAGGAAATTCTTAAAATTGCGATGCTTGTCCGTGATATAGAAAATCATTATTATTTTCCTCAAGATATTGAATGGGCTATCAAGGATAACCGCGTTTATATTATTCAAGCAAGACCAATTACAACGACGCATAATAAAACTGATTCTGATGTACAGACGCAAAATTTTGCGTCTCTACTAATTTTATCCGGTTCACCCGCCTCGCCTGGGATTGGTGTTGGAGTTGTTAAGATAATCAAATCTCCAAAAGAGATAGGGAAAATTAAGCCCGGAGATATTTTAGTGGCTCCACAAACCAACCCTGATTACGTCCCGGCGATGAAAAAGGCGACTGCCATCGTTACCGAAAAAGGTGGCCGTACATCGCACGCGGCCATAGTTTCAAGAGAACTTGGCATTCCGGCTGTTGTTGGCGCCGAAGGCGCCACTAAGATTTTAAAAGAAGGAATGGTTATTACCGTCAATGGCTTAAGCGGAGAGATTTTCAAAGGCAAAACCATATCTTCCCGAATCTCCCCAATTACCCCAATCACCCAAAAGAAACTTCATACAGCCACCAACATTTATACTAATTTAGCCCAACCTGATGAGGTCCAAAGAGTTGCTAAAATGAACGTTGACGGTATTGGATTACTTCGGGCCGAATTTATTATTGCAGAAATTGGTGTTCATCCAAAACAATTTATTAAGGAGCATAAACAGGAGATATTCATCAATCGCCTATCACGTGAACTGATGAAATTTGTCACCCCTTTCTCACCAAGGCCGGTTATTTACCGAGCCACCGATTTTAAAACCAATGAGTACCGTAATTTAAAAGGCGGTAAGGAATTTGAACCTCACGAGGAAAATCCGATGTTGGGATTTAGAGGCGCCTATCGATACATTGCCAATCCTGATGTCTTTGAGATGGAGCTTTCAGCGATTAAAAAGATTTGGGAGAAAGGTTACCGCAATCTTCATCTGATGATTCCTTTTGTCCGCGTTCCTTGGGAGCTGATAAAAATTAAACAAATGGTTGAAAAAAGTGGATTGCTAAGCTATCCTGATTTTAAACTTTGGATAATGGTCGAAGTACCTTCCTGCGCTTTAAACTTAGAAGAGTTTATTAAAATAGGTATCGATGGAGTTTCAATTGGAACAAACGATCTGACAATGATGTTGCTTGGCGTTGACAGAGATAGTGAGGAAGTTTCCCGAGTTTATGACGAGCGGACTCTGGTTGTTTTGAATGTTCTTGAATATATCGTCAAGACCTGCCAAAAATTTGGAATTACCTGCTCGATGTGTGGACAGGCGCCGTCCGATTATCCGGAAATTGCTGAGCGGATGGTCAAAGCCGGTATCACCAGTCTCTCCGTCACACCTGATGTCATTGACAGAACCCGCCAAGTAGTCTTTGACGTTGAAAAAAAAATCTTCCAAGAAAAATCCAGGAAATAATTTAATATTAATTGTGGGATAATAAAAATATGTCTGTCATCAAAAAAATCATCGCCAATGAAATCATCAATTCCTTAGGCTACCCGACCCTTCAGGGTAAGCTTTTTTTAGAGGACGGTCGTTCTGTGATTTCCAATGTTTCCTCTCTTGATCCTGATTTAGAATGTCCAGTGACCGAGCTTAGAGATAATGATAAAGGTCGTTATAATGGTCTTGGTTCAAAGAAGGCGGTCTCATACATCAACGATTTAATTGGTCCAAAGCTTGTTGGCATATCTCCACTCAAGCAAACTGACATCGATAATTGGTTACTAAAAGCCGACGGGACAAAAGATAAAGGCAGGCTCGGAGTTAATACCATCAGCCTTATTTCAAAATTAGTTGCTAACGCTGGGGCACTTATTTCAAACCAGCAACCATATCAATATCTTAACGAAAAGTTTATCCAAACTTCACATTTAACTGTTGAGCTGAAAAAATTACCAACTCCCCTCTTTACTCTTCTTACCGGCGGGAAAGGTGGTCAGACTGATTTGGATTTTAAGGAATTTTTGATTTTCCCATCATCGGCTTTTCCCTATAATCAGTCGTACCAAATCAGCGTTGATCTTTATCATAATTTGCGTCAACTTTTTAAAATGAAATTTTTTACCAATCTTGATGCAATCGATGCCATAAAACATTCAGTCGAATTGATGAATCTTCACTATGGTCAGGATATTTTTGCCAGCATTAATTTTCAAGCAGGCAATTATTTTAATCAACGCTACACTGTCAAAGATAAGGATCAATCTCTATCAAGAGAAGATTACACCAAATTTATCACCGAAATTATAAAAAAATATTTGCTTTTAGTCATTATTGACCCTTTAGAAAAAAATGATATGCAAACTAATAAAAAATTTTTAGAAGAAATTAAGACGGATTTTTATTTGGCTACTGAAAATCCCGCCTTATTGAATCAGGTTACGACGGCAGTTCTGAAGTTTGGAGAAATTGGCACCGTGACCGAATTTTTTAATGAGGTGATTAAATTAAAAAATAAAAAATTGAATTATATTATTGCCACCGGTCACGCCGAGACTAATGATGATTTTATCGCTGATTTTAGCGTCGCTCTTCAAGCCGATTTTATCAAATTTGGTCCTCCTGTCCATTCTGAAAACGTTACCAAGTATAATAGGTTATTGGATATTGAGAAGGAACTGAAATTAAGTTAATATTGTCAGTAAAGTCATAAAGTCGTAAAGTCCTTAAAGTAAAAATATGATTTTTTTTGTTGATTACTTTATAAACTTTATAGACTTTAAAAACTTTATAAACTCGTCTTATGATTGGCAAACTAAAAGGCAAACTCGTCGAAATCGATGGTAATGTCGGTCTGATTGAAACATCCGGTGGTGTCTTTTACCAGGTCTATCTTCCTTTTTCTCTACTTTCTACCTTCCAACTTCCACCACTATCTTCTACCGTCAATCATCTACCGTCTATTGAAATCTATACCTACCTTCAAGTTCGTGACGATGCCCTGGTTCTTTTTGGTTTTGAAACTAAAAAGCATCATAATTTTTTTAAACTTCTTTTGACAGTATCCGGAGTCGGTCCAAAGACGGCATTTAATATCATCTCATTTGTCCCATTGGATACATTGGTCACATCAGTCACCTCCAACGACGTTGATGGTTTGAAAGTCCCCGGTCTTGGGCGAAAGACGGCGATGAAAATTATTTTGGAATTATCAAGTAAATTGAAAAGTGATTTTGATATGGGCAAGATGATTTTGTCCGACGATGATCAAACTGCCGTCAGCGCCCTAGTCTCTTTGGGTTATAAATCATATGATGCAAGAAAGATCGTCTCAAAATTACCTAAAAACCTAACTGTTGAGGAAAAAATTAAGGAAGCGTTAAAGGTTCGTGTCATTCCTGCATAGGCGGGAATCCAGACCTATAATTACATTATAATTGTTATAATAGTCGTAATGATTATATCCAAAGCTGAAGAAAATCTCCGCCCCAAATTCTTAAAGGACTACATCGGACAGGAAAATGTGGCTAAGACTCTTAAGATGTTTATTGATGCTGTTAATAAGCGCGGGAAACCTTCTGAACACATTCTTTTTTACGGACCGCCGGGAATTGGTAAGACAACTTTGGCTTATATAGTCGCCAATGAATTAAAGGGTGAGATGAAGGTCACCTCTGGGGCAACGATCACCAAAACCGGCGATCTGGCTGCCATTTTAACTAATTTAAAGG
>Ga0210051_1006994_pt1 | contig 10564 bp, 8 predicted proteins | sample CryGey092014_all_FD_185464 | JGI IMG/M metagenome (GOLD analysis project Ga0210051, IMG submission 185464) | Groundwater microbial communities from aquifer - Crystal Geyser CG23_combo_of_CG06-09_8/20/14_all (SPAdes) (version 2) | ecosystem: Environmental > Aquatic > Deep subsurface > Groundwater ...
CCCGTAGACCAGTGGCAAAACTTCCGACTCCCGAGCAGTCGGAAAGCGACAAACTTGCTGAAGTTGTTCTATAAAGACCAGGAGCGTTGGGCCTTCACTTTCCAGATGGGCCGCGTTCACCACGCGGGTCAAGACCTGGACGGAAATCCTGGCGCGCGACAATCACCGGATGGTGGCCCTCGAGCGTTCCATTTTCTGCGACCGCTATGTCTTTGCCCTGAACTGCTTTCAGAGCGGACTGATGGCGGAGTGGGAATGGCAAATCTACTGCCGAATGTGGGATTTCATCAATTCCCAGAATTGGTGCGCCCGTCCTGACCTCGTGGTCTATGTCAGAACCCCGGCCGAGGTCTGCCTCAAGCGCATCTTGGACAAGCGCGGACGGAAAGAAGAGGCCGCTATCCCCTTGGAGTACTTGCAAGCGCTTGAAGTGCTCCATGACGAATGGCTCGCTTCGCCCGCGCTGCCGGAAGGTCAATGCCTGGTTAACGGCATCTTGACTCCTGTTCTATGCTTGGACGGAGTGAGGCGCTGGACCGCGGCAGAGCTTCGGAAGCAGATTGAGGCGTCTCTGCCCGAGAAGACGATTGAGCTCCCCTGGGGAGCAAGAGGAGCATCCCTTACCGGGGAATAGCCTTCCTTTGACGCTTAGAGGTCTGCGGAGCGAAGAGAGACATTGTCTCTCTTCGCTCCGCGGTCTCTTTTTTTAAAAAACTCTTACGAAAATTTTCCTGTTTTCCTTTTAATAATCTTTTGTTATGATTAAAAACTCTTTTGAATAAATATTTTACGTAAATTTATGCAAAAAGCGCTTGGAGTAAAAAATCTTCGTAAGAATGAAGTTAAGTTTCAAAAAAATCATCGGGCAGATAACTTCTCCGGAGAGAACATCGAGAACATTTAGGCCAAACCAAACACAAACAGCTCCTTCGGGGAGCTGTTTGTGATATGCCAACCAGGCAATAAGCCGAATTCTGTTTTGGGCAATCATCTATCTTGCCCCGCGATTACTCTCGGGGTCATGCGAGCTACAATTTGCTCTTGCACCCGGGCAAGGATTTAGCCGTTTCACCCCCTAAGTTTCCTTAGGGGTTTGCCCCATTGGGGCACCCTTCGCCTTTCGGTTCAGGGCGTCACTGTTCGCACCTCTATCCTCGCGGACGACGGGCGTTACCCGCTGCCTGTGTCGCTGGCAAACAGCCACTGGGTGTTCGGACTTTCCTCTCCTTATCAGCGCAGGAGCGCTGATAAAAAGCGATTGCCTTGCTTACTTGGCGTTATTATTATATCAAATTCCTGCCAAAAGTCAAATTTGAGCGCGGAATTCTTGAAAACCAGAACATTAAAATATATTAAAACAGGGCGTTAAGGGGTGTGGATAACTTTCTCCCAAAAATTACGCCACCCGGCATCGTAGTGAGATTCCCTATATCTGGCGTGGCCTCCGGCGTTTAGCAAAAATTACGCCACCCGGCATCGTAATTTTTGGGCTTCGTAATTTTTACATCACAGCAAGAAGGTAAAGTAAAAATCAAAACGGTTTTTTAAAACAATTTTCTCAAAATATTTTTTCTAAAAAAGTTTTTGGGAGGCGGCGTCAAGAGCTTGATTTGCCAATTTGTCAGCCGCTGTATTTTGTTCTCTATGAATCAATGCAAAATCAACTTTTTTGTAATCAATCTTCAAGTTCCAAATCTGAATAAACAAATTCTGGATTCTCGGTTCTTTAATCTTGTATTCTCCTGATAACTGGGAAACCATCAGCTCGGAATCGGACTTTATCAAAACTTCGGCGCTTTTAATTTTTGCCTTGCCTACCAGCGCCTTAATTTTTTTCAAAGCAAAAATCACGGCCTGATACTCGGCTTCATTGTTGGTGGTCTCGCCTATGGCAGCGGCGTAATCTTTCTGCGCCCTGCCCTGGGCGTCGCAGATGACAATCCCAATGGCGGCTGGCCCGGGATTGCCCCGGGAAGCGCCGTCAGTGAAAACAATTATCTTATCCATGTTTTTTACTCTTACTTTATTCTCTAATTTGCTTCTTGAAGTATGTTTCCAGACATTTTTCTAACTTCGGAAGATTTTTATTCTTCACCCGGCAGCCGCAGGCAGGCGCATGCCCACCGTATGTTTTAAGGAATCTCTTGCATTTAATCAGGGCCTCCACCCCGTCCAGGTCCTGGGGCAAACGGGCCGAGCAAACGCTTTCCTGCTCCCCTCTTTTAAAAAGGAAAATCGGTTTCTTATAAAGGTGGACGAGTTTTGAAGCAATAACCCCGAGGGCCGGCACCGGCCAATAATCGCTAACCTCAAAAACCATCAACGATTCTTTTTTCTCTTTCTCAATCTTATTAACAAGCTCGTCTAGGGTCTGCTGGACAATGGCTTTCTTTTCTCTGTTCTGCCTAATCAAACGTTGAGCCAATTTTTTCGCCTCTTTCAGAGATGTTTCTCTCAAAAGCAAATAGCTTTCAGCTATATTGTCTATTAGTTTTGCGCTGTTAAGCGGAGCAATAATTTTCTGGAAAATATCAACATCTATCTGCAAATCGACTTCGCCCAGCTCAATTAGCGCCAGCAATCCCGGGCGCTGGGTGGTCATCAAAGCGTTAATCCCCTTATCCACTAACTCGCGATTGTCTTCTTTAAGAGGCATCAGGTCAGAAAGAGTGGCCAGAGCAGTAAGCTCCAACAACTTTTCCTTTGCATATTCCGGGTAATTGGTTTGGGACAAGGCGTACTCCGCAACTTTATAAACAAGCCCGACTGCGGCAAAATCAGTGAACGGATATGTTTCGCCCTTTTGCTTGGGGTCAATCAAAAAATCCGGCTTAGCCACTTTCTCCAACGGCGGATGATGGTCTATGACTATAGTTTCAAACCCTTTCTTTCTGGCCCGCTTAATTTCATTGACATTGGCTATGCCGCAGTCAACCGCCAGAAACAAAGCCGGAATTTCTTTGGCGAATAAATCAACGGCGCGGTCGCTGATTCCGTGCCCTTCTTCTTCCCTGTTCGGAAAATACACCTTAATATCTCTATTTTGGGAGTAAAGGGGATTCAACAACTCAAAGAGCTCCTGTAGAATAACAGATGAGGCGATGCCGTCTAAATCAGCGTCGCCGAATATGATTGCCCGCTCTCCCTTTTGGGCTGCCCTTAAAATCCTCTGGGCAACTTCTTTTGTCCCTTTTGGATATTGGCTTTTCTCCATAGAACTATCTTCTCAAGGCCTTAATTCCCGGCAATTCTTTACCGCTGAAAAACTCAAGCATAGCGCCCCCGCCGGTGGAAACATAATCAAACTTCCCGCGCAAATTATTGTCTGCTAAAAAAGCGTTTGTGTCGCCTCCGCCGACTACGGAAAAAGACCGGCCCCTTAAAATGGCGTTGGCAATAGCCAGGGTCCCGCCGGCGAATCTTTCATCCTCAATATAGCCGAGAGGACCGTTCCAAATAACTGTTTTGGCTTCTTGGATGATGTCGGAGAACATTCTGACAGTTTCCGGCCCGATATCAAGCATCTGCTCTTCACTCCTAATCTTGCCGACTGCCGACTGGCGCAAATAATCGGGTTGATGATTCTTCAGCCCCACTAAAGCGTCTACGGGCATATGCAATTTAGGATTAGTCAACTCAAAACCTGCCGCCTCTTTTTCCAGCCCATCTTCCCCGATAAAAGGAGAAAGAGAAATACCTTTTGCGTACAATATCGCTGACGCAATTTTTCCTCCCACCAAGACATGGTCGGCGATTTTCAAAAAATTAATCAAGCAGGGAATCTTAGCTTTAAGCTTGGCTCCGCCCAAAATGACTATCAACGGCCTCTTGGGCTTTTCTAAAACAGAACTCAAAACCTTCACCTCCTCTTCAAATAACAGCCCTGCCGCAGAAGGGAGATGCTTGGGTATGCCCACTATAGAGGCATGATTGCGGTGAACGCTGCTAAAAGCGTCGTTGATGAAAATTTCTCCCAGAGATGATAATTGCTTGGTGAAAACGTCGTCGTTGGACATCTCTCCGGGAAAAAATCTTAAATTCTCCAATAGCAAAATTTCACCGGACTTTAGATTTTTTGCAGCCTCCTCTGCCTCTCTGCCGACACAAGTTTTAACAAATTTTACCTCTTTATCCAATAAAGACGATAATCTTTTGGCCGCTGGATAAAGGGTCAGCTTCTGAATTCTTATTTTGCTATTTTGGATTTCATCGGGCCGGCCCAAATGGCTCATCAAAATAATTTTCGCCTCGTTTTCCAGCAAAAATTTTATGGTCGGCAAAGAACGCCTAATCCTGTAATCATCAACGATTTCTCCTTTGCCATCAAAAGGAACGTCAAAATTAACCCTTAATAGGACCCGCTTATTTTGAAAAGCAAAATTATTAAGCGTTTTCATAAATCATTCAAAAAAAACAACTGCTAATGATAAATTGTTGATTATTAATCAGCTGAATCACTGGAACCTGACTTTTTCTCCGGGTTTCAAGACCCCGCTTTTTCTTTCAGCTTCTTTGGGCAAAGTTCCTCCTCTGGACACTGCTGTTGGCTTGATATTGTGCAGGGCTTCTCCAAGCGCATCCTTCAAAGCGCTTACATCCACCTCTATTTTGGCTTTTTCCCTCCCATTATAATTTTTGGCGCGCGGAGGAGAAAAAGGAATCGGCTCTTTGTCTAAGGCCTCTTTCAGGCTTATCGGAGCTGTCTCTGTCGTTTTTTCTTCTGCTTCGGCTCCGGCTTCCGCTCTTACTCCTGCCCCTGCCCCTGTTCCTGCCCCTATAACGTTTGGCGGTGGAGCGAAATTCCTATTCTCGTTGTCAAATCTCCTCTTTTTTTTCTTTTTCTTTTTTTTCGGCAGTTCCACTCCCTCGCCTTCTCTTGACCACTCGCTGATGCGGTCCTCCACCTCTTTTCTGGAAAGAGCGTATTCTTTCCGCGAAAAATCAATTATTTCATTCTTGAAAGAATGCTCCAGTTTGCCGGCGGGCGGAAGCGTTAAGGCGGAAAACGGCCGGCCGGCGACCCCGTCAATCATCAGTTTTATATATATATCATATTTTGGCAGATTTACGAAATCGCCTGCCTCAAAAACCGGAGTAAATTCTTTTTCCAGATACTCCGCATCTTCAGCCCCGATTCTAAAAGTGATTATTGTCCCGGCATTGCCGAAAACCGCATCTGCCACCACCTCTTCCATCTGGGCGATATACTGGTGCGCCAAAACCAGCGACAAGCGGTATTTTCTGGCTTCCGATAAAATATTGGCGAATGACTCGGTGGCGAAATTTTGAAACTCGTCTACATAGAGGAAAAAGTCGTTTCTTTCCTGCTCGGGCATTTCCACGCGCGACATTGCCGCTAAATAGAGCTTAGTGATGATAAGAGCGCCCAAGAGAGTGGAATTGGCCTCGCCTATCCTTCCTTTGGAAAGATTGACGATAAGGATTTTCTTTTGGTCCATAATCTCTCTCATGTCTATTGAAGAGCGGACTTGACCGATGATATTCCTTATCAACGGGTTGGAAGAAAATTGTCCTATTTTGTTCTGGATGGCTGCTGTCGCCTCTACCTCGTATCGCTGGGTGTAACGGGCAAATTCCTGGGTCCAGAAAGCCCTGATCACCGGGTCGGCAACCGCTTCAACCACTTTTCTTCTGTAATCCACGTCTGACAACATTCTGTTAATGCAAAGAAGGGTGGAGCCCGGATATTCCAAAAGGGCCAAGATGGCATTGTTCAAAATGTATTCCATTCTGGCAGACCAAACATCGGGCCAAATTTTCTTAAAAACACCCATTAAGCCGGAGGCAATCAAATGGCGGGTATTCGGGTCTTTAACCTCCATAATATTAAAACCAACCGGCCAATCAATATCAGCCGGATTCAGATAGACCACATCTTTAATTCTTTCCTTAGGCACATAATCCAGAAGTTCTTCTGCCTGCTCTCCGTGAGGGTCGACAAAAGCCAAGCCGTAGCCCTGGCGGATATCCTGGGCTGCCATATTGGCAAGCAAAGTGGTTTTCCCCATGCCTGTTTTCCCGATGATATAAATGTGCTTTCGGCGGTCATCGAGCCTGATGCCGAACTTTTTATCCGTGTTGCGGAAATTCGTTATGCCTAAAAAATTGATATATTCATCCTCCATATAATAATAGTATGGCTGATTAGGTTCCCGGCAAATTTATCGGCGGCTCGGCTTTTTTGGCTTCAATCCTCTGGACCATCGGAGCCGGCACCGCGGCCCGACCGACAAAATGAAACATCGTCGCCAACTCTTCAAGATTTAAGATAAAGGTCTTGCCCGGCTTTGGATAATTATACCACAAACGCGCTTGATATTTCCTGAATAACCGCCTCTTGCGCAGATAGAGCTTGCGTTCATAAAACAATATATTGAAAAATAATCTTCCGTGCTTGTGAATCTTGGTGATGCTCGGGGACCAGGGCTTAAAACTATTAAGATTTTCGGTATTAAAATTGGCGAAAAAGGCCAGAACATTTTTAAGGTTTGCCTTATGCCATTTGTCTCTCTCGCCCAAGATTATAAACCGGATGAATCCCTCAAACATAACTTTGGAAATTTTTTGCTCCACTTGGGAAACCACTTCTCTCTCCCCTGGCGTAAGCTTCATTTCCGGAGGAAGGATAAACCTCTCTTCTTTCTCTTCCGGAAAATCAGCCGGGGGCTGGCCAGTCAAAACAACATCCAGCGCCTGCTTTATCAGGGAATGTTTCTTAGTTTTCCCCTTGGAAGAATCCTGCCTGTAAACCAGCTTATTTACCTCTGTTGTTGCCCTGTCTTTATAGTTATTCTCTGCGTTAGTCACCGGCTTTATCCTTATCTGGACCCAGATTTGTTCGCCTGGCTCAACTTTTGCCAAACCCTCAAGCAGAGAGGCCAGCGGATCCACCCTTTTCTCTTCTTTGGCGGCCGGGCTTTCTTCAAAAAATCTTGAATATGTTTTTATCGGATAGATATCGGGCTTGATAAACTCATAATCGCTACCCCACAAATCCCAGGTCTTATTGGGTATGTCTTGCGGAATTTTTAGAGTATAATCTTCCGCTTCCGTAATCTCCACTTCAGGGTATTGCGCGTAAATGCTTGATTCTATCAGGTTCCGGAGATCTTTGGGAGTCCTGATATAAAAATGGATATCTCCGCCGATGCTCGTCACTTCAATGGCCATAGCCACCTGATATTTTCCTTCCCACCAGGTTTCCCACCAATCGGGCGGGTCATAGAGCATCCAGAAACCCGCAAAGACCTGCTCCATCGCCCTGAAGGGCCTATCCACCTCGGCCGGCATTTTTAATTCAAGCAGCATATTGGGAACGGTCTTGGCGTACAAATCCTGCCGCCATTTAATCCACATAAATAAAAAAGGCCGCCATAAAATAAGGAGTGGCAGAACCCACCACCAGACCTTAAAAATTGCCCAGATAGGGGAAACAATGGTCCAAAAAACCTCCATTGAGATAAGCTGATTACTTCTTTTCAGCCAGGGAATATCTGCCCTGTTTGTCCTTTTTGAACAAGGTTTTATCCTGCAAGTTCAAGAAGATTGTGCTCGCCTGCACTTTCCTTTGTTCAAGGATTTTTTGAAGAAGCTCTTCTTTCATAAGCCCCTTCTTATTCTGTTTTAAGATTTTAACCAGAATATCCTTCACCGTGCCCGGCTTGTAACCCCATTCTTTTAGGGCATAAACGCCCCTGCCAATGAGGACAAATCCATCATTTCTGATAAGCTCGTTGTGCACGCTCTCCGGAAGAACTTTTCTGGAAACCGAGGGCAGCTTGCCGATTAATTCCGTAATCTCCATAAAATGCAGCGGACGATTTTCCCTTTTCAGCGCCAAATAGGCCTGATCCTTAAGGCCCCTGGGTCTGATTTCCGGCCAATCCACCAAGCCGTACAAGCCAAACGGCGATTCAAAAACGAATTTAGAAATATCAATATATGAAACAAGAACCGAAATCTTTATTCCAACTGGAACCCTTTTGCCCACCTCTTCTATGGGCAAAGGAACTAACGTATTCTTGAACTCCTTAATCAGAAAATTGAGCAGGGTCTTGACTTCTTGAATTTTCTCGGGGTCAGTGGTCCAAAACGGATAAAAATCGTCTGTTTCTTTGAATTTATAAAAATCTTCTCCCAGATTAAGCAAAAGGAGGACATAATTTTTGAACCTCCCCTGCCCCAAATCATCAAACAATTTTTCCTCCCCCCGGATTCTGCCGTGCTCGTCGAAATAATCAAGGAAATACTGAAACGGCTTCTGAAGTTTGGCTTTTTGCCGCTCCCTAATCAATTCAAAGGCGTTCTCCTCAAGCTGCCTTACCCTTTCCCGGGTAATTTTGAGCTGGTTGCCGATTGCCTGGAGGGTAAGGGGCTCTTGGCCGACCAAACCAAAACGCCTCTCCAGGACCTCTCTTTTGCGGGGAGCTAAATCGTGGAAAATTTCGTCAATAACCCTTTCGTAATTTATAATCATATTCTTAAACGGTTAATAGCGCCTCTTTTCAACTATTAATAGCGACTCTTCTTATTAAAACATTTTGAAGTTATAAAGTCAAGTTTTGGGCCTGTGGAAAAACGACTAAACAAGATTATTCATTCATTTAACGAACCGTCTCTGGAAATTGTATATTTGAGCAATAAGCGTGCTTGCCAAAAATATGGAAGAATATGAGCCGAAAGCTATTCCGATAATCAGGGCGAAAGAAAAATATGTCAAGCTTTGATCGCCAAAGAAAAATATTGCCGATAAAACGATTAGGGTGGCAAAGCCGGTGCTAAGAGACCGAACTAATGTCTGATTCAAACTATCGTCAATAACATCATTAAATGCTTCGCCCGGACTTTTTATAAGATTTTCTCTTATCCTGTCGAAAACAACCACTGTATCGTTAACAGAATAACCTAAAATGGTAAGAAGGGCGGTTAAAATAGGAATAGAAAATTCCACGCCCCAGAAATGTCCAAGCGCTGCAAAAATTCCAACAGGAATCAAAACATCATGCATCAGGGCTATAACCGTAGCTATGCCATATTGCCATGATTTGACTGGCCGAGAAATTTTCCTAAAAGCAAAGGCCACATATAGGACTATGGCGATAATGGACAGCATTACTGCCCTAACTGATTTTGTCTTGCTTTCTCCTCCAACCACCGGGCTGACCGATTCATAACTAATTGATTCTTTTTCTATCTTGTCTGAACTATACAATATAGCAGAGACCCTATCCTTGATTTCCTGGGAAACTTCCGGCATTTTGACCACTACTCCTCTTTCTCCGCTAAGGCGAATAGAAAAATTATCCAATCCAAGGTCGGAAAGATTTTTTGATAATTCTTGAGTATCCGACTGTTGCTCAATATACGTTATTTTCAAAATGCTTCCGCCAACGAATTCAATTCCCCAATTGATTCCAAAAACCAAAACAGAAACAATGCTGGCTATTATCAAAATGCCAGAGGCAATGAAATATATTTTACTGTATTTTATAAATCGGAAATGCATATAATTACCAAAGCCACTTAATTCTGCTTATTCTTCCTTTTGCAAAGCTGACCAAAAATGCCCTTGTAATAAACACTGAAGACAATATGCTCAATATGATTCCCAAAATCAATGTGGTGGCAAAGCCCTTAACAAAGGTCGTGCCAACTGTGAACAATATCAAACCGATTATCAAAGTGGTTATATTGCTATCTTTAATAGACGGCCAAGCCCTGACAAAACCCTCATCTATCGCCTGGTCAATTTCCTTGCCTTTTTTCAATTCTTCTTTAAATCTGGCAAATATTAAAATATTAGCGTCCACTGCCATTCCGATTGATAAAATAAACCCGCCGATTCCGGCCAAAGTCAGGGTAATAGGAATCAGCTTGAATAATCCCAAACTTAAAATACCATAGATTAATAGGGCTAAAGCGGCGAGTAACCCGGGAAACCTATAGCCAAATATCATAATCACGATAATCGCCAAAAATCCTATATATCCGGCTGTAATGCTTTTTTGAAGAGAAACTATTCCTAAAGTGGGACCAATAGTCACTTGAGAAATCGGCTCTCCTACGGGGACAGGCAGGGCTCCGGCGCTAAGATTTCTGGCTAATGTTTTGGCTTCTTCCGCGGTAAAATCTCCGCTAATCTGGGCTTCCCCGCCGGAAATCTTTTCTCTAATCACCGGGGCGGAGAGCATCTGATTGTCAATAAAAATCGCTAATGGCTTACCTACAAATTTTTCCGTCAGTTGTTCAAAAATTTTAGCGCCCTCTTCATTGAACTCAAGAGAAACAGTCGGCTCCAGTGTAGTAGAATCAAAAACAACAGTGGCTTTTTCCAAATATCTTCCGGTTAAGCTTGACGGTTGAAAAGGATTTTGGAATCTGCCTTCTCCGCTCTCCATTATTTTTTGATTTTCTTCCTGGATAACGTCAAAGTCCGCTTTTGGTTCCTGAAACTCCAAGTAAGGAGTTACGCCAATTTCTTTAATGGCTTGTTGAGGGTCGGTAATCCCCGGAATCCTTACTAACAAACGATAAGTGTCTCCTG
>Ga0210051_1006995_pt1 | contig 10563 bp, 1 predicted proteins | sample CryGey092014_all_FD_185464 | JGI IMG/M metagenome (GOLD analysis project Ga0210051, IMG submission 185464) | Groundwater microbial communities from aquifer - Crystal Geyser CG23_combo_of_CG06-09_8/20/14_all (SPAdes) (version 2) | ecosystem: Environmental > Aquatic > Deep subsurface > Groundwater ...
TTCTTTGCAGCCGGATGCTTTTCCACGAAGAATGACAGGGACAGCTCTATCGCGGTCCTGACATCATCGGGGGTTATCGATGAACCGGAACCAAGAAAGCCGTAATAGCGAATTTTCATGAATCCACCGGGTAAAACGTGCTGAAGATAGCGGCGGATGAATTCCATAACCTCAAGCGACATTGTGCGCCAACGGGCGCTGCGCTGTTTTTTGTAACGGAAGGTTACCTGGCGCTTGTTGACGCCGACAATCCGACTGTCTGAGATGGCGGCGATGTATAATATCCCTTGACAAGCAAAAACAGCCCCCCTATACTCACATCCATCGAAAGCAAATACATCAGAGGTAATTGCAAAACCATTTGTCATTCCCGAATGCCTCTATCGGGAATATGGTTTTTCAAGCCGTTAGAACCAGATTCCCGCTCAGAATCGTTGCGGGAATGACAGAATGGGGAGTTTTGCAATTGGCTCATCATCAAATCGAATATCAAAAGCGTCAACAAGGCGCTCCGCTCCCTGCGCGAAAAGAACCTGATCGCCCTTTCGGGAAACACCATCGTGATCGGCCATCTGGAGGCGCTGAAGCAGCGGATCCGGAAGGAGTGGGTTTCGGAACATCAGACATGCCATGCGCCTGGTTTGGGGAGACTATCCGAAGGAAGAGGGGAAACCATCCGAAGAAAGATTAGAAGACATTAAAGGAGGGGTAACATGAAGCGCCGAATCGTTTTCAAACGTATCGCGTTCACCGTATTTTCGTTGTTCCTGACCCTTGCCTGCGTAGGTCTTCTTTTCCACTCTCTCTTTGCCCAACGCTACGCGCAGTCAGCGTCCGACGCCATCGCCACCGGCAAGACGCAACTATTCCAAAAGTCGGTTTCCGGCGTTCTGAACTCCTACCAGACCTTCCTGTCGGCGTTTAACGGCGGCGATTACGCATCGGCCGCGGCCGCCGAAAAGATCAATATCCGCGCCTACCTGGCCTTCACCCGCATCCTGGGTGTCGTCCTGCGGAACGACGGGGGCACGGTCGACACCCTGACCGAGCTGCTGGCCCAGTACGGGATCACCCGGGCGGGGGATGCCTTTGACGGCATCAAGTTCAACCTTCCCCTGAACGACGACCAGAAGGTCATCCTCCCCGCCGGCGCCCCTTCCTCCGCTGAGGCGCTGCGCAGCTTCTTCTCCGGGCCTTTTCTGACGGCCGTCAACGCCTCGATTGCCGACATGGACGCCGCGATCGCGCTGTGCCCCACGGACGGGACCGAAGGGGTTGACCGGGAAGTAATTGCCAAGACTCTGATCGACGCCGAGGACGTGACCCAGCCGGACGTGGAGGTGGACGCCGGCGATTACTACCTGTTCCGGGCTGTTCTCAAGTTTCTCAAAACTTACGCCCTGATGAGCGCCGGCTACAACTCGGACGTGAGCATCCGGGAGATCGTTGCGCTGGCGAACCTGGATGCGGGGCCGGAGATGATCAAGAGACTCCTGGATCGCTACCCCGATTTCCTGAAGATCCGCGACGCCGCTCGCCTGAATGAGGCGCGCCTGACGCTGATCGAAGCGATCGATGATTATATGATCGCCTCAGAGAAGATCCGCAGCGACAGCACGGTGCAATGGGGTGCGGAGGAACTTATTAGCCTGGAACCGGATAATTACAGCGAAGCGCTGCTGCGGGAAAACCTTGCCAAAATAAAGACCTCTCTGCAAGGGAACACGACCGCAGACCTCGTTACGGAAAGGATCGGGACGGAGTATTCCGTTTATGGAGGGTCTTCATTTACGACAACGGAGCCCTCTTCGTGGGAGAAGGGCTATCATCCCGAGCAGCACGGTTACACCTATCTGGGTAAGGCAAGTAACACGGCAACCTTCAACGGATCTTACAATTACTATATCATCACGACGAAACCGGGGAATATGGCGCCGGTCGACGCTGTTCAAGGATCGGATGGATCGTATTACCGGGCCGATATAGGCAGCAACATCACCCAGTGGCAGAACATCAGCGGTGCGCCGGATGGAACCTATGGCCTTATCGCAGGTAATTCCGGCGGTGATTACTATGGTTTCATCGTGATCTGTCCTTCGACGCCGATCACTTCGTTAACCGTCTATCTGACGAATGTAGCAAACATCGCCCGCGAAGAACATTTCACACTGAATCTGTTCCCCCTCTTCGGGAACGAGACGACAGCCCCGAAGGCGCTGCGCGATCTGCTGCCGGAGTTGAACGAATACGGATACCCGCTTCCCGGGACGATGGGGCATGGTCTGAACGATGACCCGATGCTGGGCGGGATCCTGCCCGATTTCGCTACCCAGGATCAGTGGTTGAAGGAGATGGGCGGGGCGTTCATGCCGACCGGGCCGCTGACCATCCCCCAAGTGACCGATGGCGCGATTGCGGTCGATGGCAGCACGGACGACTGGACGACGGCGGGGATCATCACCCCGGCCCTGACGGATGTGACCGGGGAGGAAGGGCAGTATATGGCCGCCAACGGCGATCTGCAGAAGGTCTTCCTCGCCCGGGACAATACCTATCTTTATGTCCGAATGTATCTGGCCGGAGACTGGAATCTGACCGGGCAGAACTTCATGTATGGCATCCGCTTCCGGCAATCCCCCGGCGACGGCCCCGACAAGCCGGGCGACGTGAAGGTTCTTGCACGTAACCGCAGCGGCGTCTGGGAGGTGAAGCTCCAAACCGTGCAGACATACGGATGGTACGGAACGATGGTGGATCTGGGGGCCCAAGGGGGCGCTGCGGTCTCCGCCGGCAAGATCGTCGAGTGGCGGGTTCCTCTGACATCGCTGGGGCCCCTCGGCGGCCGGTTCCTGGCCGCGGATACGGATGCCTGGTTTTATGATACCTATAATCCCACCGGATGGGAATACTGGTATCCCTACGACAAGAACCCCACCTGCCTCCAGATCCAGCCGGCGGCGAGCGTGACCGGGACCCTGAGCGTGCCGGGCTACGATGGAGTTGGGCCGGTGCGCATCGGGGTGTTCGAATACGGCCCGGATTTCAGCAGAGATCCGAAAAAGCGGTTCGGCTCGCTCGGGATCTATCCGGACGGTTCGGGCCAACTCCCCGCGACTTACACCGTGACCAACCTTCCCGTCGGGAGCAAGGTCTTTGTGACGGTTTTCTGGGACCGGGACAACGACGGCGTCATTAGTCCCGGGGATTACACGAATTTCTACCAGCCGTTCACGACCGTCGCGGGCGATAACAGCCTGGATCTGGCGACCAGTGACGACCATGCCAGCTATCCGCCGCCCCGGTTCTATACGGCCGTTGTCTATCACGAAAAACGGCCGCCCTCTTCTCTCACCGTGCCCGGGAACTGGAACGTGGTGATCGCCGCGCAATTGACGGGTCCCAGCCCGGACGATGTGACCATTACCGTGACCGGTCCGGGCGGCCAATACACGCTGATGCCGGGTGCGGTGATCCGTGAAAGGGGTCTCGTTTACAGGACCACTCTTTACTCGCTGCCGAGCGGCGACTACACATTTACGGCGGTGGATTCGCTGGGGAGGAAAACCGAAGCGACCTACCATTATGAAGAACGGTACGATTTGCCCAACATTGCGAGCTTGACGCCCGCAAGCGGCTCTTATGGGGGGTCCACAACGCCGACGCTGAGCTGGACGAAGCCGGCCGATGGTTATGCCTACCAGGTCTGGATTGTGGATTACAACTACTCCAGTACCAACCTTACCTGGTATGTTTCCGACATCACGACCAACACGTCGGTGACCATCCCCGCCGGCGTCCTCCTGCCCGATACCCCGTACTACTGGTTCGTGAGGCTCTATGACCGCGCAAATAATCCGATGAACTATACGATGAGCCCCGTAAATGCCCTCTACACCGGCGCATATGCGGCTGAGCCCGTTTTTTTAAGTGTCCAGATGGGTACGAGACCTCCCACGGGTTCGAATCTCAAGTATTCGAACTGGGTGGATGCCAAGGTTCAGGGTCTTGCCCCCTGGGATGTTACTGCTTGGCGGCTCAAGAGGGGAGCAACCGTTGTCGCCCAGGGGACTACGGCGCCTTACTTTGATGTCCGCGCCGATGATTCCTTATTCAATCCTGGTTTTCAGACGGATGCTCCGCCGTCCGATGGGAACGATTATTCCTTCGAAATGGACGTCAAACGTTCCGGACCTATGATCACCCAAACCGGGATTTCTTACGCCTACAAAGCCGTCCAGGCTGTGGATGTGACGTCTCTGGTCCCGTCCGGCAACTATTACTTCAAAACGTCGATGCCGACCTTCTCCTGGAACCCGGTGAGCGATCCGAATATGTATTACCGTCTCGAGATCTTCGATCCCCTGGGGATCCACCTCTGGAATAGCGCCTGGTCCACGGACACATCGGCGACCGTTCCCGCTGGCGTCCTGAAACCCGGGGGCACCTATTACTGGACGGTCCGGACGACCCCCTCGATAGATCCCCGTAGTTATGTCAGGGCTTTTGTCAATACGGAGGGAAATTTGGCGAACCGGGTGATGTACCGCTTTACGATCCAGCCGCCCCTGATGGGCGACATCAGCGGCAATGGCGAGGTGAATCTGGAGGATGCCATTCTTGCCCTCCAGGTAGTTTCCGGTTTGAAGCCTTCGATTACGCTGATCGGGGATGTAAACACCGACAACCGCATCGGCCTGCCGGAAGCGATCTACATCCTCCAGGAGGTTTCCGGATTGAGGTGACGCTTACGGTACGCGGCAAATCAGGGTGAAGACGCCTGATTTGATATTCGCTCCGGTCGATGAAATGTCGATGAAATCGTGAAGCAGCCTGAAGGGAGGTCCATATGTTTGCAAAAGATTTTAATAAGATGTTGACCATCGCCGTTGTCTTCTTTGCGGCGCTCCTCATCGGGGGGGCGGCTGCCGCTTCGCCGATCACCGTCAGCGGAATCGTGAAGGATTGGAACGGCAATCTCATCCCGGCGCCCGGCGTTACGGTGCTGCTGGTTGGCGATGAGACGAAGACAACGACCACCTCTACGACGGACGGCAGCTTCAGCCTCTCCGACGTTCCCGCGAATACGCCGTTTTCGCTGAAGTTCAGCAAGGCGGGCTATCTGGATGTCTATTCACCCAACGTGAATTTGGGAGGGAATTTCAACCTGAATGTCAGCAGCACCGGCAGCACCCCCTTTATGATGCCGACAGCGGCCGACCTGACGGCTTTCGGCGCGATGCCTGCTGCCGGCAAGGGCCTGATGGCCGGCCGCGTGGCCGACGCAACCTACCGTTATTCCAGCACGGTCGGAAGTGTTTTCGTGACGGCCACGGGCAACGGCGGGAAGGTCTATCCGGTCTTCTACCGCGATCCGTTCGGGGTTCTGGTCCAGGGCGGCACGACGTCCGGCAACGGCCGTTATTACGTTTTGAACGTTGATGACGGTGATACCGTCACGCTATTGGCGTCGAAAAGCGGCTGGTCCTTCAGCTCCGTGACCTACAACACCCATGCGGACGGTGTGAGCATGGGAAGGATATACGGCACGGCGCCCGGTTATGTGACGATGAGCGGTTCCGTGGTCGATACCGCCGGCGCCGGTATTGCCGGCGCCAGACTTGAACTGAACGGCGACAACGGCAAGTTCACCAACACGGGGAGCGGCGGCGCTTACACCTTCAGCGGCTTGCCGAGGGATGCCAATTTCTATAACAAGTTGACCGCAACAGGCTATGTTCCCACCTACGCGGGTCCGGTCAACCTGTCGGGGGATATCTCCGGCATTAACATTACCCTGTTCACGGCGGAGGAGATGTTGGGGTACGGCGTGACGGCGGGCAACGGGATGTTGACCTGCAAGGTGGTCGATCCGTCGCTGAACCCGTTGAGCGGGGCGACGGTTCTCTTGACGAGCAAGAAACAGGCTTCCTACAGCGTGGTCTATAGCGGTGGGGGCAGCGCGACAAACGAAACGGGAAAATTTAAGGTACCCGATATCCTGCCGGGCGATGTCGTGAAAATTGAAGTGACCAAGGCAGGCTATGCCTTTGCGCCGGCGTATCTCGACGGTTTCACAAGCGCCGTCACGGGAAGATACATCGCGGGGGCGCCGCCGAGCAACTCCGTCTCTGGAACCATCTCCTACAGCGGGAGCCAGACGGGAAGCTTCAGACTCATGCTCTGGTCCGCCGACATGATGGGAAGCCATTACCAGGAACTCACCCTCACGGGCGGATCGTTCACCTTCAACAATGTGCCCAACGGGCGTTACTTCCTGTCCGCCTACCGTGACAGCAACAATGACAGCCAATACACGGCCGGTGAGGCCTACGGCTATTATCAGGATACGAGCGGCCCGCAGGTAATCACCATCAACGGCGCCAATGTGAACATCGGCGCCGTGACGGTGGCCGATCCTTCTTCAGGGTCAACAGGGGCGTCGGTTTCCATCAACGCCGCCATCGGGGGCCTCCGGGGTTATCTCGTTTTCTTCCGGAGCGGAGATTTCCTGGGTAGAGATTCCCTGCAAAGCGGGATCCAACCGGCCTTCGTGCTTGATGTGGACTTGACTGCGGGGCTCCACACCTATCCTGTAACTGTGATGCAACATGATTACACAGGCATGCCCGTCCCCGCGGGGAATTACGACTTCTATTTCATGACCGGCGACCTGGAAAGCGGACCGGACAAGGGCGTCATCCAGTATGTGCAGACCGGTGTGGCGATCGGCAAAGGCGCCGTGACGGCCATTCCGGCGTCCGGGTCCATCCCCTTCAACGCCGGGGGGTCCGTCTCCGGAACCATCACTAGCAGTTTCGGCGCACACCGTCCCCTCGACAGGGTCTCCGTTTACCTGACCGAGGATTCGACGGGGCAGATCCTCAGGGCCTGGGGCAGCACCAACGCCAACGGCCAGTTCCAGTTTGACCACGTGCCCGCGGGTGCATACTGGCTGCAACTGGCGTACGCCGGTTATAACGCTTTCTCACCGATCACCGTCACGGTCACCGACGGCGGCGCCTCATCCATTCCGGTGGAAAACACCGTGCTCACGCCCACACAGACTCCGGCAACCATCGTCGGAACGCTGATCCCCTTCGGGCCGGACGTGGACAGCCGGATCATGCTGAAGCAGGGGGAGACTGTCATCGCCAACGTGGCGCCCTCAACAACAGACGGGTCCTATTCGATTTCCGATCTCGTTCCCGGGAGCTATACCCTCATCGGTTCGGCGCGAGGCTACACGCCCGGTCAGTTTTCCGTGAGCGTGACGGCCGGGCAGGCGCTGACGCAGGACTTTACCCTGAACGGCACGAAGGATGTCATCGTCAACGGTCTCAACTGGCTCCTCGCCCATCAGCGGGCGGACGGGTCCTTCGACGACAATCTCAGCGGCAATGCGGACCAGTTCGTCTTCGGATGGACGGGATATACAGGGCTCACCCTTCTGGCCGTTTTGGAGAACCCCAAATACAATACTTCCACCAGTCCCGATTACCTGGGGGTTGACCTGCTGGGGCAGATTCATGACGCCCTGTACGGCGTTATCGGGGCCACGCCCAAAAACGGCATCAAACAGTACTTTGAAAGCACCTATCACGCCGCGGACGATCCATCCACCGGGTGGAACGATATCGGCGCCTTGTACAACGACACTATAGCATGGGCATCCGTGGCCGCCACGCCGGTAGCCCTGGAAAAGCTGATTGCCCTGGGGATGCCTTTGAGCGATCCTAAAGTTACGGGCGCCATCCAGTTCCTCCTGGGCGCCCAGATCACGGCGGCCAAGGCCAGCAATCCCATCTTCGCCGGCGGCTGGCGGTACAACCCCGAAAACACGGATACGGACAACTGGGAGACGGCATGGGTCATCATGGCCCTCATGAAGGCGGGCGTCAACCCGTCCGTCCAGGCGGTTGTGGACGGCCTGGCCCACATCCGGCGCAGCCAGATCACCGAGGGCGGCGGTGCAGGTCTTTTCTCATACCAGCCCAATGACACCAGTGGTTACGGCCCGCTGGGGACGAGCGCGGCCTCGATCCTGGCCCTGAATTTCGCCGGAGCGCCGAACACGGATGCTGACGTGAACCGTTTCTTCCAGTGGGTGAAAAATAATGGAGGATTCAACGGTTACGATCGTTGGGCCGACGCCTACTGGTGGTCCATGTTCCCCTGGGCGGCGATCCTGTACGATGATCCCGCGACAGCGGGCCCCGTGAAAAAGTATTACGAGACGCTCGAACTGACCTGGAAGATGGCCGACGACATCATCCTGCGGCAGAAACCCGACGGTTCCTGGAGCAATCCCAACTTTAGCTCGGGGGGGTCCAACAGCGGCAACGCCGTGATGTACACGGCAAGCGCGCTCATGGCCATCGCGCCCTACGCGGGCCTGACGCCGCGGCCGGATGAAACGACGCTTTCCGGCACGGTTAAGAATCCCGCCGAGGCGGGGTTGCAAAATGCGAAGGTGGAAGCCCTGCTCGACGGCGTCGTGCGGGCGTCAACGGTTACAAACGGAAGCGGCGTCTATACGCTGAGCGTGCCGCAGAATTATGCCTATACGGTTCGCGTGACGGCGGCCGGTTATGTGAGAAGCGCGATCACCACGGCCAATGTGGGGACCGGCGGGTTGGCGAACCAGGATATCGCCTACCTGGCTACTGATGTGGATACCGCCCAACCGACGATATCCGACCTGACCCCCGCAAACGGGTCAACGGTTCCGACGGGCAAACCGGCCATCTCCGCTGTGGTGACGGATCTCGGCTCGGGCGGCAACACGCCTTCAGGCATCGATCCGGCCACCATCTCCATGAAGCTCGATGGCAATGCGGTGAACGCAAGCTACAACGCTTCTACCGGTGTTGTCTCCTTCACGCCCCAGTATGATCTTTCCAATGCAACCCATACCGTAATCGTCGATGTCTATGACTATGCGGGCGACGGCGCACAGGCGTCCTGGTCGTTCATCTATACGGCAGGGCTTTCCTACACGCCGATGGTGTATAATGTGCACTCCAGTAGCGGCTACAATACCTACCTGGACTTCACGATCGGGACCAACTTTACCGGCACGTTGCCGGATGCGATCACCGCGATCACCGTCACCGGACCCGGCGGGACCGTAATCGCCACCAGGCCCAATTTCTTGTATTATCCCGAATTTAGGGAGTTTCTGGTCAAACTTCCCGGTCAACCGGCCCTCGGCGAATACCGATTCGAGGTAACGGGTCTGTCACAGACAACCACAGGAACGGACAACCAGAGCGTCAATCGCAACATTCCGGTACCGGATAAGGGCGCCTTTACCTATACGCCGGGCGAGAATCCGACATTCAGTTGGGGGGCGGTCGATTACGCGGAGACGCCGCTCTATTACAGGCTGATCATCAACAACATGGCGGGAAATCGCGTTTACTCCTCAACGAGGGTTCTGGGGATGCTTTCCCATACAGTGCCTGTCGGGACATTGCAGACGGATCAGAGTTACCAGTTCCAGGTGCGGGTCGACGATGCGGCGAGCGGAAATCTGTTGCAGAACGAATCCCGAAGCGACTATGTTACTTTCTCCCTTACGCCGATCTCATACACGGGCTATGTTGCGGACAGCCAGTCGCCGTCCCAGATCGTCGTCGGCGCTACCGTCGAACAGGGTGGTCTGCCGACAAACTTCGCCACCACGGACGCGACGGGCCTGTACACCCTGGGCAATCTCAAAGCCGGATTGCCGTTTTATCTCAAGATCTCCAAGGATGACTCCTATGCGCCCTGCTATTCAGCGGAGATGACGTACACCGCGAACAGGGTTGACCCCCGGGATCGGGCATTCACCCTCTTCCCCTCGAGCCGCTTGGGTTCCGGGACCGGGAACTGGAACGTGGACGCCGGCAAGGGGATCATCCGCGCCTACGTGCGCGACAGGATCGACGGTTATGTCGGCGGGGCTGTCGTGACGGCGACGGGCGTGCTCCAGGCGACCTACCCGGTCTGTTACGACGATAACTGCACGCCCTCCCTGACCGTGACCAAGGACAAGGACGGCGCAGGCCGTTACGTGATCAAGAACGTTCTGAACGGTGATACGGTGACCGTCACCGCGACGAAGGCCGGTTGGACCTTCAACACACGTGTTTACCACACCGTTGCCGGCGGCGTCAGCCAAGGGAGGCTCACGGGTCAGGGACCGGTTTCCTTGGCACTGACCGTGAACACGCGCGGTCCCGACTGGACGTCCATTCAGGGCGCTCTGGCGCAGGTGGTTGGTTTCCCCGCGGTTTCGGCGGTTACGGGGGCCGACGGCAGAGCGACTTTGACGGGCCTTCCGCCGAACACATCCATCCCCTTTGCGATCAGCAAAGAGGGTTATGTCAACGGCTACGGGTTGTTTTCGGCTACGGGGGTCTCAACCTGGAGCGTCCCGCTCTACACCCAGGCGGATCTGACCACCTGGGGCGTCCGGGAGGGGGCCGGCGTCATTTACGGGCGTGTGATCAACAACGCGGACAGCAACAACGCCACCAACGCCTTGGACGGGGCGCAAGTGACCTGCACCAGCGATCA
>Ga0210051_1006996_pt1 | contig 10561 bp, 9 predicted proteins | sample CryGey092014_all_FD_185464 | JGI IMG/M metagenome (GOLD analysis project Ga0210051, IMG submission 185464) | Groundwater microbial communities from aquifer - Crystal Geyser CG23_combo_of_CG06-09_8/20/14_all (SPAdes) (version 2) | ecosystem: Environmental > Aquatic > Deep subsurface > Groundwater ...
AATTCTCTAATTCTCTAATTCTCTGTCGTTAATCTGTGTCGTTTCCGTGTAATCCGTAGTTAAAAATTGAAAAGGCAAAGAATTCATTTTTAAGAATAACTTTGCCTTACAAAATTTTTTATATGTCTCTACTTCTCCGCCGTATCTTTTGGTTTCGTTTCTTTTTTGACACTTCGCGTCGCATCTGATTTTTTGGCAAAATCCTTTTTAGGTAAATGTTTCGGCACTGCTTTCTTGATTTTTTTAAGCGGTTTAATTTTCATTATTACCGTTTTAGGTTTGCGTTTTACGGTTTTACCGCCGGTTGTTGAATACTTTGACAGAAATTTATCCACCCTGCCGGCAGTATCAACCAATTTCTGTTTGCCGGTAAAAAACGGATGACATTTTGAACAGATGTCTAATTTTATTTCCGGTTTCGTAGACCTTGTTACAAAACTATTTCCACAGGCGCAGGTTACCGTACATTCCACATAATTCGGATGAATTCCTTCTCTCATAGTTTAGTTCTCCCTTTTTCGTCTTGGTTCTGTAATCTGGGGAATCGCAAACCTACGGCACAGTTTATTTTTAAGACGCAGATTTTCGCAGACACACGCAGATTATTTTCTTTATACTTTTTCCGAGCAGAGATATTTCAGCGGATCGTATTTTATTTCTTTGCCGCAAGCGAGACACCAATAACCGAAGATGTTTTTCATTGTTTATGCCTGTTACTCTTAAAAGCAAATCTTTGTCAATATAAACTCGTCACTTTATCCACCCGTTTCAAGCCGCGGCTGTGCCGACAAGCGAATCAACCCACATATGTAGCCATGGGAGAAATATTATATCATAGTCAAAATCTCTCTTTATACTGTCTTCAATCGCTTTTTCCACTCCATGATATTTCATACACATCGCCTCCGCCGAGGAAACTACCGCACCACGATTTATCATTGTGTCCAAAATGAGCGGTCGGTCGCCCGGTCGATAATTCTTTAAGCTATACGCCAAATCAAACTTCAGCGAGAGATAACTCCATTTGCCATTCATAAAATCTTCCGTAGCATCCACAATGTCATCCAATATCCAGAAAACATCTCCCAATTCAAGTATGGCTTTTTTCAGTTTGACATAACCGTCGTTTAAATTGGCGCCAACCCCCAAAAGACATTGTAGCGCCATCATCCATATAAGCATAGAACTTTTGTTCCTAAGAATTCGAAACACTTCCGTCTTGTTGAATTTTGACGAAAACTTTAGGTCAACGCTCCGTAGTTCGGATTCATAAAGATTAAAAATCGTGTTCTTGAATATAGTGCGGGTCTTTTTATTAAGAAGACTGCCGTGAATTTTTTCGCACTTTTTAAAATACTATTCCATCAACAGTATCGTCATTTTGATTAGCGGTGCGTCATCTTCTTTAACCGCAAAGAATTTTTTTTGACTCTTATTCACAATCATTGTCGCACTTGACAAAGCGGGCCGCGTGATTCGGCTTACAAGAATAGGAAAGAATACCACATAATCATCGCAAATTTTATCGAAAAGGGCGGCGTATGAGTTTAAAAGGGCGCCGATGGCGGCCAATTCTTCGGAGATATTTCGTGGCGCGCCGATGAGTCGGGAAAACCACTTACAAAAATCATATCCAAATGCCGCATATCTCGGAATATTTTCCAACTTGTAAAAACCGCGGCCTTTTTTTATCTTGGATTCGCAATATTCAAACAAATCTGCGGATATCGCTTCTTTAATGGTCGTGTGCCAAATCTTTTGCCCAAGTGAAACTTTTTTACTGACCTCGTTTTCGTAGGTTTTATCACATAGATTCATGCCGTTCTTTTCAAGCACACATAAAACCTGTTCTCTTATAATGCTATTAAAATACGACTCTCCAAGAATATTACGCTCCCTACCAACCACCGCCACCGCCCGAAGAAGGCGGATTCTGCGGCGGCGGTTCGGAAATCGGAATGCCGGAAATATGAACCGTTATAGCGGGTTTTTCGCCGGCCGATTCCACAATTGACTGAATTATACCCATTGCGGTTACGCTATCCTTCACCCAATCATCTTCTCTCGTTAATCCGACTAATATGCATCCCGTGGTGTCTTTCGGAAAATTTCCGCGATGGATTTGAATATTGCTTCTGCCGGGAACATTATTCAACTCTACACACCAGCCGTGAGAACCGTCGGTTCTGACGAAAGACGGATAACTGCCCGGGAAAATTCTTCCTGCCGTGGCGGGCTCGTTCGTGGCAGCGTTGTTGCGGTCCGGCGGCTCCAAAGTGTATAACCACCGGCCGGCGATGAAAAGAGAACCCATCGTGGATAGACGCGTTTCGTAATCTCTATCTATATAAATTTCCACATCCTCCACATTAGAAGACAAAAACGGCGGTGCAATCTGTGGTGAGGAAATTTGAGTAATGCCTGGCGACGAGACATTTATGGAACATTGCCACATCAGAACTTTTTCAAGCGTAATGACTCTCGCGTATGTGTCGGGAATTATGTTGTACTTTTTGCGCGGTTTGCGTGCATCTTCAATTACTTTAAGAATATTTTTTGGGTGGGCATTACGCAAAGACAGTAAGTCGCGAATCCCGGATTTAACGAGAACCTCGGCTATTTGTCGGTCTATTCCGATAACTTGCCGCAATGTGGCCGCCGACTTCCAATCCGTTAATTGTCGGGCGGAAATCCTCGTCGCTTGATGGATTTGATTTGTGTCCGCCCGGCGCAAATCATCCAAAGTCCTTATGCCGGCCGCTGCAAGAATCTTTCCGTTATTCGGACCGATCCCCTCTATTTCTTTGACTATTTCTGATGAGAAAATTTCTTTGAATTTCATATTTGACTCCGGGATTACGGGACTCTTGGACCGCCGAAATGTTCACATTCGGTGTGAGCAATGCTTGATATCTTCGTCGTATAAGCCGGCGAGGACTTTTTTATACTCCAAGGCTTCTCCATAGTGCTCTTTTTTTCGTTTTCAAGCAAGGTGACGAACTCCCGGTCGCCCAGCCGCTGAAATTTTTCAACCAATGCCGAATATTGCTTATCGTGAGCAATAAACTGAACATCCGCCAGATATTGAACCAGAGAAACGCGCTCTTGTCGCGATAATTTGAAAATCTCTTCTCTGAAAATACGCGTGTGCTTCATCGCAACATCCATTATAACATCCTGCAGGTAATTGTATGCGTCCGCATCCCAGCTGCTTTCTTTACCGATATCAATCACAATCTTGCAGATGAGGCGTATATGGCGAGGGTTGAAATATTTCAATACAACTATACAATCATCAGAGAGATAATATAATTCTCCGGTGACACTCTTGCCGTGGTCATCCCTGTTAAAACCGAAGAAGGCATCAAAATCTCTTTTATTTTTGGGAAAGTATTTTAAAAATTCGGATTGTGAATCGTTTGACGAAAATTCGGATTTGAGTTTTTCTAGGGCGCTTTTAAGATTGGCCGCGGCGGGAGAAAGTTTACGGAGTTTTTCACGCTCGAGTATCTCTAAATATGTTGGAGAATATTTACGGCGTTCTTCCCATGGTAAAGGAGCGAATAGCCGCGACGGAATCAACAAAAGCAAAACGAATATTATTTTCATTTCCCCTCTTGCCATATTACCACACATCTCCAATGGAATCAGGTTAAAGGTTAAAATCAATATGTTCAATTTATACCTTTCACCTATTTTTTATCATTATATAAAAATAATTCTAAAAGTCAAGAAAATTATTTTCCCAAGTATTTTAACGGATTCATCGGTCTGTTATATTTTCTTACCTCAAAATGAAGATGCGGGCCTGTTGAATATCCGCTTGAACCCATTTTAGCAATAATCTGTCCCGCTTTTACATATTGTCCTTTTTTTACAAGATAAGAACGAAGATGACCATACTTTGTTGAAAATCCGTTTTTATGTAGTATAGTTATTGTTTTTCCATAACCTGTTTGACTGCCGGCGAATATAATTTTACCGTCGGAAGATGCCCTTATCGGCGCACCGTACCACCTTGCCAAATCCAGTCCTTCGTGAAATCTCCTGTCTCTGAAAATTGGATGTCTTCTTAATCCGAATCTGCTTGTAATCCGACAATTTATTACCGGCCATAAAAAATCCGCAAAGTGAATTTTGACACCAGGGATAAAAATTTTATCACCTATTTCAAGTTCATCAAAATCCTCTAAACCGTTCGCCAGTAATATTGTTTCACTGTTAACCTTATATTTTTTTGCAATCATTTCAATTATTTCGCCGTTTTTTACCGTGTGAATATGCCCTTTTTTATTTATTACAAAAATTTTCTGTTCGGGTTTAAGAATTACGGATTCAAGATTATTTATTCCTCTGATGGTGGGAACATCCGTGCCGTATTTTTTTGCTATTGTGTTTATGTCTTCATTTTTTTTAACAGTGTGAGTTAAAATTACAGGTTCGTCAAGTTGTTTAAGATATTCATAATCCGAAGGTTGCGGTTTCAAGTTGACAACTAAAAGTTCGTCGTAAGAAGGTTTTTTAAGATATGCCGTGAGATTTAAAGTAATAATAGCGGATAGCGAAATAACAACAGGCAGGATTTTGTAAAAAATTTTCATTTTTTTATTGTGAGGATTCCATTGATTTCAGAAAATCCTTGTTTGATTTTGTGGCGGATACTTTTTCCGTCAAAAGTTCCATTACTTCAACGGAAGAAAGCGGCGTCAAGACCTTTCGCAAAATCCAGACCTTGTTTAATTCTTCGTCACTTAACAAAAGTTCTTCTTTTCGCGTTCCGGATTTATTTATGTCAATTGCCGGAAAAATTCTTCTGTCTGCAAGTTTTCTGTCTAAATGAATTTCCATATTTCCCGTTCCCTTGAATTCTTCAAAAATAACATCGTCCATTTTGCTTCCTGTATCAACTAATGAAGTTGCAATTATTGTGAGAGAACCGCCCTCTTCAATGTTTCTCGCCGCCCCGAAAAATCTTTTCGGCCGCTGCAATGCGTTGGAATCAAGTCCTCCGGAAAGAACTCTTCCGGACGATGGCTGAGCCGCATTATAAGCACGTGCTAAACGGGTAATGGAATCAAGTAAAATAACGACATCCTTTTTATGCTCAACGAGCCGTTTCGCTTTTTCCAAAACCATTTCTGCAACTTGAATGTGTCTGTCCTGCGGCTCGTCAAATGTTGATGCGATTACCTCCGCCTTGACGGAACGCTGCATATCGGTAACCTCTTCCGGTCTCTCGTCAATAAGAAGAACAATCAGATGAATTTCAGGATGATTTGTGGTTATTGAGTTTGCAATTTTTTGGAGAATTACTGTTTTTCCCGCTCGCGGCGGCGACACGATAAGTCCTCTTTGACCTTTGCCGATAGGTGTGAGCAAATCCATAAGTCGTGTCGTAATCTCATCCTTTTTTGTTTCAAGATTTATTTTTTCCTGAGGGTAAAGCGGGGTTAAGTTATCAAACAAAACCCTTTCCCTGATTTTTTCAGGGTCTTCTCCGTTGACCGCTTGAACTTTCAATAATGCTAAAAATCTTTCATTTTCTTTCGGCGGGCGGACTTCGCCGGAAACGGTATCCCCTTTTCTTAGTGCGAACTTTTTTATCTGCGACGGCGAGATGTAAATATCCTCGGGTCCCGGCAGATAATTTGAATTGGGGGACCGCAAAAATCCGAAACCGTCAGGTAAGACCTCAAGAACACCCTCGTCAAACATAAGTCCGTTCTGGGTAATCTGTCCCTGCAAAATCTTGAACACCAGTTCCTGTTTTTTTAGTCCTGCGATGTCGTCAAGTTTTAATTGCTTTGCCAGTTCCGTCAACTCTGCCATGCTTTTTTTTGACAAGGCAGAAATATCCGTCTTGTTTGTCTGTTCCATTTTTTCCTCCGATTCGCTCCGCTCACCCCGAATAAATTCGGGGCTACATTATTTGTGTGAATTTGCTCCATTGACGGCAGGTTAAAACCTGCCATTCCGCAAATTCTTTTTATACAATTAAATATAATAGATATGCAGAATTTTTAACATTGATTATCGGATTAGTATGATTTTCATTTAATGATAGGATTTTTTGATTTGAACTTGGATGAGTTGCCCCTACGGGACTTCCTACTTCGGTCGCCTCAACTTTTGCTATTCTACAAAAATTAAATTATTTTGTCAAGTATTTTTTTATCTGACAATTTATTTTTTTTCTCCACATGTTCCGGTCGTTTCTTAATATAAAATCGGCAAGTTTTATTTTTTCGCTCATCGGCATTTGTGATGCAATTCTTTTTTCTGCTTCAGTTTTTGTTAGTTTATCCCGTTTCATCAGGCGGTCTATCTGTTGATTTTTTTTGCAATATACGACTATGATTTTGCCAAACATTTTTTCAAGATGCGCTTCAAATAAAAGCGGAACATCAACAACAACAATTGAGAATTGAGAATTGAGAATTGAGAATTGTTTTTTTAGTTCTTTGATGATTTTAGGATGGAGAATTTCTTCAAGTTGCTTTCGTTTTGCAGAATCCGAAAAAATTATTTTTGCAATTTTTTTTCTATTTGATGTCCCAAAAAGTTTTTTAATTCTTTTATGGACATTTGTCCTTTTATAAATCTTCTTTGCAATTTCATCGCAGGAAATAGTTTTTATTCCCAGTTTTTTAAATTCATTCAGCACGGTTGTTTTTCCCGATGCAATCCCGCCGGTCAAACCGATAATTTTTTTCGCCTGATGCGAATCCGCTTTTGGCGGAAATATTTTATTTTTCATTTTTTAATTGCAGTTAAATCAGCCCAGTTTTTGCCCACCTTTACATCAACAACAACAGGTATGTCAAGTTTCATTGCTTTTTCCATCTCGGATTTGAGCATCGGAACATATTTGTCAATTTCAGTTTTTTTGATTTCAAACAAAAGGTCGTCGTGCACCTGCAAAAGCATTCTGATTTTATCCTGTTGAACCGCAATTTTTTTATAGATATTTATCATCGCAATTTTTATTATATCGGCGGAAGTGCCTTGTATGGGAGTGTTTATTGCAGTCCGCTCGGCAAAGGAGCGTATTTGGGCGTTCGGGCTGTTTATTTCCGGGAGATATCTTATTCGTCCGACGAGCGTAGTTACATATCCGGTTTTTTTTGCCGTTTTTATTGTTTCCGTAATCCAGTTTTTTACTCCGCTGTATTTTTCAAAATACCGGTTAATGTAATTTTGCGCTTCTTCAGGCGTAATTCCCAATTGCTGTGAAAGTCCCCACGACTGCTGTCCGTAGACAATCCCGAAGTTTATGCCTTTCGCCCTTTTTCTCATATCAGAAGTGATTTCCTCTTTTTTTAATCCGAAAACCTCCGCGGCAGTTGCTGTATGAATATCCGCTCCTTCAATAAAAGCGGTACAAAGTGCTTTATCTTTTGTGATATGAGCCAGCACCCGCAGGTCAATCTGCGAGTAATCAAAAGATGCAAAAATAAAATTATCCTCGGGAATAAAACCTCGCCGGATTTTTCTTCCAAGTTCAGTCTTTATGGGAATATTTTGCAGATTGGGTTCCGACGATGAAAGCCGTCCCGTTGATGTAACCGTCTGATTAAACTGGGTGTGCAACCGTTTTGTTTTCAGGTTTATTTTGGAAATTAGTGCGTCAACAAATGTTGATTTAAGTTTTGATATTTCCCTGTATTCCAAAATAATTTTCGGCAGTTCGGATGTTTGTGCAAGTATTGTGAGAACCTCTTCTCCCGTGGAAAACCCGGTTTTAATTTTTTTGACAGGAGTCAGCCCCATTTTGTCAAAAAGTATATGGGCAAGTTGTTTCGGCGAATTGACGTTAAATTGTTCGCCGGCCGTTGAATAAATTATTTTTTCCAATTTTTTGAGTTCTCCGTTAAATTCGTCGGACAATTTTTTAAAATACGATTCATCTATTTTTATTCCGGCATCTTCCATTTTGTATAAAACTTTAGCCAGCGGCATTTCAATATCGTTAAAAAGCGGAAGCAGTTTTTCTTTTTCCAATAATTCTAGCAAAATTCTATAACATCTTAAAATAACTTCGGCAATTTTGCAGAGAATGTTTTTTGTTTCCTCAATTTCCATGTTTTCATAGTTGCCGATGACAGAACCTATTTTTATTCCGAGATGTTCAATCGCAATTTCGGAAATTGAATGGTTTTTTCCGGAAGGATTTAAGAGATATGATGCAATTTCCATATCAAATATATTTGATATGCGGATGCCATATTTCTTAAAAATGGAGAATTGCGATTTTATATTATGCGTGATTTTAGCCGTTTTTTCATTTTCAAAAATAGGTTTTAAGGACCTAAAAACTGTTTCCGGCGGTAATTGTCCCGAAGATGTCAGCGTCAGATGACCGACCGGTATGTAAAAATTCGCTTCACTCACCCACCCTGAAGGGTGGGCTACAGGGTGGGCTACAGGGTGGTGTGATGCTTCGGGTTTAGACAACCCGACTGAAGTCGGGTTAAACCCTTGCATCTTTTTATTCGCTTCGCTTACTGTTAGAGCCAGGCCCACCGGGCGACCTAATGTGTCGTTTGCAAAAAGAAATGAAAACTCATTTTTACCTGTTAAATTGTTTGCCAGAGATTCAAGTTCCAAGTCATTTGATATTATTTTGTAATCGTTGTTTGTATTATCCGCGTCATCTTCTTTTACGAGTAGTTTTATTAACGAATAAAATTCCAGCCGTCTCAAAATAGATATCAGTTTTTCGTTGTCCGGATTTTGAGGTCTCAATTTTTCAAAATCCACATCCATCGGAATATCTCTTACAAGTGTTACAAGTTTTTTTGAAAGAAGCGCCGCCTCGGAATGCTGGGCGATTAATTCGCCGGTTTTTCCTTTGATTTTGCTCTGATTTTTTATAATGTTTTCTAAACTTCCGAACTCATGAATAAGTTTTACCGCTGTTTTTTTTCCGATGCCGGGAACACCGGGAATGTTGTCGGACGCATCGCCGGATATCGCTAGATAATCAACCATATTTTCCGGCGGTATTTCCCAGTTTTTTAAAACCTCATCACTATCATAGATAATGTTTTTCGGTTCATTTAATACCTTTACATTTTTATCAACAAGTTGCAAAGCGTCTTTATCGCCGGTTACAATCATTACATCTATTCCCTTGTTTTTCGCCTTTTCGGAGAGAGTAGCGATTAAATCATCCGCCTCAAATCCCTCTTTTTCATAAATCGTAATATTTAATGCGGAAATCACCTCTTTTACAAGTGGAAACTGATTTTTCAGTTCGTCCGAGGTTTTTTTTCTTTGCGCTTTATATTCGGAAAACTCTTTATGCCTGAAAGTTGCAGCCGGATAATCCAGACAGACAGCAATGTAGTCGGGTTTGTAAGTTCGTAAAATTTTAAGCAGCATTCTGGTGAATCCGAAAACGGCGTTGACCTGCTCGCCTTTTGATGTTGTCAGATTTTGTATCGCGTGGTATGCCCTGTGAATGTGGGCGTTTCCGTCAATAATGTAAATTGTCATAAGTTTTTTATTTTTTGCCACAGAGACACCGAGAACACAGAGTTTTTAATTTTCAATTCTTACTTCTGTTTTTTCTCCGTGCCCTCTGTGACTCCGTGGCTTATTTTTATATTTTTTATTTTGGATTAAAAGGCAGTAAAATTTCGGTATTCTGAATTATACGTCCTTTGTCGTCAATTTTTCCGTTGTTGAGTTCAAGTATTTTTTGTGAAAATTTTTCATCTCCTAAAACCTTTTTTGATATATCGGTTATGTTTTCGCCAGCCGTTGTTTTGTAATAAATAAATTTTTCCGGTTCTTCAGTTTTTATTTTTAATATCGTCATTTCTATGCGTCTATTTTTTGCTCTTCCTTCGTCTGTGGAATTTGAAGCGATGGGATTAAATTCCCCGCAGCCCCTTACTTGCAGCCGTTTCGGGGAAATCCCATTTTTTATCAATTCTGATACTACGCTCCAGCCCCTTTCGGCGGAAAGATACCAGTTGTCTTTATGTTTTCCCCAGCGGAGAGGTGTTGAGTCCGAATGTCCTTCAACGATGACCGTTCCCGGATTGTTTTTCAGATAATCGGAAACATCAAGAAGAACGCCCTTAAAATTGTCGGAGACATCAGGGCTTCCTTTCGGGAAAATAATGTCCTGCGAGAATGTAACTTTTATTTTATCGGCGGTTAAAGATATTTTTCCGAATTTTTCAAGTTTTTTAACGAACATCTTATCTTCGCTGACTTTCAGGGCTTGCTGTTGGAGAGTGGTCAAAGCAAAAAGGATAAGAAAAAATATCATCAGGTTGGTCATCATATCGCCGTACGGAACCGTCCACATATTGGGGTCGAGTTCTACCGACTCGCCGAACCTTCTTCCGTAAAATACCGTTTTCTTTTTCATAAATAACACCGGAGATTGAGCGATTAAGAGATTGGGATATTAGGTTTTACCCCAACCCGCATAAAGCGGAAAAGTTTTATGAACACCATCGTTGAAAAACCTTCACCGCAGAGAGCACAGAGGACGCAGAGAAAACTATTAAAATTATTTGCTTTTGCCTTTCTCTCTTTTTATCTC
>Ga0210051_1006997_pt1 | contig 10559 bp, 8 predicted proteins | sample CryGey092014_all_FD_185464 | JGI IMG/M metagenome (GOLD analysis project Ga0210051, IMG submission 185464) | Groundwater microbial communities from aquifer - Crystal Geyser CG23_combo_of_CG06-09_8/20/14_all (SPAdes) (version 2) | ecosystem: Environmental > Aquatic > Deep subsurface > Groundwater ...
AAAAGAAAGATTTATTTTCAGAAATATTCCTGATCCTTATTCCGTTAAAGATTTGATTATGAATTTGCAAAATAAAGTTGAACGCGCGGAAGAAAATCAGTTTGGAGAAATGCTTAGGAAAAAAATTAAAAAAGAAATAAGCTAAATAAGCAGACTCTATTGAGAAATGAAAAAGAAAATATTTTTCCTTTTTTTACTGGGGGGGATTTATTTCTTTGTTGCGTTTCAAATAAATTTTCGCTGTTATGCTTCTGACGAAAATGATTTGGTTATCAGTGAAATTATGTTTGATCCTAAAGGATCAAACAGTTCTTCTTCCGAGTGGATAGAATTTTATAATGCGGGAGAAAATGAAATAGTTCTCCAAAAAGAAACTTTTAAATTTAGCGATAAAGAAAGTCCCGAATTTTCTTCCGCCAGTCAACGTTTCTTGGGTTGTCATAGCATTTCTGAGAATATCACCATTCCCGCTAACGGTTTTTTTATTTTAGCAGAAAATAAAAACAACTTTAAAAAACAAAAAGAATATGAAACAATAGATCCTGCAATTGTTTTTGACAGTTCTTTTGATTTATCTTCTTCTCACGGTTTTTTGAAATTAAGTAATGATAATTGCGCTTCTTTTTTTCTGGAAATAAATTATGAAAGCTCCTGGGGAGGCAAAAATAACGACAAAACTTTAGAGAAAAAAGATCTTCAGAAAAACAGCTATTCGGAAAATGATTGGCAAGAAAGTTTTTGCGTTAAAGGAACACCCGGAAAGAAAAATTCTCAAAAAAATGATTGTTCAAATGAAAATAATTCCTTAGAACCGAAAACCCCGGAAAATTCTTCTTACACTGAAAAAGTGAAAATTAATGAAATTTATCCAGCGCCAAATACAAAAAACGGCGAGGAAGAATTTATTGAGATAGTAAATCAAAGCGAAAAACCCATAGATTTTTCCACTTGGACAATAAAAGATTCCAAGGGCGCAAAAGGAAAAATTTCTAAAAAAGAAGAGATTGGAAATTTCATTGTTTTTTACGGATCATTCTCTCTTAACAATGATTCCAACGGCGACACCGTTTTTCTTTATGATGAAAATAACAATCTAATCGCCAGTCAAAAATATGCCAACGGAAAATTGGCCTATTCCTATTCTTTTTCTGGTTCCGCCTGGCGCTGGACATCCCTATCTACTCCGGGAGCGGAAAATTCTTTTGACAAAATTTTGTTTGGAAAAATAACTCTGAGTAAAAAAATATACAGAAACACTTACGTTTATTTTGATGTCGCGGTTGGTAAAGACGTTAAAAAATTTGTTTGGGATTTTGGCGATGGACATAAAAGTTATTTGAAAAAAACCAAACATAAATATGAAAAAGATGGAAAATATTCCGCCAGTCTCAAAATCACCGGTGATGGAGAGGACAGAATTTATAATTTTAGCGTTAAAGTGGAAAAATATAAAGCGCCTAAAATTAGAATTGTCAGTTTTTCACCCAACCCCAAAGGCAGTGACACAAAAAATGAATGGATTGAAATTAAAAATGAATCCCAAAAAAAAATCAATCTGAAAGGCTGGTCAATTGCCACTGGTGAGAAAAAAATGATCAATCATCCTATCCGGAAAAATTTTGAAATCAAAGCCGGAAAAACCAAGAGACTCCTGCGCAATATTTGCGCTTTCACTTTGGTCAACACTAAAGACAAAATAGAATTGCGCGATCCTTCCGGAAAAATTGCGCAAAAAATAAAATATGATCACGGTAAAAAATCCATAAGCGAAGATAAAATTTATTCAAAAATTGATAAAGAATGGAAATGGGTAGAAACACAAAATGATACTAAAAATGAAATTGAACATCCTCTCCCCTCTTTAAAAGAAACCAATCAAAAAACAAACGAGGAAAACGCTACCATAACAAAGGAATTTATTCTTAATATCCCCGACTCCGAAATTCAAACCAGTATTGGAAAATACACCCTCTCTCCACCTTGGCAAAAGAAAAAAGACATCCAACAAAAATTGGTTCTTTTAAACTCCAAGCTTCAAAACCCCCAAACAATTCTCGCCAACCAACCCAAAGTTCTCGGCACTCAAAAAATAAGCTTAGTGGAAAATTATTATTTTTTCATTAATCCATCAAAACAAAAACATTGGGCGATTGAATTATTGGAAAATAGTTGGAATAAAATAAATTTTTCTCTAAATTATTTTCGCTTGAAAATTGCAATTTAAAATGCTAAGCTTGATTTGTATAATATTGAAATACAACATGCAACATAAAACTAACGACAATTCTTGTTGTATGTTTTGTGTTTCGTGCCTTATGAATTTATGTCGGGACATTCACATTGGGCGGGAATAAAACACAGAAAAGAAATCAATGACTCCAAAAGAGCCAAGATATTTACTCGCCTTGCTAAACCTATCGTTTTGGCAGCGAGAGAAGGAGGAGAAAATCCGGAAACCAATTTTAAGTTAAGATTAGCCATAGAAAAAGCACGCCAATTCAATATGCCTAAAGATAATATTGAAAAAGCCGTCAAGCGAGGAACAGGAGAGATTGCCGGAGCGGAAATAGAAGAAGCTCTTTATGAAGCAGTAGGACCGGGAGGCGTTATGATTATTATAAAAACCACTACTGATAATCGCAATCGCACTGTTAGCGAGATAAAACATATTCTTTCCAAAAATAAAGCTAAATTGGGAGAACAAGGAAACACGCTTTGGAATTTTGATCAGGTTGGATTAATTTCTTTGGAAAAAAATTCTCAATGGGAAGAAAATGAGCTTATAGCCATTGATTCAGGCGCTATTGATGTAAAAACTGACAAAGAAAAAACCTTCGTTTACACTAAAATCCAAGATTTAAAAAAAATTCAAACGATTTTTTCTCAAAAAAAACTTCCTTTGATTGATTTTCAAATTTTCTATTTGCCGAAAAATATCATTCAACTTAATTCTAAAAATCAACTTGACTATGATAAATTATTGGAAGATTTGGAAGATCAGGAAGATGTGGAAGAGATATTTGATAATCTTTAATTTGATATAATTTTTTACCCTTAAAGTAAGTTTCAAGTATTTTTTAAAAATTAGTTAAGGAATATTTTTTCAAATGTTATAAATTTCCGCTAAACTAAAAATCCATTAAAAACAAATTAAATATAATTTAATAATTTTGAAAAACATAAACTCCGCTCTTGAAAAATGAAAAGAGAAGAATTGATAATTTTGGGTATTGATCCGGGAACCGCCACTACTGGCTGGGCTATCCTTTCCCAAACAGAGGGAAATTTAAACCCTCTCGGATATGGTCATATTAGCACAGAAAAATTTTATTCAGACGACACTAGAATTTTGGAATTATCGCAAGATCTAAAAAAAATTATCAACCAATATAAGCCTCAGGAAGCTGCCATAGAAAGTTTGTTTTTTTTTAAAAACAAAAAAACGGTTATTTCTGTCGCACAAGCTAGGGGAGCAATTCTGTTGACATTGAGACAAAACAATGTTAAAGTGTTCGGTTACACTCCGCTTCAAATCAAACAAGCACTAACTGGATATGGAAGAGCGGAAAAAAAACAAATGCAAGAAATGGTCAAAAACATTTTAAAATTAAAAACCATTCCGCAACCCGATGACACAGCAGATGCTATCGCTATCGCTCTTTGTCATTCTCATAGCCGAAAAATGACCTTTTTAAAATAATTAGAATAAAAAAATAATTTTTAAAAATATGCATCCCTATCAACAAACAGATATTTTAAACCCAATAATCAATTTCTTTCTTCAAAAAGGAGTTCCTTTTGACACTTTTATCTTAATTTTAATGCTTCCAATAATAGCCACCTTTATCGCTTTTCTGCGCCAAGTGGTCGGGATTAAAGCTTTTGGAATTTATACCCCGCTTATAATAACTTTTGCTTTTTTAGCCACTAACGGAATTAAATATGGAATTGCCATTTTTCTCACAGTCATTTTAGCGGGAATGATAATGCGTTTTATCTTGAAACCATTTCGCTTGCTTTATCTGCCTCGAGTAGCCATTATGCTTACAATTGTGGCTATTTTTCTTTTAGGTATTTTGGCACTTGGCGGAAATTTCAGAAGAACAGGGTTGGCTTCCGTTTCCATCTTTCCCATTCTTATTATGATAACTATTGTAGAAAAATTTGTCGCCGTTCAAATTGAAAAAGGAGATCGAATTGCCATTATATTGGCTATTGAAACTTTATTCATTTCTATTTGCGGTTATTTTATCGCCAGCTCTCTTTGGATGATAAAAACTATCACTCTTTTTCCTTGGATTATTCTTTTTACTTTGCCTATTAATATATTTTTAGGGAAATGGACTGGTCTTAGACTATCTGAATATTTTCGTTTTAAAGAAATTTTCAAACATCTTTAAAATTTTTAATTAAACTTATGACTCACACATTTTTTGAAAAAAATAATTTTATGAAACGTGCTAATCTTTATTGAATTTAAAATAGATATCCCAATTTCACTAACTATATTTTAGCAATTTTTTCCTTAAAACGCCTAACTTTTGATATTTTTAAAATCTTTATTCTTCATTTATGATACTTCGTTTTATTAAAAAAATTTTCCTTTATAAAAAAGCTCGTCATCAAATTTTAGGTATGAATTCCAGAAATCTTGACTTCATTCGCCCTTTTAATTTAAAAAAGGCCAAAGAAATAGCGGATAATAAATTGCTTAGCAAAAAAATTCTAAGAGAAAATGGCTTGGCGGTTCCCAATCTTATCGGCAGAATAAGAAGCCGAGAAGAATTGGAAAATTTCAATTGGCAGTCCCTTCCGGAAGGATTTGCACTAAAACCCAATCGCGGATTTGGCGGGGAAGGAATTTTGGTGGTTTATGGCAAAAAAAAAGATTTGGACAATGTCTGGATAAAGGCGGATGGATCATTGATAACAGTTAATAGTCTCAAAAATCATATCAATAATATTTTAGATGGTTCCTTTTCTCTTTCCGGCACGCCGGATATCGCTTTTTTCGAAGAAAGATTGAAACTTTTGAAACTTTTCAAGCCTTATTGTTATAAAGGCATTCCCGATATCCGTATTATTGTTTTCAATAAAGTCCCCACTATGGCAATGCTCCGCCTTCCCACCAAACTTAGTAATGGGAAAGCCAATTTGCAACAAGGAGCTATCGGAGTGGGTATTGATATGTCAAGTGGTATCACAACTACGGCACTGTGGGGCAAGAAAAAAATTATTGAATATATTCCCGAAACGCGCCTACTTCTTTCCGGAATCAAAATTCCTTGTTGGAATGATATCTTAAGTTTAGCCATTCGTGCTCAAGAAATTTCCAATATGGGATTTTTGGGAGCTGATATTGCAATAGACGAAAATAACGGTCCGATGATTATTGAACTCAATGCCAGACCGGGACTTTCCATCCAAATTGCCAATTTATCCGGGCTTAAAGAACGTCTCAAAAAAGTTTCTGGATTAAAAATAAAAACTGTTAGTCGTGGTATAAGAGTCGGCGCCGATCTTTTTGGCGGAGAAATTGAAGAAGAGTTGGAAGAAATTTCCGGAAAAAAAGTCATCAGTACCGTAGAAAAAGTAAAGTTGATTGGCAAAGATGGAAAGGAAATTGAGGTAGAGGCTAAAATTGACACAGGTGCATATTCAAGTTCATTGGATATTGAATTAGCAAATAAATTAGGTTATAAAACCGAGATTGAAAAATTTCAAAAATTTGATTTTTCTTGTTATGAAATAAAACCGGAAAATGAACAAAAAATAAAAAATTTTTTTGAAAAACAATATAAATCAAATTTGTCCGATATAAAAAATATTGCGGTTATTTTTTCCGCTAGTGGTTCTTCCATTCGTCCTGTAATAAAAATTAATTTTGAAATGAATAAAGAGCTGATAATCTCAAAAATAAATATTATAAACAGAAAATCATTAAAGTATCCTTTAATTATAGGAAAAAGAGATTTAAAAAAATTTTTAATTGATGTAAATAAATAAAACTTATGTTGAAAAACCAAGCCATTATCAAAACTGTAGTCAAGAATATGGGAGGAACTTTTGAAAAAATTATTCCTGAGAGAAATTATTTTTACATCAAAATAAACAATGAAAGGATTTTCATTAATAGAAAATTTGTAATAAACAATAGCTTTTTTTCTAGAAAACAATTAACAAATTTTAAAGACCTAACCTACATACTCTTAAAAGAAAATAACATACCCACCCCCAAAACAACTTGCTTTTACAGGGAAACTCTTAATAAAATTAATTTGGAAGAAAATCTTAAACAGCTTTCTTTTCCAATTGTTATAAAAGATGCCAATGGTTCCAACAGCCTGGGTGTTTTTGTTAATATTGAAACACTTGAAGAAGCCAAAAAAATTATTCTTCAAGAAATAAAAAAATATTCTTGTCTCCTTGCTCAAGAAATGATTTTTGGGAAAGAATACAGAGTTTTGATTTTAGAAAATAAGGCGATTGGAGTTTTAGAAATGATTCCTCCGAGAATTTTTGGAAACGGAAAAAATACAGTCAAAGAACTGATAGAAAAAAAACAAAAAAAAACAAAAAAAACTCCTTTCAACAATGCTCTGGTAAAAATATTAAATGAACAAAAAGAAAAATTGACCAGTGTTCCAAAAGAAGGAAAGGAAATTTTTTTTAAAAAAAATTCTTGTCTTTCTGAGGGCGGAGAAACAAAAGACGCAACGGCTATTATCAATAAAGAAATTGTATCCTTATGCGTAAAAGTAGCAAAAATTGTTGACAAAAAATTGGTAGGGTTAGATATTGTATGCGACGACATAAGAAAAAAAACCTCAGAACAAAATTTTAATGTCATAGAAGCAAATAGGAGGCCGGATATATATATTCACTACAATCCCACTTTTGGAGAAACAAGAAATGTCGTAAAAAACATCGTTGAATTTATTTTAAAACTAAAAAAGTTGTAAAAAACGCAGATTTTATTTCAAATTGTATCGTAAATAATTTATAATAATTTTAAAAAAATGAAATTTCTAATAGTCAGTTCAAAAATAAGCGAACTTACAAAAGATTTGATAAATGAGATTAAACTAAACAATCACACCTACAATTTTTCAAGGACAAAAGATTTTATCCTGGAACTTGATAACAATAAATTCAAAGCAAGCACCTCCAAAATTCCCGATTTGTTTGATTTTGATATTTATCTTTTTCGCTCATTTTCCAAAAATATGACAAACTCAAGAATTTTTATTGAAGAACTTAGACTTAGAAAAAAAATTGTCATAGAAGGTTGCGTTTCCGATAATTACATTAACAGTAAATTTGCCGAGGGAGTAAGATTAACAAGAAATGGCATCAACTATCCGCAAACTTATCAGATACCGGATTTGAAAAATACAAAAAATCTTCCAAAGAATATTTTCCCCGTTATCATTAAGCCTTCCGACGGTTCAAAAGGTCGAGATATTAAAATTATAAAAAACAAAATTGAACTGAAAAAAATCCTTGCAAAAACATCCGAAGATTTTCTTATTCAAGAATATCTGAAAATTAAATGGGATTTGCGAGTTTTTGTTGTTAACGGCAAAGCTTTGGGCGGGATAAAAAGACATATTTTGAAAGGAGATTGTCGCTCAAACGCATCTCTAGGCTCAAAATTTGAAAACTTTGATTTAACGCCGGAAATTAAAAAAATAGCTGAAAAAGCCACCAAAATAATGCGCTATGAGGTGGCGGGAGTTGATTTGGCTTGGCCTGAAAACAAGAAAAAATGGTATGTTTTTGAAGTCAATATTTCTCCTCAATGGAAAGCGTTCAAAAACGCAACCAACATCAATCCGGCAAAATACATCATAAAAAGAGCTATTGAAATGTATAACAAAAAATAACTTCTATGGCTAAAAAAATATTCGCTTTTTATTCAAATTATTCAGATAGTCGCATTGATCGTTTTCGCCAGGAAACTAAGAAAAAAAATATAGAATTTAAGAGTTATAACTTTAATAAGGATTTAATGATGACAGAAAGAGGTCTTATTAAAATAAAAAATAATCAAACAATCAATTTGGATAAAGATTATTTTTGTTGGATTTTTTCAAATTCCATGCTTAGCCATTATTTTGAAAAACTTTACGCTAAAAATGCCAATTTTGTTTGGCCTTCTCGTGCGGTAGCAGATTTTTCCGATAAAATGTACACCAATCATTTCTTTAAAACCATTAATGTCAAAACTCCCAAAACAATTCTCCTATCTCAAAATGAAGAAACTCTTCTTTTAAAAGTGAACTATGTTGGAGGTTTCCCTTGTATTATAAAAAAGGTTTTTGGAACAGGTGGAGTTGAAGTGGGAATAGTAAATTCTCTAGATGATTTAAAATTTTTTGTTAAAAATTTTTATCAAAAAAAGTTTAACAAAGATTTTTCTCCTTTTCTCAGAGCATCTTTTGTGCTTCAAGAATATATAAAAAATACCAACGGAAATGACTACCGTGTTTTATGTTTGGATGGCAAAATAATCGGCGGAATAAAAAGAATTTCTCAAAATGGAGACTTTAGAGCGAATATTTCTTTGGGAGGAAAAGCGGAAAATCTTCCTATTGATGAAAAATTGAAAAAAATTTGCCAAAAAATACTAAGAAAAAGAAATTTTTTTTATGCCGGAATTGATTTCATTAAAAAAGACACTGAGTATTTAGCTATTGAAATAAATACCTCCGCTCAATTTCAAGGATTTGAGCAAGCAACCGGAATAAATGTGGCAAAAAAAATAATTGAGACAATGATATCTAAATAGAATTTGTTTCTAATTTCTCAAAATAATTCCGTTTGAAAGATATTGCTTTTTATACTAAAATACAAAGAACCTTAAATATTCAAAAAGTTATTTTTTATGCATATATTTTCACCTCAAAAAAAATCTTCTCAAAATAATTTTTCCGATACAACTTCAAGTAAATCTCTAATTTTCAAAACGCCTAAGAAAAATTTTCTAAAAAAAATCAATTGGAAATTTTTAAGAAAATCCTTTTTGATTTTTACCAGCACAATTTTAATTTTTATTATTGGAATTTTTGCCTATTTTGCCAAAGATCTTCCCAGCCCCGGAAATCTCAATAGTCGCTTTGTGGTTGAATCTACCAAAATTTATGATCGCACCGGAAATCATATTCTTTATGAGATTCACGGCGAAGAAAAACGCACTCAAATCCCTCTTTCTCAAATTCCTGAAAGCGTCAAATATGCCACTATAGCGTTAGAAGACCAAAATTTTTACAATCATTATGGCATTGAAATAAAAGGAATCATTCGTGCCGCGCTTAAGGATGTCATTAATTTAGGTGCCGCTCAAGGAGGTTCTACTATCACTCAACAACTCATCAAACGTTCTCTGCTCACCTCCCAAAAAACTTTTACTCGTAAAGTTAAAGAAGTTATTTTAGCAGTTGAGTTGGAGCAAAAATTTGAAAAAGATGAAATTTTAGAAATGTATCTTAATGAAATTCCTTATGGTTCCAACGCCTACGGTATTGAAGCCGCCGCTCAAACTTTTTTTTCCAAATCTGCCAAAGATCTTTCATTGGATGAATCCGCTCTTTTAACGTCTCTTCCTAAAGCGCCCACTTATTATTCTCCTGTCGGTTCTCATTTGGAAGATTTAAAATCTCGTCAGGAATATGCCCTAGACAGAATGAGCGATTTGGGATACATCACCAAACAACAAGCGCTTGAAGCTAAGTCAGTCAATGTTATGGAGAAGATAAACCCTCGTCGTGAAAATATTCAAGCGCCTCATTTTGTTATGTATATTAAAGAATATCTAGAAGAAAAATACGGCGAACAAGTCATTGAAGAAAAAGGTTTAAAAGTTTATACCACTTTGGATTGGGAGAAGCAACAAATAGCGGAAAGAATTGTTCGCGAAGGAGCAGAAAAAAATATTACCAAATATAAAGCGGAAAATGCTTCTTTAGTGGCGATAGATCCAAAAACCGGACAAATTTTAACTATGGTGGGATCCAAAGACTATTTTGACAAATCCATAGATGGACAAGTAAATGTGGCTATTCGCGATCGTCAACCGGGTTCTTCTTTTAAACCTTATGTTTATCTAACCGCTTTTTCCAAGGGTTACACTCCGGAAACTCAAATTTGGGATGTGGACACAAATTTTTCCACCGAAGAAGGAAAGGAATACAGTCCTAAAAATTATGACGGAAAAAATAACGGTCTTTTACAGATAAAAAACGCTTTAGCAATGTCTTTAAATGTCCCAGCGGTTAAAGTTCTTTATTTAGCGGGAGTAAAAGATTCAGTGGAAATAGCCAAAAGAATGGGTATCACTTCTTTAAATTATCCCGACCGTTATGGACTTTCTTTGGTTTTGGGAGGAGGAGAAGTAAAACTCTTAGATCATGTCAATGCTTATTCCACCTTAGCCACTGGTGGAATTTACCATAAAAAAACCGCTATTCTTCGCATAGAAGATAAAGAAGCAAATATTTTAGAAGAATACACTCCCGATTCCGGAACAAGAGTTATAGATGAAAAATATATCGCTATGT
>Ga0210051_1006998_pt1 | contig 10559 bp, 8 predicted proteins | sample CryGey092014_all_FD_185464 | JGI IMG/M metagenome (GOLD analysis project Ga0210051, IMG submission 185464) | Groundwater microbial communities from aquifer - Crystal Geyser CG23_combo_of_CG06-09_8/20/14_all (SPAdes) (version 2) | ecosystem: Environmental > Aquatic > Deep subsurface > Groundwater ...
GTTTTTTTGAATTTCATGAATCAGCACATTGCGGTCATCTTTGCCATCGATTTTCAAATCAATAATGGTGCTCTCTCCGGATTTTTTCAATAATCTTTTCAAATCCAATGCGCTGACCCAAAGACCCAGTGAATCAACTTTGTTGCCATAAACAACCGCCGGCACCAAACCTTCTTTCCTGCCTTTATTAACTTTTCGCCCTCGTTCGCTTCTTGTTTTGGCTTCTAGAATTACTTTGTCCATAAATATTTACGCCCTACCTGAACCCGTATATACGGGAATTTCCAATTTCCCTGCCTACCGGACAGGCAGGCAATTTCCAAACAATTTTCAATGACCAAATTTTCAATGACCAAAACTTTTTAAATTTTGGGATTTAGAATTTGGAATTTATTTGGTTATTGGAATTTGGTTATTGGAATTTCCGCTGTGCGGCTTCCCCTCGGACATTAAAAAAATTAAATTACTTTTTCTATTTTATCAACTGCATTATATCTCCCTGCTCGCTGGAAACAAATTCATGCAAATCTATAATTTCATCCGCGCTGATTACTTCACTGCCAAATAATTTTTTAACTTCTGCGCCATCCAAATCTGTGGCTATGCCAACACTCACCATGCCAGTTTGATTATTCGACAAAAAAACTATGGCCGCGCTATTACACTGCGGACAAGTTACATGCACAGTTGTTTTTTGTTCTTTTTCCTCCAGCACGATTACATTGGCCAGATCAAGCGACCCCTCGCAAACCGCGCATTTAGCCAAAAAATCGGTGAAATTAGCTTTATTTCCCATATTTTTATACTACAGTAGTTTATCACCATTCACAGATTTAGTCAAACTCAGCTTTGATCTAAGAAATTTTAATTCTACGAATATACATACTTTGAATTATCCCAATAGCAGCCATAACCACCACCATTGAACTGCCGCCATAACTCAAAAGCGGCAACGGCACTCCAGCTATGGGCGCCACGCCAATGTTCATACCCACATTTTCCAAAATCTGCAAAAAAAACATCATGCTTATGCCGACGACCAATAGATAGCCAAAATTATCCCTAGCCAGTTGCGCCGCAACCTTCATTCGATAAAGCAACACACCAAACAAGCCTAGAATAAGCACCGAACCGAAAAAACCCAGCTCTTCCGCGAACACAGCGAAAATAAAATCGGTGTGTTTTTCCGGCAAAAAATTCAGTTGTGATTGCGAACCATGACCCAAGCCCTTGCCCCAAACGCCACCCGAGCCGACTGCTACGATTGATTGAATCACATTATATCCGCTACCGTGCGCATCATTGTTCGGATTAACAAAATTTATAAGCCTATCTTTCTGATAATCTTTTAGCACAAACCAGCCAGAAGATGCCAAAATAACACCCGCAAAAATCAAGCCAAAAAAAACTTTTTTATTTATGCCGGAAACAAACAGCATCCCCAGCCAGATGCCCATGATAACGGCCGCTGATCCGAAATCGGGTTGTTTCAAAATAAAACCAACCGGAATCAGCACCAAAATTATGGAAGCAATTGTCCTGACAACGATGCTGAGATGAGTTTTTTTCTTGGACAAAAAACTGGCTAAAAAAATAATCATAACTAGCTTCGCCATTTCCACCGGTTGAACATTAAATTGACCAAATTCAATCCAGCCAGTTGTACCTCGCACACTAGTCCCCCAAACAACCAATACTGCCAAAACCGCCAGCATCAAAAAATATAATTTTGTACTGTAGGCATTCAACGCGCGATAATCAAAAAAGGAAAAAAACAGCATCAAAAACAATCCGATGATAACTGCAATCAGCTGCTTGTGAAAATTATTAAATTGCACCGTCACTTCGCTCGAAGATATGCTATAAAGAGTTAGCAAACCCACAATCAATAGCAATGAAACCGCAATCGTAAGTACCCAATCAAGCTTTAAAAAATTTCTCATAAAAAATATTAGGCTTGTCCCTGAATAATTTTTCAAGCGAAACTTTATAATTTTAGGCGAGACGCAGTTAAAAATTTTGAGGAATACCCATAGGTCTTTCGAGAAATTTTTAACCAGTCGCAGCCAAAATTTAAAAGTTTTTAGCGAAAATATTATTCAGGGACAAGTCTATTGAAACTAACGGTAGTCTGTTCCGCGATAAGTTGCAGGCACAAAGTTTTTTGTAGTAAAAGATTCCGAGTCAAAAACATTAGCCTCGGCTTGTACCTCGACATTCAGCACTTCTCCCAGAAATCGACTAAACCATACAGCTCTAAAGTCTCTGTTTTCTCCAGATTTTACCGTGCGCATCTCGGTTAAATTAAGAGCGACAACCTTGTCAGCAGAGTCTTTCAAGATTATTTTCAAGCTGATTAAGCTAAAATCAAAGGGACTTTCGTTTTTTAGCAATCCCAAAACCTCGCTAAAACCGACGCCCGAGCTGATTGGATTATATTGTTTGTTAACCACTTTGAGTCGCGGTTTTTCATATTGATCCTTAAACTCCACCCAGGTCGAATTGGTCGCAACAAACTCCACGCTATCCGGCGTCTGATCCGTAACTAAATTATTTTCCACCACATATTTAGTTTCTCCCGGCAGCATATAATTGCTTCCTTTCTTGGTTGCGATAATCTGACCGGCAGAATCTTTCAGTGTAAATTCATATTGAAATCCGCTGCTGCCAAAAACATTATTCGGATTGGCAATGCGCGCGTAGACATCATAGGAATTGACCACGCCACTAGGCACGAATCCGCTTTCCAGAACGGTCACCTCGGTTATAACTTTTACTTCACACTTTTTTCCACACACTCCGCCACAATCAACACCTTCTTCATTTTGATTTTGTTTTCCATCTGAACAAGTTTGAGTTGGCCGGAGCCAGGAATACATAACAAAAATAAACAATAAAAAAATAGCCAAAAAAATCGCTATTATAATCGTCTGTTTTTTCTGATATTTATTTTCTAAAAAATTGTTTAATATTTGCATAACCATATTCTAGCATAACTAGTCCGAATCGAAAAATCCCTTTTTCCAAGAGCTAAGCTCTTGGAAAATCCTATTCCTCTATTAAATATTTTTTCAGCTCCTTCTTTTCTCTCATATACAATGCATTATTTTCCAAAAATTCTTTATACTCACCAACATTTTTAAACTGCCCTAGGATAATATCTTTATTCACTAATTTATCATTTCTTTCTCCCAAATAATCCGGCAAACTGGAATATGGCCAATTGTCATTCTTATTATATCCATGAATAAAATTATTTTTATTCACATACGCCGAAAGATATAATAAGTATTCGTTAGAATCAATGTGCGCCGATTTGAATGGCCCTTGAAACAAAGAGCCGGCGCGTTTATTTTTTTTGTTGAAATAATTCGTATAGCTAGTACTTAATTTATGCATAAAATTTTTTATGCCGCTATCTCTCGACTGTTTTAATATAAAATGATAATGGTTTGGATTTAAACAATAAGCAATAATTTCCACTGAAGGATTCTCCCTAGAGCTAAGCTCTTGGATATCCAAGAGCTTAGCTCTAGGCTCCGCGCGTTGAATATCTCTCCATTTCAACATTAGACCGTCCCGTTCATCATTTAATAAGTTCATCGAAAGCAAAAACCTCTCATAATTTTCTCTATCCAAAAAAACCTCGCGCTTATCCACACCACGATTATAGATATGATAATATTCCTCGTTGGCAAATTCTGTTTTTCGCATATTTTTCCACAAAAAAGAGCATTGTTTTGGCGGCGTCCTACTTTTCCTAAACCTTAAGTCTAGATATCATCGGTGCTGAAGTGCTTAACTGCCGAGTTCGGAATGGGATCGGGTGTGACCACTTCGCTAGAACCACCAAAACAATGCTCTTTTTTCGTAAATCGTGAATCGCATATCGCATAGCGTAAACGAATTACGATGTGCGATACACGATACGCGATTAGAATGCCTTTATAACAGGTGCAAAAAACAAAAATGAAAAAAGCGCAAATGCAATTACAGAAAAAACTATCAAGATAAACTTAAAGCTTTCTCTGTATTTCTTAAAATACATTTTCATAATATTGTTTGTTTGTAAATATACTACAACTTTTTATTCAGTAGATCAACCCCCCAGTTGAATAGTCCGCCTACGGCGAAATTCAACGGGGTAAATTAGAAACTATTAACTGCTAACCTAGCACATATCGCACAGCGCATAACGAAAATCGTTCTGCACAGTGCGGTACATGCTTAATTTAAATTTAAGAGTGTAATTTTAATTTATTAGTATCTCTCGACTTAATGCATTGCTGCACTTACATCTGAGACCTATCAACCTAGTCATCTTCTAGGAAATTATGTCAAAGCAAGCTTTGACAGTTGCCTTATCTTAAAGGAGGCTTCCCGCTTATATGCTTTCAGCGGTTATCCTTTCCAAACATAGCTACTCAGCAGTGCTCCTGGCGGAACAGCTGATACACCAGAGGTTTGTTCTTTCCGGTCCTCTCGTACTAGGAAAGACTCTTTTCAAGCAACAACGCCCACAGCAGATAGGAGACCAACCTGTCTCACGCATGTTACCACTTATTACTAAGTGCATTGGACTATATCTTTATCCCCTTTTTAATTAGGGATAATCAACATGTAGTCTCTACGGGGTTAATATGCGAATTTTTCTCTTTTTAGAATAATTTAATTCTCTAAAGTTATCAACTAATTGCGCAAGTTCTTCAAAATCTTTATGATTTTTAACTTTTTCTTTTTTAGCTAAGATTTTCAACATCAACTCCGCCTGTTTCTTTTTTAATATAAGAAAGGGCTTTACTAATGCAAGAAATAATTTCAGATTATCCGTTCTATTTATAGAATATTCTAGAATTCCATCTTTTCTTTCACGAAAAATTCCTAATCCTACAATTAAACAAATTTTCTCAAAATTTTCTCTATCTTGATTTGATTGAAATAAAACAATATAAGGAGCTATTTGAAATCCATACCGATAGGTAGAATTTGGTTTTAGCCGTACATAGATACTTCCATCACCATCAAGAAATCCTGCTAAATAGGCGCTAATTGTTGACGAAAAATTTTTACACATACAACTTCCCTCGGTATTATCCTAACATATGACAGGTTATGCCACAAGAGGACTTCACCGATATAGTTGATTTCTCATATATGATCACTCATATACGCCGCCGCGTATGATGTCTTATTACCTCGGGTTCAAACTGTAAAATATCCTTTAGCCAAAGCTAAAAGGTGCTTTACGGTTTGAACCCAGCTCGCGTACCGCTTTAAATGGCGAACAGCCATACCCTTGGGACCTTCTCCAGCCCCAGGATGCGATGAGCCGACATCGAGGTGCCAAACCCCTTCGTCGATGTGGACTCTTGGAAGGGATCAGCCTGTTATCCCCAGGGTAACTTTTATCTGATGATCTTCTACGCTCCTATAAGCGATAGTCGGTTCACTAAATTCTACTTTCGTAACTGATCGACTGATGGGTCTCTCAGTAAAGCTGGTTTATGCTTTTGCACTATCAGTCCGATTTCCATCCGGACCTAACCAACCTTTGTAAACGCCTCCGTTGCCATTTAGGAGGCGACCGCCCCAGTCAAACTACCCGCCAGGCACTGTTCCCGGACTGGTATGAATAACTAAAAACGATGTATAATTTTTTGAACCATAAAAGACAATACTAATAAATCCGATCATTCTTACGAACAATCAAATCTTTAATTACAACTTATACATTTAGTTTTTGTCATTTTCTGGTTCAGATTATACAAGGGTTTTTGTTCCTCATAACAGTCCAGGGTTAGACTTAAAACTTCAACAGGGTGGTATTCCACTGGTGACTCCATCCCGACTAGCGTCAGGATTTCATAGTCTCCCACCTAAGCTCGACAATTAAAATTCTAAATCAATGCCAAGTTGTAGTAAAGCTCCATGGGGTCTTTTCGTCTTGCTGCAGGTCGACGGCATCTTTACCGTCATTGCAATTTCACCGAGCTCTCCGTTGAGACAGTTCCCAAGTCATTACGCCATTGATGCGGGTCAGAATTTACCTGACAAGGAATTTCGCTCTTTATGTGTTAGCTCTATGTCGCCATAGAGAACGGACTATACCTTACCTTGATAAATCAAAGTATCAGCGTGTAGTCTCTGAGGATTCTAAAAATTTTGAAGATTTTTTATGATTCATCTTTTCAATCAACTTTGCAATTCGCTCAATACCTGATTTCTTACTATGAACATTTTTATTCAGCATTTCTATAATTTTTGCAAAGATTTTAAAATCTTCTTTTTTGGCTGTTTTAAGGTGATGCTCTTGGAAAAAAGGGATTATTATTTCAGTCAATTCTTTTTTAGATCGAACACAATAGCGATAAATATTTTCCTTATGATTATCATATCTCTTATTGACATATGTTTTGCCACACTGAAAAAATTTTTCCAGAATCATCAATGATTCCTTGCTTTTTTCGCCTTGCGTAACTACAAATTCAGGGAACACTTGCCACCCGAATTTTGTAGTCTTATTTCTAAAAAGACTAACTGAAAAACATCCTTCTCCATCGACATAACCAACTATCCAACCAACATTCTTTAGTCTTTCCTGCTGATTATCTGCACTATGTGCATTTTTACTTGGCATATTTTTTCCATTATTTATCTATGGAATAATTATACCATAGTAGCCACAGATTCACCAGACTTCCCAGCATATAGCTGATTTACAATCCACATTGCTGTGGACTAGGCTCCTACTTTTCCTTTCGTAATTTATATTTTTGCTTTGTAACATATTTACCTACTGATAATCGTCCCAGTTTCTTCTGGAATCTTTTGTAAAATTCCAGAACCTTAGGACGATTATAGTTATCGCCGACGTTCACTGGCGCTTCGGGGATTGGCTTGCACCGCTCCCGTTAACGTTCCAGCACTGGTCAGGCGTCAGCCCCTATACTTCCCCTTGCGGGTTTGCAGAGACCTGTGTTTTTGGTAAACAGTTGCTTGGGAAACTTTCGCTGCGGCCATCCTTTTTAAAGGGATGGCGAGACATGTTGCGAACTTACGTCTAGCTTTTTTGCCGAGTTCCTTAACGGAGGATCACTCGTTCACCTTAGGCTACTCGCCCAGTCTACCTGTGTCGGTTTTAGTACGGATATTTAATGATAAGTTTAGAGAATTTTCTAGACAACCTGCTTTATTTTGTTAGCCTCTCCGAAGAGAAACCTTCAGCCATAGCTTGGGCTATACCTTCCGGATTTACCTGAAAAGCACCCTTACTATGTCTACATCAATCCAATAAGATGCAAAATATACTAGATTGCGTCCTCCCATACCGTGACATTAAATAGTCAAGGAATATTAACCTTGTGTCCATCGACTACGTCTTTCAACCTCGCCTTAGGACCGACTGACCCTGGGATGATCGTCATTGCCCAGGAAACCTTAGACTTTCGGTGTGTGGGGATCTCACCCACATTGCGGTTACTAATACCAACATTCTTACTTCCATGCGCTCCACGATGGCTCACGCCTGTCGCTTCACCGCACATGGAACACTTCCCTACCGCCGCTGCGCAGCAGCGGAATTTTCAATTTTCAATTTTCAATTTTCAATCAATTCACAATTAATCAATCTTCAAATTTTTAAGGTTTGACTATTAATCATTGAAAATTTATTGATCATTGATCATTGATCATTGATCATTCCGATGCTACGCATCGGCTCGCATCTTCGGTATCATATTTAGCCCCGTTGAATTTTCGGCGCGAAGTCTCTAGACTAGTGAGCTGTTACGCACTCTTTAAAGGATGGCTGCTTCTAAGCCAACCTTCTAGGTGTATAAGAAACTTCACCTCCTTTACCACTTAATATGAATTTAGGGACCTTAGATTGCGATCTCGGCTGTTTCCGTTTTGAGATCCGAGCTTAGCCCCGGATTTCTGACTGCCCAGATAAGAAACACAAGAATTCGGAGTTTGGTTGAGAAACCTACGGCGAACCGCGGATTCTCATTCAGTATCTCTACCTCTTGTGCTCATTTAATGGACGCTAGCCCTCAAGCTATTTCGGGAAGAACCAGCTATCGCCAAGTTCGATTGGAATTTCTCCTCTATTCACAAGTCATCCCCGAGTGTTGCACGGCTCGTGGGTTCGGGCCTCCTTTGGATTTTACTCCAAATTCACCCTGCTCATAAATAGCTCACCTGGCTTCGGGTCTAATCCGCACTATCATGTCGCCCTTTCAGGCTCGCTTTCACTATGACTCCACTACGAAAGTAGCTTAGTCAGACAATACAGAATTAACTCGTTGGTTCGTTCTACAAAAAGCACGCCATCACCGTATCTCGCTATCGCTCACTACGGAAATAACCAATTTCCAATTTCCAATTTCCAAACAATTTTCAATGACCAAATTTTCAATGACCAAAACTTTTTGAATTTTGTAATTTAGAATTTGGAATTTGTTTGGCTATTGGTTATTGGGATTTGGAAATCCCGTGTCGAACGCTAGTGAGACACGGCTCTGACTCTTTGTTAGCATATGGTTTCAGATACTATTTCATCTCCCTCATCGGGATACTTTTCACCTTTCCCTCACGGTACTAGTTCACTATCGATCATTAAAAATATTTAGTCTTGGAGCTATAGTGGCCCCTGATTCAAACGGGATTTCTCCGGTCCCGCCCTACTTGAGAATAATTACATTCCAACATTTCTTTTTCACATACAGGGCTGTCACCTGCTATGGCCACCCTTTCCAGAGTGTTCTGTTAAAGAAATAATTTCAAACCCCGATTAAACGAGTAAAATTACCTCGCAACCCCGAAGCCCGAAGGCTTCGGTTTAGACTTTTCCGTTTTCGCTCGCCACTACTCACGGAATCTCAATTGATTTATATTCCTCCTGGTACTAAGATGTTTCAGTTCCCAGGGTGCGCCTCCATACCCTATGTATTCAGATATGGATCCTCTAAAAGAGGGGGGTTATCCCATTCGGAAATCTCCGGATCAAAGTTTGCTTAACAACTCCCCGAAGCTTATCGCAGCCAGCTACGTCCTTCATCGCTTTTTAATGTCAAGGCATCCGCCATATGCATTAGTATTACCGCTCCTAAATTTAAATATGGTTAGCAGTTAGTAGTTTCTAAAAAAACTAACGCTAATCATTTGATTTCACTTTATACTATTGCAATTTTTTATTTCGTAATCCCGCTAACCGGAACTTACGAAACTTTTAACCTACTAAATCTCAACATGTGTTGCACGCATGTTGAGACTAACTAATCACGACTCACCCGACCTCGTTCCCGCGAACTCAAGACCAAGTTTGTGTGATAGACCTATGTATTCAGTTGTGAAGGTTCATATTCACCCCGTGGATTCCAATTTGGAATTTTACGGGGCTGATGCGGAAATAATAATTCAGTAACTTTTACCAGACTACTTATTTACTCACCAGACATAGTAATTGACTGACACCGGCTAAGGCCGGTGCTTTTTGTCTGGCCGAAATCATAGATTTCGAAAGACAAAATAAAAAACCACGCTTTCACGGGATTTTAGACAATAAAAAATCTAAAAAAATTCACCCGCTTTTCTTCTTCAAAAATGTAATGGATAGTCTCATGTAGTATCCTTAAATTCCCCTTTGTCTAAACTATTTTTTAACAGTATTGTTATCTTAGCAACTCCTGGAAAACCTGTCAACCCCCCGCCAAATCCGCCTGTTGATAACTCCGCAAAAACCGATAATCCCCTCTATTCATCGCCCCAATGCGATGCTGGGGCAAATAGACTTGCCCTAAATAATCTTTTCGCTAAAAACTTTCAAATTTTGGCTACGACTGGTTAAAAATTTCTCAGATACTAAGGTATTCTTCTAAATTTTTAACTGCATCTCGCCTAAAATTAAAAAGTTTCGCTTGAAAAATTATTCAGGGACAAGCCTATTGAAGAGAAAACTATTTCGCTTTGATGGAAATTTTTTTTGGCTTAGCTTCCTCGGCTTTGGGAATGGTTATGGTCAAAATTCCCTTGGCATATTCCGCCTGCGCCTCATCCGCTTTCACCTTGAAAGGCAAAATCACCGAGCGAGAGAAACTTCCCTCCCTAATTTCCTTGCGATAATAATCCTCCCGTTTGACTTCGCTCTTTTCCTCCGTCTTGCCGGAGATGGTCAACACATCATTTTCCACCGAGATGTCCACTTTGTCCGCGTCAATTCCGGGCAAAGAAGTTTCCACCACCACATTATCCTTGTCTTGACGCACATCCAAAGCTGGAGCAAAATTAACATCCGCGGAAAAACCTTCATCAAAAAATCTCTCCACATCAAACATTGGAGACCAACGCATTAATCCTCGTGACATAAAAAACACCTCCCCTCTAGTAAAAAATTAATATCAAAACTATCGTATAAACCACTGAACAATTAAGTCTCAATGTCCATTTTACTCCTGTAAGAGTAATTGGCGTCTCAGTTTGAGAGCTTTTTTTCTTTTATCTCTCAGAGTTTCTCTTTTTGAGTAGTCTTTCTCAAATTGAGACGCGATTCACCCTTGCTT
>Ga0210051_1007000_pt1 | contig 10558 bp, 9 predicted proteins | sample CryGey092014_all_FD_185464 | JGI IMG/M metagenome (GOLD analysis project Ga0210051, IMG submission 185464) | Groundwater microbial communities from aquifer - Crystal Geyser CG23_combo_of_CG06-09_8/20/14_all (SPAdes) (version 2) | ecosystem: Environmental > Aquatic > Deep subsurface > Groundwater ...
GATTAAGGAACTGCCAAAACCAATTCCGAGCAAAAGGTGGCGGAGGATTATTCATATTCCAACCAGTTTAGAAAAATTATTAAGTGCTGGAGAAATTAATGATTTGTGGGATACCAGCCCTTTAGAAAACAAAATGTATCAGGAATTAAAGAAACGAGAAATAGAAGCTGAAAGACAGTATTATGTTAAAGTTGGCGGCAAAATTTATTGTTTGGATTTTGGAATATTTTGCAAAAAGGGAAATATTGATCTTGAGTGCGATGGTGAAAGATATCACGTTTTACCAGAAGCCTTAACCAGAGATCGACAAAGAAATAATCAATTAACCAGTTTTGGCTGGAGCGTTTTAAGATTTAGCGGAAAAGAAATTAGACAAGCCATTGGCGATTGTTTCAAAACAATTGAAAGAACCATCAGGAATTTAGGCGGCTTAATTCTGCCAGTATTTATTAAAACCAATCAATTTTAGGCAAAGCATTTAAAGGAGAATTAGAAAACTTACTAAAAACAAAAGAATTATTAGCGAAAGCCAAGCAAAAGGTCGAGGAATTAGATGAAAAAAAGCAACCCTTCATCGAAAAATACGAAAAAGAATTTGAAGAAAATGGCCTCGAAAACCTCGAAATCCTAAAAAAACTAAAAGAAATCCTTTAGTAGCCTTTTAGGCTATATCATCATCATCAAAGCCAAAGCCTTCAGTTTTAAAGAGAAAAAGTTAATATAGGCCTATGTTAAATCAATATAAGCTATTAAAAAATAATTCAGCGAATTATTTAGATACTAAAACTTTAGAAAGCTGGATAAAAAGTGCGGCCGATTTGTTACGCGGTAGCAGTGAAGGGCTCAAATATATTATTACCCTGTTTTTTTATAAGAGAATTTGCGATGTTTATGATGACGAATTTGCCCAAACTAAAAAAGATGTCGGAATTGAAGATGAAAGACAGCTAAAATTAATAATAAAAGAAGGGGAGTTAACTCGTTTTTTTGTTCCTAAAGAAGCCCATTTTGATGAAGTAAGAAAAACTACAGTGAATTTGGGCCAGCGTTTAACCGAATCTTTATACAAAATCGCTCAAGAAAATCCTTTACTTCAAGGCGTTATTGATATTGTGGATTTTAATGAAACAAGAACAAGTCATGGTCAAAGAATAAGGGTAATTTCAGATGACACCCTCTCAAAACTACTGGAGATATTTAATCGTCATACTATTGGGCTGGATGAAGCAGAACCAGATGTAATTGGTCGAGCTTACGAATATCTTATTAGACTCTATGCTGCCGGAAAAGGTAAGACCGCTGGCGAGTTTTATACTCCCCGAGAGGTGGCTTTTTTGATAGCTTATTGTTTAGATGCAAAAGAGGGTGAAGAAATTTATGATCCAGCTGTTGGCTCAGGTGGTCTTTTAATTAAAAATCATTTCGTTTTTAAAGAAAAGAAGGAGGAAATAAAAAAACCTTTGCGATTCTACGGCCAGGAAAGAGACTCCCTCACTTATGCTTTAGCCAAGATTAATATGTTTTTACACAACATTGAAGAGACAGACATTCGTTTGGGAGATACACTTTTAAACCCAGCTTTTATTGAGAATAACCAATTAAAGAAATTTGATAAAGTAGTGGCTAATCCGATGTGGAATCAAAAAGGCTACGATGATAATTTTTACGATTCTGACCAATATGAAAGATTTACCTTTGGTTATCCAACTGCTAATTCGGCTGACTGGGGTTGGATTCAACATATGTTCACCTCTTTAAATTCTAAAGGAAAGATGGCAGTGATTTTAGATACAGGTTCAGTTTCGAGAGGGAGTGGAGAAAGACACGATAGAGAAAAATCAATCCGCCAAAAATTTGTTGAAAAAGATTTAATTAAAGTCGTGCTTCTACTCCCCGAAAATCTCTTTTACAACACCACAGCGCCGGGGATTATAATGTTTATTTCTAGAAACAAATCAAAGGAAAGAAAAAGTAAAATTTTACTCATCAACGCTTCAAAAGAATTCCAAAAAGGCAAACCAAAAAACTATTTAGGAGAAGAAAACATCAAGAAAATCTCCAATGTTTATCACAAATTTAAAGAAACTGAGGGATTGAGTAAAATAATAACTTTAGAAGAAGCAAAGAAAAACGACTTCAATCTAAGTCCATCGAGATATGTCAGTCTCGGCGAGATTGAAGAACACCGACCGGTGGAAGAAATTACCAAAGTGCTAACCCAAATCGAAAAAACCCGCCAAAAGGCCGAGGAGAAAATAAAAAGGATTTTGAGAAAATTATGAATATCGAAGAGAAAAGAAAACAATACGAAGAGTTATTGAAAAAAGAGACGGCTATTATTGGCTATATTGATTTAGCAAATATGTTCCACTGGCAAGAAAAATTAGGATGGGGATTTAGAATTGAGGATGTAATTTCACAGCTTTTTAGTTTTCCCTCTATCAAAGAAGTGAAAGTATATTATGGGGAAGATCCAAAAGACACAATAAAGTCATATATACTTCAGAAACGGATTAGAAAAACAGGCGCCATACTTAAAACAAAATCTGTAAAATACATTAAGAAAACTTTGAGTAATGCTTTATTCTTTAAACGCAAAACTTTGACATTATTTGATAATGGAATTAAATCGAAAATCAATGGTTTAATAAATTCAATTCAAAAAGCAGGTATAACAATTGAAGAGCCAAAATGTAACTTCGATGTTGAAATTACAATGGATATGTTAGACGATATGGAGAAAATTTCTGCAGTTCTTCTTTTTTCTGGAGATTCTGATTTAGTAGCGCCTCTTGAACGTTTAAGATTAAAAGGAAAAAGAATATACATAGCAGGGGTGAGAGGAATGACTGCGAAAGAATTGCACGCGGTTAAAGATAAATATATCGATTTTGGAAAATTTTATAGTGGAAGGAAAAGTTATTTATAAAGCGAAAATCCCGCTTTTGGCGGGACCGCGTGATTAGTAGGCTTTCGCCTACATCTCTATCATAGAATAGACAAGCACCCTTGTCAAGACTATGGGTTGTGGAAAACTATGATTAACTAAAAGAACTAACTCAAATCGAAAAAACCCGCCAAAAGGCCGAGGAGAAAATAAAAAGAATTTTAGGAGAGTGAAAATGGAAAACGAAAAACCATTACAAAAAATTTTCCAAGGATTAAGCCAAAAACTTCAAGCTGATTTCGAATTTTTGAGTAGCCAGCTATCACATTCACTCTCTACGGGTGAAGCCAGAGAATTTGTATTGAAGGAACTTTTAAGACAATATTTACCGGCTAGACTTGGTGTTGAAAAGGGAATTGTTATTTCTTCTGTTGAAAATGAGCCACCAAGCAAACAAATAGATATAATAATTTACGATAAGTTAAATATCCCCATACTTTATAATGCGGGAAACTTGCGGATTTTTCCTATTGAAGGAGTTTATGCAGTTATTGAGGTTAAAAGCAACCTCAATTCGAAGACTTTAAAGGACGCCATCGAGAACATTAGATCTGTTAAAAAGATGACAAAAAAAGCATTTGTTGAACAAAAAGGAGCGATAATTCACACAGTAAACTTATATGGAAAAGAATGGGAATATTTTCCAGTGATGGGATTTATTTTTTCGTATACTAGCATAAAAGATTTTAAACTTTTAAAAGATGAATTACAGCAAAATGACGATTTAGAAAATTTAGAGAATAATATCGATACAATTTGTATTCTTAATAATTCTGTAATAACTAATCAAGATAAAAATGGTATGATAGTTGTTACAAAAGAACCCGACACAAGAAGAGGTTTTATTAAAACTTTGGATTCATTGCTTCTTTTTTATCTTTTAATGATGCATGTATTGCCACAAACTTGGATGCAACCAATTAAAATGAAGGAATATGCTTCTAAAATAACATTTGGAAATTTTGAAATATAATCATGATTTGGCCAACAAAAAAATTAGGTGAGATTTGTCAGATTAGAACAGGCAAAAAAGATGTTAATGAAGGAAATCCAGAAGGCAAATATCCATTTTTTACTTGTTCTAGAGAAATTTCCCATAGCGATGTTTATTCGTTTGATGCCGAAGCAATTCTTGTAGCTGGTAATGGTGATGTAGGAGCTACAAAATATTACAAAGGTAAGTTTGAAGCATATCAACGGACTTATGTATTGGATCATTTTAAGGAGGGCGATGTTCGATTTATTTATTATTTTATTTTGGCGGGGCTAAAGAAAAAATTATTACAAGATAAATCTGGTTCTACAATGCCATATGTAAGAAAAGGTGATCTTGCAAGTTTTGAAATTCCTCTCCCTCCTCTCTCTGAGCAGCAAAAAATTGTTTATGTTTTGGATAGTATTCAGGAGGCGGTTGGGGTGCAAGATAAAATTATTGAGAAGACGAAGGAGTTGAAGAGGAGTTTGATGCATAAGCTTTTTAGGGAAGGGACGCGAGGAGCAAAATTAAAGAAAACTGAAATTGGCAAAATTCCAGAAAATTGGGAGGTGGTGAGGTTTACAGATAGTTTAGATAAAAAAGCCAAATTTAAAATTGGTAAACTCAAACAGAAAGAGTATGAAAAATCAGGAAAGTATCCAATTATTGATCAAGGAAATGAAAATGTAGCTGGTTATTCCAATGAAGAGGCAAAGGCATATCAGGGGAAATTGCCTATCATTATATTTGGAGACCATACGAGAGTAGTTAAATTTGTTAATTTCCCTTTTATTATTGGAGGGGATGGCGTAAAAATTTTAATTCCTAAAGAAGAAAGTTTTGATGCTAAATTTTTCTACTATTTACTATTAAATTTAAAGATAGAAAGCCGCGGTTATAATAGACATTTTCCAATTTTAAAAGAGAAATTAATTCCTCTCCTACCTTTTTCCGAGCAACGTGAAATTGCTGAGATTTTACAGACGGTTGACCAAAAAATTGAAATTGAGCAGAAGAAAAAGGAGCTTTATGAAGAGTTGTTTAAATCAATGTTAAATCAGTTAATGACAGGAAAAATTAGAGTAGATAATATTAATTTATAGTGACTTATAAAGTTTAATAGTTTTCAAGATTTGCATATGTTTCAGAAAATAGGGTTTGAACCGAGAGAATTTGGAAGGATTTTCGCCTTCGTAGATTATGGTAATGCCCAGCACTGGTATGATGATGACCGTCGCAAATCTGACGATTCTCGCTTACAGCCAGATGGAATATTCTATGTTGATATTGTTAAATTAGGAGAATTTTTGGACAGATTTGTCGAACAAAAAAGATTTTATTATGGACATATCGTAAGCAAGCCCGCAACTTTACATATAATAAAGAAAATAAAAGCCCGTCCTTGAGGGGCGGGCGGAATATTGGATCCGTCTCCGACGGACAGGGTAGCTTTCGCTACATCTATAGTATAGCACAAGAATTATTGTCAAGCAAGGGTCTGTGGAAAACTTTTTAAAAATATGATCATTTTTGTAGAGCGAAAAACGGTTCAAAATCCGATTTTAAAATATGCCACTGAGATTGGCTGGGAGCTTTTGGATTCTGAGAAAGTGCTTGATTTAAGGGATGGAGAAACTGGAATTTTATTTGAGGATGTTTTGAAGCAAAAACTTTTTGAATTTAATCCTTGGCTCGAAGAAGAAACCATTGAGGAAATTATAAAGGATATTGAACAGAGAACCCAAGCTGGTATTTTGGGAAATCAAAAGATAGTTAATTATTTGCGTGGCAATATTCCATTTTATAGTAAAAGAGAAAAACAGGAGTTAAATGTTAAATTTTTAGACTTTGAAAATCCAGAAAATAATGTTTTTCAGGTTACCAGTGAACTAAGTTTTACTCAGGGAAAAATTTATAATCGTTTTGATTTAGTTTTTTATATTAATGGAATCCCAGTTATAATTGCTGAGGCAAAAACCCCGGAAGAAGAAGAGGGTGTTTTTGAGGCTTTGTCTCAAATTCAGCGATATCACCGAGAAAGTTTTGAATTTATGAAAGTGCCACCGATTTTTGTAGTTTCTAATCTTTTAGAGTTTCGCTACGGAACTACTTGGAATTTTGAAGCTAAAAACCTCTATTATTGGCGCGATGGGGAAAATTTTGAAGAGTTGGTTAAAACATTTTTTGATAAAAGAAGGGTTCTTTCTTTCTTGGAAGATTATATTGTTTTCTGGGTAGTTCAAGGGGAACTAAAGAAAATTTTATTGAATTTTCATCAAATTAGGGGTGTTGAGAACATTGTCAAAAGAGTTTTAGAAAATAAAAAGAAAAAAGGATTAATTTGGCATACTCAAGGCTCTGGCAAAACCTTAACAATGATTGTCGCTGCTCATAAATTAAGAAAGATTCCTCAGTTAGAAAATCCTACTCTAATTGCCGTGGTTGACAGAAATGAGTTGGAAGAACAGTTTTTGCGAAACCTGGAAAACTATGAATTCCCAGTCATTGAAGAGGCTAAATCAAAAAGACATTTACAGACACTTTTGAAAAGCGATTATCGGGGCTTAATAGTCACTACTATTCATAAATTTGAGAGGATGCCAGCTGAGATTAGTCAGCGAGAAAACATTATTGCTTTTGTTGACGAAGCTCATCGCTCCCAAGAAGGCGAACTGGCTACCTATATGCGGGCAGCCTTACCGAATGCTTTTTTCTTTGGTTTTACCGGAACACCGATTGATAAAACGAATATTGGCAAAGGAACATTTTTAACCTTCGGTAAAGAGGATAAACCCCAGGGCTATTTAGACAAATATTCAATTTTAGATTCATTACGAGATAATACAACTATCCCAATCTATTACACCTTAGCCCCAAATCAGCTTTTAGCCCCGAGCGATATTTTAGAAAAAGAATTCTTTAAAATGATAGAAGAAGAAGCAATTGTGGATTTGGAGACACTGGATAAGAAAATTTTAGAAAAAGCAGTGAGACTTCGCAATCTCTTAAAGAGTAAAGATCGAGTTAATAGAGTGGCTCAATTCGTGGCTAAACATTTTAAAGAAAATATTACGCCTATGGGTTTAAAAGCAATTTTAGTTGGGGTGGATAGAGAAGCCTGCGCTCTTTTAAAACAAAAACTTGATGAATATTTACCCCCAGAATATTCTCGAGCAGTTTATACGCCTGATTATCGGGACCCTGATTTTATGAAAAAATATTATTTAAGTGAAGAAGAAGAAAAGAATATAAAGAAGAATTTTTTGAAAAGAGGAGAAATGCCAAAAATTCTCATTGTTACCAGTAAGCTTTTGACTGGTTTTGATGCCCCAATTCTATATACACTGTATTTAGATAAACCAATGTCAGACCATACACTTTTACAGGCAATAGCCAGAGTCAATAGGCCATTTAGCGGAGGAGAGGGGATTAATCCAAAAACTTCAGGATTAATTTTAGACTTTATAGGAATCTTTGATAAGCTTGAAAAAGCCTTAAGATTTGACTCGGCTACTATCGAAGGGGTAGTAGTTGATTTGGAAAAAATAAAAGAGGAATTTAAAAAACTCATGAAAAAAGGAGAAGCATATATTAATATTTCAGGCCGAAAAATTGATGACAAAGCTGTAGAACAAATTATTGATTATTTTAGTGATAAAGAAAAAAGAAGAGAATTTATAAAATTTTATCAAGAAATTGAAAAACAGTATGAAATTTTATCTCCTGACCCATTTTTAAGACCATACCTTGAAGATTATTTTATTCTTTCCGGGATTTTTAAAGTGATAAAAGCTAATTTTTATAAAATAAAGATATCAGCAGAAATTTGGCAGAAAACCAGCCAGTTAATTAGAGAAAAGACTAAAACTGAAGGATTAAAAGAAACTCTGCCATTATATCCAATTGATGAACGTGCAATTAAAATTATCCACGAAGATTCTTCACCGGAAAAGGTTAAAATTATTAAAATTCACCGAACTATAACTATTCTTATTGATACAGAAGGACCAAAACAACCATTTCTTTTTTCACTTAAAGAAAAGCTTGAGAAAATCCTTGAAGAGTTTGAGCAGAGACAAATCACCACTAAAGAAACTTTAGAGAAACTCGAATCTTTAATTAAAGAAATTAACACAGCTAAATTTGAAAAAGAAAAACTAAAACTTTCTGAAAATCAATTCGGAATATATTGGACGCTCAAGGATATAATTCCCGAAGGAGAGAAAAATAAAAAAATAGCAGTTGAAATTAGTAAACTTATGAAAGAATACTCGAATTGGGTGTTTAATAATGAAATAGCTCGGATTTTAAAAAGACAAATAATTAAAGAGCTTTTGCCGGTATGCGGTCAGCCCGAACGAGGCTTGGAGAAAATGAAAGAAATTTTAGATATAGACCGTTATATCCATCAATCACAATAAAAAATCTTATATTGAGAAATAATCAATCAATTTTAGACAAAGCATTTTTATGAAATTAGTTTATACGGCGATCTCGAAAAATTTATTCTATTTCAGGATGCATATTTCTAAATTTGTTTTAGAAAAAGACTGTATCCCTTTAAATCCTTATATGATTTTTGAGTATTTTATGCTGGATACTATAAAAAGAAATAAGATTAGAGAAGCAAATAATGCCTTAGTTGAAAAAGCAGATGAATTATGGATATTTGGTGAAGTCAGTAACGGAGTTTTAGCAGAGATTAAAATCGCCAAAGAGAAAAATAAACCAATAAAATATTTTACTGTAATTGATAGCAAAGAAATAAAGGAAATTTCCAAAGACGAAGTGAAATTTGAAGAAGGATTAGAAAATATTTCAAAAGATGAATTATAATCAAAATTTAGGTTGAAGTTGAAAATAAAAAAGTCGAAGAATTAATTGAGAGATAAATTAATCAATTTTAGGCCGAAGTCGCGGAAAGTTTAATAAAGTTATGGAAAATTTGCTAAAATTTAACCTAAATAAATTACAAACTGGAGGACTTGACAGGGGTTTTGGCTTTGCTATAATTATAGTAGTTAATCCCACCGCTCTCTCGGTTTTACCGGGACGGCGGTTTTTATTTTTATGAACCCCGTTAGAAATTCTATATTAACAGGATTTATAATCGGGGTATCATATAAGCAAAATTTATGAAAATTTCTAACGGGGTGAAAAGAGCATTCGTCTTCATTGATGGCGGTAATTTTTATTTTAAATTAAAAGAACTAACATCTAAACTCGATGGAAAATATAGTTTAATTAATTTTAATTTTAGAAAATTTGCCGAATGGTTAGTTAAACCAAACGAGTTATCAGAGATCAGGTATTACCTTGGAGCGATTAAACGCGAACGCAATAATCCCAAAAGCGAACAGTTATATGCTAATCAACAAAAACTTATTGGAAGGCTTCAGCAACAGAATATTATTATTACATTAGGTCATGTTATTCGCCATCCTGACAAGACCCATCACGAGAAAGGTGTTGATGTTCGTTTAGCTGTAGAAATGATTAAATTTGCCAGAGAGAATAAATACGATATTGCTTATTTGGTGAGCTCTGACACGGACTTGGTAGCAGCAACTGAGGAAGTTCAGGCATTTGGTAAAAAAGTTCAATATGTAGGGATTCCTAAAGGTCAATCATATGGTCTTTCAAGTGTTGCCGACGATGTTAGATTATTAAGACCGGAAGAAATAGAACAATTTTTACCCCCATCGCTAATATAAAATAATCAAAATTGGGCCGAAGTTGAGGGAAATTTAATGAATAGAGCAAATATGACAAATTTTATGATTAGAATTGATTCTGGAAATGAAAATTGGTTTCGGATAAGTGAACAAGATAATATTTTCGATAATCTTAATAAAACTTTATATTTCTTTAAAAAAGCCAGAAAGGATAATAGTTTTTGGAAATGGGTTATTGTTGCATTTCACTCAGCTCTTTATGGCTCAATGTTATTAGCGCTACGGCGTACTGATTTATCAAATATATGGGAGAGAGAAATAAGAGACACTAAAAATCATATAAACATAAAGAAAAGTCGGTTAATAAGTTTTTTCAAGGCCTTTGAGTGGATCCAGGATGACCAGCGCATGCAAAAATATGTGAAAAGCAAGAGCTTTAAACTGGTTGATCAAAATTTAAAAGATTCAATAGTTAGTTTAAATAATGAATTTAGAAATCAGTTTTTACACTATAAACCCCTTGGATGGTCAATTGAGAAAGAGGCGCTTAGGGAAGTAGTTAGAGACTGTTTGCCACTAATAGAATTTCTCTTATTTCAGAGTGGCAATATTGCCATAGAACGAGATCAAAAGAATCAAGCCAAAGAAGTAACTGCACAAATTAGAAATTTCGTAAGAAAAAGTAAATCTCAAAAAGGAACCGAAAACAATATAGAAGAATTAAAACAAATTTATTTTAAACCAATGTAGAAAAATTGAAACAATCAATTTTAGACAAAGCATTTAAAGGAGAATTAGTTGATTCTTTAAATTATATTTGTTAATATTAAATATATGGAGAAAAAACTTAATCTCACAAAAATTCTTTTACCGTATGCAAAAAAGAAACTTTGGGTAGCCTTAACTAAAGATTACAAAAAAGTGATAGCGGCCGAGAGAGATTTAAAAAAAACAATAGAA
>Ga0210051_1007001_pt1 | contig 10558 bp, 14 predicted proteins | sample CryGey092014_all_FD_185464 | JGI IMG/M metagenome (GOLD analysis project Ga0210051, IMG submission 185464) | Groundwater microbial communities from aquifer - Crystal Geyser CG23_combo_of_CG06-09_8/20/14_all (SPAdes) (version 2) | ecosystem: Environmental > Aquatic > Deep subsurface > Groundwater...
CTTTGATTGTTCTAATACCTTTCATAATTCTTGATCTCTTAAGGGAAAGTGGTACAGGATTATTTTTCTCAAGGTTTTTAGAATCTGCAGGCCCTTTTTTGCAGCAGTTTGTTACAGGCATTGGTGCCGGGATTTTAGTGGGTATAGTTGTCTTTAAGATAATGAGAACAAAGTATTCAGAGAATCTGTCACCTCTTGCTTTAATCACTGCCGCGCTTATAACTTATATTCTTGCAGAAAACCTTAAAGGCAATGGGGTTCTTGCAGTAACAACCCTTGGATTATTTTTTGGTAATATTTATGTCAGGGAAAAAGAAACACTGCACGAATTTTCTTACCTGTTTGCAAACTCACTTGAGATAGTTGTCTTTATCCTGGTTGGCATAATCATAGATTTTCCGTTAGATATAAATTTTATTTTAAAGTCAATTATCTTATTTATGGTGTATTTAGTAATAAGGTATATGTCAATCCAGATTTGTTTTTCACAACTGAACTATTCCTTTAAAGAAAAGCTTTTTATGACATTAAATGTATCAAAGGGAATTGCTGTTGCAGTTGTTGTATTTATTCTGGCTACTTATGACATACCTGATATTGGGCCAATACTAAATATTGTGGTTGCATTCATTGTTTACAGCATAATACTTTCTACAATAGTTACAAAACTTTCAAGACATTTCCTAGAGGCAGAAACACAATGATTAGGCTTGGTCCTGCTGGCTCTCCTGTTAAAAGCACTTTGGATGGCCTTAATTATGTAAAAAAAATTGGCCTAGATGCACTAGAGGTTGAGTTCACCTATGGCGTGAGGATGAGAAATGAGCTTGCAAAAAAAATCGGAGAGCTTGCAGAAAAACTTGATATCAGCCTTAGTGTTCATGCTCCATATTATATAAACTTGGCATCTTCTGACAAGCAAAAATTAGAGGCCTCAAAAAAGAGGATTTTAGACAGCTGTGAGCGTGCTCATTATCTTAAGGCAAGCCATGTTGTTTTTCATGCAGGTTTTTATGGCAGGCTTTCTGATAAGGAATGCTATGAAATAATAAAAAAAGAGATTATTGAGATGCAGGATATAATAAAAGAAAATAAATGGAAAACAGGGCTTGCACCAGAGACAACAGGAAAAAAATCCCAGTTTGGCTCTTTAACTGAATTATTAAAGCTTAGAGATGAGATTAAATGCAGCATTTGTGTTGATTTTGCACATCTGCACGCAAGAAATGGCTCTGTAAACTATGCATTTATTTTTGACCAGCTGGCTAAGTTAAAGCATATACATTCTCACTTTTCAGGTATAGAATTCAGTGATAAGGGAGAGAGAAGGCATCTTGTAATGCAAAAATCAGATTTTATGCCCTTGGCAAGGGAAATATTAAAAAGAAAGACAGACATAACAATAATAAGCGAGAGCCCAGTAACATGGCAGGACTCTCTAAAAATGAGGGAAATAATACAAGAACTTAAAAATGAAAAAAATAATACTTGACACAAATTTCTTGGTAAGCTCAGTTCGCTTTAAGGTAGACATATTCTCTGAAATGAAGAGAATATGCTCATTTAACTACCAAATTTGTGTTTTAGATAAAATAATTGATGAACTTAAAAAACTAGCTGAAACAGGAAAGCCAAAGGACAGAGCAGCAGCTAAGATTTCCATTGAATTAATCAAAAAGAAAAAGATTAAAATAATAAAAAATATAGCTAAAAACAAAAGAGTTAAAAACGTTGACCTTTTAATCTTAAACCTGGTTAAAAAAGGAAATTTTATAGTTGCAACACAGGATAAGGAGCTTAAAGGGGAGATAAAGAAAAAAGAAGTCCCTATCATTGTTTTAAGACAAAAAAAATATCTTAAACTGATTATTTAATGGAAAGAAGGTCAAAATGTTCTATAAAATGCAATTAAAAGACCATATAAGGGTTCCACCTCATCTTTTTGGACTTAATCTAGATGAAGCAATGCTTGAGAGAATAAAAAAAAAGTATGATGGCTATATTTCAAAGGAGCTGGGCATTGTGATAGATGTATCTGGGCTGAACAACATTGGTGAGGGGATTATTATTCCCGGGGATGGAGCATCATACTATGAAACAGAGTTTGAGATAATAACCTTTAAGCCAGAGATGCAGGAGGTTGTTCTTGGAAGGATAAAGGACATTGCAGACTTTGGCGCTTTTATCAGCATTGGTCCAATAGAGGGCATGATTCATATTTCCCAAACAATGAATGATTTTGTTTCATTCAATAAGGAAAAGACCCTTGCTGGAAAGGAATCAAGGAGGGTTTTGAAAATAAGTGATAAGTGCAGGGCAAGGATAATTGCAACAAGCTATAAAGATATTACAAACCCAAAGCTTGGTTTGACAATGAGGCAGACAGGTCTTGGCAAGCTTGAATGGATAGAAGAAAAGTATGAGCAGAAAGCAGATAAAGAAACTGAAAAAAAACCTAAAAAGAAATCAAGGAAATAAAAATGCCCAAGAAAGTTTGTAAAAAATGCAGGATTTTTGTGAAAGGAGACACTTGTCCTATATGCAAAAATAATCAGTTTACCACAAACTGGAAAGGCAGGATGAACATCCTTGATGCTGATAAATCAATGATTGCTGAAAAGGTTGGAATCAAGGTAAAGGGAGAATATGTTATCAAGGTAAGGTAAATTCTATGAATATCATTGAAAAAAAAGAATATCCGCTATTATCAAGAACAGAAATCACAGCAGAAGAGAGCTATACAGGAGCAACACCCTCAAGAGAGACTATCAAGAAGATACTGGCTGATAAATTAAACGCCAGGAATGAGCTTATTGTAATAAAACATATTTATCCGGAATTTGGATTTGGCAATGCAAGGATAATAGCTCACTTATATTCCAACAAAAAAGATATGGAAAGAATTGAACCAGAATATGCATTTAATAAGGGGATTCTTAGAGAGAAAAAGGAAGAAAAGAAACAGGATAAGCCAAAAGCTGATGAAAAAAAGGAAGAAGTGAAAGCAGAACAAGATAAAGGTAAACCAGAAGGAAAGAAACCAGAACAAAATAAGGAAGAGAAAAAAGAAGAACCTTCTGAACAGAAGAAACCAAAACAAAATGAAGAAACAAAAGAAGCTAAAAAAGAAGGAACAAAGCCAGAGCAGGAACAACAGGAAAATAAAGATACTAAAGAACTAAAACCGAAACAAAAACCAAAAAATAAAGATTGAAAATGGCCAAAAAGAAAAATAAACCAAAGAAAGCAGTTGATATAAAAACCCTTTATTCAGTGGAAGGAGGCTCACTCAAAAGAAAGAAAAAGTTCTGCCCTAAATGCGGGCCAGGAGTATTCCTTGCAGTACATAAAGACAGGGCCAGCTGTGGGAAGTGTGGCTATACAGAGTTTGTAAAAAAATCTGAAAATAAATAAATTCCTAATTTTACTATTGCATTTTCTACTTAATTTATAGAAACATTTATAACTTAATTTATTTATTAATTTTTTATGCCTCTCGCAGTAACCCATGTATTGACTAGCATAATATCTGTTGATTTATACAGGGATTATGTTACAAAGCACAAAAAATACTTTACTATTCATACACTATTTCTTGCGGGATTATTTGGACTTCTGCCTGATATTGATGTTGTTATAAGAATGATTGCAAATTTCTTTAAATTTAGTGTTCCTCTTTTATTTCAGCATGGAGGAATTACTCACACTCCTTTCTTTGCATTATTGTTCTTAGTGCCAGGAGTAATACTATGGAAAAAGAAAAAACATAAACAAGCAGTTTACTTTTATGTTGCAACCTTTGTAATATTTTTGCATATATTCCTCGACTACTTAATAGGTGGAGGAGGTTATGAGGGAATTATGTTGCTTTTTCCTTTTTCAACACAACAATTTAAATTACATCTTCTCTATGCTTTTGGAACAAAGGATATACCAAGAGCACTGGATGCCTTTGTACTGCTTGGATGGCTTTGGCACGAAGAAATAAAACACAAGATTTCTGATTTTATTTAAAGAATTAATTTATTCCTTCTCTTCTAATCTCTGGAATACGAGAAGATCCTCTGTTGTTAGTTTCTTTCCTTTTTTTATTTTGTCTTCAACCTTTTCCTCTTTTTCCTTTATTATTTTTTCCTGTCTTTGCCTTTTCTCCTTTTTTGCGTTTTCCTTGGATAATCCTAAATTCTTGTTTATCTCATTTATTTCAACCAATTTTTTCTTCAATGAATCATTGACATCTGCTAACTTCTTTTTAAATTCAAAGAAATTCTTATAAGCAAGATCTTCCTCTTTTTTTAGACCATCAACCCCCTTCAATAGTTCTATCATCTCCTCATGCTTTTTTTGGCTTTCATCAGCATTAATTTTTATTATCTTATGGGTTTCATCAGCCTCCTTTCTCAGCTTGTCAATTTCCTTTGAAAGAGAGTCAGATTTTTTCCAGACCTCACTAACTTTTTCTGCTTCCTTATACTTTTTCTTCTTAAGCTTTATCTCCTTCATTAATTTCTGCTCTCTGTCAAAAGGCATTACTTCAGTCTCTATCCTCATCTCAAGCCTTTCAATGTCCTGTTTAATCTGCAATGGGTCTTCTTTCAGGTTGAACTTCTTTATAATCTCTTTTTTCTCATTGTTAACATTTTTTATCTCACTGATTTTTTCCTTAATCAGCTTATTGTAGTTCTCCCTTTTGGACTTTAGTTCCTTAACCTTTTTTGTTAAGCTGTTTCTGCTATTTTTCAATTCCTTAATCTTTTTAAAGAGGTTAGAAAGATCATTGCTTGCTTTTTCTTTTTTCTTAAAACATTCTTCTTTTTGGTTGTCCAACTGGTTTAAGCTAAGCTTTAACTCAATTATTTCTCTTCTGCATTTGCTAAGGTTTTTTAATAATTCCTTTTTGTTCTTTTCTTCTGGCATATCCTCTCACTTAATAGTTAAAAATAAAAATCATTAACCAAACAATGAACCCAAACCAGCAGCTGCCTGTTCCTGGCTTTTTTTCTCTTCTTTCTCAGCTTCTGCTTTTTCTTCCTTTTTCTTTTCTGCTTTTGCTTCACCAGCAGCTGGTTTTACTGTTTGTATAACAGATGCTTCTTTAATCACTTTCTCAATGTCAACTCCGTCAAAGGCTGCTACCAGGGCCTTAACCCTTGTTGGATCTGGTTTTGCACCAGCAGCCTCAAGCACTTTTGTAACTGTTGCCTCATCTATTTTTCCTCCAGCTTTGTGGATCAGCATTGCGGTATATACATACTCCATTTTATTTACCTCCAACTTTATATTTAATTTTGTTTATCTTGATTTTTTTAAATTTATTTTTTAGATTTTTCTTCTTTCTTGGTTTCCCTTTTTTTTTCAACTTTCTCTGCTGGTTCAGCAGCAGGTTTTCCTTGTTCTGTTTTTTCCTTAACCTGGATTTTTGCTTTTAGTTGTTCTTCTTTTTTGATTTCTCCCTTAGGCTTTTCAACTTTAGTTTTTTCTTTAGTATCTTCTGCTTTAATCTCTATCTTTTGTTCTTCTTTTTTAACTTCTTCCTTGACTTCTACTTTTTTACCCTCGCTTTTTTCTTTTTTTGGTTTTTCTTTAGGTTCTTTGATTTCTTCAATCTTTTCAGCTTCCTTGACATCTTTTTTCTCTTCTTCAATTTCCTTTTTAACTTCTTGTTTTTCTTCTTTAACCACTTCTTCAACTTTCTCTTCAGGCTTTTCTTTTGGTGCATCAGAAATATTTAACTTTGATTTCAGGGCAAGCATTTCATTATTTGCCTTTGCCATAATCTCTCCTTTAACAGCATCAGCCATTATATTCTGTGATAAAGCAATGGTTTTTGCCTCTCTGAAAGCCTTTGCTATCATTATTTCTGTTGTTTCTTTGGTTAGGAATGATAATTCAAGAGCAAGTCCAAGAGCAGAGTTATATGCTGTTTTTATCCTGCCCATAAACTCCTCTTCATCAATATCAAGAACTTCTTTTGTAAATATTGTACCATTATCATAAACAGCGGTTAGATTAAGGCCAACCTCCATTGGCTCAACACCTAATCTTGCAAGGATTCCTGCAATAGCTGAACTTACTTTCTCTCCTTTTTTTACAACAACTGCATCACTCTTAACAACAATTTTTCCTGCTTCAATAGCTGTTTTTATGCCTGCAGATGCAAGTTCGCTTATAACTGGCCCAGGACTGAATGGTGTTGGCCCAGCTGTTACTATTATATCTTTTGGCGCAACCTGTCCCTGCTTTGCAGGAGCTGTTGACATACTTTTCTTTAAGGTCTTTGCAAGCTTGAATGGCTCATCCTTTGTAAACAAAAGTGCAGGCATGCCTGTTAAATAATTCTTCATTTCTTCAATGCCTTTTTTGCTGTCTTTTAGTTTATCAAAGGCTATGTTCATAAACCTTCTTTTAGTCATTCTTATAACAACCTTGTCTCTGAGCTGCTCTCTCATTTTCTGCAGCTGGGCTGTTGGAAGGTTTTCCATATTCACAACACCAACAATAGGGTAAGAATTAACTAAATTAACAAATTCATTTACAATTTTTTTCTTGTATTCAGCAACATGAGCCATTTATAACACCTTTATTGGCTTACCCATTGTTAATTTTAAAAATACTGATTTTATATTGTTTTTTTCATTGGGAAGATGGTGTATAAGCTGTTCATAAATATTATATGCATTATCAGCTATCTCTTCATCTTTCATCTCCTCATTACCTATTATTAGTTGTATTATAAGGCTTGTTTTTGCAGATATCTTAACAGTCTTTTTTAGATTCTCACAAAGTACATTAAGGTCTGTTTTATCTGTAACAATGCAACCAGCTTTTGGATTAGGCATCTTGCCCCTTGGTCCAAAAATTCTGCCAAATGTTGCTGCAACCTTTGGCATTATGTTTGCCTGCGCTATAAAGAAATCATAATCATTGCAAAGCTTTTTTGACAGTTTCTTGTCTTTTGCATACTTTTCAAAATCATCAACTATAACCGTATTATCACAAGCTGATTTTACCTTTGAAGCAAGCTCAGGAGCTACCAAAGCGCATATTTTTGAATCCTTTCCCTTGCTGTAATGAATCTTTAAAAAGAACTCTACCTGCTGCTCTGGCTTCTTTAAGTCTAAATCTTTAAGATTAACTATTAAATCAACCTTCTGCTTGAAATTTCTCTTCTTAGAACCCTGTTTTGCTTTTTTTAAGGCCTCTAAAAACTTATTTTTATTCATTCAAATAACCTCCACCCTCCTACCGGCCTAAAAGGCCGTTAGTTTTCGGGAATACTGTTATAAGCATTATTATTATGTTTAAATAAGGTCTTTTTGCTTATTTATAAATATTGCTATCACAAATATTAAAAAATTTCCAAAACATTTATATATAAAAGGATATTTTTATATCCTATGAACCAAAGAATAATACATAAACTAGTTAGAACAGAGGATATAGTAGTTCCTACCCTATTTAAACCTGTGCAATTTAATGTGTTAAAAAAACTTGATGCAGGAAAGAAATTAACTGAAAATGAGAAGAGATATCTAAGAGGAAAGATGAAGGATAAGTTAAATATGCTAGCTAGATTTACAGCTGGTAAAGAAGAAAGAAGAGATTATATTATGTTTTTAGATAACTTAGATTCTTATTATATTACTGGGCTAGAGGCATTGAAACATAATGGATTTGGATGGTATTTTAAGCCTAAGATAACAGAGGTTATAAACACTAAAATAGAGGGAAAGGTTAGTATTTCAAATAAAACACTAAGATTTATAAGAGTTAAATCAATAAAAAACAGCAAATTTTCTGTTGATAAAAAGACAGGATTAAAATATGCTACAAATGAACAAATAATCAAGGATGCAAAAATAACAAAAAATGAATATGCAGAAAGAGTATGGAAACAAATGATATCCAGGTATGGAAGATTTTTTATAAAAAATTATAATAAATTTAAACCATATACACAAAAACCTAGAATAATTGACTATACAAAATATGGGATTTAAATGCCAAGAATACTCACTATTTTAGAGGAATTTATAAATGAAATAGAGAAAGATAACCCCTATAAACTTATTATTAAGGGAGGTACAGCATTATCCCTATTTTATCTAAATCATCATCGTGAATCAGAGGACCTAGATTTTGATGTAGATATATCTTATCTAAAAGAATATAAAAAAATAGAGGCATATTTTATTAATATTTTAGAGAAATTAAAGCAAAAAAACTCCATTAAAAAATTCTCAAAAGGCAAGAGCGGATTAGCAGCTACCAATAGATATCATATGAAATTACAACTAGAAACTTATAAGACCTTTAATACCAAAATAGATGTTGATTTTGTTGAGATTCCGAAGAATCTTAATAAGAGAGGAGAATTATTTTTTTATTCACCAGAAAGATTATTTGTTACAAAGATGATAACATTCATAAACAGAAAGGAATTTAAGGATCTTTATGATCTGGCATATTTAATACCTTATATTAATATAGCTAGATTTAAGCATAATCAAAATGTTATTAATCTGATAGATGAGTTCATTAATACAATCCTAAACCAGGATGTCATCAGATTGTTTAAGAATACTTTTAGGAATGTAGACTTGCGATTTAAGGATTTAAAGGAAGGTGGAGTAGAGCAATTCACTTTAAAAACAGTAAGAAGTCTGAGAACACTAAGGAATAAGTTAAAATAATTATTTCAATAAATACTAAGAAACATAACTTTTTCTACTTTCAATGTTTTTGTAGGGAATCTCTCCAAAACCGCAGTAATTGCATGTTGCATCAAGGTTTATCCAGCCATCTTCTGTCTTGTATTTTTTCATGGCCTCATCAAGCTTTATCTGCACATACACATGATTAGGAATAAACACAAATCTTATTTCAATGCCGATTGCTTGCTCAAGGTTTGCCAAAAGAACTGCCATGCCATCGCAGTCAGAGCCTCCAGTGGCCAGAACTTCCCTGGCAGATTCAACATATTCTGTTCTTGGGTCGCTCACATAATCAAAATTATCCCTCACAAAATAAAATATTGCCTTTGCCTGGCAAACTTTCTCGCTACTGCATGACTGCGTTGCAATCTTTGATGCTGTCTGCTTTATCAATGGATCATTTGGATTTAATAAATTCAAAAACTCATTTCTGGTTATCAAAGTTGTATTTCTTTCCCCAGCTGTTATGTTTGCAGGAAGAATACTTTCCTTTGTTGGAATGTTCTTTGGCTCAGGGTCAAGCTTTACTGAATAGTATGGAACAATCCATAGAATAAGCATCAATATTAGGAATAATGCAAGAATATAAACCAAAGGGCTTCTTTTTTCCTCTTCAACCTCTTCTTTTATTTCATCCATCTAAACCTCATCTGTTCTCCAGTAGGGCCTTATTTTTGTATTTTCAATAGTTTGTCTTTTTCCATCTTTGTATTCCTTCAGGCCTAACCAAGCAATCATTGCGCCGTTATCAACATTAAACTGATTTTCAAGTATGAAACATTTAGAGCCATTTTCCTTGCACATTTTTTTAGCCATTTCCTGTAATCTTGTGTTGCATGCTACTCCTCCGCCAAGCAGAAGCTCTTTTTTGTTGCAGTGATAAATTGCCCTCTCACTCACTTCCAATAACATTGCAAAAACAGTCTCCTGCATTGAATAAGCAAGGTCTGCATTTGTGTATTTTCTTGAGTCAAACTTTTGTTTTAAATTAGTTAACAAACCGCCAAAGCTTACATCCATTCCTTTAACAACATAAGGCAGCTCAATAAAGTTTTTTCCTTCTTTGCTTAGTTTATCTAATTTTGGCCCTCCTGGGAATCCGAGGCCGATATGCCTTGCAAAAGCATCAAGAAAATTCCCGACTCCAATATCCAGTGTTTCTCCAAAAATCCTGTATTTGCCAGAGTCAAATGCAATAACCTGCGTGTTTGCTCCAGAAACATATAACAGAACAGGGTCTTTTGCTTTTGTTAATAACTTGCCAATCTCAAGATGAGCAATGCAGTGATTTACGCCAATTATTGGCTTATTTAGCATTAAACTTAAAGATCTTGCAATCATTGCACCAATCCTCAAACAATGGCCTATGCCTGGGCCTTGTGAAAAAGAAATCAAGTCAACATCATTTAATTTTATTTTGGCTTTCTTCAAGGCCTCTAAAATAACCTTATCACAGACCTCAACATGATGCTCTGAAGCATTGACAGGAATTATGCCTCCGGACTTAGTAGTATAAGAATTTATTACATTGGCCAATACTTTCATATTTTTTACTATGCCAACTCCAAAAGTGTGGGCCGTGCTTTCTATTCCTAGGCATATCATCTATGTTAAACCTCACATTCTTTTTATAGCTTTCGTTCTTTACATTAGCTATAGGCTTTACGACATTCATCTATCCGGTCGTTCACAGCAAAAATATCCAGCTGCTATACCATTATTGCAGTCGTGTCAGGCATCCTCTAATCATAATGTCAGTCGTACTCTAAGAGCATAGGACTATGAAAAGCACAGAGAGCCTATGATGCCTTAGCTTTATGAATTTGTAAAGCTTGATACTTTAT
>Ga0210051_1007003_pt1 | contig 10557 bp, 10 predicted proteins | sample CryGey092014_all_FD_185464 | JGI IMG/M metagenome (GOLD analysis project Ga0210051, IMG submission 185464) | Groundwater microbial communities from aquifer - Crystal Geyser CG23_combo_of_CG06-09_8/20/14_all (SPAdes) (version 2) | ecosystem: Environmental > Aquatic > Deep subsurface > Groundwater...
GTTTTTATTTCTTTAATGATATTAAGTCCTTAGATATGCAGGGCTGAAAATCTTCGCGAAAAATATTTCCGAGATTCGACTAAATGCCCTATCAATAGGAGCTAAAAATATTCACCGAGAATTGCTGGTCAAGAATTTATGTAACTACTCAGGTATCTTGCCACAAAGGCACCAAGACACCAAGATTATAGAATTATTCTTTATAATAGCCTTTTTAATGCATGGCACATTGAAATTAATGAGAAAACTCCGTTATTCAATTTATATCCATCTTCTCTTTGGGTCTTTGTGCCTTGGTGGCTGAATAGTTACGAATTTATTTCCTTAATAATACGGTCCCTTAACTTATCTTGGGGACTTCGCCGCAACTTTTTATCCCGAACCGAAAAAACGCTTGACATGAAGATAATGGCCATGTTACGACGACGCCGGTAAGTGTAGTATGCCCCGTGTTTTAAGATAAGTGTCAGGATGTCAATGTCAGCAATAGGTGATGACATCATAAAAAAATCAGTAACTGCTCAGGTTGTCAGGTTCACGGTTCACGGTTGGTTGGCTTGTGCTCTTCAAATTTCTTTAGATAGCCAGTGCCAGGAATCCACAGTCTAACCTTGAACTGTGAACCCCGGAACTTTGAACCTGAATAGTTACAAAAATCAGAGCGATAATTGCGATAATAATGTCTAAAGGAGGAGGTGAAGAAGTGAAAATCGGGAGGATAGAGCATCTGGGTATTGCCATAAAGGATATAGAGAAAGGCATCTCTCTTTACAGGGATGTGCTCGGTCTTAAGGCGACACCTGTCACCAGGAAAGAGGATATGGGGGCGGCAATGGCCTTTGTAGAGATTGGGGAAAGTTCGTTTGAGTTGATGTCGCCTGTGGAAGAGCCGCCAGCGGGAACGGTGGGGGATATTATGCGTAAGTTTATTGATAAAAGCGGGGAGGGGATACATCACGTAGCTGTGGCCGTGGACAATATCGAGGCGGCGTTAAAGGAGCTGGAGCAAAAAGGTGTAGCGCTGATTGATAAGGCGCCGCGTCCCGGCGCCCATGGGAAGATAGCATTTATACATCCTAAATCTACCTATGGAATATTGATTGAGTTGTGTGAACCTTACCATCATCATTAAAGCCTCGTTTTGTCGCTCCCCGTACGGGACGTGGATTGAAACCAAAATAACAATGGGAGGTGTAAGAAATGCCGTTCGAAGTAACCCATGAGCAGGAGATAGCGCGGAAGATAGCCCAGGAGTTTGCCGAACGCGAGATTGTCCCTTACAGGGAGAAACTGAGAGAAGAAGATGAAGATTTTTTGCGTCAATTAAACAAGAAAGAGGCAGGTGCGGGCTTTCATCTTTCTTTGGTCCCCCGGGAAGAGGGGGGAATAGGACTCGGGCATGTAGGAAAGGTGATCGTGGTTGAAGAGTTGGTCGCGGCGTACCCTACAATGTATGCATCTATAAGTCGAGATTTTGCTTATGTATTTGCTAAAGCTACCGGTGGAGAAGTAAAAGAGAAATGGATGCCGCGATTTCTTAAAGGTGAGGCACAGGCCGCCCCCTTTATTAACGAAGCCCAGGGTGGTTCTGATGTGCTGAATTTTACTACCACGGCTCGTAAAGAGGGTGACCATTGGGTCATAAATGGGAGGAAATGCTTCATCGGCGCAGGTCACAAGGCTGACTTCGGTATGGTGCTGGCGAAAACCGGTGATCCCATGGATCCGGCCACACGTGGGATACGTTCGCTTTCCGCTTTTATCGTGGAGAAAGATATGCCCGGATATAAGGTGGAACGTGTGGAAGAATCAATGGCGGGGCGTGACACTGCATCGCTCAGGTTTGATAATGTCAGGGTTCCTGAGAGTTATTTGGTGCCGCCGGGAGTTGGTCGTGGGTTGACACCAGTGTTTATGGCGGTCTGGGATGTGGGGAGGATGGGCATCTGTGGCTGTCTGACAGGATGTATCCTGGGCTGTTGCCGCGCTTCGGTGAAATTTGCCAAGGAAAGGGCTCTGTTTGGCAAGCCAATCTATAATCTACAGGCTATTCGGCATCGTATTGCCGAAATGTACGTTGATCTGGCTGCGGCACGTTCCTTGACCTACCGGGGCGCCTGGCTGCGGGATAAAGGATTGAGTTCCAGGCTTGAACAGTCGGCTGCCAAGTACTTCACCACCCAGGCGGCATTGAGGGCTTCCCTCCACGCCATCCACATCCATGGTGGTTCCGGGAATATGGTTGAATATATGCCACAGGCATATTATCGGTTTGTACCCCTTTTGATTGCGGGTGGCGGTACCGATGAAATTATGAAGGATACCGTTGGCGAGGCGGCGGTCAGTGGAGCTAATCCCGTTATGGGGGCCAGAGGAGCTGAAGAAAGCGGATTTTACATTATGTAAAGGGGGAGACAGATGAAGCCAATAAATTCTGTTGTATGTATTAAACCGGTTCCAGACCAGAGATTTTGGGATAAAGTCAGTCTTGATAAGAAAACTAAAACCCTTCGTCGTACGGGGATTCCCATTGCCCTGGGTCCACTGGATAAAAATGCCCTGGAAGAGGCCCTGCGTATCAGAGAAGCAAGTGGTGGAAAGGTAACCGCGATAAGCATGGGCCCCCCCGGCACCGAGGAAATTCTGGAGTGGGCGATAGTTCTTGGCGCTGATGAGGCGGTTCTTCTCACTGATCGGGCCTTTGCCGGAGCAGACACCTGGGCTACCGCTTATGCCCTTGCCTGGGGGATAAAAAAGTTAGGCGGCGCCGATGTTGTTTTCTTTGGAAACGAAAGCCTGGATGGAAGCACCGGACAGGTAGGGCCTCAGGTTGCTGAATTTCTTGATATGCCGCATGTTACCCATGTAAACAAGCTGGACTTAGTCGGCGAAGACGCCTTGCGGGCCAGGTTCCACATTGAGCACGGTTTTATAGATGTGGAGGTGAAAAGGCCGGTGGTCATTGCCGTGGAAAAGACGATAAATGAGCCGCGCTGCCCCACCCTGTGGGGGACGATATGGCTCCGGGAGAGGAAGATAATCCGCTGGTCGGCGGATGATGTCGGAGCGGATAAAGCAAAGATAGGACTTCCCGGATCGCCGACCCAGGTATCAGATGTAATCACCATTGAATTGAAACGGAAAAGCGAAATATTAAGCGGAGAACCTTCCGATGTCGCCAGGCTGTTGGTGCAAAAACTGCAGGCTGATAGCGCACTGCCCAAAGGATGAGAGACAGGAGGTATTATTTATATGAAAGAGCACAAAGGTATATTGGTTTTTGCCGAGCAGAGAGCCGGCAAATTGAGCAGTGTCGGCCTGGAATTGTTGGGAATCGGCCGAAAGATAGCCGACAAGCAGCAGGAAGAGCTGGCGGCTGTGCTCATCGGGCATAAGGTCGGCCCCTTAGCCGATGAATTAGGGGAATATGGGGCGGATAAGGTTTACCTTGCCGATAATCTTCTCCTTGATGTTTATCGCAGTGATGCCTACACAATATTGATGCAGGAAGTTATTCAGCAATATAAACCTAACATACTTATTATGGGGGCGACATGTATAGGGGCGGATCTGGCCCCCCGTGTGGCGGCAAAAGTCAACACAGGTTTATCCGCCCATTGCGTTGGTTTTGACATTGATGACCAGGGGCGTTTTGTGGGTCAGGTACCGGGATTTGGCGGGGCTGTAATGGCTTCGGTAATCTGTCCCAACCACTATCCCCAGATGGCCACTGCCCGGCCCGGCTTTTTCGAGAAGTTAGAAAGGCAGAAGGGGAGAAAGGCGGAAGTGGTGAAGGTGGACGTCAAGTTCAAAGAAGAAGACCTGAAAATAAAGGTGGTAGGAACCTTTGTGGAAGAGCTAAAAAGCCGTCCCCTTGAGGATGCCGATATTGTTGTCGCCGGTGGATATGGTGTCGGCGGCAAGGAAAACTGGAAACTGGTGGAGGAACTTGCCGGGGTATTGGGCGCCGGCGTAGGCGCCACAAGGCCGCCCTGCGATGAAGGCTGGGCGGATCTGGAGAGACAGATGATCGGTCAGAGCGGTAAAACGGTGCGTCCTACCCTTTACATAGGGGTGGGTATATCGGGCGCCATGCATCACCTGGTGGGAATAAAAAATTCCAAAGTTGTCGTGGCGATCAATAAAGACCCTAATGCGCCTATTTTCCAGGCTGCCGATTACGGTATCGTGGGCGATCTATGCCAGATTATTCCTCGTTTGATAGAGGCAATGCGGGTATCGTCTTGAAATGGTTCAAAGTTCAAAGTTCAAGGTTCAAGGGTTTTGAACCTCTGAACCCCTGAACCTTGAACCCTTGAAAAGGAGGGCGACGTTATGGCATCCGTGAAAGTTAAATCTCTTGGACATGCAGGCTTTCAGATCACCTCTGAAAAGGGAAAGATAATCATTGTGGATCCCTGGCTGACAGGAAATCCCCTTGCTCCCTGTAAGTCTGAAAAAATTGTAAAGGCCGATTTTGTTTTGGTGACCCATGACCACTTCGACCACGTGGCAGATGCGGCAGGTATTGTTAAAGCCACCGGCGCTGTCCTTATCGGCGCTCCGGAGACGGTGGGGAGGCTGAAACAGGAGGCACAGATACCGGAGGCGCAAATCGTTTATGGCATGGGAATGAATATCGGTGGCACCGTAAAGTTCGATGACATTGCGGTAACAATGACCCAGGCCTTCCATTCTTCACAGACGGCATCTCCCGTCGGCTATATCATTAAACTCGAAAACGGTTATACTATCTATCATGCCGGGGACACAGGGATATTCTCTTCGATGAAAATTTTAGGTGAGCTCTATAAGATTGATCTGGCTCTCCTCCCCATAGGTGGTGTCTTTACCATGGACCCGGTACAGGCGGCGATGGCAGCAAAGCTCTTAGGAACAGGGAAGGTTATCCCCATGCATTACAAGACATTTCCCATTTTAGAACAGGATGCTTCTTCCTTCCGAGAGATCATGAAGAAAGATCTGCCGGCTGTTGGGGTTGTAGTCGTTGAGCCGGGTCAGGAAGTCAGCGTTCAGTCATAAGAGACATAAGACATAAAAAGGAGGTTTTTTTCATGCAATGGAACATCGGTTACATAGCAAAAAAGAGGGCTAAGTTGTCGTGCAATAAGCCGGCGTTGATTTACGAAGATACGCCGATCACGTATGCGAAACTGAACGAGGAGACCAATCGGGCAGCCCATTATTTGCAGGGGCTGGGCCTCAAGAAAGGGGATAGGATATGTGTATTACTTTTGAATTGTCCTGAGTTCCTCTATATTTACTTTGCGGCGGCAAAGCTCGGACTCATCTTTGTACCCCTTAATTTCCGTCTGGTGGGGCCTGAGCTTGAGTATCAGCTCAACAACTGCGGCGCCCGGATGCTTGTCTTTCACGATCTGTTTGTGGGAAATGTTAACTCTATCCGGAGCAGGGTGGCGGTAGAAAAGGATAAGTTTCTCTGGGTGAAGAGTCTTACCCCCGATTGTCCTGGCTGTCCGGAATGGGCGGCCAATTATGACGAGGTGATGAAGAACTGCGCCACCGATGAGCCGGAACCGGAAGAACCGGTAAACATGGATGATCCTTTGGCCATCATTTACACCTCCGGTGTGACCGGCGCTCCGAAGGGCGCTCTCGTTTCCCACAGTCAGACCTATTTTAAGAACTTCCAGGTCATGTTCTATACCGATATGAGAGAGGACGATATCTTCCTTGCCCAGTTGCCGCTCTTTCATTCCGGCGGTCTCTTTGTCAGCTTTAATCCCGGCCTGTGCCGGGGGGTAACGATGATCATGAGACAGGGCTTTGATCCGGGGCAGTTTGCCGTAGATATCGAAAAATACAGGGCGACGGTGGTCCTTGCCCTTACCACGATGTGGCGATTTGTCCTGGAGACAGGGAAACTTGGCGAGATTGATTCCAGTAGTGTCAGGACTGTCCTTGGTGGAGGAGAAAGGACGCCGCAGATCCTGTTTGATGAGTTGGCCAAGGGAGGGCTCAGGCTACAGCAGGGTTTCGGGCAGACGGAAAACTCGGCCATGATGTTCCTGCCTAAGGAAGATATAAAAAGGAAACAGGGTTCTATCGGTTTACCAGGATTTTTCTCAGAGATATGGATACAGGACGAGCAGGGGAAGAAGTTGCCTCCGCGTGAGATCGGCGAGATAGTGGCGAGGGGCCCCAATGTCATGATGGGGTACTGGAATATGCCGGAAAAGACTGCCGAGACGATAATAGATGGTATGCTGCATACAGGAGACCTTGGCTACACGGATGAAGATGGTTACTTTTACATTGTGGACAGGGCGAAAGATATGTACAGGAGCGGTGGAGAGAATGTCTATCCTGCCGAAATAGAGAAGGTCCTGTCCGAGCACCCGAAGATTCTCAACGTCTCCATTATCGGTGTGCCTGATGAGAGGTGGGGTGAGACAGGCAAGGCATTTGTCGTACCCAAAGAAGGTCAGAGTCTGACCCCCGAAGAGGTTATCGCCTTTCTCAAGGACAAAGTGGCAAAATACAAATACCCTACCCACGTTGAGTTCCTGGATTCCCTGCCGATGACCGCTTCCGGAAAGATAGCAAAGGCAGAGTTGAAGAAGAGATACGGTGTTCGCCTGGACAAGTAGTCCCGGTAAACGGTCCCGTAATCTGGTCCCCGTGGCCCCGGGAAAGCTTTTAACCTTTTTTCTTTAAGGAGGTAACCTTATGGTAAAGTTAATAGGGGCACTCGTTTCCGGTTTTTTTCTTTTCAATGCGATACCTCATCTGGTTCAGGGGATATGCGGCAAGCGCCATATGACACCCTTCAGTCGGGAGTCGGCTGCGGTGGTAAATGTCATCTGGGGATGGATCAATATCATCCTGGGGGTGTACATCGGGTCAATCTCCTGGCCGAAGGAGGGATGTAACTTGCTATGGTGGGGGATATTCGCCTTGGGAGGCTTGATGATTTCCCTTTACCTTGCTGTTTTCTGGTCCAATCCGGATGCCAGGTTGCCCTGGCATAAGAAGTAGAGATAGACTGAAGGCTTTTCGAGATGTTTTATAGCCTTCAGCCTTCAGCCTAAGCACCTGAAAGGAAGGAAGGAGAGACACCATGGAGGACAAATCCATAGGAATGACGAGAAGACTGGCAAAATTTATCGTGGGCACAAATGCCCCGGAGATCCCGGTCCTGGCTTACGAACATGCTAAGATAGCCTTAATGGATTGGTTCGGGGTCACGATGGCGGGTAAAGAAGAGCCTCTGGTAACCAAGTTGCTTAAATATGCCGATCTTATGGGGGGAAAAGAACAGGCGACTATCTTGGGCTACGGGATAAAGAAGAGCGTGGCCCAGGCGGCGCTCGTCAATGGAGCGGCATCACATGCCCTGGACTATGACGATAGTTTGCTATCCTTTCTGGGGCACCCTTCGGTTACCCTCTTTCCAGGGCTGCTTGCCCTCAGCGAATGGAAGGGGAAAAGTGGGACCGATTTCCTGTCGGCCTACCTCATCGGTCTCAAGGTCGGGGTTACTGTTGCCTCCTGTGCCGGGCCCGAGCATTATGCGACAGGATGGCATGCCACCTCCACCATGGGGCACCTGGCCGCCGCTGCGGCATGCTCCCGCCTCTTGGGGCTTGATGAGCAACAAACAGTTTATGCCCTGGGGATCGCGGGAACGCAGGCTTCGGGCTTAAAGAGGGTATTTGGCACCATGTGCAAGCCCTTCCATGCCGGCAGGGCGTCGGAGGTCGGGGTGATGTCCTCCCTGTTAGCCGGTGATGGTTTTACCTCTGCCGAAGATATCCTTGAGGGGCCCGGTGGATTTTTTGCGGCCATGAAGGGTGCGGTAAATGAGGACGTACTTTCGACACTCGGAAAGACATGGGAAGTGGAGAATCTGGCTCAGAAGTACCATGCCTCCTGTCATGGCACACACTCACCGATCGAGGCCGCATTGTCAATTTTTCAGAAAGAGGGTTTATCTATCCCGGAGATTAAAGCGATAACAGTTCATGTGAATCAGTTGATGCTTAGTGCGGCCCATATGACAGATGCGAATACGGGACTTGAAGGCAAGTTTTGCATTCCTTACTGCGTAGCCAATGCCCTCCTGCGGGGAAACACGGGGATGCAGGCCTTTACAGATGATAAAGTAGCCGATCCGGAAGTGAAGGCGCTGATGAAGAAGATCTTCTTACAGTGCGATTCACAAATCCCGGCGGTATCGGCTGAGGCCAGGGTGGAAATAGAGACAACGGCGGGCAGGAAATATTCCGCCCTTTCCGATGTCATGAAGGATGTCCCGGAGCTTAAGGTAAAAAGGGTCAAGATAAGAAGCAAATTTACCGACCTCTGTAGTACTGTCCTCGGTGATCAAAAAACGAAAAGGCTGGAGGAGATTATTCTCTCGCTGGAAAAGATGGAAAACATGACGGCCTTCGTCGCTCTTTTATGAGGAGAGTACAGAAGGGCAAAATACCGTGGGGTTAAGGATAATAAATGGCGGCATTTTCACGTTGTAATATCGCAACGCGAAAAAAATCCTTGACATTAGAAAATAACTTTACTATCTAGAACTTAAGAAAAAGATTTTCAGGGTTCAGAGGTATTTTACAGTATTTCTGAAGGTTAGGATAATCGGGCCGTTATCCGAAAGCGAATTTCGGGTAGCGGCTTTTTTTATTGTCTGAAGAAAGACCCTTGTGAGAATTTTTGAAGAGATACTAACACTTATTTTTCGGCAACAACATTTGAGGAGGTGAATTATATGCAAAAGCAAGGTGAAGAGAAAACGAAGAAACCATATTTAGCGCTTGTTTTCTTTATATTGGCGTTCATAATCATGCTCTTGGCAGTGGTCTTCAAGAACAAGATATTAGCGTATTTTGGTTACCGCTATCTTACTTGCCAATAACGCCTTTTTCTTTCATTGCTTCCATATCCTGATTGCTATATCCCAGACCACTGAGGATTTCTTCCGTATGCTGGCCTAAGACAGGCGAAGGTGTCCTTATTTTTGCCGGTGTTTCGGAGAACTTAAAGGGAAAACCGACCGTTAATAGTTCACCCTCCACGGGATGCTCCGACTTCAGTAACATTTCTCGATGTTTGATATGGGGATCAGCCATTAGATCTTCTATATCATTAACCTGGGCATAACATATATCCTTTCCCTCCAGGAGATCCAGCCATTCTTTTCTTGTCCTGGTAAGAAAGACCTTATTGAGTTCAGCCATGGCCTTTTTCTGCTTTTCTCCCACGGCAAACTGGTATTCGCTCAAATCCTCCCTACCAATGAGTTTCAGAAGATTAATCCAGAACTTTTCCTCAATGTTACCCAGGGAAATAAACTTTCCGTCCTTTGTCTTAAATACGTTATAACAGGGTGTCTCTCCCGCGATGCCGAGTATCTCTGAACCTTGAGGCTGTTGACTGGCGATATAGTTGGCAATATTGACCATATTGTAAGATACCATACAGTCAGTCATGGATAGCTCTATATACTGACCTTTCCCTGTTTTATTGCGGGAGATGATGCCTGCCAGGATGGAAAAGGCGGAAAATATCCCGATGCTCATATCGGCAATAGGAATGCCGGGAATAACAGGCGCTCCTGTATGCCGTCCCGTGGCTTCCAGGATGCCGGCCACGCTGATATAGTTCATGTCGTGCCCCGGTCTCGCGCTATATGGCCCGTCCTGGCCGTAACCTGTGGAGGAGCAGAAGATAAGTCTGGGATTTATCTCTTTGAGGTTTTCATAACCCACCCCTAATTTCTTCATCACCCCGGGCCGGAAACTCTCAAAGAGGACGTCATATTCTTTAACCAGCTTGCGCAGTATTTCCTTAGCCTTTTCATCCTTTAAGTTTAAGGTCATACTCTTTTTGTTGCGATTGGCCATTAAGAATACGGCATTCTCCTTCTTCAATATGGGAGGCAGCCATCTCATGTAGTCCCCTAATCCTGGTTCCTCTATCTTCAGGACTTCCGCTCCCAGATCGGCCAGCATCATGGTGCAGTAATTAAAGGGAAGCAATCTGGAGAGGTCCAGGATCTTTATCCCTTCTAAGGCAAGAGTCATTTTCGATTCCTTAAAATTTATGGAGAGAGCTCTGAAAATTTACTTTTCAGAGCTCTCTAACCCGTTTCACGCTTTTTTTATTTGAGGCCGGCAATGCTGATGCTGATCAGGTTCATCGCCGGGAACCCGCCCATATTATGGGTAAGCCCGATCCTGGGATCCTTGATCTGTCTTTCTCCCGCCTTTCCTTGAAGCTGCTTATACATCTCATACATCATCCTCAAGCCGGTGGCCCCGATGGGATGGCCGAAACACTTCAAGCCTCCATCGGGCTGACAGGGGATCTTCCCGTCCAGATCGAAGAACCCGTCCCTAACATCATCTCCCGCTTTACCTCTCGGTGATATCTGCAGGTCTTCATAGGTCACAAGCTCAGTGATAGAGAAGCAGTCATGGACTTCCATCATGCTGATCTCTTCCCTCGGATTCTTTATTCCTGCCTCCTTATACGCCCTTGCAGCCGCATGGACCGCTGTCTCGA